>Ga0315900_10008983_pt1 | contig 12760 bp, 12 predicted proteins | sample LakEriMetagenome_FD_203521 | JGI IMG/M metagenome (GOLD analysis project Ga0315900, IMG submission 203521) | Freshwater fungal communities from buoy surface, Lake Erie, Ohio, United States - Buoy 12 MA114 | ecosystem: Environmental > Aquatic > Freshwater > Lake > Lake biofilm | place: USA: Lake...
AGCCCAGACGAAGCAGGCGGTGGCTGCTGCGAGCGTGGTGGTCATGAAGGCGTTTGCAGCGATGCCGTCAGCAGCGAGCGCCGAACCAGCGTTGAAGCCATACCATCCGACCCAGAGCATTCCAGTGCCGACAGCGCAGAGCACCATGCTGTGGGGGGCCATCTTTTCCTTGCCGTAACCGGCGCGCTTTCCGAGCAGGAGGCAAAGAACAAGGGCCGACCAGCCTGAGGACATGTGAACCACGGTGCCGCCAGCGAAGTCGATAGCGGGAATTTTCGCGCCGCCGTTCCAGACGCCATTCATGAGGCCGTCGAAGCCCCAGACCATGTGGGCGAGCGGGAAATAAACGATGAACATCCAGAGGGTGACGAAGAGCATGATGGCGGAGAACTTCATGCGCTCGGCGATGGCACCGACAATAAGGGCCGGTGTGATGATGGCGAACATCAACTGATACATCGCAAAAACGCTGAAGCTGGGCCAGCCGGTGTAGTTGCCGTTCGGGGCACCGCCGACGCCTTCAAGGAAGAAATACTTGAAGCTGCCAAGGTAGGACGCCCAAGAAGGAGCTCCTTCTGCGGGATGCTCTCCGAAGACGAGCGAGAAGCCGCAGAAGTACCACAGGATAGTGACAAGACCGGCGATGCCGAAGCACTGGGCGACGACACTCAGCACGTTCTTCGAACGAACCAAGCCGCCGTAGAACAGGGCGAGTCCGGGCAGAGTCATGAAGAGCACCAGTGCGGCGCAAATCATGAGGAAGCCGTTGTGGCCTGGACCAGGCAGACCTGCGAGCTTGCCATCACCGGAGGGAGCAAGGTTGTTGAAATACTGAAAGTGATCCCCCAACTGCTTTTCAGCCGCATCAAGGCGTTTGACAACATCATCCAACGATGGCGCGGCGGGGGCCGGAGCGGCTGGAGCTGCGGCGGGTGCGGGGGCCGGAGCGGCCGCATCCTGTCCGCGGGCGTCGCCGGGGGTGAATGCGAGTGAGGTGAGGGCGACAACCGCAGCAATTGCCATGCTGCGCCAGGTTCGTGTGTGGTTGAGTTTCAGCATAAGTCAGGGGTGTGGATTAACTCCGAGAAATTGCAAAGCATGGCGCGTGCCAAGTTTTTGAGAGGTTTCTTGGCGTGCAGTTCTTTTCACGCGGTTTCAGGTGCAAAAAAAGAGGCAGGTGAGTGTCACCTGCCTCTCTGCGTGGGATATCTTGGCGGTTTTCTCGCCGTGGTTATTTCACGAACGGACTACCAACCATTTTTTTGAAGCCTTCGACCAGTTTGGCGATGGCGTCCTTCGGGCCGGTCAGCTTGACGAAGACGTTGGAGTCTTCTGTGGGGACGATGGCGGCGATGAGAGTGTAGTCGGCTTTTGGCGTCTTGGCTCCCATCGGCGGACCGTCGTTGTAGGTGCCGGTGGCGGTCACGAGGGTGATTTTTTTGCCTCCGGCGTCGATTTCCTCGCGCTTGGACTCAGGTGTGCCCTGGAACTGGCCAAGCCAGCGCTGCACGTTGGCATCCACACCGCCACCACCGCCCGGGCCTGGGAAGTGGTAGAACACAGCCTCGACCGGCTTGTCCAGTCCTTCGACTTTGGCGGCGAGGGTTCCTGCGCGGAACATGCCGGTGCTCTCGACGGAGGCCCAAGGAGCAGCGTATTTGAATGACAGGCCCGCTACATCAAGCTTCCCGTCCTCGGCACGAACTGCGGAGGCGAGTGAGAAGATGGCGATGAAGGTGGCGGTGAGGATGTGTTTCATGGTGGCGCGTTGGGTTGTGATTCCTGTGTTACTTCGTGACATGCATCACGCCGCGCATGAGCAGCCAGTGGCCGGGGAAAGTGCACATATACGGATAGTCGCCGGGCTCAGCGGGGGCGGTGAACTCGATGGTCTCGGTCTGGTTTGGCTGGACCAGCTTGGTGTTGGCGAGGATGTCGGGCTTGGCGGCCTCAGGGATGTAGTGCTTGGCCATGCCCTGAGGGTCTGCCAGCATGGCGTTGGCGAGCGCGCCCACTGCGTCGAGCTTGCCGGGCTTGAGAAGAAGGAAGTTGTGTGGCTGCGGAGCGATGCTGCCGGTATTGTTGAGAGTGAGCTTCACTTTCTGGCCCGCTTTGACCGTGAGTTCGGTCTTGTCATAGCCAAGGGGATTTTGCGCATGCGGCTTGAGTTCGAGCGCCGCGACATCCGCGTCCTGGGCGAAGACGGGCATGGCAAGAGCGACGATGGTGGAGAGGAGGTGCTTCTTCATGTGTGTGGTGAGTGGGTTCTTTTGGGGTGGAGGGGAGCTCTAATCGGGCGGTGGCAAGGCGGTTTATCAACGACTTTTTCCGAGCGCTCCGGCAATGAGGCTTGCGGGAGGAAAGTTCCGTTGCATGCCAATCGTATCAAAAGCACCCCCACTATGAACCCTTTTCGTGAAACTTCCCTTGCGGCTCATTCGGTGAGCCGCCGCAAAGTCTTGCGCGGCCTGGGCACGGCCATGTCGCTGCCGTTCCTCGAGTCCCTTGGCTTCCGCGCCTTCGCCGCGGAGTCGAAGAAAGCGGCGGTGAAGCCGGTGCGCGCAGCGTGGTTGTACATCCCCAACGGTGTGAATGTGGAGCAGTGGATGCCGAGTGGCGAAGGCACGGCCTACCAGCTCTCGCCCTCGCTCAAGCAAATCGAAAAAAACCGTGATGACTTCATGGTGGTGTCGGGATTGATGCAGGATTTCGCGCGCAGCCATGGCAATGGCGGTGGCGATCATGCGCGCGCGACGGCGACTTTCCTCACCGGGTGCATGCCGAAAAAGACAGCGGGAGCGGACATTCATCTCGGCATCTCCGTGGACCAGATTGCGGCGCAGAAGATCGGTCATTTGACTCGACTGCCGTCCTTGGAGCTGAGCACGGACGGACAACGGAGCTCAGGTAAGTGCGACTCTGGTTACTCATGCGCTTATCAGTTCAACCTGGCATGGAAGAACGAAACAATGCCGATGGCACCGGAGATGGATCCCCGGCTGGTTTTCGAGCGGATGTTCGGCTTGGGCGCGACCGCGGGCAGGGGGCCGGAGGCCGCCCGCGCGAAGCGCATGCAGAAGAGCATTCTCGACACGGTGCTGGAAGATGCGAAGAGCTTGCAGAGCAAGGTGAGCGCGGGCGACCGCCGCAAGCTCGACGAGTATTTCTCTTCTGTTCGGGACATCGAGCAGCGCATCGAGCGCGCGGAGAAATTCACCGCGCAGATGCCGGACGTGAAAATCCCCGAAGGCATTCCGGATTCTTACGAGGAGCACATCCGCGTGATGTTTGACCTCATGGTGCTTGCGTTCCAAACAGATACGACACGCCTGGCGACCTTCATGCTTGCGCACGACGGGAGCAACCGCAGCTTCCCCGATCTTGGCGTGCCGGACGCGCATCACTACCTTTCGCATCACCAGCGCGATCCGCAGAAACTGGAGAAGATCGCGAAAATCGACCAGTTTTACCTTCGTCAGTTTGGCTATTTCCTCGACAAGATGAAGTCAGTCAAGGAAGGCGACAAGACGCTGCTGGACAGCTCGATGGTTGTGTTTGGTGGCGGTATTGGTGATGGTGATCGTCACAATCACGACAATCTGCCGATCCTGCTCGCTGGTCGTGGCGGCGGCACGCTGACGCCGGGCAAACGCGTCGTCCTTCCAGGTGAGACGCCGATGACCAACCTGTATCTTTCGATGCTGGACCGCCTCGGCGTGCCTGCGGAGAAAGTGGGTGACAGCACCGGCAAACTGGAGGTGAGCTAGCGTGACCGCACACGCTGAACCTACCTCTTAGCGCCCTGCGGGAAGAGGGCGCTTGATCGTGGGCGGCAATCCAGGGCTGCTTTTTTGAATGCCGGGAGGTGGGAGGTTGCCGCCCGATCCCGAAGCGCCTCCAGATTTGCTTCGAGCGCCATTTTTGGTGATGCCGGGAGGCAGTTCCTCTTTTTCCGGCACTTTTTGTGCCGTGGAAATCGGACGTGGGGCCACGGGCAGCGAGTACCAGTGCATCTGCGGGACGGCGCTTAGCTCGACCCATTGCTGGGAGCCGAGTTTTTTCCACTCCAGTTCCACCACGGCCCAGACATGGGTTTCCCAAGGCAGCCGGGTGCGAAGCTCCTGCGCGAGCGCGGAGTCCTTATCGAGGAAAACAGAGGCTTGAAAGGAGTTTGGAGGTGCTGGCATCACACGAAAGGCGTCCTTGCGCTCGATGTTCGGCACGCCGTCTTCAAAGTAATGATGGCGGATGATGCCGACATGGAAGCGCGCCGCGCCCTCCTGATAAGACTGGAAGAATTTCTCCAGCAGACGGTCTTTGAACTCGACGAACGCGAGCCAGTCCACCTTGAAGCCGTCAGACTGCTCCTCAAGCATCACCGGCACGGGAAACTCCCAGGTTTTGTTTTCCAAACTGAAGATGCAGTGCCTGCCTGAGCCAAGCTCAGGATTTGGGTCCATGCGGACAAACTGGATGCGATCCACGATGACCGGCCCGTCGGCCAGACGTGTGTAGTAACGCTCCATCAAGGGCTTCATGTGCTCAGCGCCCAAGGTGTGTTGCAGGCGTTCGGAGAGCGAGTTGGCGCTGAGAAATTTTCGCAAAGCCTCAACAGCGGGTTTGGCCTCGGGCGGCGCGTCGTCTTCCACGTCTGCGTGCGTTTGTGTGGAGGCGTCAGGAGCGGCCGTGGGCGAAACCATGTCAGGCGCGCTATTTGCGGCGGTCTTCGGGGAGATTTCAAGCAGGGCGTTGGGTGTCGCCGAAGTCTTTGGCGTGGGGGACGTCTGCGTCATGCTGGCGACGTCCTCTGTTTTTGGGATGATTCCAGAAGTTGCAGCCGTGATCTCGACGGTTGGCTTCGTTTCCGATTTGGCTGTTGCCACGGGTTCGGTGGGATCAAAGCCGCCAGTGGGTGATTTTGTTGGCGGGAGAGTGCTTTCATCAGCCTTCGAAAGAATGGCTGGGGTAACGCTTGGCTGGCGGGGGCTTGAGTCCGCCAGTTGGCCGGGATCAGGCATTCGGGGCGCTGATTCGGAGATGACTTCTTCTGATTCCTGGCCTGTGAGTCCAGGGAAAACACCCGGCAGGTAGTCTTTGAGCAGGAAGCCGACAAGGCCGAGAAATCCCAGCATGAACACGGCGGCAAAAGCGAGCCGGATGAAATTCGTTCCACGAGGTGCTCGCAAACTGGAGATGCTGCGGCCGGGGGGCATCGGGGACACGGAAGATCCTTCATGGCCTTGCATCCCTCCAAGACTTAGTGAGGGGAGACCGGCCGCTTGAAGAGGCTGCGTCATGGGAGAGATGGGAGCAGGCGGCACCTCCCTTCCTAGTAGTGACGTTCCAGGCACGGACATCATGCCAGGAGCAGCCGAAGAGCCGCCAAGTGCCATGTCTGGCAATGCCGGCGCACCAGGAATGAGGCGAGAATGCTGGGGCAAACTGCCGGAGCCAGCTGAGGCCATCTCCGGCATGCCAGGAGATGGAGGCGGCGTTGAATTCCAAGATGCCTGGCCGATGGCAGTTCCACCCAGCGTGGTGCTCAGAGGTGTTTGCCCTGGTAATCGCTTGGGTGGCAGGCCTGTGCTAACGGCAGCGGCAGGCGTACCCGAGGGCGTCGGCCCTGTCGGAGGAGGGGCAGACCACGCAGGAGAAGATTGGGCCATCGCCGGAGCCTGCGGCCACTGAGGGGGCTGAGCGGCCACTGGAGAAGTGACGGTTTGTCCGCAACTAGGACATGGTCCCGAAACCCCAGCCATCTGAGCAGGAACGGTCAAAGTGGTGCGGCAGAATCCGCATTGAAACTGAAGTGTGTCCGGGTTCATCCCCTGATTTGGCGCAATAAATTATGACAATTATCACCCAAGAGAGTGATTTTGACAAATTGAAGTTCTAAAAGTCTGGAGAAGTTAAATGCAGGGCGCGCACCTTCCTCCTGCTTTATCCATAACGAATCATGCCGCCGCCACCGCCGGTGAAAGCGCCGCCAAGCCTTGGAATGGTCTCAGGTTCAGGTAGAAGCCAGACGCTTTTTTGTCTTTTGAGCCGCCGCTGGCGCACGACTTTCTGCAAAACTACGCTGACGATGGTGACGAGGCATAGCCACGGCATAACCGACACCACAATGCTCCAGTCTTCCGGCTGCTCCATGCGTGCGGTGATTTCGGGAGTGATTTCAGCCAGCGATTGATCCTTTTTTGAATCAACTGATGTTTCGCCTGCCAGTGCTCGTTGCAGCCAGAAAAGTCGTGTTGATAGATGCACGGAGTAGCGGTGCAACTGATCGTGAACATCGCTGGCTTGCAGCGCTTCTTGCAGGCAGGCTTTGGCTGTTTCAGAAAGAAAAGCTCCCGAGGTCTGCTCATGAACGAATTTGCTCACAAATAAACGAGCCCTCCAAGGCTCGCCCAAGGGATAGACTAAGAGGCAGGCATCTCTTTGCAACAGTCCGCCGGAGGCCACTTTTCCCAGATCAGCATCTGCAGGCAGCCTTTGGTCATGCGCGAGGACCAAGACATGCAGTTTGATGCGTGCATCCCTGGCATGAAACTCGAGAAAACCCGCGATGTCGTGATTTTGCATTTCCGGGACAAGATGCTCAGGATCGATCAAGTAATCCTCTGGCTGCGATCGCTCGCACACGTGCATGAATTCGGGGGAAACTTCTCGTATCGACGAAACAGGAGTCGGCAGACGGGCGCCAGCCGGATCGTTCTGCGGAAGATTGCCCAGAATGGACTCAGGCAGAAACAGGCGCATGTCCTCGGGCTTCAGGCGGGGGGAGATCTCCGCCTCATGGCCGTTGAAAAGATGCTCAAGGCGAGGGCCTGTGGGCATCGGAGCGCGCATGAGTTCGTTGATGTCGGTTGCCATCCCCCCGTGTTCTGGAAACAGCACGCCCTGGCTGCCTGTGGCGGGAAGGCTTTCGCGAAATGACCTGAGTTCCTGCTCGCTCCAGCGTGGCAAGGGGAGTGTTTCAAAGCTTTCCTCCTTGGAATTGCCTTGCACCTCAGCCCAGAGATTGCTGCCTTGAAAGACGAGGATCATCAAGAACAAGGCCGCTCGGAAGAACTGGAGGGCTGCTTCGTGAATGATGGGACTGGGGCGGTTGGCAGTCATGAATGGGGAAAACCAGCCAGGGGCCTTGAAGATTGCTTTTGACCGCCACGGAGAGGTTGCAACCCCATGTCCGGTTGGCTGCCACCACCAAGTGAGGCAGGGCTCCAGGCTGTTCTGGTCCCATGCTTGCGCAGCACTTCGGCGCAGCGCGTACAAGCGGTGACAATGGCTTCTCCATGCGCGCCTTCGGCAAGCAGTTTGGCAACGGATTGCAGAATCTGTTGCATCCTGTCCTCCCCAAAATAAGCCTCAACCGCATATCCCAAGGTGAGACTGGCGAAAAGGGAGGAGGGATCGACCACCAAAACAACGCCAAAGTCATTTCGACGACTGACGGAAGGAGTGTTGAAGGCACCCTGATTAAGCAGCCAAAAGCCAAGCTCGGACACATTGAAGTAATTCGGTAAAACACCTAAGTAGGTGGCAAAAAATGCCTGTGGAAAGGAGCGTTCAAATTCATCCAGCACAACTTCCGCCCTGCGGGCCTCTTCAAGCCGCAGGCAATGCGCTGCGTCGGTGATACGCTCTAACTTAACCCATTGATTTCCAAGATAACCATGCAGAAGCGTGGCGGAAAACCCGCAAGCATTGCAGGTATTCTGTTGGACCGTCACATGGCCCTGACAGCGTGGACACTTCATTGTTATAAAATATATGGAATACACAATAAATCAACCTCTAATTTCACACTCGTGACACAGAAAAAATGTTTACATGCCAGAGGCTTTATGATGAACTAATGCAGATTGACTGAATCTAAGACCTCCCAACGCTCTTTTCGCCGCCGCATTCCAAGCTGAACCCGCGAATCCCAACGTCATTTTTTTAACTTCATCATGAAGCTCGCTTCCACTTTAATCATTCTCACCTCATTGATGGTGACATCCTCGCTTCAAGCCAAATGGGGGCGTGTTCCAGTGATGCAGCAAAAGCCGGTGAATATAGCTGCGAAAGGACCTCATTCCTCGGTGAGCATCGACAGTTCCTCTGGAATCGGGCAGGTGGATAATTTGATCAATGCTGCCGACGTGACCTCTGCTGCCTCACTCAGCGCCGGCAAAAGCTTTTTCATCATCAACTTCGGCAAGCCGGTTATGGTTTCAAACTCCTCGCTCGTGAATGACGGGGTCGAAGGGAAAGTCGCCTTGTCAGCCAGCGCGGATAAGAATGGTTGGGCGGTGCTTGAGGAAAAGGTGTTTTCAGCCGCGGATCGCGAGATCAATTTTAAGTTCGCCGGCATCCAGGCGAAATTTTTGAAGTATGAATTTGTTCTTTCCAAAGGAGGTTCGATGCAGTCGTTGACAGTTTATGGCAATCAGACCGACTACGGCTATGCCTTGAAGCAAGACCCGAGTGGTGAAAAAGGCAAACCAATGAATTTTGTGGGAGGACTTGGCGGGGCGCGTCTTGTTTATGCTGCTCCCAAGCCCGTCAATGGTATCGACACTGCGGCGGCGTTTAACAAGTTCGAATTCCCTGAATCGGACGAGCAGTATCGCACTCTCATCTACGACATGGGACAAGTGCGCGTGATGAGTGAGTTTTCCTCGGTTCACTCCGAGAGCCCTGTTCGTTTTGAAGTTTTTGCGTTCGACAAGCTGCCTGAAAAGGAAGACTGGCGTGGCCGTTTGGCCTTCAATCCGGCTGACTTCAATATATCCAAACCAGTGGTTGCATATGAAGATAAAATTGGAACTGGACACATCAAAGTTAAACCTCAGAAGCCTGTTAAGACTCGCTATTTGGCTCTTCGCTGGGAGCCAGACTTCAATCCGCCAGCCTTCATAATCGCCAGCACAGCAATAACAGGTCTCGTCACCCAAGTGCAGGGGCAACAAGCCTTTACAGCAGTGGTCAATGGCGAAACAGTCACCGTCACGGTGGATCCCGGTCCTGCTGTGGGTGCAGGAACAACTGAAGCACAAGCCACAGTTACGGTCACCACGGCAGCAGGGCAATCTGTCACCTATTCGGGGTCAGGCGTTACAGGGGTGAATGTGACCGCCACGGGAATCCAAATCGTAACAGGCAGCACCCCAAGTGCCATTTCAAATGTGGCACCTGCCATCGCTACTATTTCAGTTGGCACTGGTGGCACATTGTCCGCAGCACCGACTCCGGCAGGCGTCTTGCTTGGGGTTCCCCCGCCTGCTGTGGTGGGAGGTGCGACTGTCTCATCAATTCCTCCTGCTGGCTCTTCAGCCTCGGTTGATACTGCGACAGCTCAGGTGATAGCGGAAGCACTTGGAACCACTACAGACGCCGTTAATGCCGCCGTCAGTACAATTGTGGAGACGGCCAGTGCCCCGGGTGCGACTGCACCAAGTCTCGTGGCCGCTGCATCAAACGCAATCACGGAAACGTCGGGAACTGCTCCAACGACCGCTGTAGGAAGCACCGGTGCAGCCACTGGTGCTGTAAGTGCCAGCACGAATACAGCTAACAATCTCTCAGGGGTTAACCCTAGCCCTACTGGTAGTATTACTCCAGGTGCTACCGCCAACGGTGGCGGTACTGTCATATCCGTCACATCCCCGTGACATTGAAAGATGAATATGATCGCCGGGGCTTTTGACTAGTTCGAGATTGGTGCTATCTTTCCCGACCGCATTTCGGACACAGTCCGTAAAACTCAAGTTCGTGGTAGAGCTCTCGAAATCCTGACTGCTTCTCAATTTGCTTCTCCAATGCCTCCACCGGACAGGAGAGATCCAAGCGCTGAATACGGCCGCATTGGGTGCAGATGAGATAGTCGTCATGATGACCCGGCTGGATCAGGGTGTAATAGGTGCTGCGGTCATGCAGCCCAAGGCGACGGATAAAGCCGAGTTCCTCCAGTTTGATGAGCACCCGATAAACGGTGGCCTTGTCAGCGCCGCTGGTCAGATCGGGAGATTCGAAGATGTCCGCCAGCGACAAGGGCTGGTGTGCTGAAACGAGGATGAAAAGGATGTTCTCCAGTGCCTTCGTGCGGCGCAGGCCGGCTTCTTTGGCACGTTCCAGCAGGGTGACGGAGAGTTGCTGCGCAGACTCGCCGTCGTGATGGCGGCATGTGGCCGAATGGTGGTGGTGGAGCATGGGCTGGGGCGTCTTTTTGTGGCTTTCAACGAGTTCCGATGGCGGTCCTCTTCTGCTTGAACAGCCATTCGTGCAGATCTGTCCGTGGATAAACCAATCCAGTGATGCCATGGCCCGCGCCTGCGAGCTCGGTGTAGTTCATCATCTCGCCACCTGCCTTTTTTACCGCCTCCACAATGGCGCGTGATCGCTCCACCGGTACCATGTCGTCTTTGTCGCCATGGAAGACCCAGAACGGGATGTTCTTCAAAATTTCCGCGTATTTAACGTCCCCCCCCCCGCACAGCGGCACGCAAGCGGCAAACACCTCCGGATACTTCGCTGCGATCCCAAAAGTGCCGAATCCGCCCATTGACGAGCCAGTGAGATAAATGCGGCTCTCATCAATTGGCAGGTGGTCCGCGAGGTCGGCGATCAGCGCCAGCAGCTTGTCTGCCACCTCGTTCTTCCAGCCGATCTCGGCGGAGGGACACTGCGGGGCGAGCAGGAAGCACGGACGTTCCCCCTGGTTGTCCTCGGTGGTCAGAATTTTCGGCGCGCCACCGAGCTGGGACTCGTTGTCATCGCCGCTCTGACCCGATCCGTGCAGCCAGATGACAATCGGATAGCGCTGGGTGCCCTCGAGCTCCGGATTGCCCCAAAGCTGGTAGTTCAGGCCCTGCTTCGACACGCCTTTGACGAATTGTCCGGTCACTTTTGCGGTATAAGCACCTTCTTTGATTCCGGCATCGCGGCGCCTTTCACGCAGCAGCCCGCGGATGTGATCCTGATCTCCTTTGGAAAGACGGTCGAGCGGCAGCCGGAACTGATTAAAGTCGGACCTCCGCCGGATTTTCACCTCCTTCTCGGAGAATTCGATGAGATCACCCAGGAACTTCGAATTCCCATCACTGGACGTCCACTCCCGCGGCGGGGGGGCTGCCTGCGCTACGGAAAAGAGCAAGCCTACGGCGAGAAGAGATCGAAAAGATGTCATGCTGCATGCTAAGCCGCGTCCGGCCATGGCGGCAAGAATTTTGCGATCCGCTCTCAAGGCGTGATCCGCCCGCCCGCCTTCTTCATCTCCTCCACCAGCTTCTTCGAGTTCTCGTCGATCGGATTGCCGTCAATGAAGATCTGGCAATACGGCGCCCACTCGCGGGCGCCATCGTTGTCCTTCTTCCACATGCGGTGCAGGGGCGTGAGGTCGGTGATCTTGTTGTTCTCCAAAAACAAAAACTGCAGCTCCGTCAGCGGTTCCAGCGGCGTGAGGTCCGCCACGCCGTTGCCTTTAAGTGAAAGCATCGACAGCCATTTCATGCCGCCGATGCCCGCGATGTTCGTCACCTGGTTGCCTTCGAGATACAGCGTCCACACCTTCGGCAGCTTGAAAAGCGGTGTTGCGTCCTTGATCTGATTGTTCGCCAGATAAAGCGATGTCAGTGAGGATATTCCGCCCAGCGGGCTGACATCGCTCACCTTGTTGCCTGTGAGCGCCACATATTGCAACGCCTTGCACTCAGACAGCGGCTTGATGTCGCTGATCTGGTTGTTCGACAAATCAAGAAACTGCAAACGCTCCAGCCCTTTGATCGGCGCCAGATTAGAGATCTGGTTCTCTGGCAGAGTCAGCGACGCCAGAGCCACGCACTTTTCGAGCCCCGTCAAATCCTTGATGCCTGCCTTCTTGCCTTCGATGATTGACACGGTTGCCACATCTTCCGCAGTCAGAACATCCTGGCTGTCGCGCTTCGCAAAAACCTGTTTGCGCACCACGGCCTCGAGCGCCTTGTCAGGAAAAATGGCCACCGGCTTTGGCGGTGGTGGTTTGGCTGCGGCACTTGGCATGGCGGGGGCGGGTTTCGCTTCGGCGGGCTTGGCAGGAGCGGGAACTGGGGCCGGTTTGGCGGTTGCTGCAGCGGGCTTGGATTCCACTTTGGCAGATGTCGCCGGCTGAGGGGCGGGCTTGATCTCTGCTTTTGCAGGTGCTGGTGGCGTTGTGTTTTGTTTGGCCGGAGTGGCGGGCGCGGGCTTAGTGTCCTGCGCGTGCAGGCTGCTGGCGAGCAGGGCGGAAACAACGACAAATAGGACTTTCATGGCTGGCGATGCTAATGATACGCAGAAGGCCGGTTGCATGTTAAGCAAAAATCGCCTCTGTCGCTTCCGCATGGTCAATGTCATTGTCATTCTTGAGATCGATCCACAGAAGATCGACGAATTCCTCGCCGTCATCCTCGAAAACGCTGCCGCGTCGCGCCAGGAGCCGGGCTGCCTGCGTTTCGAAGTCAGCCGCGATGCGAACCAGCCCAATCTCTTCGCCCTCAGTGAAAGCTATCGCGATCAAGCCGCCATGGAGGCCCATTACACAACGCCTCATGTTGCCAAATGGCGCGAAAAAGGCCCCGCTTTCGTCATCAAACGTTGGGCGGTCAAAGGCCCGGTGCTCTGATCACTTTCCCACCGCGCGTTTCAATTCGTGCTGAGCCTTGTTGAAGGCCGCCACCGCCTGCACGCGGTTTTGTCGCGCGCGCGTGAGTTCTTCACGAGCCAGCAGATACTCCAAAACCACGCCAAGCTGGCTCGC
>Ga0315900_10008984_pt1 | contig 12759 bp, 13 predicted proteins | sample LakEriMetagenome_FD_203521 | JGI IMG/M metagenome (GOLD analysis project Ga0315900, IMG submission 203521) | Freshwater fungal communities from buoy surface, Lake Erie, Ohio, United States - Buoy 12 MA114 | ecosystem: Environmental > Aquatic > Freshwater > Lake > Lake biofilm | place: USA: Lake...
ATTCAGGCGCCTGAGATGGCGGTGCCGGCGGAGGAGAGGACTCCGTCACGCCGGCACTCAGCCGCCGCGTCGTCCACGAGCGAGGGGGTCGTGTGGATGTGACGCGTTGTCGGATCGCGCTGGGTGCAATCCGTATGTGGCACTGGGGACGGTACGCCGAGGAAATGATTCTGGCTAGGGGCTTTTGTCCCGGACCGCTAACGGTCTGAGGGAGCGACACTCAGACCGAGGGCTCGCATGGCATCACGGAGATTCGAGACTCGTTCGATACCGATCGACACCTCGACGTCGGGCGACTTGGCCGGAACGATGGCACGCGTGAAACCGAGTCGAGCCGCTTCAGCCAGTCGACGCGATGCGTGGGGTACTTGGCGGATCTCACCACCGAGACCCACCTCGCCGAACGCCACCACATGTGGGGGCAATGGTGTGTTGGCCAGCGCCGACAGAATCGCGAGGCACAGACCCAGGTCGGCTCCCGGTTCGGTGATGCGCACACCACCCACCACTGAGGCGTACACGTCGCGCTTACCCACCGGACTCTTGGTTCGCTGGTCGAGCACTGCGAGCAACATGGCCAGGCGACCGGGGTCGAGGCCCTGGGCACTACGGCGCGGCGGTGCCTCACCCTTGACCTCGTTGACGAGCACCTGGAGTTCGACCATGAGCGGACGCTGACCTTCGAGCGTCGGAACCACCACGCTGCCGGCGATACCGGTTTGTCGGTCGGCGAGGAACAGAGCACTTGGATCGGGGACACCCTGGAGACCGGCCTCGATCATCTCGAACAACCCGAGTTCGGTGGTGGGGCCGAAACGATGCTTCGAAGCACGAAGCAAACGCAGCGCGTGGTGGCGCTCACCTTCGAACTGCAGCACCGTGTCGACCACGTGCTCGAGGACTCGTGGTCCGGCGAGGCCGCCCTCTTTGGTGACGTGACCCACCAGGATCACCGGCACGTTGCGTCGCTTGGCTTCCATGACCAACTTGTGGGCACAGCCGCGTACCTGCACCACACTTCCGGGGGCCGAACCGAGTTCGGGGTCGATCAGTGTCTGGATGCTGTCGATGATGACGAGTTCGGGTTGGAGTTCGTCGAGAGCGGCCAGCACGTGGGGGAGAACTGTCTCGGCCAGCAACCACAACTCGGGTCGCACCGCACCGAGGCGCTCGGCGCGGAGCCGAACCTGTTGCGCACTCTCTTCGGCCGACACGTACAGCGTTCGACCGGGCCAAGCCGCGAGTGCTTGCAGCAATAGCGTGCTCTTGCCGACGCCGGGCTCGCCACCGAGAAGGGTGACCGAACCAGGGACGAGTCCGCCACCGAGCACACGATCGAGTTCGGGGATACCCGTCGAACGGGGAGATCCGTGTGAGACGTCGACGTCGCCGATGCGTTGCGCCGGGCTGGCTGCGAGTAGGGCGACACCGGCCGCGAGCGACGAGATGTCGTTGGCCGGGTCCTCGACGTCTTCGACCAATGTGTTCCAGGCTCCGCACGACGTGCAGCGGCCGGCCCACTTCGGAAACGACGCCCCGCAGTCGGAGCAGTTGTAGACGAGTTTGAGGCGGGCCATACCGAGAACCTACGACCGGGGTGTTCGACGTTCGGACGATCGGCGAATCGGTGCGGCGACGCCACGACGGCGCCGGGCGTACATCACGAGGAGAATCACGATGCCCATGAGGATCAGCCAGCCGCCGAAGACCACTCCGGCGATGGTGGACGTGGTCTTCCAGAAGCCGCCGTCCACCTTGGTGTCGACGGTTCCGAGCACCACCGTCTGAGCACTGCCGTCGAGAGGGGCCGACCACACCACTCCACCCTCGGCCGATGTTCCAGTGGTCTTGCGCACTTCACCGGGAAGCCGCGACACCACGGTGAAGGACACCGACTGCATCGGATCGACGCCGAGCTTCTCGGCCGTGGTGGCCCACGGGGCCCGACCGATCAAACCACTGAGTTCGGCATCGGAGAACGCTTCGATGCCGCCGACGAACTGCAACGTGGCGTCGAAGGTGGTGGCCACCTCGCGTCCAGTGACGGTTCGTTTGAGTGACGGCGCGAGGAGCGGTCCGTTCGGACCGTTGATTTGCGCGAGAGCGGCGTTGGCCTCGGCCGGCGACTCGAAGTCGTAGGTGAGGAGAACCCGTAGCCCGCCGTTGTTGATCTGGGTGGGTCCTTCCACCGCCCATCCGCTCGAGAGCAGGTCGTCGAGACGCAGATCTTCGGCCAGACCGGGAACCAAGGCGACCGCTCGATTGTCGAGATCGACCGTGACGGCAATCGTGCCCGAACCGTCGTCGTCGGCATCGACTTCGAGCTTGATGTCGACGCGACAGCCCGTCAGCACGAGCAGTGCGACGACCACCACTCCGATCAATCGAGCACGTCGCGACATCGCGACGAACTTAGTCGGCGTTGGACGACGCGAGGTCAGTCGGTGCCAGCAGTGTCGGTGTCGCCGTTGGTGTCGGCAACACCGGCCAGATCGACGCCGGCCGGTGGCTTGAAGCCTTCGACGGCGCTGAAGCCGAGTCGCTGTTCGCCCGGACGCTCGGGATCGTCTTCGGTGTCGACCACGATGATTTCGCCGGCGCGGAACTGCTTGTAGAGGATCTTCTCGCTGAGAGCGTCCTCGATGAGGCGCTGGATGGCGCGACGCAGCGGACGAGCACCGAGTTGCGGGTCGTAACCCTTCTCGGCCAAGAACTCCTTGGCGGACTGTGTGAGTTCGATACCCAGACCCTGCGCTTCGAGCTGACCGGTGAGGCGCTTGAGCATCAGGTCGACCATCTGCATGACTTCGTTCCGGGCCAACTCGTGGAAGACGATGACTTCGTCGATGCGGTTGAGGAACTCGGGACGGAAGTGGTTCTTCAGCGAGTCCATGACCTTGTCGCGCATACGCGCGTAGCTCATGGCTTCATCGGCCTTGGTGAATCCGACGTTGGCCTTGCGAAGGTCTTGTGTGCCGAGGTTCGACGTCATGATGATGATGGTGTTGCGGAAGTCGACCGAACGGCCCTGGCTGTCGGTGAGACGACCCTCTTCGAGAATCTGCAGCAACGTGTTGAACACGTCGGGGTGGGCCTTTTCGATCTCGTCGAACAGCACCACACTGAACGGCTTGCGCCGCACAGCCTCTGTCAACTGACCACCCTCGTCGTAACCCACGTAGCCGGGGGGCGAGCCCACGAGACGGCTGACCGTATGCTTCTCCATGTACTCGGACATGTCGAGCGTGATGAGCGACGACTCGTCGCCGAACAAGAACTCGCTCAGTGTCTTGGCGAGTTCGGTCTTGCCCACACCCGTGGGTCCGAGGAAGATGAACGAACCGCTCGGACGCTTGGGGTCCTTGAGGCCGGCGCGCGTACGACGGATGCTCTGTGACACCGCCTTGATGGCGTTCTCCTGGCCGATGATGCGCTTGTGGAGTTCGGCCTCCATGTTGAGGAGCTTCTGCGTCTCTTCTTCGGTGAGCTTGTACACCGGGATGCCGGTCCAGATGGAGAGAACTTCGGCGATGCACTCCTCGTCGACTTCGTCGAACAGATCGACGCCACCAGCCTTGATCTCGGCTTCCTTGGCGGCCTTTTCGGTCTGGAGTTGCTTCTCCTGGTCGCGCAGACGGCTGGCCTCTTCGTAGTTCTGATCTTCGACGGCCTTCTTCTTGGCTTCCTGCAATTGCGTCAGCCGCGTCTCCATGTCCTTGAGGTCGGGCGGTGTCTGCATCCGCTTGATGCGCAGACGGCTTCCGGCCTCGTCGATCAGGTCGATGGCTTTGTCGGGCAGGTGACGATCGGAGATGTAGCGATCGGCGAGATTGGCCGCGGCCACCAACGCCTGGTCGGTGATCGTGACGCGGTGGTGCGACTCGTACTTGTCGCGGACACCCTTCAAGATTTCGATGGTGTGAGCCACGGTCGGCTCTTCGACCTTGACCGGCTGGAAGCGGCGCTCGAGAGCGGCGTCCTTCTCGAGGTGCTTGCGGTACTCGTCGAGAGTGGTGGCACCGATGGTCTGGAGTTCACCACGCGCGAGCATGGGCTTCAGGATGCTGGCGGCGTCGATGGCGCCTTCGGCCGCACCGGCACCGACGAGGGTGTGGATCTCGTCGATGAACAAGATGATGTCGCCGCGAGTGCGAATTTCCTTGAGCACCTTCTTGAGGCGCTCTTCGAAGTCGCCGCGGTAACGGCTACCAGCGACGAGTGCACCGAGGTCGAGTGTGTAGAGCTGTTTGTTGCGCAGCGTGTCGGGTACGTCGTTCGCGACGATCTTCTGAGCGAGACCTTCGACGATGGCGGTCTTGCCGACGCCGGGCTCACCGATGAGGACCGGATTGTTCTTGGTGCGACGCGAGAGGATCTGCATGACGCGCTCCATCTCGCGAGCACGACCGATCACCGGATCGAGCTTCTTCTCGCGCGCGATCTGAGTGAGGTTGCGACCGAACTGGTCGAGGATCTGGCTGCCACCCTTGTCGCCCTCTTCCTTGCCACCGCTGCGCTCGGAGGTGGACTCCTTCGACTGGCCACCCTCGGCCTTGCCCTGCGGACCCTGATAACCCGAGAGCAACTGGATGACTTGCTGGCGCACGCGACTCAGGTCGGCACCCAACTTGACCAGAACTTGGGCGGCCACACCTTCGCCCTCGCGGATGAGGCCGAGGAGGATGTGTTCGGTGCCGATGTAGTTGTGGCCGAGTTGAAGTGCTTCGCGCAGCGAGAGTTCGAGAACCTTCTTGGCGCGCGGCGTGAAAGGAATGTGACCCGACGGTGACGAACCGCCCTGGCCGATGATCTCTTCGACCTGAGCGCGCACAGCCTCGAGGGAGATGCCGAGAGTTTCGAGAGCCTTGGCGGCGACTCCTTCACCTTCGTGGATGAGGCCGAGAAGAATGTGTTCGGTGCCGATGTAGCTGTGGTTGAGCAGGCGCGCTTCTTCTTGGGCCAGTACCACGACTCGACGGGCCCGGTCTGTGAAGCGCTCGAACATGCTCACCCTTTCGCCACGGCCCGAAGGCTCGATGTGGCCATGTTACAGGTGGGCTGGGCGGGTTCCGAGAAGGCAGCGGGACGCCTGTTTGCGTGTCGAACGTCTCGTTTTCGCTGGACACGCCCACTCGCCGGTGAGAGTGAAAACCGACATAGCCTGCCGATGTGAGCGCCTCTCCGCTGTTCGACCTACCCGGCTCCGATGCCGATCGTCGGCGCGTCGACGAAGCACTCGTTCAATCCGTGCGCACTCCGGATGCGTACCTCACCGAAATCGCTTCACATTTGCTCCTCGCCGGTGGCAAGCGTTTGCGCCCCATGTTCTCCGTGGTCGCCGCTCAGGTGGCGGGAGGGCCCTCCACCGAGGCCTCGATTCAGGGTGGCATCGCGTGCGAACTGGTGCACCTCGGTTCGCTCTATCACGACGATGTGATGGACGAATCCACCACTCGACGCAGTGTCGAAACGGTCAACGCGAAGTGGGGCAACCTGCAGGCGATCCTCGCTGGTGACTTCTTGTTGGCGCGAGCCTCGGAAATCGCCGCGTCGCTCGGCACCGAGGTCGCCGCGCTGCTCGCGCGCACCATCGGCCGTCTGTGCGAGGGCCAGATCGAGGAACTGCGCCACACCTACAACATCGCACGTCCCGTCGAGAGTTACCTGTCGTCCATCAGCGGCAAGACCGCTTCGCTGTATTCCACTTCGGCTCGTATTGGCGGCCTGGTGAGTGGTTTCACTCCGAAGGTTGTCGATGCTCTCACCGAGTTCGGCGACGCCTACGGCATGGTGTTCCAGATCGTCGACGATTTGCTCGACATCTCGTCCACCGATGCCGAACTCGGCAAGCCAGCCGGTCACGACATGGTCGAAGGTGTGTACACCTATCCCGTTCTGCACACCCTGGCATCGGGTGGAGTCCCGGCTCGCGAGTTGGCCGATCTTCTCGGCAAGCCGTTGTCATCCATCGAGAAGGACAAGGCGTTGTCGATCGTTCGAACCAATGGTGGTGTGGAAGCGGCCATCGCTCTGGCCGAGACGTATGTCGTCAAGGCTGAGCATGCCTGTGATCGACTCCCGAATTCGGCGGCTTCAGTTGCCTTGCGCCGCGCGTCGGGCGCTCTGCTCGATTCAGTGCGCCGCTAGTTCGTTGCTAGTTCAGCGCGCACACGCACTGCCGCCGCGGCGCCGCTGAGAGCGGCCCCTTCGATTTTTGGTCCGGCGAACGCATCACCGGCCAGCGCGATCACGCCGGGACCGTGTGCCGATTCGATCGTCACCACGTGACACGGTTCGGGCCAGATCGACGTCGGTGTCGCGAAGCGCCAACGTTTGAACTCCGATGTCACGATCGTGCAGTCGACGATGAATTCAGCCGCTGCATGCCGGAGTGCCGCATGGGCCTGGTCGTGATCGTCGTCCCAATGATCGAGGCTCCACTGCGGTGACGCGTGGAACGTGACGGCTGGAACCGATGAGATTCCCTTGGCGTGGTTGTCGCCGATCCACGAGAACGTGGCGTTCGGGTTCTGCCATCCTCCGTGCCGGCCGATCCTGGCCGGCCGATCGAGCACCGCGAGAAGTGCGAGAGTGCGGTCGTAATCGGAAGACAGAAGGGCCGCTGGAATCTCGAGTTCGGCCGAAACCAGTAGCGAATACGTCTGCGGAACCGGGCAGGTGATGACCACTGCCTGCGCCGAGAGGATCGTCGCATCATCGAGAACGACGTCCCACGGCGATGTGTCACCGCGTTTGATCGCGAACACGAGCGTGTTGGTGCGAACGTCGAACCCACGAGCGAGGTGCTTGGCGACCGATGTCATTCCGTCCACACCCACGTATCGCGGATGTCCGTCGTCATCACCGAAGCCGCGGCACCATTCGCGCACGACCCCGGCCTTTGTCCACGCGTCGACCTCGCGCGCGAATTCAGGCGACCGGACGGTGAAGAACTGTGCACCGTGATCGATCACGGCGGTGGCCGGTGAGCCGATTCGACGGGTGGCGAGGCGGCCCCCGACTCCACGTCCTTTGTCGAGCACTGTGACGTCGAAACCGTGAGAGACCAGATCACGAGCCGCGATGAGACCGCTGAGACCGGCACCGATGACGACGACGCGTCGCGAGTGGCTCATGAAGCGACGGAGCGCAGAGTCGGTACGACGACCGAAGCCTGGGACTTCCAGACTCGCTCGGCTCGACCGATGAATTCACCGAGGACGCGATTGACCGTCGTGGCGTGTTCGATCATCAGACCATGAGCGGCACCCGACAGAACGATGAGCTCGGCCGTCGGAATTCGCTCGGCGATCTCTTCGCTGTCGGCTCGCGGGGTGAGGATGTCTTGGTTGCCGACGATCACCGCGGTGGGAACGTTGATACTCGAGAGCATGTCGACGAGCGTTTCGTCGACGGCCAACAGCGCCTGCACCTGACCGTTGAAACCATGTGATGCGCGCGATGTTCCGATCGGACCGAGCCAGCTCACGGCCGGCCACAGGCGACGAAGTGAACGCGGACCGATGACCCAGCGGGCTGCTTCGGTAGTCATGGCGCCCATACCGCGCGTCGTTGCCGTGTCGGACCACGAGCGCAGGAGATCTCGGCGCCACTCGTGATTGCGACACGCCGTGCAGAGCAACGTGAGCGAACGAACTCGTTCGGGATACTTCACGGCCAGGATCTGCGAAATGGCCCCACCCATCGATGCTCCGACCACATGAGCGGTGTCGACACCTTCGTGATCGAGGACCGCGATCGCGTCGTCGACCATCTGCTCGAGTGTGTACGCACCGAACGGCTTGTCGCTACGACCCGCACCGCGGTTGTCGTGAGCGATCACGCGATACTTGGCCGCCAACACGAAGCGCTGGAAGTTCCAGAGGTTCTTGTCGGCGCCGAGCCCTTGGATCATCAGGACGGGCGGACTCGACTTGCGACCGATCGCGTCGTAGTGGAGGCGAATGCCGTCGGATGCCGTGGCGTAACTCATGACGCGATGTCCCAGGCCTGGCGCGGGGGAGTACGCACGATGCCTTCCCACGAATAAAGAGCATCGAGAACGTCGCTGGTCGACATCTCGGGTTCCCACGCCAGGTGCTCACGGCAGGCCGACGACGAAGCGAGCCGACCGTGGTGCAACACCTCCATTACGTGCTCGGGAACGGGTGCTCCGAAAAGGTGTGTGATGCGCCGGGTGATCGCCCACTCGGGTCCGAGCAACGGAACCGGCACGCGGCGACCGCGCACGATCGCGGAGAAACCGCTCACGGGTTCGGCACCCACGATGTTGATGGGTGTGCCGGGGCGACGCTGTGCGGCCAGAACGAAAGCGCGAGCCGCATCCATTTCGTGCAGGAGGTTGAAACTCGGACCCCGCAGAGCATTGAACGGCACCATCGGAAGTCGCAGAAGGCGGCCGAGCGGGCTCGGAACGTGCGGACCGACGACAGGCGCGAGACGAAGCGAGGTGATACCGACGCGAGTTCCGTTGAACGCGCGGTCGGCGGCGTGCTCGAGATACATGAGCATGCGGCCGTATTGACTGGTGGGCCGCATCTTGGTGCTCTCGTCCGGGGTCTTCGGCCGGTCCCCGCCGCGTCCGTACACCTCGACACCCGAGCGAATGACGATGTGTTCGAGAGCCGGTGCGCGCTTGGCCACCGTGAACAAAGATTCTGCCGACTGCTGGGTGAGGAGTTCGGCCTGCTTCGGGTTGGCCCGAGCATCGGGTTCCCACACACCGAGGTGCACGATGACGTGAGGATTGAACTCCTTGAAAACCGAGGCACGGCTCACCACGTCGGTGGGATGGATCATGTGGAAGCGCGAGCGGTCGAGACGGCGGCGTGGCGGGTCGATGTCGAAGCCGACGATGTCGGTGACCCAACTCTCGTTCTCGAGTTCGCTGGCGACGAGGGAACCCAATTGGCTTCCCATGCCGGTCACCAGGACTCGCTTGCCACTCGTGGTGGTCATGTAGCGACCCTACCGGACGGGCTCGTTACGGATGAGTTTCGCTCTGAACTCGTGAAGATTCGCTCAGCGCAGTTCGTGGGCTCGGAGAATCAGGGCCCGTGCCGACGAATCGAGTTGGTGTCCAGCCAACTTCTCGGCGACCATGATCGCCTCGGTCGGGTCGTCGACCAGACCCGACCAGCGGATGAAGGCGCCCATCGCACCCATGATGCGATCGCCGACTTCTTCGCCGTGCACGATCACCTTTGTCTTCTTGGCCAGATGGCTCTTGAGTTCGACGAACAGCGACTTGGCCCATTCGTCGACGGCGTCGTTGGAGAACGGCCGGTGGCTGTGCGACACGTTCATCTCCACGTAGTTATGGAGATTGTGCGGTGCCGTGATGATGGACACCACGTGGCCGAAGCCGTTCTCACGAATCCAGATGATCTCTTCCTGACGCCGAACTCGTCGATGGTTGTCGCCGTAACCGCCCGGACGCTCGCACACCGCGAGTCGATCTTTCAGGATCCAGGTGAAGTTGCGCGGGGTGATTCCCAACGCCCATTTTCCACGCAACTTCGGAGGCACGGGGATCGAATCTAGTCGTGTTCGTCGGACCGTGTGAGAGAAAGGACCTGATTCCGACGACTGACCCGATGCCCTCCGGGAATCTCGCACGCAACCGCCTCACCACGAGCCACGGCCAGCACACGCTCGATGGTTGCCGCATCGGGTGGATGGGTCGTGGTGAGCCAACGTCGAACCGCCCGGCGCGCCAAAGCGGGTGGTGATGAAGTGAGTGCTCGTGCGTCGGTGGGGTCGATGTGCTCGGACAATGTGTCGAGCAGGTCATTGTCGTCGGCGATCAACTTCGATTGTCGAGCGAGAACAGGAACCAGATCGCGACCCGACACCTCGTTCAAGTACGGGATCACCTCGTGCCGGACCCGATTGCGGAGCAATGACGTGTCGGTATTCGTGGGGTCGGTGAAGGGGGTCCATCCCATCGCACGACACACCGCCTCGGTGTCGGCGCGTCGAAGTTCGAGCAACGGGTGGCCGACCTCACCGGATGGTCCGCCCGTCGGCCGAACGCCGATGAGTCCGGGCAGTCCGGCGCCACGGAGGAGATTGACGACCACGGTTTCGGCGAGGTCGTCGGCGGTGTGTCCGGTGAGCACATCATCCGGGAGACTGGCGTAACGGAGTTCGCGGGCCCGGGCCTCGAGATTGGGACCGGGCTCGACGCGAATGCTCACGGAACGGAACTCGGCACCGACGTCACGAGCGGCTGCGGCCACGCGACTCGCTTCGTCGGATGATCCGGGCCGTAATCCGTGATCGACATGGATGGCCAGGGCGCACAAATTCGCCGCACGAGCCAGGGCGAGAAGAGCGAGGGAGTCGGCTCCACCCGAGACGGCACACGAGACCGACGAACCCGGTTCGGGGAACGAACACAGTTGGAGACACCGACGGATGTCGGGGTGACTCTGCCACTCGGTATCGAGCGGAGAGCCGATGGTCAGCCTTCGGAGTGACCGCGCTGCTGGCGCTTGCCGGGGAAGCGCGTGGCGCTCACCTGCTTGATGTAGCCGGCGCCCATCGCCGCGACCGTGGCGACGCCGACGACCGAGAGAACCACACCGATCCACCAATGCCAGACGTACGCAGCGACCATGGGGTCAGCGTAGCGAGACATGGGGTGATCGGGCCACTCGCCCCCGCCGGCCGTCGATCACACGGGGCTCAGTCGGCGTCGAGATCGACGTTCAGACAGTCGCGTAGGCGTTGTTCGAGATCGGCTGGAATCGGCTCGGTGGCCGCTCGCGAGCGAATCCGAGCCTTGAGCGAGAACTCGAACTCCATGTGACCCTGGCAGTCGGGGCAGTCCCCCAGGTGTCGATCGATGTCACGACGGAGCTCGTCGTCGAGCATCTGATCGAGGTACGCGTACAGCTGAGTAATGGTGTCGCGACAATCAGCCATGGCTCATTCCTTCCGACATGTTGACATCACTTCGCGTTGACATCGATCAACCCCCGCTCTTCGGCGAATTCGACCAGTGCTTTCTGCAGGGCCTTTCGTCCCCGGTGCAGACGGCTCATGACGGTTCCGATGGGAACATCGAGCATGTCGGCGATTTCTTGATACGAGAAGTCCTGCACGTCGGCCAGGAGCACGGGTAAGAGATAGGCCTCGGGTAGGTCTTCGAGTGCTTGCTTCACTTCGTCGTCGGTGAAGAGATCGAAGATCTCGTCCTCCGCGCTGTGCATCTGAGTGTGGGCAGCCAACTCGGGAAGTCGCTTGTACAGATACAAGTCGTCCAGATCTCCCAACTCGGATTCGAGGGGTCGCGATTGTTTGGCGCGATACGAGTTGATGAACGTGTTGGTGAGGATGCGAAAGAGCCAAGCCCGCAGGTTTGTGCCCGATTCGAACGAGGCGTACGACCGGAAGGCTTTGAGCATCGTCTCTTGAACCAGGTCTTCGGCATCGGCTCGGTTGCGCGTCATGCGCAGCGCGGTGCCGAAGAGCTGCGGGGCGAATTTCATCGCCTCGTCGGCGAAGTGCGAGCGGTCAGCCAATTCTTTCGGCTCGCGTCTCGTCGAGCTCGGTGACGAATTCGTCGAGAGCGTGAACGAACTTTTCGAAGCTCACGGCCAACTGCTCCCACTCGTGGGGTTCGAAACAATTCATGATGAAGTGCATCGCACTCTGACGTCGGGCCAATGCTTCGGCGTGACGTGTACGACCGGCGTCAGTGGCGCACACGATGACGACACGCTTGTCGTCACGACTCTGGGTGCGGTGCGCGAGTCCGATGCGCTCGAGTCGTTGCACGGCACGTGTGGCAGTGGACGGGTCGACGCGGAGTGCTTCGGCGAGGTCACCCATGCGCCAACCGTCTTGCTGGACCAGAACGTCGAGGGTGTCCATCTGCCCGCTCTCGAGCGCGTCGTCGCCCACGCCGAAGAAATAGTCGGCGAGGCTGCTCATGGACGCACCGCGTCGAATTTCTCGCCATGCGTGACCGACACGCAGAGCGAGATCACGATGCGACTGATCCTCGAGATCGAATGGCCGGGGGGTTGCCATGGACTTTGTAGGGTACTGCCGGTGGAACCGCCCCTTCACGCCCTGGGTGTGATTGCGTCGCAATCCGTGATGGTCACTCCGTCGCTACGCCATGTGGAGATGTTCACCATGCGCGGACTCGTGACGGTGCTGTGGCATCACGTTCCTGCTGGTCGCGAGGTACGACCGGCGGCAATCGTGGCGTGTGGCGGTGCGATGGGCGGTCTGCTCGGCCCCGCCGAAGGTCTGTATCAGGCGTTGGGGGATGTGTGGGCCGATCGTGGCGTGCCGGTCTTGCGCGTGTCGTATCGACGCCCGAACGACATGGATGCGTGTTGTCTCGATGTGGCGGCCGCGGTGCAACTTGCATCCGATTCAGGAGCGCAACGCGTGGTGGTGATGGGCCACTCGTTCGGCGGTGCGGTGGCCGTTCGTGTGGCGGTGGTGATGGACGAAGTGGCTGGTGTCGTGACGTTCGCGACGCAGTCGGCTGGATGCGAAGTGGCGCCAGGTCTCCGCGGTCGACCACTTCTGTTGTTCCATGGTGACAACGACGAGATCTTGCCGCTCGATTCGAGTCGAATCGTCGCGGCCATGGCGGGTCATGGAGACGTGGAAGTGTGCGAGGGCGATGGACATCTGTTGGCCAAGAGTGGCCGTCAGATGTGGGATCGACTCGAAGTGTGGTTGCCCGAGGTTCTCGGACTCAACTAGATCAGG
>Ga0315900_10008985_pt1 | contig 12759 bp, 9 predicted proteins | sample LakEriMetagenome_FD_203521 | JGI IMG/M metagenome (GOLD analysis project Ga0315900, IMG submission 203521) | Freshwater fungal communities from buoy surface, Lake Erie, Ohio, United States - Buoy 12 MA114 | ecosystem: Environmental > Aquatic > Freshwater > Lake > Lake biofilm | place: USA: Lake...
CCTTCGATGCCAGCAGCTGATACCAGAAAAAATCGGCACCGCCCCATGCATCGGTCACCGTCTGATGACCCGGTCCGCCATAGCAATGCATGAGCACCGGATACTTTTTCTGCGGGCTGAAATCGGCCGGACGGATGATCCAGGCATTAAGCTTAACCCCGGCATCCGTGGTAATTTCCATGAATTCCTTCGGCGAAATCCTGAAGGCAGAAAGCCTGTCTGTCAGTGCCTTGTTTGCTTCAAGCACCTTTACCTGCTTTCCGTTTGCCTGATAAAGCGTAGTCACAGGCGGCGTCGATGCCGAACTGTATTCGTCGATGTAATATGAAAAATCCGGATTAAAGCTCACTGAGTGCGTGCCAGAACCAAGACTCAGCTTCTTTTTACCACTGCCCGAAACGGATATGGTGTAAAGCTGCCGCTGAATGGAACCGTCTTCCGTACTCATGAAATACAGCTGTCCCTTTTTCTCATCGATTCCCAGAAAACTGCTCACTTCCCAGTTGCCGGAAGTGATGGGGCGAATCTCCTTTCCCTCCATGGAATACAGGTAGAGATGCTGGAAGCCGGTGCGGTCTGAACTCCAGATGAATTCCTTCCCGTTCTCGAGGTAACGGAGATCATCGTTGATTTCGTGAAAGGTGTTGCTGTTTTCGGTAAGCACCACCTGAACTTTACCGCCAGCGGCATCGATGTGCAGCAATTCGATGCGGTTTTGCAGACGGTTCATGCGGCGTACAGACAGCAATCCAGGGTTACGGGTCCACTGCATGCGGGCGATGTACTGATCGTTTTCAGCACCTTCATCTATGCTGAGCGTTTTCCCGCTTTCCACATCGTAAACCGACACATCCACCCGGGAATTTTTTTCACCGGCCTTAGGATATTTAAAACGGTAATCCTTTGGATAAAGACCGCCCCACATCTGCATGTTGTAGCTTGGAACATCTTTCTCATCAAAACTCAGAAAGGCAATTTTCCGGGAATCCGGCGACCAGTGAAATGCCTTCCAGAATTCAAATTCTTCCTCGTACACCCAGTCGGAGCTTCCATGAATAAGCTCATTCAATTTGCCTGAGCTGGTAATTGACTGCTCCTTTCCGCTGGCCACATCGTGTAAGTAAAGGTTGTTTTCAAAACCGAAGGCTACTTTCTTTCCATCCGGACTGAAACTGGCGAGGTAGATTTTTTTACCCGGCATTATGGGTTGAAGCTTTCCGGTTTTCAGATTAAAGAGGTAGAAAAAGGCACGGGAACTGCGGCGGTAGATCGGTTCGATGCCGGTTTCGATGAGCAGCTGCGTTTCATCCGGACTCAGTGTATAATTCTGAATGTCAATTTGCATGGTATCGATCCGGAGCCTGCTTCCTTCGAGCAGCGTACTTACGCGCTGTCCCGTACGGATGTCGTACACTTCAATGTTGCCGTCTTTAAGGGCAGAATACTTTGAACCGCTTTTAAACCAGTTTACATCTTCTACCCCTTCTCCCCGCCAGACCGGATTCTTCCAGATGTCATCCAGCGTGAAATCCTTTTTTTCCTGTGCCTTAAGAACAGAAACGGGAACATTTAAAAACAGAAAAGCAATCAGCAAACTGATTCTGTAGGCAGCCTTCATTGATTTGAAATTTAGTTTGTTGTATCAGAGATTTCCGCGCAGCGCCTGCTCCCTTTCGATGGATTCGAACAGCGCCCTGAAATTGCCTTTACCAAATGACTGGGCACCCCTGCGCTGAATGATTTCGTAAAATAGCGTAGGACGGTCTTCTACGGGTTTTGTAAAAATCTGAAGAAGATAGCCTTCTTCATCACGGTCTACCAGAATATTCAGATTACGGATGGACTGAAAATCTTCCTTTACCTCTCCCACCCGCTGAAGCAGGTCTTCGTAATAGGTATCCGGCACATGCAGAAACTCCACACCGCGGCGGCGGAGTTCGCCAACGGTATGCAGGATATCATCCGTTGCAACGGCAATGTGCTGAACACCGGGACCCTTGTAAAAATCCAGGTACTCTTCAATTTGCGATTTCTTTTTACCCTCGGCCGGTTCGTTGATGGGAAATTTCACATAACCGTTTCCGTTGGAAACCACCTTTGACATCAGGGCAGAATATTCAGTAGAAATGTCTTTATCGTCGAAGGTAAGCAGCAGTTTAAAACCGAGCACATTCTCGTAAAACTCCACCCACTGGTTCATTTCACCCCAGCCCACATTGCCTACGCAGTGGTCGATGTGCTTCAGTCCTACAGGCTCTGCAAGGGCAGGCTTGTCTACCTTCTGAAAACCGGGAAGAAAAGGACCACGGTAATTTTTTCTTTCAACAAAACTGTGAATGGTTTCGCCATAAGTAGCAATAGAGGCAATCACCACTTCCCCATGTTCATCCTTCAGCACAAGCGGCTCCTGAACCGGTTTCGCACCCCTTTTTGTGGTTTCTTCGAAACTTTTTCTGGCATCATCCACCCAGAGCGCCAAAACCTTAACACCATCACCATGTTTTTTTACGTGCTCGGAAATGGGGGAATCGGGCTGAAGCGCAGTGGTGAGGACCAGCCGTATTTTACCCTGCTCAAGCACATAGGAAGCCTTTTCACGGACACCGGTTTCAGGACCGCTGTAAGCAACAAGCCGGTAACCGAAGGCTGTCTGGTAATAATAGGCCGACTGCTTTGCGTTGCCCACATAGAATTCTACATGGTCGGTGCCAAGCAGTGGAAGGAAATCTGTTTCTGTCAGGACAGAGGCTGCGTTTTCTGTGCGAATCATGGTGTAAAAATCGATTGAAGGGCAAAGTTAGAAAAAGCCCTTTCGCAGCGGTTTTTTTTCGACCACCTTTGCATAAATAATTTTGAATTTAAGCCTGCGGGTTCAACCTTTGAACCGGAAAAAAAAGCCTCTCATGAACATCAAGAAATTCAACGCCGACCTCATTGACCTTGCTGAAAAGCGCATAAGGCTTAATCAGATTGATTATGCCGATGAGTTGTACGATGAAGTGGAAGACGACCTCCATTCTGCCGAAGATGAATTTCTGGAAGTGTACGGCGACTACCTGGAGGAAATACTGGACGATGTTCATGAGCGGGTTTGCAGCGGAACAGATGTGCTGATTCCCACCGCTTACATCGCCAAAAACTACATCCGCAAGGGCGAAACCATCGACGGCGACCCGCTTTATGAAATCACCAGCAAGGAAGGTGTGATTGTGGAAGCCGACAAGTATCCCGACAAAACGGCCCGGCTCGTGCTGATCCCTGCTCCTGCCCGGCTCATCCTCACCGTAGGCGGCAAGGCCAAAGAAGTAGTCTGGGAAATCGGGAAGTAAGTGCGGCTGCGGGCGTCGCCGGACATCATCAGACCATGCTGTTTTACCTCCCTGATTTTGAAAATCCGGTTCTGCCTGAATCAGAAGCCCGGCACGCCCTGCAGGTGCTGCGGATGAAAAAGGGGGACAGACTTCATGTAAGCGACGGGAAAGGCGGCAAAGCCAGTGCTCAGATTCAGTCGGAAAGCACTTCAGCCTGCAAGCTTCAGCTGAATGATATTGAGCATGTTAATAAATTTCAGTCAGGAGATATTTTTCTGGCCGTTGCTCCTACCAAGAATGCCGACCGCATGGAATGGCTGGTAGAAAAAGGAACCGAGCTGGGCTGCGCCGGCTTCCATTTTTTCAGAAGCAAACGAACCGAGCGGAATCACCTCAACCTGGAAAGGCTGGAGAAAATCGCGCTCTCAGCCATGAAGCAATCCGGGCAGTATTACCTTCCTGAAATCCACTGGCACAGGAGCACGGCGGATCTGCCGGTGCAGCAATTCGACCGCATTGTCACTGCTGACCTGAGCGCAAGCGAAAACAGGCTGAAAGAAATCCCCTACAATAAAATGCTGCTGCTCATCGGTCCGGAAGGCGACTTCACACCGGAAGAGCTGCAGTGGCTTTCGGGAAAGAGTACCGAATCCGTCCGTTTCCTGCCGCAGGTACTGCGCACGGAAACGGCAGCGCTTTATGCGCTTACCCTGGCGATGGTTTCAGGAAGGAGTTTGGGTTAGCATTAAAGGGAATTGCATAAGATAAACTCAACTGCCCGCACCTAATTAATTTTTCTACTCAACCTAAATCCAAACTATCATTTATTATAGGTTTGCACACAATCTCATAAGACTGATTTTTTGAATGCCGGTTTTGCAGCACCGACTTCAAAACATAGTTTACATCAGCTTATCCCTATTTTCTTTTTGCTTGATCAAAAAGAAACAAAAAATCAAGAAAATTCGATCGGCCTTCGCTGGGACTACAGCTCCTCCGCGAATTTTCATCCTCCCCGCGCCGGAAAGATATCTTTGGTAGGGAAGCATCGGTGTTGCTAAAAATCTGGCTTCCATTTTAATCCTTCGATATTCTTTGTGGGGCTTTGGTTTCTAAATGTTCTTTTAAATATCAATTATTTATTTTTTGGCTGTACAGAAGCCAAAATAAACTCCACCGCCTCCGTAAAGCTGCGGCACACGCATTCCGCCAGCGGCGAATCCTGTTCTTTATGGGAAGGAATCAGGATTCCCTTCACACCCACTTCCGCACCTGCTTTCAGGTCGCGTTCGGCATCACCGATGATCCAGGATTTTTCCGGAACCGAGTCCGTCAGGGCCATTCCTCTCTCCAGCATCAGGCTTCCGGGTTTAGCCGACAGACTTGCCGAGATGCTTCGGTGCCAGGGTGCATAGAAAAGAAAATCAATGATTCCCCCGCAGGACTCCTGCAATTTTGCATGAAGGAGTTTTACATCTTCTGCGGTGTATAAGCCTTTGGAAATACCGCCCTGGTTGGTCACCACAACCAGTGCAAAACCGGCATCCTTAAGACGCCTCAGCCCGGCCGGTACATCCGCGGGAATCACGAAATCTTCAGGATGAAACACATAATCACCCCGTTCTTCATTGAGGACGCCGTCACGGTCGAGCAGGATGCAGCCTTTCATAGTTGGATGGGTGGGAGTTTTGAGGGGCATTTACAAAGCCAAACTTACGGAGGATTTTTTTGCAAAGCGGTGCTGATGGTGAGGCCGCCTTTCTTCTTTCAGGTGATTCTCCGAATGTTCATTGAGAGACTGCCCAAAACGGTGGGAAAAGTATGCAGTTTATAGCTGGTAAAGGAGTAAAGCCAGAAAGCAATTCTGCCTGAAAAACACCGGCAATCTGCCCAAAAAATACCACTTCAGGGGAATTCCTGTACTGTTTCCGGATACTGCAGCTGAACGGTTTTGTCTGAACCCGGCTTGCGGAAGCGGATGAGGTTGGTCTGTTTCGGCTGAACCGCATGCAGCAGGCTGTTTTTTACCATGAGCTTTCCGGAAAAACCGGCAGCATCTGATTCCAGGTAAGACCAGGTACTTTCCTCTTCTTTTTCCCTGCCGATGAATTTCAATCTGAACGATTGCTTTCCATCGGAAAGCAGCAGGTTTTCTGCCAGGTACTGCTGAAGGACCTTGTCCATCTCTGCATTTTTAGCCGGATTTCCCAGGTCGGCACGGCAGTGGCAGAAAGCTGCAAGTCCTTTTTCAAGATCATCAGTGAAAATCCGGACAGCGACTTCAAACTTTTTTTCTGCAGGCTTCCATTCGATTTCCGTCATGCTCACATAGAATGGATGCCGCTCGCCGGCGGCCGGTGTGAACAGCAGAAAAACCAGGACAAAAAAGGCAGAGCGCATGCAGCAAAGGTAGGGAAAGCACCTTTGAAGGAATCGTGTGCTGCTGAAAAAAACCGGCAGGGATGGAAGGGGCCTCAGGGTGCCGGAGGCACGGAAGCGCAGCGCACCCCCGCACAGCCCGGCTGCCGGCTAAAAACCGGAAGACCCGGTTTAACAGCCTCAAAAACCTAGTGCAAAGTGTTTAGTATCCAGTGCTAAGTGAGGTTTGTAAAATATTGAAAATGAATTTCTCCCGACGCAAAATCAGTGTACTAAGTTATCTGAATTGGGGCCTGATTAGTTCAAAATATAGTGCAAAGTGTTTAGTATCAAGTGCTAAGTGAGATTTGAAAAATATTGAAAATGAATTTCTCCCTGCACAAAATCTGCGTACAAAGTTTTCTGAATCGGGTCCTCATTCAGTCAAATAAAATAATGATTGATTTTCCTCAATCACTAAACACTAATTACTAATCACTAAAAACTTAATATTGCAACCCCGTTTCTGATAAGCGCATGTTTGAGAACTTAAGCAATAAACTCGATAAGGCATTCAAGACCCTCAAAGGTCAGGGCCGCATCACCGAAATCAATGTAGCCTCTACCGTAAAGGAAATCCGTAAGGTGCTCATCGATGCGGATGTGAACTACAAAGTGGCCAAGTCGGTCACCGAAAACATCCTCAAGGAGGCGCTGGGTCAGGAGGTTCTGATTGCCGTAAAGCCCGGCGAGCTCCTCACCAAAATCGTGTACGACGAGCTTACCCGCCTGATGGGCAGCACCAAAGCCGACATGAACCTGCGCGGCGATCCGGCGGTGATTCTGATGTCGGGTCTGCAGGGTTCGGGTAAAACAACCTTTACCGGAAAGCTGGGTGCCATGCTGAAAAAGCAGGGTCGTCAGGTCCTTCTGGTTGCCTGCGATGTGTACCGTCCGGCGGCCATCGAACAGCTGAAAGTGGTTGGTGCCCAGGCCGGCGTGGATGTTTTCTCCCTGCCGGAGAGCAAGGATCCGGTGGAAATTGCCCGCAAAGGCATTGAGTTTGCCCGCCAGAACCACAAGAAAGTGGTAGTGGTGGATACAGCAGGCCGCCTCGCCGTAGACGAGGAGATGATGCAGGAAATTGAGAACATCAAGCGGGCCATCAATCCTTCGGAAACGCTCTTCGTGGTGGATGCCATGACGGGTCAGGATGCGGTGAATACGGCAAAAACCTTCAACGAGCGCATCGATTTCGACGGCGTGGTACTCACCAAACTCGACGGCGATTCCCGTGGCGGTGCGGCCCTTTCCATCCGGGCCGTGGTGGAGAAGCCCATCAAGTTCATCGGTACTTCCGAAAAGCTCGACGGCGTGGATGCCTTCCATCCCGACAGGATGGCCCAGCGTATTCTCGGCATGGGCGATGTGATTTCCCTTGTGGAGCGCGCCCAGCAGGTCTTCGATGAAGAAGAAGCCCGGCGCATCAACCAGAAAATCCGCAAGAACAAATTCGACTACGACGATTTCCTTTCCCAGATTCAGCAGATCCAGAAAATGGGAAATTTCAAGGATGTGGTTTCCATGATTCCCGGCGTGGGCAAGATGATGAAGGACATCGAAATCGAAGACAATGCCTTCGTGCCGGTGGTGTCCATGATACAGTCCATGACCCCCAAAGAGCGCGCCAATCCCGACATCATCGTGGGCAACCGCCGCAAGCGCATCGCCACCGGCAGCGGCCGCAGTCTGCAGGATGTAAACAACATGATCAAGCAGTTTGAGGAAATGCGCAAAATGATGAAGAAGGTAAGCGGCATGCAGGGCAAAATGCCATCCTTCATGCGCTGATTTGAAAGCTCATGGCCGAAGGCGGCAATAAAATCACCGGAAAATGGGGCGAGGAAACCGCCGCTGCCTGGCTGCAGAAAGAAAAGCAATTCCGGATTCTCGGGCGCAACCTTCAGCTGGGCAGGTCTGAAGTAGACATCCTGGCCATGGACGGCGATGTACTGGTTTTTGTGGAAGTGAAGGTGCGGAAGGACAGCCGCTTCGGTCATCCCGAAGAAGGAGCCGGAAAGCAAAAAGCCGCCAGCCTGCGCCGGGCCGCCGATCTCTACCTGGAGCAGAGTGGATTTGAAGGCATGATCCGATTTGATGTCGTGGCGATTACCGGCACACCCGCCTTTTACGATTTGCTGCACCTGGAGGATTTTATCTGACAGGGAGAGGCAGAGAGAGAGACTCGACATGAGACGCAACGAGACGCAACGAGACGCAACGAGATGCAACCTGATACGCAACATGTTGCGTCTTTACTGTAGGGCGCCTTTTCGGGCTATACGCTGCAATCCACGCCAAAGACGTGGGATTTTCGCTTCTATCCCGGGCGTGGGTAGATAAGGAAAGGCCGGAAAAATGTAGGGGCCGACCCATGTGTCGGCCTGGCAGGTAAGCCGAACAAAAAACACATTTCCGGACAGGGCAGACACGCGGGTCTGCCCCTACCCTATTACCAATTAGCGCAATACCGTAAGGGCTGAAAATTTTCAGCCCCTACCCACCGGATTTTCAAATATCTGCAGGAAATCCGGTCCCGGTGGTGGTGTGCAAAGGACGGATTTTCCGGGCCCGGCGACCCTAGCATATTTGTCGTCCTGAGTGACCCGGCTCCGCCGGAACACTCAGGACAGATGATGTTTCCACCTGACTGAACCACAGTCAGTTCAGCGTCAGGTGGAAACACCTGACGCCACAGAAAAAATCAAAACTCCAGAGGCTTCGCAATAGCCCGAAAGCCTGTCCCGAGCTCGCCTCGGGAAGGCTGAAGCCTCGCCCGATTGGGATAGGGGTAGAAAATTATCTACCCCACGACAAAAACGAGTTTGGAGCATTCCACTTTGGCTGGGGAGGTAGAAAAATCGAAGGCGAAAGTCAGAAGTTCACTTAAGGAATACTTCGCTGGCAGCGAAGCCTTCCTTAACAGCGGCACCAGGGGTTTCCACTTGACGCATAGTGGATTAATTGCAAAATGGCAGCTATTTTTCCGTTACAAAAACCTTAAAAAGTACCTACCCTTTTCGTCAGGTGGACCTGTACCGCCGAAGGCGTAAACACCTGACGACACAAAAACTGTTTACTAAATACTCAACAACCTCACTTTGCACTAAATACTAAACACTATATACTAAATCTAAAATTCCACCTCCTTCTTCAGCACCTCTTTTCCGCGCTGAATTTCGGCAATGGTCTTTTCGCCCTTTTTGAATTTACCCAGGGCTTCCATGTATTTGTAAATGTCACCGCAATCGTGGTCGCCCAGTTTCATGACCTTATCCCCTGCCAGGATGCCGGCCTTTTCGGCGGCCTTACCCGGACTCACACCATCTACTTTCACACCAGGCCCGCCGAAGGCATAATCGGCCATAATGCCCAGCGTAACCTTGAAGGCAGCTGCCTTACGCTCCGACGATTTGGTCTTGGTGAAAGGGATTTCTTTCAGCGAAGAAAGACTGTCTACCACCTTCTGAATGTATCCGATGATTTTTACCTCGCCGGCAAAATTGATTTTATCCACATCATCAGAGGGCTTGTGGTAGTCTGCGTGCGTGCCGGAAAAGAAGTGCAGCACCGGCTTGTCTTTCAGGTAAAAACTGGCATGATCCGAAGGTCCCATTCCGGCGGTATCGTACTTGAGCGCAAAACCGGGATTGAGTTTTTCCAGCATGGGAATCCAGACTGGAGAAGTTCCCACACCACCAACAATCAGCGAATTGCTGCTGTCGCGCAGGCGGCCGATCATGTCCATGTTTATCATGGCAGGGATTTTATCCAGTGCTATGGTCGGGTTTTCAAGCCAGTGCTTGGAACCGATGAGACCGGCTTCTTCTGCCGAAAAACCCATAAAGAGGAAATTGACCTTTTCCTTCTTTCCATTGCCTGAATAAATCCGTGCCAGTTCCAGAAGTCCGGCCACGCCGGAGGCATTGTCGTCGGCGCCGTTGTGAATCTGCCCTTTCGGATCGGCTGCCAGCGAAGAACCGCGGCCGTCTTCGTGACCAAGATGATCAAAATGTGCTCCGATGACCACCGTTTTGCCGGCACCGTTATCCAAAAGTCCGATGACATTCCGGCCGGTACGCTGAACTCCTTTGCCGTCGGCATTGTGGGCATGGGCCCTTTCGGTGTAATCAAATTCCTGCCGGAAGCCCTTGCTTCCCATTGGCTTAAGCTTATACTCCGTAAATGCCTTTTCGATGTACTGTATGGCAAGCTGTTCGCCTTTGGTACCCGGCGCCCGCCCTTCAAGGCTGTCGGCCGCAAGGTAAGTAATGTGGGCCCGAACCCTTTGCTCATCGGCCTGAGCGAAAGCCCGGGAAGCAGCAAAGCTTAAGCCAAGGCAAACCAGAATTTTTTTCATCCTTAATTTTTAAAATACCCGGCAAAGGTAAGGGCTCAGAGCACAATTCCTTCCAGAGAAATTACCTGACAGGATGAATGGTAGGTCTTGCCCCGGTCTTCAAAAGGATCGAAATTCGGCAGCGGCTCAAGCCACTCAAATTTCGCATCCTGAGCAATTTTCCATTCGCCCTGCACCTGCACATGCGAGCCGGCAGGAAAATGCCAGAGGTACAGATTCCGGAACGCAATCGGAAGGCTTCCTTCACCTCTATCCAGCAGAATCGCAGGAACTTCATGCTGAAACCGGATTTTCATCTCTGCCCGCTGATGCACAGCCGGACCGGTACTGATGCCATCATCCTCATACAGCAAAAATTCGCTTTCGCCATTGCCTTTGTGGAAAACATGTATGTCGCGATGCGGCACTTCCGATGCATCTTGTGTACAGGTACCCGCATCCCGGCTTACGAGAATGGCACCTTCCCTCACGAGTACCGGCAGCTGATCAAGCCAGGCCGAAAGCCAGAGTACCTGATTGCCATGATACCTGTTGCCGTCGCTCAGTCCGTACCAGTTTCCCGGAGGAAGTTCGGCCTGCACGGCATGCTGAACCGGAGAAGCCGGTATTACGAGAATATCATTCCCCAAAATGAACTGATGCTGAAATGCCTGATGAAATGGATAACCGGGAATTTCAAGGAAGGATGGTTTTACAACGGGCCTGCCGCTCCGGGAAGATTCATAGAAGGCAGAGTAAAAAACCGGAAGCAGTTTGTAACGGAGCCGTATGTAATTGCCGGCAATGGCCTCCGCGAGTTCCCCGTACGACCAGGGTTCGTTGTCCCGGGAATCAATCATGGAATGCAGGCGGAAGAAGGGAAAGAAGGCGGCAACTGAGACCCAGCGCACAAACAGGTCACGGCCGGCATCGCCCACAAAGCCACCCACATCCGGGCCGTTGAAACTGTGTCCGCTCAGGGACATGCTCAGCATCAGCCGGATCCCGAGAAAAAAGTGATCATCGCTGGCCACATTATCCCCCGACCAGAGGGCACAGCTCCGGTGCGAACCGGCAAAGCCGGCACGACTGAGCACAAAGGGCCTTTCACCCGGACGAGCCATTTCAAGTCCCTGACGGCTGGCTTCGGCCATGCCCATGCCGTACACATTGTGCGCTTCCCGGTGGCTGCATCCGCGACCTTCCATTGAGAATTCCAGCATATCGGGAACATCCTGTCCCCAGGTGGCCGGTTCGTTCATGTCGTTCCAGAGTCCGGAAACACCGGTTTCCCTTACCCACTCTGCGGTTTTCTGAGCCCACCATTCCCGCACAGCCGGGCTGGTAAAATCAGGGAAGGCGCAGTCTCCCGGCCAGACGCCGGCTATCCAGTTCTGGCCATCGGGATAACGGACAAAAAAACCATTTTCCAGTCCGGACTCATAGGGCTCATAGCCGGATTCCGTCTTAATTCCCGGATCCTGAATGGGTACTACCCTAAAACCATCTTTCTCCAAATCTCCGCAGAGATTTTTAAGGTCAGGAAAACGGTTTTTATCCACCGTAAAAACCTTGTAGGCATCCATGTAATGGATGTCGAGGTAAAGCACATCACAGGGAATGTTGCGGCTCCGGTATTGCCGGGCAACTTCGCGGAGTTCGTGCTCCGGATAATAACTATAGCGGCATTGCTGCAAACCCAGTGCCCAGCGGGGCGGCATGGGCATATAACCTGTGAGCCGGTGATAGCGCTTCAGCACCTCTTCGGCCGTAGGGCCAGGAATAAATATCAGATTGAGAGGACCGGTGGCCACGGAAATCTGCACCATCCGGCGATTGGATGCCCCGAAATTGAAATGCGTTTTCGGGGTATTATCCACCAGAACCCCGTACCAGGTTCCATCCTTCACTGCGAGGTAAAAAGGGATGGAAACATAAAGCGGATCGCGGCCATCGCTGTAGGCAAAGGCATCGGTGTTCCAGTTGGTGAAAGCCGCATTCCGGCGGTTGAGCGGACCGGTTTTTTCGCCCAGTCCGAAAAAGTTCTGCCAGTCCTCAAGGTGTAAACAGGCGATGGCTTCTTCGCCGAGAAAACCAAAGCCAAGGCCCGGTTCTGATTGCATCAGTGTGCTGCCCTCCTTTCGCCATGACCATTGCCCGGTGGTCATTTCAAAGGAAAATTCACCAGCCGGACCGGTTCGCAAAATTTGCTCAGTTTGTTCGAAAGCAGGTTTTTCCGCCATCGGATTCCACAAGGCCCGCGAAAAAAAATCAGCCTGCCGGTCCCGGGAAATCTGAATCTGAAAACAATCTTTGTCCAGATTTCTCAGATGCAGAAATCCGCCGCCGGCACATACGGTAAGGCAATCAGCGGCCTCCGAAACTTCGGCAGCAGCGTTAAGCATTTCATAGGAAGGGGCTGTTCTTTTCATCCGGCAAAGGAAGAAAATGAGTCATTAACGACAAGGATGCCGGCTGGTAAAAAAAACTGAAAACTATTTTTTTTGACTCCCTTTCACAGGAACTACCTCCCCTGATCCGCTAACAACTTTTTTCAGTTTTTTCGGATTTCCACCATAGCGGATATCTCCGCTGCCGCTCACTACGGCATCCAATTCCTCCGATGCAAAAACTGAAGCAGCGCCACTCCCGGCAATGGTGACGGAGGCCTTCTCTGATTTCAAATCAATT
>Ga0315900_10008989_pt1 | contig 12753 bp, 5 predicted proteins | sample LakEriMetagenome_FD_203521 | JGI IMG/M metagenome (GOLD analysis project Ga0315900, IMG submission 203521) | Freshwater fungal communities from buoy surface, Lake Erie, Ohio, United States - Buoy 12 MA114 | ecosystem: Environmental > Aquatic > Freshwater > Lake > Lake biofilm | place: USA: Lake...
ATGTTCATGGCCGGAAGGCCAACAACAGAGGGCATTGATGTTCGTGAAGTGGAGGCTTGGGTGAAAGAGGCTCATGCTTCCATAGGCCGTCAGGAATACTTTGAGAACTACAAGGCCGAGAACCAATCCACCGTGAACGGCAACTGGCTTGTGTCCTATCCCATTAACCTTGATGCCACTCCCGACCCTGTTACGGGCTACCATGTAGCAAGGCTAACAGAGAACTATCTCCCGCTTCCTAAGAACAGAGGCGTAGTGAGGGTGACGGTTGCCGACAAGGAATACAAGAGAAAGAAGCAAATAGCCTATATTTCTTTTGAAAATTACGAAAACCTTCGTGGAGGAACGACAATGAAATTTGCGGGAGAATATTTCTATTCCCTCAACAACAACAACGTTTACATTCTTCCCGCCTGCAACAATCCCATAAAGGTAAAGACGATAACGGTGACGCAAGCGGTGGCCAACGAGGCCACATTGAATGACAGCCATGTAATGCTTATTGTAAGCCAAGTGATGCCTATTATGATGCAACGCTTTGGCCGCAAGGCGGACATGGTGACGGATGCCAACCCCAATCAACAATAATAATTCATCATGACAGATACCGTTGATAGCATCGTAGGGCAGGTGATAGAAGACCTTGAAGTTCCTGTAACAAGGCAATATCCGTTTATGGGGTGGGCGTTAGATTATGTTCGTTCCATGCAAAAGGACGTTGCCACAATGATTCCTGACAGAACGAAAACCATCTTCTATGAGTTTGACACCTATGGATATAATACGGCAAAACTGCCGGGCGATTATTACGACTACAATTCCATAGGAACGCAAGTGGGGCGTTACATTAAGGGACTCTCCATGAATAACCGCCTAACAACGCATAAGAAGCAGCCCGATATGTTCCCGCTATTGAGCGGAAACGACACCTCGAATATTTGGTATTGGGGAGGGCTTTATGGCTACGGGATGCTATGGAGCGGAACGGGGAGTCCTGTTCAGGCTTTCGGGAATGGAAATGACTACGGAGACGTGATGATAGACCTTGACAACAAGGTGCTGATTACATCGCCTACATTCCGTTACAAGAACGTTACGCTAACCTATTACACGAATTGCGTTACGCCTTCGGAGGACACCATCATCCATCCTTGGTTTATCGAGGCCATGAAGAACTATCTGTACTACAGGTACTACTTCCTCAAAGGGGATGCAAGATGGCAGGCGAGTAAAATGGAGTATGAGAATCTTTATTATTTTGCCCTCCAAAGCAAATACAGGATGAAAATTCCTACTATTGTGAAAATTGTTGAACGCACAAGAGGCTACAGGAACATATTATAAATATGGCACAGGAAACGGCAGGAACCATTGGCATTCCCGTTCTCAAGAACGAGCTGCTCCCTTATTTGACAGACTACGCAAAGCGCAGCGAAAGGGCTGAATTATATAAGCAGAAGGCGCAGCAAAGGGCTGCGGAGCTTGCGGCTAAGAAGGCGGCGGAGGATGCCAAATACGTTCCTGAATTTGAGGCAGGACTTGGCTCTGATATGTGGGAACACGTTGATAGGGCAAAGAACGAGGCTGATATTCAGCAAGGACTTGCATTGGCAAAAGACCAATCCGTTCCGAGGCAGCAAGTGGCTACGTTCACGGGAGAGATAAATAGAAAGGTGGGCCAAAGGTCCAACATAAGTAAACAGCTAAAGGAAAGCACCCTTAAAACTGCCGAAGAACTAAAGAATAAGTATCGGAAAGTAGGGCCTGAATATGCCTACCAATGGGCAAGACAACAGCAAGACTACAGAAGTCCGCAAGAGTTTGCCGCCGAGGTGCGCTCCAATCCTGACTTAATTGACTTTGATGCCATCGGGAAGAAGGCTAAGGAGTATCGGCAAGAGCAATACTCTTACAGAGGGCCGCAAGGAGAAGAAAGGAAAATAGCCATTAGTCCTTTGTTTGAATACAAAATGGAGAAAGACCCCGTTATAGGAACAGAAGTTCCTAAAGTAACGGGGATAAATGGTGTAGAGGCTCAAAATTTGATTGAGAGCGACCCTGACATGAAGGAGGCTTTTGAGGTGTTTGTAAAAAACAGAGGGGATAAATATAAAACCCAAACCTTTACAGACCCTGGAACTGGAAGTCCTATAATGCTAAGGCCGGAGATTGCCGAGCAGAAGGCAGCAGAGGAGTTTATGGAAAATGCTTTTGGCAAATACGGCAAAGTGAAGTATGGACAGTCGTTCCAAATGCCATCGAGAAAGGGAGGCGCAGGAGGAGGAGGTGGCAAGCCGCCCAAAGATTATTCCCAAACAGCGGGAGACACAGAGGTGGTTATACCTGTTTATACAAGCAGCGGAGACGTAAAGCCTGGTGCAGACCAAAGATTTACAATTGGAAGCAAGAGTGATGTCACCTATCCGATTTCGACAACAAACCACCCTGCTGGAGTTCCTGTGTATATGATGATGGGTAAAAATGAAGAAGCGATTCCTGATTTTGATAAACTATTTACAACCAACCTCGATGGCACATATACGGCAAAAAGAGGGTTTACATATTCAAACCCAACAAAAAGAGCCATTTATTTTGCAAAAGATGACATTCCTGTCTATAAGAAAAATGCACAAGGAGTTCTAGTTGTAGAATACACAATAAAAAAGGGGAGCCCAATAGGAAACGCTTTTGCAAAAAATATTCTTGCTAATCAAAAAGACGACAGAAAAAAAGGCATTAGCGTAGTGCCTGGGTATGACTTAACAGCAACGATGGACCTTGGCGACCCAGAAGGTCGTCAGCCATCATTAAGAGTGTTTGTTCCCGAAAATAGGTCGGCATCAATTAAGGGGTATATCGAAAAACTTCAAAAAGGAGCTAAAGAACAAAAGGGTCAAATCGATTTCTTTGAAGATTGATATAATAATAAAGCACTATGGCAGAAGACGGCAACGGAAGAAAAGATTTATACAGAAAACTTTACAATGACCCTGCCACAAGAGAGGGAACGAAGAAGTATTCTTTTAATCAATGGGAGCAAAAACTTGCTGAAAGTCCTGATGCTTTAGCAAAAATTGGGGCTTATGCCATAGAAAAAAAATGGGCATCGGATTTTGAGGACTTCTCAAATAAATATGCCGCAGGATTAAACAAACCCCAAGCCCCTCCCACCCCTAAGCCACAACCCATTCCCGCTGCTCCTGCTCCTGTAGAGGAAGAGCCATACGTTCCTGAGCCACAGCCTGCCATAGGCAGTCCCGAATATGACGCACAACTTCAAGCGCAATACGGGGGGATGGCTCCTACATTAGGAGCAACATTCGGAGGTGCTCCTGCGGCCTTTGAAACGAAGGCACAGAAGAAGCAAGAGCAAATTAGCCCTGCGTTCAAGGCTCAACAATTAGCCTTTGAGGACGTTCCCATTGCCGAAGAGCAAAGAAGGTCGCAGAGGCAGTTTGCTAAGGCTACGAAAGAACAGCAGCAAATTGAGCAGCAACAGCCAAAGGGATTTTTTGAAGACCTTGGAACGCAAGTTAAAAGAGGTCTTGCTCAAGGAAGGGCAATACAGTCCGTAAATATGGAACAATTAAGGGATGCCGCAAGAGGGAAAAACCTTGAAGCCATTCCATACGAACAAATTGCAGCAGCCAATAAGGCTGTTAAGGAGTTCGGGCAAACACAATCTGATATTGACCTTGCAACAAAAGAAGGAATAATAAAGGATGCTTGGGATGTTGTTAAAGCACTTCCTGGTGTTACCATTGAATCATTATCATCTCTTGGTAGAAGCGGACTTGAAGAGGCTCTTGTTGGAGCTGGGACAGGAGCTGCTGCGGGAAGTGTAATCCCTGGACTTGGAACAGCAGCAGGCGGTGGTCTTGGGGCCGCAGCCGGAATGGTTCAAGCCGGAAGGAATCTTGAATACTTTGGCACTCTGATGCAAGAATTAGAGGCCAAGGGAGTGGATATTACAGACCCGGCAAAGCTGAAATATGGCATTGCTACATACGGAAAGGATGCCGATAAAACCGCTATAACAAGGGCGAACACTATTGCTGCTGTTGAATCAGCTCTTCCTATTGCTGGAAAGGCAGCGGGAGCTCTTGCGGGAAGGGTGGGTTCTAAGGTGGTTCAGAAGCCTTTACAAACAATAAGCAAGGGATTGTCTTACGAGCCTATTGCAGGTCCTCTTGGGGGCGCAACAGGGGAGCTTGCTGCGCAAATAGCAAGCGGACAAGAAATAGACCCCCAAGCTATTGCTCTTGAAACGGGAGGCGAAAGTGCTGCTACTGTTGCTGCTATTGCTAAGGCGATTAAGAGTCGAAAAAAACCATCAGCGCAGCCTGCTATAGCACCCGAAGCGGAAGCTGTCCCTGCCGAGGAATTGCAAGGACCTGGCTTTCAAATAGCCTATGCAAAAACACGAGAGGAAATTCCTCAAGAGTATAGGGGGACTATAGCAGAGGTTGAAAGACCCACCACTCGCCTTGGTCGATTTGGACCAATGGAAAGGCTTTTTGCGTACAGAGTTCCGGTTGAGACAGTTGATATAACGGCTCCCGAAGTAACAACGGAGGAAGATTTAGCAGAGGATATTCCTTTTGAGGAAGTTTCGGCAGAGGAAGTGGTAGTTCCTCCTCAAGATGAGGACGAGGACCTTGCCGCCTTTGGACGAGAATTGGAGGCGATTGAGCAAGCTGCTCCCGCTGCTCCTGCTGAGGAGGAGAACTTTATAGTTGAGCCCGATTCTGAGCTTTCCCAAAAAATCTTAGATAATGGCGAACAAGTTGTTAGCCGTTTAGATGCAGAGAAAAGAATTGGGGACGGCGAAAGGCTTTTCGGGTTTAATGAGCAAGACGATAGTCTTATTGAGCTTTCCCTTCAAAATCTTGGCGCATTCCCTATAGACACAATTATAGCTGTTAGGCCGGAGGTTCTTTCAGAGGAAGTTACTGCCGAACCTATTGCCCCCGAAGCCGCCCCCGTTGCCCAAGCAGAAGAAGTAGTGGCTGCCGCCCCTGCCGCCCCTGCTCCGAAAGGAAGGACGGAGGTGGTATTCCCAAAGGCATTTGAGGCAACAGAAGTTAAGCCTTACGCAGAGGTTGAGGATAACTACTATCGCCCCGACCAACAGCTAAAGTTCAACCAAGGAACTTACGAACCCGTAAGGATTATTGCTCATCCTGATGTTATCAGAGCAATGAGCATAGGAAGCAAACTGCGTGATAATAACAAAAGGAAAACCGTTACCGAACAAGAAATTGATTTTGCTAATGGCATTGCCAAGCAACTTGGCTTTACTACTGAATCGGGGAAAGGAAATGCAATTATGCTTCACAATGCCGCAAGGGAATTGGCAAAGCAGAATCGTTCAAACACAGAGGAAAGGTTTGTTGTAATAGGTGAGGAACAGGGAGGCAAGAAGAAGGCCGCCCCTGTAACGCCTGCTCCTGCCGCTCCTAAGAAGGAGGAAGTTCAGCAAGAGCCAAGGGCGGCTCAAAAAATAGCAGCCATATCACCCACCAACCTTCAAGTATTTAAGGGAGTGGTAACGAAGGACCCCTTAAAGCCAAAAATGCAAGGGGTTTACTTTGATAAAGCCAATCAAAAAATTGTTGCCACCGATGGGATGAATATGGTGGTGATAGATAGGGATGTGAAATCCGATGTCATTATTGACCCCAAAACTGGTCAAGTAATAAAGGAAGCATTCCCTAACTATCAAACGGTAATACCAACGGATTACACAAAGGGCGTTAGGAATGTAAGCATAAATGACCTTCTTGGTAAACTTGATGCTATAATCAAAGGAGACAAAGAAAGAATCGAGAACGCTTTTGCTTTTATTACTTTTGATGGAGAGCAGGTTGGAATAACGCCAAAGGTCTTGAAGGCGGGGCTGAAGGCGTTAAAAGATTTGGGGTATGAAACGGCATCAATAGAGTATCAAAATCCTAAAAAGCCACTACTCATTAAGACAAAGGACGGCAAAACGCTTTTGCTTACGATGCCTACGTTTCTGCGAGAGGATAAAGCAGAAGGCGCAATTTCGATAGGGGAGTTTGCTCTTGAAGACATTGGAAAGCCAAAGGCCGAGCCCGCCCCAGCCACCGAAACCAAAGAGGGCAAGAAGGCCGAGGCGAAGGAGGAGAAGGGGGCAGCTCCTGAGTTCACCTCCGAACAATCCTCCGAGGCCGCCACAGCCTTTGACAAGGCCAAGACGAGCAAGGGATTTGACAAGAAGCACGGCAAGGGAGCGTACAAGACTCTCTCCGACATCACAAAGAACTTTGAAGACATAATGGACAAGGTGTCCGAAAAAATCAAACAAGATTGCATAATATGAAAACCTCATTACTAAAAGCGAGCGACAAGAAGCTCCTCAACGAGGCCGTAGGACACGAACTCTATGCCTCCAACTTTTACAAGTATGCCGCCTCTTGCTGCCAGAAGCAGGGCCTCTTTGGCGCACAGAAGTTCTTTGAGAACGAATCCGCTGACGAACTCACCCACTACTACAAGCTGCGTGACTTCTTTAACGACAGAGGGGACGAAGCTGATATGCCACAGGTGGACGAGGTGGACTTCAAGGAAGGCATTGACTTAATGGGAATCCTTGACGCAGCCTATGAATTAGAGAAGGACTTGGGAGATTTCTATAACGACTTCTATTTTTCCACAAAGGATGCGACCGTTCAGGTGGAACTTCACGATTTTGTGGGATTTCAGACGAAAGCTGTGGGCGAATATGGCGACCTGATTGCACGTCTTTCTCTCGTTTCGGAATGTCCCGGTGGACTGCTTATATTTGACCAAGAACTCGGCAATAAATAACAATGGCTAAACTTCCTTGCCCTCCGCAGTCCCGTATCTACACGCTGAAAGATACGGGCGAAACTATGTCGTATGACCAGGTGCGTGAGTACCTCATGTCCAATCCCGAATTGTGGAGTGGCAAGGGAGAACAGAAGGCCGGACCATTATCCTCCGTTGAGGCTACGGCTAAGGCGTTGCAAGAGTTTAAGACACCGACATTAATTGACAAGATTGCCAAGTTTATTGGAGGCAGTAAATTTATAAATTCTAAAAGACGCACAGCAAAAGGAGATGCTGAAATATTAAGACAACAAGATATAGACCAGACAGTTAATAAAAAACCAACTTCAAGAATAAAAATAAAAGGCGATGAAGTAATATTTAAAGACGGGGATAGCCTTTATGAAAAACTAATAACAGAAGGTTTTACGGAAAAAGAAGCGTACGGTATTATAGATGCTGTGCAAGATATTTTCCCCGATGAATCCAGAGAGTTTTATCCAGATGAATTTAAAGAGGAAAATGTAGAAGATATTTCTTCGGTTATAAAAGAAGAACGCTTTAAGAGGTATATCAACGAAGAATTAAATAAAGAGGCTTATAGAAGGAAAATAGAAGAGGCTCGTAAATACATAAATAGGCTTAAAGATGGAGAATTTGTGTTTACAAAAAAATCAATAGGCTTTGTAAAAAATGTATTAGATGAGTTTGAAAAAGGGAATGTTTTTGTATTTACGGATAGTCAATTAAATGATTTAGGGGTATCAAAAAAACAATCTAAAGAAATAGTAGATTCTTTTGACATCTCCAAAGCCTACCACGCCGCAAAGAAGGACGGAACGAATCCCGAACTCGTAAAGGCCGTTGAAGACTTACTTGGAGAGAAGGCCGAAGGCAAACAAGCCGCCGCTAACACTCCCGAAGGCATTGCTGCCCGTATCCGCAACAAGAAGCAAAGGGGAGCCTTGTCCACTATTGATTTTGGCACCAGCGTCGCCATTTACAATGGGGCGTTGGAGTTTATGGCTGCACAAGTGGAGAAAGGAACGAAACTTGGAGAAGCCATTGCCAATACTATCAAGTGGATAGACGAAAGGATGAAGGGCGAGAAGTGGAATAAGGAAGCGTTTGAAAAGGCATTCAGAGGAAGCCCAGAAGTAAAGCCCGTCACTGAAGTTCCTATTGGAAAGCCAATCAAAAAAACAGAAACCGATTTATTAGTAAGAGCAAGGCCAAACGATATTTTAAATAACCTAAATCGGTATTCTTTAAAAGAACTTGTTACGCTGCTAACCCAAAACGATAGAGAGGGGGAGTATTGGCAATACTTAGACACAGAAGAATTTCCCAACAAGTCAGAAGCGTTGGCCGAGGCAAGAAAAGATGTCGCAAGAATCTTTGAGGGCTTTGATTTGTTTGAACTTCAGCAAAGGCAGAGCTGGATGGACTTGACGCAAACAGAAGAGGCGGTAAGTCCATTTGCAGTATCTGAGGCATCTAAGAAAAAAATAGGCAAGGCAAAAGCAAAAGAATTAACTCGTCAAGAGGTAGAACTCATTTCCGAAGAGAAAAGAATGGGGACTAAGATAGTTCCTGGGCTAAAGTTCGAAAATATAGAGGGGCAAAAATTTGAGGTTGTTGATGTTAATAGAAACACTGGTGATGTCACATTTAAAAACGTAAGTGACTATGAAGGGTATTGGAGGGGGACGAACACCACCAATCCAATGAAAAATAATTACTTTGATTACCTATTCTATCAAGTATCTGAACCCCTATCCCCCGAACAAGAACTCAAACAAGCCTTCGACAAATGGAAGAGCGAAACGGGCAAGCTGGGCATCGTTCCTAATTGGGAGCGGCAAATTCAAGCCGACATTGACCTATTCAATGCCGCCAAGAAATACCTCCTCCTGAAAATAGAAAAAGGAGCCTACGCCTTTGAGCAGTTCCTAAAGGACCTCGCCATAAAGAATGTAGAGAACATTGAAGCTGACAGGAGCAAATGGAAGAAGTTTTACAATGACACGATAAAGGAGGCAGCTTCTGCGGGAAAAAGAGAAGCCGCAGCGCCTCCGCCTCCTGTAACGCCTCCTGCGGCAGGAAGAGCAGAAAGCGAGGGAGAAACAAAGGAAAGGAAAACCATTACGTCCATTAAAGGACTTGAGGACATTTCCGAGCAAGTGAAGGAAGCCTTGTTTGGCGAAACTACACGCTACACAGTTCTCCCGAATCAAGTGAGCCTAAACGAAGCCAATGCCATCCTGAGCGCAATGGGAGAGGACAAGGCAAAGGCTCTCGTACTTAATGGCGATGAAAACATTCCTGATGCGTTCCGTGTAACGCTTGGCGAGGTTCTAATCAAGAAGTTCAACAGCGAAGGAAGATATGACGATGCCGTAGATGTTGCCACAGGCATAGCTAATGAAGCTACAGGGTGGGGACAAGCCATTCAGGCTCTCTCCTTGATTAAATTCCTTACGCCCCAAGGTCAGCTTATAGCCGCTACAAGAACCATAAACGCCATCCGTGATAAAAGGTTTAAGGCCGAGGAGGGCAAAATGAAGCGTGTAAAGAAAGCGTTCCAAAAGGCAGACGTAGAAGCCATTGAGGGAGCCATAGACGCTGTTGTAGCACAGACAGAGGAAACGCCAGCTCCGCAGGCCACAAGGGCGAAGACATGGGGAGAAAAGAATAAGATAGTAACGAAGGCAGTTTACGAAGCGGCTAAGAAAGCCCTGAAGAAATTTGCGTTCACGGGCGTTCCTCCCGAACTCATCACCATAGCGGCCTATCACGTTGAAGCGGGAGCAAGAAGTTTTGCCGACTTCAGTAAAGAAATGGTGAAAGATTTTGGCAGAAAGGTGAGGCCATACCTTAAAGCCGCATACAAGGCCGCCCAAAAGAAAGTGGGAGGCACAGGATATTCTACAGACAAAGAAATAGCCGCCCACTTAGCCACAGACCTTGATAGGGACATCAAGGATGTGATGAAGGAATCGGGCGTACTAATCCGTGACCTAATACGGCAGCACCTTTCGGAAGCTGAACGTACTAAGGATGCTATTACAAAAGCATTAGTGGACAAGCTCGGACTTAGAGAATCTGATGCGGCTGTGATAGCAGCAAAAGTGGAGGCCGAATACAATAGGCTTGCAACAGAGAAGAAAACCAAGGCCCTAAAGGCAATTGAAAGAAGGCTTCTTAGAAAGCCTCCAGTACGTAAAACGGCAGAGCAAAAGCTAATTGAGCTTTCCAACCTTGGAGCATTTAAGGAGGATAAATTCAAGGAGGAATATGCAAGAGCAATGGGCTTCCCTGAAATTACAAAGGAGAATGCCGCTAAGATTACAGAGCTTGCTGAAAAAGTCCAAAACGCCAAAGAAGGAAGGCCGAAATTCAATGCCATCATCAATCTATTGAACTATCAGGCAAATCTCCCAGGAGTCGATAAAATGGACTTAGCCACTTCTGTTTGGATGGCCTCTTTATTATCCGGTCCTACTACGCAACTTAAAAACATTTTTGCCAACTCATACAACATGGGGGCGTTGGCCTTGAATGTGGCAGCGCAAAGCCCAAAGGACATTCCGTTCCTTCTTAGGGGATTGACAATAGGACTTGGCAATGGATTGCAAGAGGGCGGCTCTACAATGATAACGGGGCAGTCCCCAATCAAACAAGCTGCCGCTGCTCAAGGTATTTTGGAGCGCACAAAGTTCAGCCCATACAATCCATTTGGCTATTACAAATTCGTTCCAAGGTTTATGCTTGCTGCCGATGCCGTTACCTACGGCGGACTGAAAGAAATGAGAGCCTACCAGCTTGCGCTTTCCGAGGCAAGAGATAAATATCCTACGCAGAACGCCTACCAAAAGGCCATTGAAATATTGGCTCAAACAGATGCTCAATTACAAGCAGCACAAGCGGAGGCCGAGCAGGAATATCAAGAGGCATTGGCGGAGATTGATGCCGATGTAAGTCTTAATAAGGTTCAGAAGGAGGCTAAAAAGGCTGCCGCTAAACTTGACAGAAGCCGCAGGGTATATGATATTGTTGAGCAAAACAGGCCAAACCAATTAGTAACAGAGGCGCATGACTTTGCCCTAAGAGGAACATTCAATAATCCTCCTGATGGGGCTTTAGGCGTAGCTGCAAGGTTCTTTAATGGAATTACGCATAGGGTCCCTGCTGTGCGATTCTTCGTTCCATTTGTGAATGTGATTACAAATGTCGCTAACGAGTATGTAAACTATTCTCCTCTTGGATATGCAAGGGCAATGAAGGGCGGCTCAATAACTGGCAACAGAAAAACCTTCACCGAGCAGGATAGAAAGGAGTTAATGATAAAAGCCACCATCGGAACTACGGCAGCTATTGCAGCTTTTGTGTTAAGTGGCATTGGAGGCGATGACGAGGAGGAGCCATTCTTCCAAATTACAGCAGATGGCTACAATGATTATAAGAAGAACAAGGAGCTTGAGCTGACGGGATGGAGACCATATAGTATAAAAATAGGCAACAGATGGGCGAGTTATAAGCTAACGCCTATGGCGGCCATGCTTGCCGCAGTGGGAGCTCTGCGTGATAGGGAAAGATATGGCAAAGAAAAACTAACAGAAAACGCCTTAAATAAGTTGGTTATTCCTTTCCAAGAGTTCATGTCCACTACTGCCGAAACATCCTTCCTTGGCTCTGCCGAAACATTTCTTTCAGGAGTTCTTGGCGCAACAAAGGGAGACAAAGGACAGAAACTTGTGGAGTGGGCCTCAAAAACCGGAGGAGCTGCTGTGCCTATTTTAGGAACAAACCTATATCAGCAAATGGCAGAGCGTGTTTACGATGCTCTTGATGTTTCTGATAAAGAGTATAGGGGAGCCGATGGGGCTATTGGAATATTTGCAAAAATGCTTCGGAATGTTCCTGTCATAAGAGATGAGTTTCAGAATGCCGTAAACGGACTTGGCGAAGAACTTCCTCCGCAAACAGGAGGCGTAATATTCTCCAAGAAGGAAACAGGCCCTCATGCAAAATTATGGCAGCTCCTTGCCGACAAAAAGGCCACAACAGGCCGCCCCGACAGAAGAGGGGCTGCGTATATTGACATCAATGGCGACCAAAAGGCCATGAATGACGAGCAATTTTATTTCTTTGCCAAGACAAGGGGTGAATACATTCGCACTCTTATGGAGAAGCAGTATGACCGCTTGAAGGAAATGGACGAAAAAGAGTTTGGCAAATGGATGGAAAATGCACGTACAAGTGCAAACAGATTTGCCAACGGAGAACTTACTCTCCAAGCCGAAAAGGGAATCTACGAGAAGGGTATAAAGAAATACAAGGCCGAGGCAGAGCATGAAAAGGACCGCCTTATGTACGCTTTGGAAAGGGGGGATGTCAAAGACGCTAAATCTGCATTTGACAATTACGAGCCTCTCTCCACGCAAACAAAAGCAAAAGATAAGAATGCTATATTTGTAGAAATAGTCAAAGACGACATAGTGCCAACAGGCATCGGAAGTTTAGACAAAATTGATTTCTACAAGGCGGTGTTTCTAAATCAGAATCCTACCATCCGCATACAAGAAAAGCAGTCTAATGGCAAAGTGAAACTTGTGGCCAAGCCTTTCAACCAAATATTTACAGAAGAAGAGAGGGCTGATTATAGAAGAATGTACCAAGAAAGAGAAGAGGATGTCGTGAAAAAGCTATCCGTTCTTGACCAAGCTCTTCAAAAGAAATATACCAATATGATGGCGGGAGATGCCATTTGGCGGAAATACTTGAAAATAGGAGCATCCAAGAAGTAACTTTGCAATATGATACACAGGATTGACCGGGTGAACCCCGATGTGGACGACAGGGTGATAAAGCCCAACGAGGCACGGATGGCAACCAACCTCCGTTTCGGAGCCTCCACCGAGGACACCAACCTTT
>Ga0315900_10008990_pt1 | contig 12753 bp, 13 predicted proteins | sample LakEriMetagenome_FD_203521 | JGI IMG/M metagenome (GOLD analysis project Ga0315900, IMG submission 203521) | Freshwater fungal communities from buoy surface, Lake Erie, Ohio, United States - Buoy 12 MA114 | ecosystem: Environmental > Aquatic > Freshwater > Lake > Lake biofilm | place: USA: Lake...
GAGCAATGGCATTCAACATTTACAATGTAGGCGCCCGGAATGCCCTCGCAAGTGAGGGCTCTGGCTATGCTTATCTTTATTACAACGCCTACGATGCCAATGACTACGGCGTTGTTTTCTACGATTATTTCGCCAATCAGGGAAATTACAAAGACATCTTTGAATACAACGACCAGGCAAACAATGTCTCAGGCCTGATCATTAATGCCAATATTCCGGCCGGCAGCTCCCTGGGAATGGAGTTGTTTTCAGGCGACACGCTCTACAGAACCTACGCCATGCCAAACCTCAACGGTACTTATTACCTCGTTGTTTTTGGTGATGTTACCGATGAATATCAGGAAAACGATGAAAGCAACAATCTGTTTTATACTACCTCTCAGGAACCCATCTCGTTTATTGAAGGCGTTGGAGGCAGACGGGATGTTCAGAACCGCTTTTTGAATCCGCTCAGAAGCAGTCAGTTGCTCAGCAGGGAAGCAGGTCGTTTCCGCAGCGCGGTTAATGCAACTCACCGTAACGCCTACACACCGGAAGAAATCATCAGCTTCCTCAAAAAAGAGCTCAAAAAAGGCAGACTTTCAGCTAAAATTGCAGTTGCCAAACAAAAAGCTTCGAAAAAAATAAGCGGCCTGAACCTAAGAAAACGACCTTAAGATGACCTTCATACGCACTTTGTTTTTGTTCCTGAGTTTCTGCCCGGCGGCAGTATGCTGCGCAGGTCCGAAGCCGGGTTCTGTAAAACAGGGGGACGACAATACCATCGTAATCAGCAACCGGTATTTTTCCCATCAGAACCTGCTCGATCTGGCAAAGCTTGAGAATGGGAAAACCGCACTCAGGCTTGAATTTCAGCGATGCACTTTTCAGGGACAGGTGAGCCTCAGCGCCTTGCCCAATGCCTACCAGAATTTCCCTGTCGGTATTTTTTTCAAGGACTGCACCTTCGAGGCCGAGGTTAACTTTCAGTCCATTCATTTTGCGGGACAGGTCGATTTTGGAAAATGTCAGTTCAAGCGGGGACTAGTGGCCAAAAATGCAGTTTTCACGGCTCCGGTAGGTTTTCGCGAGTGCGGATTTGATGGTGAAGCCGGGTTTCAGAACTGCATTTTCATGAAAGACTGCACCTGGCTGGGCTGTTTTTTTTACTCCTATGCACTCTTTCAGGGAAGCCGGTTTATGGAAGCAGCGCAGTTTCAGAATGCACGATTTATGGCAAATGCTGATTTTACCCGCTGCCGCTTTGAGGAAGGCGGAATTTTTGATTTCTGCATTGCAACAGGCAAACTGGATTTTTCTGAAAGTAAACAGGAAGGTCTGATGACTTTCAGAAAAGCAGTTCTTCAAAAGGGATTATACCTCAATCGATTCCGCTCTTTTGCTCCTCTTCGGCTCTACGACACACAGTTTGAAGACAGCCTCTACCATAAAGAATTCCGCTGGTTTGCAGAACCACCCGAGGTTCAGGGTGTGCTTGGAAAAGCTGCATCTTCCGTAGGTTTCTGATAATGTTTCAGCCAGGAATCCAGTCTTCCAAGTAAAATCCATTCCGGGAGAAAGGCCGCTGGTTTGGTAAGTGCCTTCAGGCAGAAATACTTCCATTTCACAGGATCCCGGATCAGGTCCTTTTCCTGCACAATGCCTTGAAGCGTCTTCTCCAGGTACGAACCGGACTCCTTTCTCAACAGGAATTCAGGCAGGGAAATTCCGAATCCCTGTTTTGGCCTGTCGGCAAGATTATTACCGAAATACTTCCGGAATTCATCCCGAAGCATTTCTTTTCTGCCGTCTCCCATTCGCTCTTCCAATGGCACAGAGGAAGCAAAGCTGGTCATGGAAGGATGTAAAAAAGGAAAACGCATTTCAATTCCTTCCGACATACCTGCCAGATCACTGATGCACAGGACATCATTCGTAAGGTAGCAGCGGCGGTCCCACTCGAGCATATTCTCAAGTGTATGCCCAGCCGGCAAAGGCAGAACTTCCTGCTCCCCCAGTGCCGCATTCAGCCGGCTCGAAACGGCAGCCTGCCAGAGTGCTTCTGTACTATCCCCGCTCAGATTATTCCAGGCCAGTTTTCCAAACCGAACAGCAGACAAAAAGAATTTTTTCAGCGGCTCCGGAATGCTTTGCGTTAGTGCAATCCAGTTCTTGAAAAAAGCATGCCTTCGGTAACCGCCAAAGTACTCATCCGCTCCGGCACCTGAAAGAAGAATAGGAATTCCCTTTATTCTGGCAGCTTCCGATAATTTCCGGGTGAGGACGAGGGCAGAATCGGCCACAAGGATATCCCATGGATGCAAAGAGCGGGTTATTTCGAGGAAATCTTCCGGCCCGCTGTCTACCCAGTTTACGGAAAGTCCGAAGCGTGCCGCCATTTCTTCCGCTGCCCGGGTATCCGGCCATGAGGAAGATCCTTTTGCAAATCGTATGGAAAACAGGGCAGGCTTCAATCCCTGCCTGACACACCAGGCAAGAATCAGACCCGAGTCAATGCCCCCGCTGAGGGCAATTCCAAAGGGCCGGCTGGCAGGAATCACGGCAGAAAAGGCCTCATCCATTGCCTCCTGCAAATTCCGGGGCGGCGGGAAATCCGGAGCATTAATGCCGAATTGCATGGGCTTGGATTCCCAGTATTCCAGGCATTCCCCCGGCAAAAGCTGTTGCATTCCCTGCCAGGCAGTCAGCGGAGCAGGGATAAATTTATAATTGAGATAGGATCGGATTGCCTCCGTGTCGGGATGATAATCGAATAATCCGGAAGCAAACATTGCTGCCGGCTCTGAGGCAAAAATCAGGTAGTTCCGGTTTCTTGAAAAGTAAAGCGGCTTGATGCCGCTTCCGTCGCGGTGAATGATCAGAAGTTTTTTGCGGCTGTCCCAGAAAATGAATGCAAACATGCCATGCAGGGCGCTCAGCCCTCTCCTCCCCTGCTTCCTGATCCAGTACAGCAGTACTTCCGTATCAGAATCTCCCCGGAATACCTGGCCGGATTCTTCCAAAACCGAACGAAGCTGCGGAGCATTGTAAATCTCTCCATTGAAAATCAGTCCGCAATGACCATCTTCCGTAAGCATGGGTTGACGGCTGCTTTCCAGATTCCCGCTCAGGGATAAAAGGTTGTGACCAAACCACAATTCTTCATTTTCCCAGTTCAGGTAATGAAATCCCTTACCATCCGGACCCCTGTGAGCCTGAGCCTCCGCCATGCGGCGTATGGCAGCAGCGCCATCCTGATTGTCCTTATTTTTCCGGATAATGAGCGATATTCCGCACATGCGGCAAGCAAATTTCGTGATTCTAAAATAGACACATTATTTTCACGCGGCAAAACCGCTTTTATCGTTCCGGAACAAATCTGATAATGCAGTCCGATTTCAAAGGCACTCACTTTTTGGCATGACATCATTCACCCTGGTTACCACCGTTTTCAATGAAATCCGGCGTCTGGATCAGACCATCGCAGACCTGGAAGCCCAGACCCTGAAACCGGATGAAATCATTATTGCCGATGCTGGCTCACGGGATGGTACCCTCGAGAGACTGGAGAAATGGCAGAAAGAAAGCAGTATGCACATCGTTGTTTTTGTAATGCAGGGCTGCAACATTGCCGAAGGCAGGAATGAGGCCATCCGCAGGTCGCGCAATGAACTCATAGTATCCACCGACTTCGGCTGCCGCTACAAATCGGGCTGGCTCGAAAGTCTTGTAAAACCATTTGGCAACCCCGATGTTCAGGTAGTGGGCGGTGCATTCGGAATCATGAAAGATGAGGTAAACAGCCCCGCTGCCAGAGCCGATTACGTATTGCAAAATGGCTATCCTGTTGTCATGGATGAATACTTCTCGGTATCGAGCAGATCCATCGCCTATTACAGAAGTGTCTGGGAAGCGGTAGGAGGCTATCTGGAATGGCTTACTCTGGCGGCAGACGACACCATTTTCTGGAGGCAGATCCGGAAAATGAAATTCCGCTATGTGCTGGTACCCGAACCCAATGTCTTCTGGCTCCGGCACAAAAGTTTTTCAGCATTTGCCAAAGAAGCTTTCCGCTATGGTCTGGGCGACGGGGAAAGTATGATCAACTTCCGGAACCTTTGGAGCCATTTGGCTGAAACCCTTTCCCGCTATGCCTTCTTTGTCACAATACTCTTACTCCCGCTGATACTTGTTTCAGGCCATTTCTGGCTTGCACTTCTGCTTTTTCCGCTGAGTTTCGGACTCCGCTCCTACCGCCGGGCCTTTAACAACTGGAAATCAATGGGCTATGGTATGGGCGTTTTGATTGATTGTTTCAGACTGATTGAAATGTCGCGCTGGCAATACCTGAAAGGCTATTTCAGCGGCTGGCTTTTTCCTACTGCGGCTCAAAGGGAAGGGCGCAAAGCACTAACCAACATCCGCTGATGCGCATCATCGTCTACAATTCCAGTTCCTTCGGCGGTTGTTTCGATTATGGAAGGGAATTGCTGGAGGCCTATCAGGCAAGACCGGAGATAGAATCCTGCGAGTGGTGGATTCCGGCCAATGCTGAAGTTCCTGAATCGCATGGTGTCAGAAAACTATTCCTGAATGACAAGCCGGCAATTTCTTCCCGGCTTTTGCGTCAGTTGCATTTTTTATACCGGGTTTTTCTGAACCCCTTTATTCTGTATTTCCGGCTGGCAGCAGCACCGCCATCGCTGGTAATTCTCAACGATTTCGAGCAGCTTACTGCACCAATCTGGACACCGTTTTTCAGATGGACACTGGCTTCCAGACATCGATTCATCCTTATCCTGCACGATCCCGACAGGGATGCTTACCCTCCTTCCCTTCGCTGGACCATTTTCTCCATGAAAGCACTCACCGGCCTTGCCGATCTGGCCTTCTACCACAACTACCTGCCGGAAAAAACCTATTATACCGATAACGGCAAATGCCGCTATTTTGATATACCGCACGGAGTTTTCCGCATGCCTTCTCCGGATCAGGCATTTCATCAGCTGATAAAGGAAAAGAACAAAGCAGGCAATAAAATCATGTCCATTCCGGGAAACATACGCCACGAAAAAAACTATGAAACTGCCATTGAGGCACTTAGCCTACTGCCGGAATATTCCCTGCTGATTGCAGGAGCTGCCTCCAGTGCAAGGGTTTCGGTAGATTCATACCGGCAGCTGGCTGAAAAACTCGGAGTAAGTGACAGGGTAATCTGGATGGAACACTACCTGAGCCCTGCAGAACTTACCGCCGTTATGCAGGTAAGTGATGTGGTGGTTCTGAATTATTCCGATTCCTTTACCTCCCAGAGCGGCATCCTGAATGTGGCAGCGCCCTTCAAAAAACCGCTGGTTGTGTCAGACGGACGAAGCAGCCTGGCTTCTGTGGTAAGGAGATTCGGAATGGGTATACTGGTATCTGGTAACGGAGCCTCAGGCCTTTCAGAAGCTGTCAGATCTGCTGTTGAAACAGCCTCTGAAAAGAAACTGGCCTGGGACGCCTATCTGGAATATGCCTCCTGGGAAAGGCATGCTGACACGGCAATTCAAATTTTTAAAGAAATCAGCTGAGAAATGAAGCAGCGGCCCATCATTTTCATCCATAATTTCAATCACAGCTATCTGCCATTGAGTTTATGGCAAGCCCGCAAGTCCAACCCGGATTCTGAAATCATCCTTATCGGAGACGGATGGAACGCCCACTTCGACTTTCTGGCAGAGCATGTAAGGGCAGCAGATTACAGGAAATCGGCCTCTGAGTTTGCACGGCATTTCGTTAATTTCAGCACCAATCCCTCCGACTTCGAACGCATCTGCCTCGAACGCTGGTTTATTCTGGATGAATTCATGCAATCACGGGGCATAGAACAATGCCTGTACCTGGATTCCGACATTCTGCAATTCGGTAACATCATGGAAGATGCCAGACGCTTCAGTTCCTTCGGTATGACAGTCGCCGGCATTTCAGGACACAGTAATTTCATTAACCGGAGAGAAGATCTCAGCGACTTCTGCCGCTTCATCATGGAATCCTATACAAGGGAAAATGCCCATAATATTCTTGAAGAAAAATACCGGAAATTCCGGGAAAAACACGAAGCCGGGGGTATCTCGGACATGACCTTCTTCACAGAATTCAGAGAGCTGCATCCCGACAGGATTCTTGACATCGGAGAGCCAATCGAAGGAATGGCTTACGACATTGCCATGTCCTACATTGAGTTCTCACGAAATGAGAATGGTATCAAAAAAGTAGAAAAGCTGCCTGACGGGCGGCTGGAGGTTTTTATGCGGGGGGAAGGTACCGTAGAACTTCGCAATCTTCATTTTCAGGGCGAGGCTAAAAAATACATGAAGCAACACCTTTTCGGAACTCCTTTTAGCCTTGAAATCATTTACCGGCTCAACATGATCTATTTACTTGGCCAAAGGGTCTTGAGAAAAATTTTCAAATGAGCTTTTCGTGACCTGAATTTCGCGCAGAGACGCAGAGACGCAAAGCGTTTTCTCCGCGCCTTTGCGTCTTAGCGAGACATATTTTTCGCGCAGAAGCGCAGAGTCGCAAAGCGTTTTCTCCGCGCCTTTGCGTCTTAGCGAGACATATTTTTCGCGCAGAAGCGCAGGGTTTATCCCAGAAAACGCATTAGAAAATCTATTCCGAACCTAACCTGCTTCAAATCAGAGGCTTCGCCTCCTTTTCTTCTGTATCCGTAGCGCTGCTACGAATTTCGAATAAAAGGCGCTGATTTATTGCATGTTAGGCTCTCATAACGAAGTTCTAATGCATTATCTGGGTTTATTTTTGTAGGACTCTGAAAAATTGGAATAAAAAAAACCCTGCGAAGGCAGGGTTTGGGAGCAATTCTTAATGGGGTTGATTACAGACGCACAATTTCCAGGCCAGCCTTCTTCAGTGCCTGACCCAGACCAAGACGGTTGATAATCCTGAGCGCATGCGTAGAAACACGAAGATTTACCCAGATACCCTCTTCCTCAAGAAACAAACGCTTGTTTTGAAGATTCGGATAAAACTTCCGCTTGGTTTTATTGTTGGCATGCGAAACGTTGTGTCCGCTGACGGTTTTCTTTCCTGTGATTTGACAAACTCTGGCCATGACTTATTCCTTTTGGGGCTGCAAAAGTAGAAAAAAAATCCATCCATGCCATGCCATCGAATATTTTTTTGTGATTTACTCCAAATTATTTTGAATCGCTGTGCCACTACGGAACGAAGACAAAAAAAACCTGCCTTTTCGGGCAGGTTTTCAAAAGAAACGGGTATGCAGTAATCAGGCTCCGATGGAGATTCTGCGGAATCCTGAAATACTGAGAGATTTTGATTTTTCAGCAAGCAGGGCGCGGATGCTTTTAGAAGGATCTTTTACAAAATCCTGATTGAGAAGAGTGAAATCCTTGTAAAAACGATTGAGTTTACCAAGGGCAATCTTCTCCAGCATTTCTTCCGGCTTTCCTTCAGCACGGGCCTGCTCCTTACCAATTTCAATCTCCCTTTCAACGGTGCGGGAATCCACATCGTCCTTGTCAACGGCAACCGGCTTCATAGCAGCAATCTGCATGGCTACATCTTTTCCGAGTTCATCGACATCAGCACCTGAAACACCTTCCATAGCAAGGAGAACGCCGAGTTTACCATTGGAATGAACATAGCTGACAACCTTTTCAGCACTCACGTTTTCATAACCGACAATATCAAGCTTCTCGCCGATTTTGCCCATCATTTCTACCAGGTTTTCCTGAACACTGCGGCCATCAGCCAGTTTGGCATTAAGCAAATCTTCTTTGGTACCTGCATTGGTACTCACCGCTGTATTCAGAATTTCCTGCGCGATGCTGCGGAAGCTTTCTACTTTTGAAACAGGTTCTGTTTCGCAGGCAAGAGCAAGTAATTTACCGTTTTTGTTGTCGGCAGATACATTAATCAGAACGATGCCTTCAGAAACTTCGTTGTCGGCACGCTTGGAAGCCACCTTCTGTCCGGCTTTGCGGAGAATATCAATGGCTGCTTCAAAGTCTCCGTTGGCTTCGGTAAGCGCTTTTTTGCAGTCCATCATTCCGGCACCGGTCATGGTGCGGAGTTTATTAACGTCTTGTGCGGTAATTGCCATATCGCTTTTTTTACTTTTTTGAATTGGGCCGCAAAAGTCCGGAAATTCGCCCACAAATCAAAAGACAAATAGAGCAGACAGGATAGCAGAAAGGGCAAATCATAACTATACAATTGATTTTCAGTACAATAAAATAAATTATTTAATTTTCAACCTTACCTTGATTTTTCAGGAATCAAGCTATTTTTGCGGAAATTTTTTAAACCTCGAAACTATGTATTGGACTCTTGAACTCGCCTCCTACCTGGAAGATGCACCGTGGCCAGCCACCAAGGACGAACTGATTGATTACAGCATTCGTACCGGAGCCCCACTGGAGGTGGTAGAAAACCTCCAGGAACTGGAAGACGACGGACAACCGTATGAAAACATCGAGGAAATCTGGCCGGATTATCCCACCAAGGATGATTTCCTCTTCAACGAAGATGAATACTAAGCGATTTTGATTCGCGTTCAGGAACTGGCGGCTGGGTACGGAAAAAATACCGTGTTCAGCCGTCTTTCTTTTTATGCCTCTGCCGAAAACTCCCCTCTGGTGCTGGCCGGGAAAAATGGCGCCGGCAAATCCACTCTGCTTCATCTGATCGCGGGATTTCAAAAACCCCAATCAGGCAAAATTGAATTTCATGGTCAAAAACCGGGCATTGCCTGGCTTCCTCAGCAGTACCGGCTCAATCTTGAACTTCCGGTTCCGGAATTTGTGGCTATGGCCTGCGAAAAACCGGGCCGCTGGCTGAGCAGTCGTCCGGCAGACGCACATGAAAGGGCACATGCAGCACTCGAAAGACTTGGAATTTCCCGGCTGGCAGACCGCAACACCCATCAGCTGTCCGGAGGCGAATGGCAGCTGCTTTGCCTGGCTCAGATGCTGGTACAGGAAGCAGGCATCTGGTTGCTTGACGAGCCCACTGCGTCCCTCGATATTGGGTTTAAAAATAAGGTGTTCAATATTTTATGGGAAGAAGCTGCCGCGGGAAAAATCATCATTCTAAGCACCCACGACATTCCCTTTCTTCCGGAACAAGGTGGCCGGTTTCTTCTGGTGAATAATCAGCCGCAAATCTTTCCCAACGAGGACCAAGCCAGAAAACAACTCATCCTCAAGCTTCAGGAAGACTGATATAAGTTTAACCCAGAAAACGCATTAGAAAATCTATTCCAAGCCTAACCTGCTTCAAATCAGAGGCTTAGCCGCCTTTTCTTCTGTATCCGTAGCGCTGCTACGAATTTCGAATAAAAGGCGCTGATTTATTGCATGTTAGGCTCTCATAACGAAATTCTAATGCATTATCTGGGTTTAAGGGCATGCCGGCCCTTGCGGGCCGTCGGGCTGTTCGCTGCAATTTGCCGCAAAGCGGCAGGATTTCCGCTGCCATCCCTCATGCAAGCCGGACTTTGCCGGAAAGCAACCGGTACCGTAAATAGAGTTTACCATCCAAATTGACTGACGGAATTTCCGTAACCAAACCAGCTTCTTCAGCGGATCAGCCTGTAGTTCCGGTACTCAAAAAGCCGGATGCCCGTCCACTTTTCGAAGAGATAAAGCATGCGCTTTTTCAGTGAGAATCTTTTTTTCCGGACATCAAAAACAAAATCCCAGTCGCAGAGCCGGATGCGTTCTGACATTACTGCAGGATGACTGCCTTCAAATTTCCGCAGCGATTCAATATGTCCGTAATCGTATTCATCTGCCTCTGCAACATGTTTTTCCATCCATTCATCGGTATGCCATAGTTTGTGGAATTCCCGCTGCTTGGCCTGCTGAAACTTTGGATTTTTCACCCAGCCGTAATGATGGATGCAGGCACCCGTGGCAAGCACCTTCAATTTATTTCCCAGAAAGCGAAATCCCTGTGCATCCTTATAGGACTGCATTCCGGGAAGGTTGCGGATAATCCTGATTTCCTTCCGGTACCAGGTACGCGAATCGCCGAGATAATGGTAAGATCCGTAAAAATGCAGATAATCAAAGAGCAGTCCCTGTACCTCTTTCCGTTTCAGGTTTTCAGCCATAGCCTTCTTCAGAACCTGTACCCACCTCTCATGCAGCACCTCATCTGCCTGTATGTAAAAACACCAGTCAAAATCTGCAGGTATGGCTGCCAGCGCCTTGTTGGTTTCTTCGGCCAGAACCCGCCCGCCTTCCCTGAGTGAATCATCCCAGGTACTTTGCATTATCCTTATTTTCGGCGAATTTATATTCCGGATGAGCTGCAGTGTTTCATCATCTGAATTTCCTACAGAAACCAGCATTTCATCCACCACCGGAAGAACCGAAAGGATGGATTCCACCACCGGATAATCGTACCGGATGGCATTCCGCACAATGGTAAAACCGCAGACTTTCAAAATCTCAGGGATGACTGAGTAAAATTACCTGATCAAATTCTTCCGGCCGCACCGGAAGGACCGAAAGGCGGCTTTGCCGGATGAGTTCCATTTTGGAAAGCAAGGGATGCGCCTTGAGTTCGCCGAGAGCAACCGCTCTCGGAAAAATTTCCTCAAAACCCAGGTCCACCACCACCCAGGCATCCTCGGTAGTAGTAGGGTCAGGATAGGCTTCTTTCAGAACCCTGGCCAGTCCCACAATTTCCCTGCCCTCATTACTGTGGTAGTAAAGGCACAAATCGCCTTCTTTCATAGCCTGAAGGTTGTTTCTTGCCTGATAATTCCGCACACCGTCCCAGATGGTATTACCGTCTTCCATGAGGCGCTGAATCGGATATTTATGCGGTTCGGATTTAACTAGCCAGTAGTTCATTCTTCGCTGTATTGCATGTGAGGAAGCTGATTTCCTTTCGGAACCTGTATGAGCAGGTCGCCGGAAGTACAGGTCTGGCAGGCGAGCCGCTGACCGGGCAAAAGTCTTCCGGCTGCAAGGTAGCGCATTTCAGCTTCGCTGATTTCACTGAGATTTTCTTCTCCCCAAAGCACATCAAAAGCACAGGTGGTGCATCGTCCTTTCTGACCACAGGCCTGCATCCAGTCCAGCCCTGATTCAGCAATAAAAAAAATCAGTTTTTTTTCCGGATCTCCGACCAGTACCTCTTGCATTCTGAGGTTTTTGATGACTACTTTTACCTTTTCCAATTTTTTGTATTTCTCTGAATGGAATATACTGTAAATCAAGAAGCTATAAAATCATATTCGGAGAAACTGGCAGCCGACCTTTGCCGTCAGTTTTTCATCAATAAGGCCTTTATTGCAGGGCCCGAAATTCTGGCCTTCAATGCAGAAAACCAACTCAACCTGCTAATTGTTAAAAACATCTTTCTGAACTGGCAAAAGGAGGTTCTGAAATTAAAAAGCCCTTATTTTGATTTTGAGGATGATGGTGTGAAGCAGTCGCTGAAGACCTTCATGAACAAGCTTTCCAACCACATCAAAGTATACCGCTACGACTTCGAACCACTGGTAGCGCGGTCCGTTTCTGATTTCATTCTCCTTTCTGCCGCACCGGCAGAATTTTTTACCGCGGAAATTGAATCTCTTGCAGGCCCGAAAGTTACGCTTGCCATGCTGAAGGACTTCTCGAGGTATATCCGGGTAAACAGGTTCATCATTGAGCAGGTAATCCGTGAAATTGAAGCCTCCGGGTACAGCGAAACCTTTGGCGGCGAAACCATCCGCTTCATGCGTAAGGCCATCAACGAAAATCCCGATAAACTGGAATCGGCAGACAAGACGCTTCATGGCCTGCTAAATCAACTGCCGGCTGCTTTGACGGATTTCGTTTGCCAGCCTAAACCGCTGGTGAGCCCGCCTGTTTTTCTTGATACTCCCAAACCTGAGGTATGGGCTACCACCGAATATGTTCCCATCGCTCCGCCTGAGCAGAAACAGGAGCCGGAAACGGTACCTGCCCGGGATGATCAGTTTCTCATCCCTGAAGAAGAAACAGAGAATAATACGGTATCTTCTTCGCCCGCCGCAGAACCGGATATGCGTTCTGCTTTAACAGAAACAGAAGGTGATTTCTTCAAAGAAACTTCTGAAATTGAAAAAGCAGATGAGATTGAGGAAGAGCGTGATCCTCAACCAGAGCCCGTTTTTGAACAGCAATCAAGCAGACCACTTCATGAAGCCTTTAAGCCGGGCAAAACTGAAGTAACGGAAACAGGAGCTGAGACCATTACCCTGAATGAAAGCATGAAACAGGAAAAATCAGGCCTCGCTGCCGTTCTTTCCTCTGCCGGACAAGCAGCACCCTTCCGCACCCTGGTACCAATGCATTACCGTTTTACTTTCATAAACAGCCTGTTTGACGGTAATCAGGACGCATGGACTGAGGCAGTTGAGCGCATTGATTCAACCGCTAATCTGGAAGAAGCCATTGAACTTCTCCGGACAGAATATGCCCTTCGGTTCAACTGGTCAGAAAAAGAAGATAATGTGGCCATTCTGTTCAACTATGTTGAACGAAAATTCTGATAACATTCAAGAAAAAAAGCGTGCAAAAAGACTTTAAAGACATTGTTTCCCATGCCAAGGAATATGGGTTTGTTTTCCCCAGTTCCGACATTTATGACGGCCTTCAGGCTGTTTACGATTACGGGCAGAACGGGGTAGAACTGAAAAACAACCTGAAAGCTGCCTGGTGGAAGGCAATGACGCAGCTGCATGACAACATCGTGGGAATTGACTCT
>Ga0315900_10008995_pt1 | contig 12747 bp, 9 predicted proteins | sample LakEriMetagenome_FD_203521 | JGI IMG/M metagenome (GOLD analysis project Ga0315900, IMG submission 203521) | Freshwater fungal communities from buoy surface, Lake Erie, Ohio, United States - Buoy 12 MA114 | ecosystem: Environmental > Aquatic > Freshwater > Lake > Lake biofilm | place: USA: Lake...
AACGCTTGTTATCCATGATCCGGACTGTGATGTAATCGAGCACACTGAACCATTGTTACTAAAGGTAGCTCTTTCAATACGCTCCGCTCCGCTCGCATTACTTGTAACGCTTCCGACAAGGGTAGGTGAGCGCTGATTCGTCGTCCATCCTTGAATAGGAATGGTGGCAAAGAACGAAACAAGGTCACCACTCACTGTCATTGTTGATCCCTGAACCTTTGTTAGTCCATTGGCAGTAGAAGATTCACGGCCAAAGGTAAAGTAAGCCACGCTAGGCTCGATCAAAACTGTACCTCCAGAGAAGTAAGTGGCAGCGTTAGCGTTAGTGTTAACCTTTCCAGCAATTTGGATACTAGGTATCTTTACAGTGTCAGCGGCCACTAATCCCGATGGAAGTGCGATCCTTGCTTCAGTAGCAGTAGAGATTCCAGATGTAAACTTACCTCTGATCATCAAATTAGATCCTACTCTTGAATGCTGTAACTGAATGTTACTAACTGTGCCGAATCCAGTGAAATCCGAAGTAGTTCCGTAAGAAGTCCAATCATAATCAGTCTGAGCGCTGCTAACCGCAAGCTGCGATTGAGAAGGAAGATATTGTACCCATATTTTTAAATCTTTTTTAGGAGTTGAGTCAGCATAAATCTGACATGAAGCAGAACTATTTTCACCAATTCCTTGAATCTCAAAAGTTTTATTTGTTAATGGAGAAGTAATATTTACGCGTGCAGAAATGAAGTTAGTATTACCGGCAACGCTTGTATAAGATGTATTAGGAGAAGCGTTTGTACCAATAGACGTTCCCATAGGATATGAAGTGGTTCCATCATATAAAAAGAACGTACATGATCTGTTAATGTCGGCAGTAAAAAGACCGGAGGCATAGAAATAATAAGACCCCGATGCCATGTTATTTAAAGTTATTGCGGGTATTTTAGTTGCTGGAGCTGCAGCATTTCCTGTAACAGTAGGATTATTACATGATGCGTTTGCAGTATAAGAAGTGGGGACTACACTGGATACTGCATGAGTCCAAATACATGATGTAGCTCCAGTCCATGAAGCAGATGCAAACTCATACGCTTGGGCGACTGAACCAATATTAGAAGCTCGACCATAACTAACATTCGCAACATTTAATGCGCTTGTTCCAGTGTTACCGCTTCCATTTCTAATACGAACTGTTCTACTCGGAGCAGTTCCACATGGAGCATTCAAACTTACTGTTTTATTTGCTGTTGAAATAACAACAGATGATATGGTTGTACTACCTTCAATAATTGCAGCTTCAACATTGCTCCCTAAAGATGACGCATTATAATCAAAACGAAATTCACAATTTTGACCACTTAATGCATTATCAATGGTATCCATTGCCCATTCTATATAATCAGTGGCATTATTTGGCAATGTAATTGCAAAATCGGAAATTGATGTTAATGCGGAAGATGTATTTCTTGAAACTGTCGCAGTTCCATTTGCAGATACATTCACAACGTTTTGTACTGCCATGGAATTCTTGACATAATTTTTACCAAGAACACTTCCCGAATGTTGTCCAAGCAAATAATTGCTTAGAAGAACCCTATTTGAACTATTTACACTCATATTTACTCCAAACTTTAACTTAATGAGTTAATTAAAAATTCCTTGAAACTTCAACATATCTGTCATCGTCAGAATTATATTGAAGCTCTATCATGTCGTATTGACCTAAAGTTGCTGTCCCGTTTAATATACATCCCTTTGAAGCATTATTATTGCTTATTGTCACTGTATTAGTATCACTTGTTCCCATTAATCTAATACAAGTACCAGTAGCGGGCGCACTTGCTCCAAATGGAGTAATGCTTAATGTCACAGCACCACCAGAAGAAGCAACTCTAAATGCTTGCAATCCCGCACTTAAACTAATACTAATAGTTCCACCAGCACCTAAAGATGTACTGGCAGTAATTGTCCATTTTTCTCCAACAATAGTCTCTGTCCCAGAAGAATTTAATGAATAAAAAGAACCATCAGCTTTAACATATAATTTATTAAATCCCGCTGAAGGGTTTGCTGGTGTTGTAATTTGTGCAAACGTTAACGCATCACCAATACTTTTATTAGTTAAGGATTGTGTTCCGGTTAAAGTTGCAACAGTAGAATCTATAGCAATGGTAACCGCAGTACCGCCATTAAATGATGTTCCGGAAAGCCCTGTCCCAATAGTAAGAGCATTTGTTGTACTTGCTGTAATTGTCGCAGAACCACCTAACGAAATAGATGAACCGTTTACGGTAATTGAACTATTTGTAAGAGAAGAATTACCAATATTAGATAATGTATTAGAAGTTCCATCTATTGTTTTATTGGTTAATGCTTGAGAATCGGTTAATGTTGCAACTACAGTGTTATCAATATCAATCGTTACTGCCGTGGTCCCATCGTATGAACCGCCATTAAGTCCCGTGCCAATGGTAAGAGTTGCTCCGCCACCGCCAACATTACTCCAAGAAGTGCCGTTGTACGATTGAAGAAGATTTAACACATCATCAAAATACAAGTCGCCCTTTTTAGCGACTGTAGGAGGTGTAGTTTGTGGAGTAAGGGATAAACCCTTATTCACTTTAAAGTAGTAATTGTTTGCCATATAAGTTCACATTCCCTTATATTTTGGTTAATGATAATTTTATTCTACCATTGACCCGTTTTGATAAACTGGAATTTTATTAAATGTTTGTTCAACAATTATGATATTTTCTTCTATTTTTATTTTTTGAAGATTTTTTTGATTATCGAAAGAAAGAATTTCTTGTCCATTTCTTGGATATTCATAATAATAAATTTCCACGTTTTGTCTTATCCAACCCTTTGCTGCTATTGTTCTTTCAATCCAAGATTTATCATTTAAATCGTTTAGCCAAAAATCTACGAAATTTCCATTATTAAATACTGCTATAGTCATTTTATTTACCTCTAATCTTTTATTATATTATTTATTAAGTATTGTAAAGAATTACAATGAACCCTGAACCACCATTTCCACCACGACCGCCATCAGAACCATCAATAAATGGGTTGTTTTGATTTGACCCAACACCACCTGCGCCACCTGCGCCACCTGCTCCTATGGTTATTGTGTAAACTGCGTTTGGTGTTATTGGAAACGTTTTGTAAACCCCATAAGAGTTTCCACCATTTCCACCGCTTGCGCCACTTGCACCACTTGATGATGAACCACCGATTGAATGTGATGATGACCCACTCAGTCCACTGTTCCCAAAATTTATAAAGGAAAACATACCGCCGTATGCTCCGCTTGTTGATGAACCATGACCGCCGCTTGTACCGCAATGTGCGGCATCACTTTGAAGGCTTCCATTTCCAAAATGCCCCGCACCACCGCCGCCGCCGCCGCCACCAGAAGCACCTGAAAAACTTAAATTTACAACGCCGCCCAAAATGGTTGTTGTTCCACCAGTTCCACCAGTTCCACCAGAACCGCCATTGTATTGAATAGTTGGGTTTCCAGCTGCACCACCTTGACCGCCGCCACCACCGCCACCACCGCCTCCTGCACCGCCAGAACCAACAATGATTGCCTCATACGTTGTTGCCGGGGAAGTCCATGATCCGGATGTTGTAAAAACGACTTGATTTTCCCAATCTTTAGCGACATTTCCAATTACTGGCATATTATCTCCCTTATTCCTGTATTCCTAAAATGTAATTGCTTGTTCCACCGTCCGTAATAGTGACAGTATTTGGAACCCAAAAGTTTGTTAAATAGTTATAGTTATTTCCAGCATTCAATGTAATATTTCCAGTAATTCTTACGGAATCAATTCTACAGTGATCTACGTTTGATGCAAATCCCAATGTTCCATTAATTACAGAATTATTACCTTGTCCGCAAATTGAAATGTTATCATATGCAACACTAATATTTTCTGTTGTTGCATAAGTTGATAGAACAAGAATTGTTCCACCGGTAGTTAATGCGTTAATTGCACTTTGTAGTGAACTATAATCAGCGGTTCCAGCCGTTACTTGCGCCGCACTTCCAACCACCAAATCGTAATAAGACGCTTTTGCTGCCGGAATAGATGCCCACGACCCATCACCTCTCCAGTAAGTAGAAGCTGACGCTCCTGTGCCAGAATTAAGATTGGTTACAGGAAGATTACCAGTAACTCCGCCATTTACGCTTGAAGTTAAATCAATCACTGGAATATCGGCAGAAACTAATGCTCTAAATGTTGGCTGTGCATCAGGTGCAACAGTCGGACCAGCATACACAGTATTTGCAGTTTGGGTAGCTTTTGTTACAGTAAGAGTTCCAGTAGATGTCACCGGATTGTTTGAAACAACAAACTCGGTTGGCATTGATAAGTCAACGCTGGAAACAACTGTAGAGGATGAATAACCGGGCAATCCAGCAGGACCTCCTGCGCCATCTGACCACCTACGAGTGATAAACTTCAATGTTGCGCTAGATCCAGTATTATCTGTTATACAATCTAGTACTATATCGCTCCCGGAAATATTTGCATCAAATGTAATTCCACAAGAATTAAGTTCGGCTCCACTATCTGCGATAGCAACATCTGTTCCGTCTGTGGATAAATGTAATGTTCCAGTAATTTTACCAGTTCCTCTTACTACAGAGTAATCAACAATGATATTTTCCGAATTTAAATAAGGAATTGTAAATATGGTAGTAGTAGAATTATTTGGTAATGTCTCTGTAGATACAGCGCTTTGTTCCCAATAATCAGAACCATTAAAGTATCTTACTTTATCATTAAATAAATATCCAGCCCCATCATATTTTGCAATTTGTAATCCAAAAATGTCCCCGGATTGAATTGAAACAAGGGAACCGGTTTGTGGAATATAGGAAGACTCCAATACCCAAGAAATTGAACCTCCGGACACGGTAGCAACATAAATTTGCTGATCGTATGCACCAAAAAGAACTTTATCACCAGTTACTAACGGAGTTCCATCTGGAGAATATGGTGCAATTAACGGTAAAGAAATTGCTACAATATCATAATAAGTTGCGATAGCAACACCTGTAGGTACATTTGCCCAACTTGAATTTGTTCCATCGGTAGTTAAAAATTTACCACCATTACTTGTTTGATTTGGTAAAATTGAATCAATATTACCCAATACAACTTTTGTTATTGAATTTGTATAACCGCCCAAATAATCCGTAACTAAATCGGGTTGCCAAACAGGAGTATTTAATCCTATCGTAGTTCCATTAATGAAAACTGGAGCGCCAAATAATTCACAATCAAGCATTCTGACGATTGCGGTTCCTTGTGCTTCAACATTAACAACGAACTTGCAATTTTCAAAAATGCTTAATCCTTCATAAATTGTCGGAGAAACATTAACAAAAAGACATTCTGTTGCGTTAAATGTTGCTCTTATATCTCCGTCAAAAACTGTACATTCAGACGCTTTTACTAAAACGTTTGCATTTGTATCAGTTCTGTCTATTGAAAAATTACATTTTGTTAAATCAATTAATCCGTTTGCTGCGGCGGATACGTCAAGCGTTAAAAGACCAGCATTTATTTGGTCAAACTGTATGTTTACATTTGCTCCAGATGCTGCGGTGTATGCAAATCCGTTAGTTACGGTAGTTGCTCCGCTTAACATCCCATCAAAACTAATGTTACTTAATGTAGATGGAATTGGAACCGGCACACCAGATTCGTTATATGTTCCGGGCAACAATACAATAAGATCGCCATCGGAAGCAAACCCAACTGCGGCCGTTATAGAAGGATATGGATCAAATAAACTTCCATTTCCAGTAAATATACTACCAGTTGGAGAAACATATAAAACATTATTAAATAATGATAAGTCTTTTGTCCATTGAGAAGTTGCTGCATCTTGAGGAGCAGTTGGGTTACTTACGTTCTCAATTCTATGGCTGGAAGCATCAATAGTCCCAGAAGCATTTTGATTCAAATAAACTACGTTTTCAGAATCTAAAATAATAGAACCGTTTGATCCGGTTCCACTTGAAACACCCGAAGTTAATACGATGTTGGCGGGATTTCCATCAACATTATCTCCACCTGTTAAATAAATAGAACCAGCATAGTGAATTCCGCTAGCATCTCCGGTTTGAATGTTAATATCGCCAGTTGGACCCGTCAAATTACTATCCGAAGTAATGCTAAATGGTACAGCCGCGCTGGTATTTATACCAGTAGAAGAAACAGTTAACGTGTCTGCCGGATTTACTGTGGTTTCCATGACAAGAGAACCTGTCATGTTACGAGTTCCATCAACTAACAGATATTGAAAGTGATCGTCACTAGAAAGATTGGATAAAATACTATGAGAACTTGCTGCACCATAAGAAGGAGCATATGGCTGAGTTCCTCTAAAATCTACATAATTAACGCCAACTGAAATTGATCTTACTTTTGCTTTTGGGACATTTGAATAAGAAGCCGCTGTTTCGTAAACAACAGAACCTAACGCAACAAATTCCGCAAATGGAAGACCAGATAAGGTGGCTATTTCGCTAGTTGCGGCAGTTCTTGCTTCAGAAATAGATCCATATTGGTTAATACCTTGAATACCAACCACAGGATTTTCGAGATCATTTGTTGCAAATATGTGAACCAGTACATATTTATTATTATCAACTTCTGCTAACGACCAAACTCCGGCAGTTAATAAGTTGTACGGAAGTCTTGTTCCGGTATAATCCCCGCCCACAGAACCTTGATAAATTACAGGAAAACCATCCGCAGCTTTCTTTCTCCAATGAGTTCCGATTTGATATAAAATAGGAATTTGAATTTGAGCAGGATAAGTAATTCTTAAATCTTCATCTCTAATAGCACCTGAATCTGCCGTAAACACCGCGTTTGCGTCAGTTGGTGTGTTTGTACTATCATCAATGTTAAAATTTTGTAGTGCCCCACCAGATAAATATCTTGCTCCAAAAATAGTGTGAAGATATGAATGGGTCGCTCCATCCATTACCAAGCCATGACGTTCATTTGCAAAATATATATGTGCGCTTGGAACAATTTCATTATTCCAATAAATAATTGAAACAAACGCATTATCCGTAATAATTGTTGGATCAAAAACTAAAGTTTGCTGTAAATTACCATTTATATCAAAATAGATATAATGATTACCTATTGTATCAGGAATGGTAATACTTTCTGGTAAACTTTTAGTAAATTTTACACCTTTAATATAAACATCATAGCTCGGTCCGACTGGTGAAATTGTAAATTCGCGAGTTAAATCAACAAAAGAAAGCGAAGTTTGAGAAGCATCTGCAAATCCGGTAGGTTCTTTTTGAACAAGATTATAATCTTCAAATGTAGCTTCATCTAATTTATTATTAAATGTATTCCAATCGGTAAATGATAGCGCACCAGTAGTGTCGGTATCTGCTAAATCTATCGATAATACCTGACTTCCATCGATGGATAATCCATTTGGAGTAACACCAATTGTTACTGGATTATGTGAACCTTGATCAATAGTAAATCCTGCTGCACCCGGAGTAAATGTAATTTCTCCTGCTGTATTTGGTGCTTTTAGTAACCAGCTATTTCTATCTCCAGATACTTTAAAATAACCAGTGATATTTTCAACAAGTGGAATGATGCTTTCGTTTACAAAAATACCAGAATCACCACCAGATCCTGCCATTCCGTTATAATTTAAAGTAATGTTTTTATCTTCAACATTTAAATTTATTACATTTTGATATAATGTTGTACCATTAATTGTTGTAGTTGTGCCAGTTCCACCAATGTAAATATATTGGGAATTTTGTCCAATAACAATAGTTCCAGTTGGCGATGGAGCATATGTTGGACTTGGACCAATGACAAAACTACTTACTGCGGCTTCACCTATTGCTAAACTTGTTGTATTTGCATTTCCAATATTTAATGTACTTGCTGGAATATCAGAGCCAATTGATCCACCAGTTGTAATTGTCAAATTGGCAAACTGTGGAGAAGAAATGGTGTTAATATCTTGAGGAAGACTTAATGTAATTGAACCGGGACCATTTGTAATTAATACTTGATTTGCACTATTTTGAGTAAGTGTAGCAGCAACAGGCAAATTGCCAGCGGAACCAATAAGTAATTGTCCGTCTAGTGGCATTGTAATATCTTGGAGAGTCTGCAAAGGACCCACAACAAGAACGGAATTTATATCAGCACCGCCAACTGGCCCACCGATGTTCATCCCACCGATTGGTCCAATATCCATTATTTGTCCTGTAAATGGTTCAAAAATAATTGCCATATTTTTCCCTTATGCAGTTCTTTCAGCAGAAACTAATTGAGTTCTTGAAGGATCGGTGTAAATAAGTGTATATTCATATAATGTAACATAAACACCATCTTGAAGTTCTTTAAAAGTGTAAATAGCTGTAGCTCCACCAGAAACATCTACATCAACTTTTCTGCCTACTTTACCAATTAGAAATCCCGTTGTTGTGAGGGATGCATCAACATCATTAAAAGATAATTTTAATGTTTGTTGAAAATCTCTATCCGACATTACTTTTTCTGTTTTAGACATAAATAAAACCTTTAATAATTATAATATTCTTCGATGATAATAATGCCGTTTTTACCAGATCCACCGATTCCAGTTGGACCTCTTCCGCCCGCACCACCGCCACCAAATCCAAATGCCGCACCACTTGATGAGTTGCTGATAATACTTCTACCGCCACCACCAAGAACCGAACTTCCACCTACTCCACCCGATGTAGTCGCTGATAAATCGTCTCTATCTCCACCGCCACCGCCTTGACCAAAAGAAACAAACCCAGTTACTCCGGGAGTTGCAATTATTGAACCTCCACCACCAGCTCCTCCATCACCGCTAAGTGCACCGCTGGATCCAACAGAGCCACTCTGTGCAGTTAAGAACCCCCCAAATGTACTACCCGATCCCGCACTTCCAACTGTATATGAATATGACGCACTTGGAGATGTTATATATGCTTCAATATATCCGCCACCACCACCGCCACCTCCACCAGTTTCCACTGTTCCGCCAGTAATTCCACCATTACCACCGTTTCCACCACCAGCAACCATTCTAACTTTTATGTATTTAACATTAGAATCAGTTGTATGTGTTCCAGAAGAAGCTGTATCGTATATTGTTATTTTTGGTGATGGGTTTGACTCTCCCCAAACATAGTTTGTTCCGGTGTAAATTAAAGTAGTATTTGAAGTTGGTGCAGTTGGAGGAAATTCTATTGTATATGTAGCACTAGCACTTGCATTTGCTTTTAAACGAACATTTTGAAAATTATTTGTTAGCCCCAAATCTTTACCATTTGAAATATAAAAACCTAAGCTGTCGTAAGAAGCTATTGATACAGACGAAGAAAAAAATGCGGCATTTGTCGCTTCTACAATTAAAGGTATACCAATAGAACCGTTTCCTGTTATTTTATTAACAGACAAATCAATCAACGAAGGTCCATTTCCAGAAGAACCAGAAAATACTACATTTGTTGTACTATTTCCAGTGGTTCCTGTTGCTGAAGTTAAATAATTTAATTTAGTGGAAGTTGAAGTTAAATTTACAGCTTCGTTTATTTGTGGAGTTGTTAGAGACGGTGTATTATTAAATACAGCATCTCCACCTGTTCCGGTTTTAGTCGTTAATGCGCTAAATAAGTTTGCAGAAGTGGGCGTTGCTAAAAATGTGGCAATTCCAGCTCCCAAACCAGATACACCCGTAGAAATTGGCAAATTTGTACAATTTGTTAAATTTCCAGACAAAGGAGTCCCGAGAGTTGGATTTGTTAAAATTGGTGAAGTTAATGTTTTATTTGTAAGGGTTGCCGCGTGAGATTCTGTTACTACTGGTGAATTTGATACTCCATTAAAATAATTAATTTTAGATAAATTAATAATATTACCAGTGCCAGATCCTACAAAAATTTCTGCTGAACCACCGGAGGTCAATGATACTTCGAATGTATCAGTTGTTTTGTTTACTACATAATACGTTATATTTGCAGTAATTCCAGTTACTCCGCTAATTAAAGCGAAAGATACTTCATCGTTATTATTAAATCCGTGGCTGGGAATTGAAACCGTTTTTGGTGCGGTAAGTGTTGCTAAAACGTATAGTAATTCTAAATCACCAGCAGACGCATTTTGCGTTGATAATTTTGGTTGTAAACTTAATCCTGTTGTAAAATTTTTATAATTAGCACCCATATTATTAGTAAACCTTTAGTAGAGTTTTTGCTGAACAGGAAATTTTACCAGCAGTTGCACCAATATCTTGTAGTTTTATTTGCAAAGTACCATTAGAAATAGCGAATTCGTTATATAAAGAACCATTTGGTAATTTATCACCAATAAATTCCTGATTTATTTTCCATCCACCATTTGGTCCGGGATCTTGATTGTAAACTCCAGTTACAGTTCCAGTTTCGTAAATATATTTACCTGAAATTCCAGCACCAACTCTATTAATTGAATATGTAAAAACAAAAGAACGAACTACACCGGAATCAAAAAACAACTTGGAATCTATAACATTAAAACCGCTTAATGTTGGTAAATCATACACATTTGGAGTAATATCATTTTCATTTGAAATACTAGAAAGAACGCCTTCTACAGCAACGGCAAAATCAACCACCGGCTCCGACCAAACCGCATCCGAACCTGTATTTGGAAAATCAATTACATTTGAACCTATCGTAATTTTAGGCATCTTTTTTTTCTTCTTTTTTATTTATATGTTTGTTTAGGCTATAAATAGCACCCAAGGCGGCCATTGACGCGCCGTAGTCTGTGCCAGAAAAATCCGACATTTTAAAGCCTTTTAATTCAAACCCCGAGAATAAAAGCTTTAAGTTAACAATGAAAACTCCAACTACAAATGCGGTTAAAATGTAAGAGGGTTTGCCCGTCTTAACATTAACAACAATTAGTTTTGAGATGATTGCATTTAACATGACTATTTGAATATAGTTGTTAAAAATACAATGTATGTACTTAATTAAATTATTATTTTATTTATTGGGGCTTATACCAACAGTTTGGACGAACGCCGAATGTGTCTTTTTTTTCTTCGGCACACGCACCGACTACTGGATCAGAAGAAGAGAATTCTTCAGTATAATGAATGCCACAAACCGCCCCGGCATAGTAAGTGTCGAGACGGCATTGTGCTTTGGGGTGGGCGTTATTCGTTTTGCTCACTTTTGACTTATCTGGTGTGTCAAAATTAACAGTATTTGACGAGCCTGACAAACTATTAAGTATATTAGCCAAAGTGTATCCAATTGAAGCTCCCTTTTTACAAACAGTAATATCATCTAGGGATTTGTGTTGTTTGGAGCAAGCTTCTTCGACCAACTTTGGAACATCTGCGTTATATAAACCATCGTCATAACCAGATTCAACAAGTCTGCGATAACACTTCATAGTTGCATAATAATCGGACTGTCCTTCATTAGATGCCCATCCCTGCGCTGGGAATCCGGCTAAATGATGACCCATCTCGTGGCACATTACCATCATGTATGTTTCAGCATTCATTGAAGGGTAACGAGCTAATCCGCCATATGCATTAATAATCCAATCTTTACCTCTAACGGTAGTGCTGGCATTAATAGTTTCGTCTTTCCATTTTCTAACTATTACTAAAGAATAGCCTTCTTTTTTTACAATGGAGTTATACACAGACGCAAACTTATCCAATACTCTGTTAAAAGTTGCCTCATCGATACCAGTATCACTTTCAACAGGAATTTTTTCCTCAACATTGTCCATTAGGTGACAAAGTTCTTTTGATTCTGGTTTATGTTCTGTAATTGCGATGAGTGCTAAAAGAGCACAAAAAGTAGATAATTTAAGTAGTTGCTTCATTCTTTATTTTCTCCGTTTATGCACTTTAGTCCTTTATTAGTACATAAAAACAAAAAACAAAGAAATCCGCTTAAACCATAGTTGTTAAAATTATGACATGAAAAGTTAAAATATTCGTAAATATTTGTTATTAAAATAAAAAAGCCCTAGATCATTGACCTAGGGCTTCTTAATATATTGATTTTAATCAACAATTACTGCTGATTTACGATGCCATAGATAAGAGTTTGCTTACCGGGAGCAGCGCAAAAGATTGCCTGATCGGTGTAGCAACGAAGCTCGTATCCAGAAGCGTTTTCGAGGTCACGGAAGAAGTTTCCGTCAGCACCCGGACGCTTGAAGGTAATGTCGGTAGAACCAACGCGAGCAAAATCTTCCATATTGAGAAGATATGCGTAACCTTCTTTAACGTAGATAGAAGGGATGATTTCGATTTCTCCGTTTTGAGAGAAAAAGGTCAACGCTTCAGATCCGTTTTCAAGCTTCTTCTTGCTGTAAGAACCATCGTACTTACGGAGAGCAGCTTGGTCAGAAAGCATGTTCGCCCATCCACGAGGGTTAACGAATGCAGTAACTTTGCCTTCCAATCCCTTTTCAACTGAACGAGCAACAGCTTGATTCAATTTAGAGAAAGAAAGAGCACCAGATTGAGCATTGTACTTGTTACCTTTGAAAAGGTTATATCCGCTAGAAGTAACATCGATATTGAAAAGGGTAGTAAGACCAGTTTGATCAATGATCTTGTGAATACCAACGAATTCATTTCCGTATGCGCCTTTGTGCCAGATAATATCAGCAGGAGCTGCACCAACGATAGCAGAATCAGTAG
>Ga0315900_10008996_pt1 | contig 12747 bp, 12 predicted proteins | sample LakEriMetagenome_FD_203521 | JGI IMG/M metagenome (GOLD analysis project Ga0315900, IMG submission 203521) | Freshwater fungal communities from buoy surface, Lake Erie, Ohio, United States - Buoy 12 MA114 | ecosystem: Environmental > Aquatic > Freshwater > Lake > Lake biofilm | place: USA: Lake...
GCGGCCCCCGCCGCGAAGCCGGCGCCCGCGCTGCCGGCCGCGCCCGCGCCGCGCGCCGGCCGTACCGAGCAGCGCGTGCCGATGACCCGCCTGCGCACGCGCATCGCGCAGCGCCTGGTGGAGGCGCAGGCCACGCAGGCGTTGCTGACAACCTTCAACGAGGTCGACATGACCGCGCTCAACGAGGCGCGCGCGAAGTACAAGGACAAGTTCGAGAAGGCGCACGGCGTGCGCCTCGGCTTCATGTCGTTCTTCGTCAAGGCCGCGGTCGAGGCACTCCGGAAGTACCCGGTCGTGAACGCCTACGTGGACGGCAGCGACATCCTGTACCACGACTACTACGACGTCGGAGTCGCGGTCTCGACCGACCGCGGCCTGATCGTGCCGGTCCTGCGCGACGCGGACCTGATGAGCATGGCGGACATCGAGAAGTCGGTGACCGCGTACGCCCAGAAGGCGCGCGAGGGCACGATCGGCATCGAGGAGCTGACCGGCGGCACGTTCTCGATCACGAACGGCGGCGTGTTCGGCTCGCTGATGTCCACGCCGATCGTGAATGCGCCGCAGAGCGCGATCCTCGGCATGCACAAGGTGCAGGACCGCCCGGTCGTCGTGAACGGCCAGGTGGTCGTGCGCCCGATGATGTACCTCGCGCTGACCTACGATCACCGGATCATCGACGGCCGCGAGGCCGTGCAGTTCCTGGTGACCATCAAGGACTGCATCGAGGACCCGGCGCGGCTGCTGCTGCAGGTCTGAGCGAGGAGCGAGCGAATGAGCGAGAGCTACGACGTCATCGTCATCGGCGGCGGTCCCGCCGGCTACCCGGCCGCGATCCGCGCCGGCCAGCACGGCCTCAAGGTCGCGTGCATCGACGAGTGGAAGAACTACGACGGCACCCACGCGTTCGGCGGCACCTGCCTCAACGCGGGCTGCATCCCGTCGAAGGCGCTGCTCGAGTCCACCGAGCTGTACCACCGTGCGAAGGAGGAGTTCGCGATCCACGGCATCAAGCTGGGGTCGGTGGCCTTCGACGTGGCCGCGATGCAGAAGCGCAAGGCCGGCATCGTGAAGTCCTCGACGCAGGGCATCCTGGCGCTCTTCAAGGCCGCCAAGGTCACCCCGCTCGCCGGGCACGGCAAGCTGCTGCCGGACCGGCGTGTGGAGTTCACCGCGCTCGACGGCAAGGTGCAGGTGCTGGAGGCCAAGCACGTCGTGCTCGCCAGCGGCTCGCAGCCGATCGAGCTCAAGAGCGCGCCGTTCGACGGCAAGCAGATCGTCGACAGCTGGGGCGCGCTGGAATTCGCCGAGGTGCCGAAGCGACTCGGCGTGATCGGCGCGGGCGTCATCGGCCTGGAACTCGGCAGCGTGTGGCGGCGCCTCGGCGCCGAGGTCGTCGTGCTCGAGGCGATGGACACTTTCCTCGCGATCGCGGACCAGCAGCTCGCGAAGGAAGCGCAGAAGCACTTCAGGAAGCAGGGGCTCGACATCAAGCTCGGCGCACGCGTGTCGGGTGCGAAGGTCGAGAACGGCGCGGTCACCGTGTCCTACACCGACGCGAAGGGCCAGCAGTCGCTGGTCGTCGACAGGCTCGTGGTCGCGGTCGGGCGCCGGCCGCACACGGCCGGGCTGCTGGCCGAGGGCACCGGGGTCGAGCTCGACGAACGCGGGTTCGTGAAGGTCGACGACGAGTGCCGCACCGCCGTGCCGAACGTCTGGGCCGTGGGCGACTGCGTGCGGGGCCCGATGCTCGCGCACAAGGGCAAGGAGGAGGGCGTGATGGTCGCGGACCTGGTCGCCGGTCACCACTCGGAGGTGAACTACAGGACGATCCCGTCGGTGATCTACACCGCACCGGAGATCGCCTGGGTCGGTCAGACCGAGGAGCAGGTGAAGGCCAGCGGGCGCCCCTACAAGGTGGGCTCGTTCCCGTTCATGGCGAGCGGTCGCGCGCGCGCCATGGAGGCGGGTCAGGGCTTCGCGAAGGTCGTGGCGGCGCAGGACGACGACGAGATCCTCGGCGTGCACATCATCGGGCCGATGGCGGGCGAACTGATCGCCGAGGCCGTGCTCGCGATGGAGTACTCGGCGTCCACCGAGGACCTGCAGCGCACGATCCACGCGCACCCGACGCTGTCGGAAGCGCTGCACGAGGCGGCGCTCGCGGCGGACAAGATCGCGATCGACTTTCCCAATAAGTAGCGGGAGTCGCCTGCCGGCGCTCCCGCGTGCCGAGCGCGGCGGAGCCGCGCTCGGCACCTGAAGGGCCCTTCGACCGGGCTGCGGCGAGTTGCGGCCGGGGTGCCTCCGCTCTCGGGAAGAGTTGCTCCGACTGCTTCGGTTGGGGCGGAGCGGAAGCAGCGGCGCGCCAGTCTCGTCCGGGAGAACCGCTACTTCCGCCTGGCCACCAGGATCCCAGGCAGGGCGCGCACCCGGGCCAGCACGGCTTCCAGCTCCGGGACGTCGTGTACCCGCACCGCGAGCGTCATGTCGGCGACGTTCTCGGCGTGGTGCGTGACCGTGCTCATCCGGTCGATCGACAGCTTCGCATCGGCGAAAGCGCCGGTGATGTCGCGCAGCAGCCCGCGGCGGTCGTAGGCCTGCACGGTCACCTCGACGCCGTACAGCCGGTCGGCATCCGCCCCCCAGCCGACTTCGACGACACGGTCGGGCTGCTTCGCGCGCAGCCGCTTCAGGTTCGCGCAGTCGATCCGGTGGATGGTCACGCCCCGGCCGACGGTGACGTAGCCCGCCACGGGTTCCGGCGGCACCGGCCGGCAGCACTGCGCGTAGCTGGACATCAGGTCTTCGATGCCCATCACGCTGATGCCGGCGGCTTCCTTCGCGACCGCGGCGGTCGTGCCGATCGTCGTGACGGAAGATGCGGCGGCCGCCGGTTCCGCGGCCTTCAGTCGGCGCTGCACGGCGTTCGCGAGCTGCGTCGGGGTCAGGTCGCCCGCGCCGAGCGCGACGTAGAGTTCGTCCGCGTGGTCGTACTTCAGTTCGGCCAGCAGGTCGGGCAGCGGCAGCACCGTGCGCCCGCCGGGTCCGGCGCCGAGCCGGTCGAGTTCGCGCTCGAGGATCGCGAGGCCGGCCTGGCGGTGGTCGTCCTCGTCCTCGCGCCGGAAGAAGGCGCGGACCTTGGCGCGCGCCGACTTCGACGCGAGGAAGCCGCGGCTCTCGACGAGCCAGTCGCGGCTCGGCTGCGGCTCCTTGGCGGCGATGATCTCGACCGCCTCGCCGTTCTTCAGGCGGTAGTCGAGCGCGACCATCCGGCCGTCCACCTTCGCGCCGCGACAGCGGTGCCCGAGGCTCGTGTGCACGTGGTAGGCGAAGTCGAGCGGCGTCGAGCCGGCCGGCAGCTCGACCACGTCGCCCTTCGGGCTCACGACGTAGACGTGGTCTGCGAACAGGCTGGCCCCGAGCCGGTCGATCAGGCCTTCCGGTGCCGCGCCGCCGCCCGTGCCCGGCGCCAGCAGTTCGCGCAGCCGTTCCAGCTTCCTTTCGAAGCCGACGTCACGCTTGCCGCCCTCCTTGTAGCGCCAGTGTGCGGCGACGCCGAGTTCCGCGCGGTCGTGCATCTCGCGGGTGCGGATCTGGACTTCGACGGGCTTGCCCTGCGGGCCGATCACCGCGGTGTGGATCGAGCGGTAGCCGTTCGGCTTCGGCGTCGCGACGTAGTCGTCGAATTCGCCGGGCACGTACTGGTAGAGGCCGTGCACGACGCCGAGCGCCGCGTAGCACTCGGCCACGGTGCCGACCAGTATGCGGACCGCGCGCACGTCGAACACCTGCTCGAACGCGAGGTGCTTGCGCGTCATCTTCCGCCAGATGCTGTAGATGTGCTTCGGGCGGCCCTGCACTTCGCCGACGACGCCGGCCTTCGCGAGCTCCGCGGTCAGCAGTTCGCGCAGCTCCGCGATGTAGCGCTCGCGGGCCGCGCGACGCTCGTTCAGCGCCCCGGCGATGCGCCTGTACTCGGCCGGCTCGAGCACGCGGAAGGCGTGGTCCTCGAGTTCCCACTTCAGGTGGGCCAGCCCGAGGCGATTCGCGAGCGGACCGTACACCTCGCGCGCCTGGAGTGCGAGCTTGCGCCGCGCGGTTTCGTCGAGGGACTTGGCGCCGCGCAGCGCCCAGAGGTGCTCGGCGACCCGTGCGAGCACGAGCCGCGGGTCGTCGATCACCGCGAGCAGCATCTTGCGCAGGCCCTCGGCCTGCGCGCCGCCGAGGGCCGCGGGGAGATCCGTGCCGCCGGCCGCCGCGCTCGCGGGACCCGGCGCGGGCTGCCACTGCGCGCTGACGTCGAACTGGCCGAGGCGCGCGAGCGCGCGAGCGAATGCCAGTTCCTCGGGGCTCGCGACCGCCGAGGCGCGCGACTCGCTCGCCGCGCCCGAGCCGAGCAGCACGTAGAGCAGCGTGCCGCCGACCACCGCCGGGTCGGGATCGTAGTGCGCCACCACCTGCGCGATCCCGGTGCCGCGCGCGGCGAGCGCGGGATCCGCAGCGTCGGCCAGCGCCGGGCGCAGCCGGACGAGGGCCGCGTTCGCGGCCTCGACGGCGGCAGGGTCCTGGTCGAAAGTGGTTGTTTCCACGGTGGAAAAGCCGCCGGCTCCGAGGCGGGTAAGCGGCGTTCCCGGTATCATACGCGGCCTCGGTTGCGGTCGCGGACCGCAGCCCCGAGCAGCCTCGACACCAGGATGGCCGTGTCACGACGACCCGCTCTCGCCCGGCTCCGGCGCGCGGCCTACGGCCGCCTCCGCTGATGCCCCGCTCCAGCTCCTGGCGCAGCTACCGCCCGGGTTCGACGCCGGCCGCTCCCGAGCCGGACGTCGCCGCCGTTCGCGACGCGCTGGTCGGGCGAACGCCGGCTCGAACGGTGCGCGGCGGCGCGCGCAGCGCGGTGCGCGTACTCGGCCTCGACCCGGGTTCCCGGAACACCGGCTTCGGCGTGGTCGAAGTGGTGCCGACCGGAACGCGCTACGTCGCGAGCGGCACGATCCGCGCGGGTCGAGGCGAGTTCGCCGCGCGGCTGCAGGCCATCCACGCGGGCGTCGCGGCGCTGCTCGAGGAGCACCGCCCGCAGGACATCGCCGTGGAGCGGGTGTTCGTGCACCGCAATCCCGACAGCGCGCTGAAGCTCGGCCAGGCACGCGGCGCCGCGCTGTGCGCGACCTTCGGCCACGGCGCCACGTTGCACGAGTACTCGCCGCGCGAGATCAAGCTCGCGGTCGTCGGCACCGGCGGCGCGGACAAGACCCAGGTGCAGGCCATGGTGAAGGCGCTGCTCGGCCTGACCGGTCGCCTGGGCGCCGACGCGGCCGACGCGCTCGCGATCGCGCTCTGCCACGCGCACTCGCGCGCGACCGCCCTGGTACTGGGCAGGCAGGGACTCCGATGATCGGCCACCTGCGCGGCCGCCTCGCCGCCAAGCACCCGCCCGCGCTCGTCGTCGACGTCGGCGGCGTCGGCTACGAGTGCGAGGCGCCGATGTCCACGTTCTACCAGCTGCCCGCCACGGGCGCCGAGGTCACGCTCTACACGCACCTCGTCGTCCGCGAGGACGCGCAGCTGCTCTACGCGTTCGGCACGGAGCAGGAGCGCCGGCTGTTCCGCAGCCTGCTGAAGGTCTCGGGCGTGGGCCCGAAGATCGCGCTCGGCATCCTCTCGGGCATCAACGTCGACGGCTTCCTGCTCTGCATCGAGGCGCAGGACGCCGATCAACTGGTGCGTATCCCGGGCGTCGGCCGCAAGACCGCCGAGCGCCTGCTGATCGAGATGCGGGATCGCGTGAAGGAGTTCGGCGCCACGGGCGCGGCCGGCGTTGCGCCGGTGGCGGGCGAGGGCGGCTCGGCGCAGCAGGAGGCGTACAGTGCGCTCGTCGCGCTGGGCTACCGGCCGGCCGAGGTGGTGAAGCTGCTGAAGAGCGTCGCGCAGGAGGGCGCCACCACCGAGGACCTGATCCGCCGCGCGCTGCAGTCGGCGGCAGGCTGAGTCGCGGTGCGTACGGCATGAACCCATGAGCGAACGCGCATGATCGAGAAGGATCGCGTGGTGACGGCGCAGGCCCGGCGCGAGGACGAGACGCTCGACCGCGCGGTGCGGCCGAAGGTGCTGGCCGACTACGTCGGGCAGCCGGCCGTGCGCCAGCAGATGGAGGTCTTCATCGAGGCCACGCGCCGCCGTGCGGAGGCGCTCGATCACGTGCTGATCTTCGGGCCGCCGGGCCTCGGCAAGACCACGCTCGCGAACATCCTCGCGAACGAGCTCGGCGTGAACCTGAAGCAGACGTCGGGCCCCGTGCTGGAGCGGCCCGGCGACCTCGCCGCGATCCTCACGAACCTGCAGCCGCGCGACGTGCTGTTCATCGACGAGATCCACCGGCTGAGCCCGGTGGTCGAGGAAGTGCTCTATCCCGCGATGGAGGACTTCAACATCGACATCATGATCGGCGAGGGACCGGCGGCGCGCTCGATCAAGCTCGACCTGCAGCCCTTCACGCTGGTGGGCGCGACCACGCGCGCCGGGCTGCTGACCTCGCCGCTGCGGGATCGCTTCGGCATCGTGCAGCGGCTCGAGTTCTATCCGGTCGCGGATCTCGCCAGCATCGTCGCCCGTTCGGCGCGGATCCTCGGCCTCGCGATCGACGCCGCTGGCGCGGAGCGCATCGCCCAGCGTTCGCGCGGGACGCCGCGCATCGCGAACCGGCTGCTCCGCCGCGTGCGCGACTACGCCGAGGTGAAGGCGGACGGCCGCATCTCCGACGAGGTCGCGGTCGCGGCGCTCGACATGCTGGACGTCGACCGCCAGGGCTTCGACGTGATGGACCGGCGCCTGCTGCTGACCATCATCGAGAAGTTCGCCGGTGGGCCGGTCGGCGTCGAGAGTCTCGCCGCGGCGATCGGCGAGGAGCGTGGCACGATCGAGGACGTGGTGGAGCCGTTCCTGATCCAGCAGGGCTATCTCGCGCGGACGGCGCGCGGGCGCATCGCGACTCCCGCCGCGTACCGGCACTTCGGCCTGAAGGCGCCGGAGGCGCCGGCCGGGTCGCTCGGGCTGTTCACCGACGAAGCGGCCTCGTGACGTCGGTCTCCGACGACAGTCGCGGCGGTGCGCGGCGCGCCACGTTCCGGGATCCGCCGCGCTTCGCGTGGCCGGTCCGCGTGTACTGGGAGGACACGGACGGCGGCGGGGTCGTCTACCACTCGCAGTACCTCGCGTTCATGGAGAGGGCGCGCAGCGAATGGCTGCGGGCGCTGGGTGCGGACCAGTCGGCGATCCGCGACGGGGAACGCGTGCAGTTCGCCGTGGTCGAGATGAACGTCCGCTGGAGGCGTGCGGCGCGCTACGACGACGCGCTGACGGTGACGGTCGAACTCGCGGGCACCGGCGGCGCGACGCTCGGATTCCGGCAGGCGGTGCTGCGGGGCGAGGAGGTGCTGGTGGAAGCGGACGTGCGCGTCGCGGCCGTGGACGCGGACGGACTGCGGCCCCGACGGCTGCCGCGGGCGATCGTCGAACTGCTCTGACAACGGGAAGCGGGATGAACCAGGACCTGGACTTCTGGAAGCTGATCCTCGAGGCGAGCCTCGTCGTGCAGCTCGTGATGGCGCTGCTCGTGGCCGCCTCCGTCGTTTCGTGGGCGATCATCCTGCGGAAGCGGCGCACGCTCGCGCAGGCGCGCGGCGCGGCCGACGCGTTCGAGTCGGCGTTCTGGTCCGGCGGCGACCTCGGGGCCCTGTACCGCTCCATCGAGGCGCGCAAGGGTGCGGCCTCCGGCATGGAGAGCATCTTCGAGTTCGGCTTCCGCGAGTTCAGCCGACTGCGCGCCCAGCCCGGCATCGACGCGGCGCACCTGATCGAGGGCTCGCGGCGCGCGATGAAGGTCGCGCAGCTGCGCGAGATCGACCGCCTCGAGGACGACCTCGAGCTGCTCGCCACCATCGGCTCGATCAGCCCCTACGTCGGCCTGTTCGGCACCGTCTGGGGCATCATGCACGCGTTCACCGCCCTCGCGAACGTGCAGCAGGCGACGCTGCAGATGGTCGCGCCCGGGATCGCGGAGGCACTGATCGCGACGGCGATCGGCCTGTTCGCGGCGATCCCCGCGGTCGTCGCCTACAACCGCTACTCGAACCAGGTCGATCGCCTGGAGCTGCGCTTCGATACGTTCATGGAGGAGTTCTCCACGATCCTGCAGCGCCACGCCGCCGCGCCGAGGGCCGCCTGAGATGGCCGCCGGGCGCCGCGGGCGGCGGCTGGTCGCCGACATCAACGTCGTGCCGTACATCGACGTGATGCTGGTGCTGCTGATCATCTTCATGGTGACCGCGCCGCTGCTGACGCAGGGCGTGCAGGTGGACCTCCCCGAGGCGGCCGCGAAGCCGCTGCCCGACCAGGACCGCGAGCCGCTGGTCGTCAGCGTGGACCGCGAGGGGCGCTTCTACGTGAACGTCGGCCAGGACGAGGATCGCCCGGTGGACGAGACGGTGCTCGTGCAGCGCGTGCAGACCGTGCTGGCGCGCGACCCGCAGACGCCCGTGCTCCTCAAGGCGGACGAGCAGGTGCCCTACGGGCGCGTGGTCGGCGCGATGACCCTGCTCGACGGCGCGGGCGCGACGCGGATCGGCTTCCTGACGGAACCGCCGGCCCCGACCGTGCGGGCCGCGGGCCGCTGAGGAGCCCCGGTGCCGGGCTTCCTGCGCGAGCACGCGACGCCGATCCTGGCGTCGTTGGTGCTGCACGCGTTCGTGATCGCGCTGATCGCGGGTGGGGCGTATCTCGCCGTGCCGGAGCGACCGGAGCCGGTGCGGACGATCCAGGGGTTCGTGGTGCGCGACGTGCCGCCCGGAGAGCGGGCGCCGGCGACGCCCCCGCCCGGGGCGCCCGTCGCGGAGCCGGTCGCCGAGCCGGTGCCCGAGCCGACGCCCGAGCCCGAGGTCGAGCCGGAGCCCTCGGCTCCTGACCCGGCCGCGGTCGCGAAGCGCGAGGCGCAGGAACGCGAGGCTGCGCGCAAGGTCGAAGCGGAGGCCGCCGCTCGCCGCAAGGCCGAGGCGGCCGCGGCGGAGAAGCGGCGCGAGGAAGCCGAGGCCAGAAAGCTGGCCGAGGCCCAGCGCCGCAAGGACGCGGCAGCGAAGCAGCTCGCGGAGGCGAAGCGTCGCGAGGAAGCCGAGGCGCGCCGGAGGGCGGAGGCCGAGCGGGCGATCCGGGAAGCCCGCGAGGCGGATCTCGCGCGGCGGCTCGCGGCCGAGGACGCGCGCGCCAGCGCGCAGGCCGCCGGGCTTCTCGACCGCTACGTCGCGGAACTGCAGGCGCGGGTCGAGCGGGCGTGGAATCGTCCGCCGTCGGCGCAGCCGGGTCTCAGGTGCACGGTCCACGTCACGCAGGTGCCGGGCGGCACCGTGACGGATGTGCGCGTCGGCGACTGCAACGGCGACGACGCCGTTCGCCAGTCGATCGTCTTCGCGGTATATCATGCGTCGCCGCTGCCGGCGCCGCCCGATCCGTCGCTGTTCGAACGCAGGCTCACCATGGTGTTCGCGCCCGATGACTGACCTCTTACGCTCCCTGTTCGTTCTCGCGTGCCTCGCGCTCTGCGCGCCGGCCCACGCGCAGCTCACCGTCCAGATCACGCGCGGCATGACCGCGCCGATCCCGATCGCGATCGTCCCCTTCGCCGTGACGCAGGGGCCGATTCCCGTGGACGTCGCCCAGGTCGTCGAGAACGACCTCGAGCGCAGCGGCCGCTTCCAGGGCCTCGAGCGCGGCTCGATGCTCGAGCAGCCGGTGCCCGGCACGCGCTTCGACCTCGCCAACTGGCGGCTGCTGAAGACCGACTACCTGGTGATCGGCCGGGTCGTGCCGGACGGCCAGCAGTGGACGGTGCAGTTCGAGCTGTACAACGTGCTGACCGGCGAGCGCCTGCTCGGCTACAGCCTGCCGTCCGCACCCGGCGCGCTGAAGCAGGCGGCGCACCGCGTCTCCGACATGGTCTACGAGAAGATCCTCGGCGTGCCCGGCGCGTTCTCGACGCGCATTGCCTATGTCGCGGTCAGCGGCGTCGCGCCGCAGCGGCGCTACCGTCTCGTGGTCGCGGATGCCGACGGCGAGAACCCGCGCGTGATCCTCGACTCCCGCGAGCCGATCATGTCGCCGGCGTGGTCGCCCGACGGCGATCGCCTCGCGTACGTCTCGTTCGAGGGCCAGATGTCCGCGATCTACGTGCAGGAGCTGCGCACCGGCCGGCGCGAGCGCGTCTCCGCGCGCGCCGGCATCAACGGCGCGCCCGCGTGGTCGCCGGACGGACGCCGGCTCGCGCTGACGCTGTCGAGCCGCGAGGGCAACGTCGACGTCTACGTGATGGATCTCGCGAGCCGCGACCTGCTGCGGATCACCGACGATGCGGCGATCGACACGGAACCGGCCTGGGCGCCGGACGGCCGCACGCTGTACTTCACGTCGGACCGTGCCGGCCGCCCGCAGGTCTACCGCATCGCGCTCGCCGCCGGCCAGAGGCCGGCTCGCGTCACCTTCGAAGGGCCCTACAATGCGCGGCCCCGGGTGTCGCCGGACGGCCGGCAACTGGTCGTCGTCACGCTGGACCAGGGCGCGTACCGGCTCGGCGTCGTCGACGTCGCCACCGGCCGTTCTCGGGTCATCACGAACGGCCGCCTGGACGAGGGTCCGAGCTTCGCCCCGAACGGCCAGACCGTGATCTACGCGACGCGTGAGCGGGGTCGCGGTGTGCTGGCCACGGCCGCCGTCGACGGCAGCGTGACCAGCCGCCTGACTTCCGAGGTCGGCGACATCCGCGAGCCCGCCTGGTCGCCCCAGCCGCGAACCTGAGCGCGCCGGCGCGGTCAGTACTGGGGCGCGCTGTGGCAAAATCGCGGCCGCCGCAGGCGGCGCGGGGCGGTCCCGCGCCGTTTCCACGTCTTTTCCCGGTGTCCCGCGCGGGGCACCGCCATCAGGAGTAGCTCGATGAACCGATCGTTCCCCCGCCACGTGATGCTCGCCGTACTGGCTGCCACGGGGCTGGCCCTGGCCGGCTGCGCGAAGAAGCCGACCACCGTCGATGCGCCGGCCGGCGAGACCGTCGGCAGCACGACGGGCGATGCCGGGGCGACCTCGGGCACGACCGGTTCCGACGTCGGCGAGGCGCGGCCGCTGCCGGGCACCGGTGCGGATGCGGCGGGCGCCACCGCGGCGACCACGACGATCCTCTTCGACTTCGACAGCGCCGAGGTGCGTGCCGAGTACAACTCGGCGATCACCGCGCACGCGCGCCGCATCGCGGCGAGCCCGGCGGTGCGCGTTCGTCTCGAGGGCAACACCGACGAGCGCGGCTCGCCGGAGTACAACATCGGCCTCGGCGAGCGCCGCGCGCAGGCCGTGAAGCGCGCGCTCCTGCTGCAGGGTGCGCCGGACGCGCAGATCACGACCGTCAGCTACGGCGAGGAGCGCCCCTCGGTCGAGGGCGGCAGCGAGGAAGCGTGGTCGCAGAACCGTCGCGTCGAGATCGTCTACCTCGGGGGCGGCCGCTGATGCGCCGCCCGCTCGGCCTGTTGCTGGTCGCGCTCGGCGCGGGAACCGCCGGCTGCTCCCTGTTGGAGCCGCAGGAGGATCCGGCGATGATCAAGGCCACGCAGGTCGAGGGTCGCGTCGCGCAGGTCGAGCGCCAGGCGCAGGCGATGCTCGACCTGCAGCGCCAGATCGAGGCGCTGCAGGCCGACGTGCGTGGGCTGCGTGGCGAGCTCGAGCAGGCGCAGTTCCAGCTGCAGGGCGAGCGCCAGCAGAACCGCGATCTCTACGCGGACCTCGAGCGCCGGTTGCAGGCGCTCGAGGCTCGCGCCGCGGAGCCGACGAGCGGTGCGCCGACGGCCGGCATCGGCGATCGCGAGGCCTACCAGGCCGCGTTCGATCGCCTGCGCGCGCGCGACTACGCGGGCGCCGAGAAGGCCTTCGCCGCGTTCATCGCCGCGCATCCGCAGAGCGACCTGCTCGACAACGCGAAGTACTGGCTCGGCGAAGTGCACTACGTCGAGCGCCGGTATCCGCAGGCGCTCGACGCATTCCAGCGCGTGCTGCGCGAGCACCCCGACTCCGGCAAGGTCCCCGATGCCCTGCTGAAGGCCGGCTACGCGGAGTTCGAGCTGAAGCGCTTCCGCGAGGCTCGCGATTTCCTGAACCGCGTCGTCAGGCAGCATACTGACTCGCCGGCCGCGGCCGAAGCGCGCGAGCGCCTGCGCCGCATGGACGCGGAGCGCCGCTGAGCGCGGTGCCCGGCGGTACCCGCGTCATCATGGCAGCCCATCCGGAGCAGGCGGGCGTCGAGCTGGCGCGCGCGGAGCGCGACGCGATACCGGTCGCCGAACGGCTGCGCATCACCGAGATCTTCCACTCGCTGCAGGGCGAGGCGGAAGCGGTCGGCTGGCCCACGGTGTTCGTTCGCCTCACCGGGTGCCCGCTGCGCTGCCGCTACTGCGACACCGAGTACTCCTTCTACGGCGGGCAGTGGCGCGGCATCGCCGAGGTGCTGGAGACGGTTGCGGGCTACGGAGCGCGTCACGTCTGCGTGACCGGGGGCGAGCCGCTCGCGCAGCGCAACTGCCATGCGCTGCTCGCGCGGCTGTGCGACGCCGGCTACCGCGTGTCGCTGGAGACCGGCGGTGCGCTCGACTGCCACGCGGTGGACGCGCGCGTCGCGCGCGTGATCGACGTGAAGACGCCCGGTTCCGGTGAGTCGGGCCG
>Ga0315900_10008998_pt1 | contig 12745 bp, 12 predicted proteins | sample LakEriMetagenome_FD_203521 | JGI IMG/M metagenome (GOLD analysis project Ga0315900, IMG submission 203521) | Freshwater fungal communities from buoy surface, Lake Erie, Ohio, United States - Buoy 12 MA114 | ecosystem: Environmental > Aquatic > Freshwater > Lake > Lake biofilm | place: USA: Lake...
AGAACGGAACTTGATGCGATGAGGGGTTGTTCCTCCTTCGCTGACGATATAGACACCAAACTCACCACGGGCCGTTTCTACACGGGAGTAGAAATCACCTTTGGGCAGTTTCAATACATTCTTGGTCTTGGCCTGGAATTCTCCTTCGGGAATGGCATCGATCAGTTGCTCGATGATGCGCACCGATTGCATCATCTCCTTCACCCTCACGATGTAGCGGGCGAAAGAATCACCGGCATCATCCAGCACCTCATCAAACTCCACATTGCCATACATCTCATAGGGATACAATTTCCGGATATCGCAGGAAACACCGCTGGCACGGGCAACAGGACCTGTACAACCAAATGAAATGGCATCGGCAGCGGAGAGCACACCCACACCTTTCATCCTGCTTTGGAAGATCACGTTGTTGGTAACCAGGTCTTCGTATTCTCCTACCTTTCTTTTGAACTGTTCGAGGAAAGCCTTGGTCTTGCGAACGAAATCAGGATGGATATCATACATCAATCCGCCTGGAACAATATAATTCATGGTGAGCCTGGCGCCGCAGGTATCTTCCATAATCTCGTTGATCATCTCCCTTTCGCGGAAGGCATAAAAGAACGGGGTGAAGGCACCGAGATCCATGGCCATGGCACCCAGCCACAATTCATGCGATGCGATGCGGGTGAGTTCACAAAGGATGGTACGCACCACCTTGGCTCTTTCCGGCACTTCGATCTGCAATCCCTTCTCTACGTTGAGGGCACAGCCGAGGTTGTTGATGTGCGAGGAGAGATAATCCATGCGACTGGTCACATAGATGAATTGACGATAGGTCAGGCTCTCGCACATCTTTTCAATGGAGCGATGGATATAACCGAGATGCGGTTCTATTTTTTGAATGGTCTCCCCATTCAAGGTAACAACCAGATGCAAAACCCCATGGGTAGCAGGATGCTGCGGTCCCATGTTGATGACCAACTCCGTTTCCCCGCTGTTGAGGGAACGCTCGCTGATGATATCGGGTTGGTTGTACATGTCGGTTTAGAGTTTGATCATGTTGATGGGATCCTCAAAATCTTTTCTCAAGGGAAATCCATTGAAATCATCGGTTAATATCAATCTGCGCAAATCGGGATGCCCCTTGAATTGCACGCCGAACATTTCATATACTTCACGCTCATGGAACTCTGCTGTTCTCCAGAGGTCACACACAGTATCCATCATTGGATCATTTCTGTCGAGATCCATTTTCACCACGATGGTTTGTCGATGAGCCGTTGAAGAAAGATGATAGACCATGGTCAGATGCGTCTTCCAGTCGATACAGGTGAGACAGAACAAGTGATCCATTTTCAATTCACCTCTCAACAATTCCGCTGCAATGTTTTTCCAGGAAGTTGCTGGAAGCACAACGGTCATCCACTCCCCCGTCTCGTCAAAACTGGCAGACTCCTGCAATGCGATGATATATTGCTTTATGATCTCGTTGTTCATATCATGCAGGGGCTTGGAATTCGTTTCTGATCTGTTCTCTCGTCATACCCGATTTGATCTTTTCCTGCAAGGCCAGCAAGGCGTGCAGCAAGGCTTCGGGCCTAGGTGGACATCCGGGGATATAAACATCAACCGGAATGATATGGTCAGCGCCTTTCACCACAGAATACGTATTGTAGAAAAAAGGCCCACCGCTGATGGCACAGGCACCCATGGCAATTACATATTTGGGATCGGCCATCTGGTCATACAATCTTTTCAGGACGGGAGCCATCTTGTTAACGATAGTGCCGGCGATGATGATCACATCAGCTTGCCTTGGGGAGGCACGGGCAACCTCAAATCCAAATCGGGAAAAATCATATTTGGAAGAAGCAACGGCCATCATCTCGATACCGCAGCAACTGGTGGCAAAAGTCAATGGCCAAAGTGAATTCGATCTGGCCCAGTTGATGATACTGTCGAAGGTACTCACCACAATACCACCACCGGGCGTTTGGTGAACGATACCGGGAAAATCAACTGCTTCAGTATTGTGTTTCAATTCCATTTCAGGGCACCTTTTTTATGGGCGTATAAAAATCCGATGAACAAAATAAAAATGAAGATGACAACTTCCACCAATGCTACCACGCCGATCTTCTTTACCACGACCGCCCATGGATAGAGAAAGACAAGTTCCACATCAAATACCAGGAATAGCAAGGCAAATAAATAATAACCTACGTTGAACTGATGCCAGGGAGAAGTATCTGTAGGAATACCACATTCGTAGGGTTGCCCCTTTTGCGGGTTGTGACTCCCTTTGACAAAAAGTTTGCCAATAAGGATACCACCGGCTGAGAATGCAATGGCAGCGATGATGAGTGCGACCAGTGAAATGGCCTCCATATGCAAGCAGTTTAAAGGTTGTTATCGTAAACTACAAATTTTTCCTGAAAAAAAATCATTTGCGCTGCAATACCCAATACAATCCCCCAATCACCAATAGCAATCCGAATAAGGAATACAGTCCGAGTGGTTCATTGACCACTATGCTCGAAGTGATGAAGCCAAAAATGGGACAAAGAAAAAGCCAGTAGGAACAACGTGAGCCAAAATGTTTCAGCATATAGATCCAGCACTGCACGGCAAGTATGGATACCACTATGGCTAACCATACAGTAGCGAACCAGAAGGAACCATTGAATTGATTTTCCTCCGGAACCCATGTAAAACATACTACCGGCAGAATAAAGATTCCTCCCAATAATGTTTGCCAGCCATTGATTGTCAGCAAGTGCAAACCCTCCCAGCTATTGCGCTGAAAATATAAGGTACCTCCGGAATAAACAAGCATGCTGGAAAACAGAATGATCATACCGGTTACAGTAGCGTAAGCCCCCTGCACGAGTGGATAGGCCGCAATGGAAACTCCTGCCATACAGAGTAAAAGAGAAAAGATGGTTGATGGCGCGACAGGCTTACCATCCCATGCGGCTGCCACTACCATAATGATGACAGGATTGATGGCCACAGCGAGACTTCCCAGTCCGGGTGATACCTGCCGCATAGCATACACATAAAGTCCGAGATAGATGCTGATATTCAGCAATCCATAGATGGCAATTCTCATCCACTCTTTTCCTCTTGGTAATCTCTCACGAAGCAAAGCATGGGCAATGAACAGCATGATGAAGCCGGCAAGGAAGAACCGCACCACTGAAATAACCAATGGTTGTGCAACTTCCAGTCCGATCTTGGTTACCGTTGATGCAGACGCCCAGCAGATGGCAAACAACAATCCGATAGCAACAAAACCATAAGCCGATCTCATATCTTGAATGTACGAAACATATTTGCTAACTTTCATCCTGCCAAAAAGATGACCATGAAAAGAATATTAATTGCCCTTATCCTGTTGAATCTGATATCATGCAAAAGGAAAGATGAACTGCTAACAGAGGCGGAAGTATTAGCCTGCATCGCCGCATTTGATAAAGGCTGGGAGAATAAGGATCCTAAATTGGTGGATTCGGTCCTTTCAGAAAAATACATGTATTACACGCAATCCGGTAATCCCTTCAACCGTGAAAACCTGATCGCCACAGCAGGGTCTGATGTTTACACGTTGCAGACCATGAAAAGGGAGAGCCTCACCATGCAGATCGATGGGGATGCAGCAGTGGTCAATACCATCTGGAGTGGCAAGGGTGTTTATCACGGAGAAGCCTTTGATGATCGTCAGCGTTGCAGCATCACTATTGTAAAGCACAAAGGGATCGTGAAAATCCTTGCGGAGCATTGCACATCAATCAAATCAGCAAATGCTGGAATCAATTAATTTGTAAAACATAAATCTAATACAATTCCCCTCCTAGCCAGGAGGGGTGGATCCAGACCGATGCGGCAAAGCCGCAGAGTGTCTGGAGACGGGGTGGTAGATTTTTAATTTTTATTTCCACCACCCCGCCTCATACGATTCGCTTCGCTCATCGTTTTCGGCACCCCTCCTGGCCAGGAGGGGAATTGTGTAAGTGTATTTTAACAGTATAATATCTAATAAAATATGATATCCCTTTTCTCCCTGACCGACTGGCTGCTCATTCTTTCTTCGGCATTTATTATAGGTATGGGCAAGGCGGGGATCAAGGGACTCGACATGCTGACCGTAACCTTCATGGCGATTGTCTTTGGCAGCAAGTCCTCTACTGGAGTGGTACTCCCACTATTGAGTGCCGCGGACATTGCGGCGGTGATCTATTATAATCGTCATGCACAATGGAAGCATTTCTGGAAGATCATACCATGGATGGGAGTGGGTGTCATCCTCGGTGTATGGGTGGGGAAAGACATGAATGAACAGGTGTTTCGCAGTGTGATGGCAGGCATCATACTGGTTACGATTGTGATCGTCCTGGTGATGGAATACCGCAAATCAGAAACCGTTCCATCTCATCCTGCATTTGCAGCCTCAACAGGTTTAGCCGCGGGTTTCACAACCATGATCGGAAACCTGGCTGGCGCATTTTCTAATTTGTATTTTCTGGCAATGCGTATCGATAAAAACAGTTTCATCGGCACGGCCGCCTGGATCTTTCTGATCATCAACCTTTTCAAGCTACCCTTTCAGATCTTCTACTGGAAAAATATCAATATAGAAACCCTGCAAGTGGATCTCTACCTATTGCCTGCACTGGCCATTGGCTTCTGGTCGGGTGTTGTATTGGTTGGAAAGATCAGGGATGAACAATACAGAAAACTGGTGATCGTGCTTACCCTGATCGGATCGGTGATCATGTTGCTCAAATGATCAACTGAACCATTCCTGCAGATCCGATAATTGCAGTTTGTTTTTTTCTTCTTTGCTGATGTCCCTTGTGATCTCACCGCCATGGAACATGAGCAAGCGATTGCCAAAGGATAATGCATCTTTCATGCTATGCGTGATCAAAACAATTGTGATGCCCATTTCCTTGTTGATCTTGTCGGCGAGCTGCATCACCACCTGAGATGACTTTGGATCCAGTGCTGCGGTAGGTTCATCCATCAATAAGATATCTGTCCGGTCCATAACACCCATCAACAAAGTCAGCGCCTGCCTTTGTCCGCCCGACAAACTTCCCATCATCTGATCCAATTTATTTTCCAGTCCCATGCCCAATACGGCAACTTTTTCAGCAACTATTTTTCTGAAATTTTCATTGATGCCGATTTTCAATCTTTTGCTACCAGCACGCAACGCTGCCAACCGAAAATTTTCAAGTACTGTCAAATCAGGAACAGTACCATGTGAAGGATTCTGAAACACCATCGAGATCCATTTACTTCGCTGATGTTGTGGTAAAGATGTGATATCAGTGTTGTTAATTAGAATAGATCCTTCTGTTGGCATGGAGGTTCCCAGGATCATGTTCAACATCGTTGATTTACCACTGCCATTGGTGCCAACGACCACGACAAATTCACCTTTTTGAACCGTGAGGTTTACCTTTTTCAGGGCAATTACTTCATCCTCTCCACCTTTGTTATAGAACTTTGATATGTTTTGGATGCTGATCATGTTCAAGTTTTGGATAAGGATTTGCTGAATTTGGGAAGTGCAACAATAAAGAGTACAAACAAGGCCGTGACCATTTTGAGGAGATTGGGATCAATACCAACGGAAAGTGTAAAGGCGAGTACCGCCTGGAAGATGATGCATCCAAAAACAACAAGCATGATCTGCCTGCCAATCCTTCTGATACCTGTCCACAATCTGATAGCATCTGCGATCAAGACAGAACCCAACCCCGTGATCACAATGCCAATACCCATATTGATATCAGTGAAGCCCTGATACTGGGAAACCAGAAAACCGCTCGTTGCAGTCAGCCCATTGGCCATCGCCAAACCCATGATCTTGATCCGATCATTGTTCACCCCCATCGCCCGGGTCATCACCGGATTATTGCCTGTGGCTCTCATGGCAATCCCAAAGTCAGTTCGCAGGAGATAAATGATGAGCATCAGCAATACGACAACAAATAAAAATGCAACAAGAAGAGACATTGTGTTTTCTGACATATCAAATGGCAGCGCCCTGAATACTGTATCCACATTGATCAGTGGAATATTGGAACGACCCAATACCATAAGATTAACGGAATATAAAGCCGTCATCACCAGGATGCCAGACAACAAGGCATCTATTCCCAGTTTGGTATGAATGAAGCCAGTCAAGGTACCGGCCAGTGCACCAGCAAGAATACTCATGGGTAATACGATCCAAAGCGGGACTTGGGCAGTGAGCAATACCGCAGTGACGGTAGCACCCAATGTATAGCTTCCATCGGTGGTAATGTCTGGGATGTTAAAAACCTTCATCGTAATGAAAATGCCCATCGCCATAGGACCCAGACACAAGGCCATCTGTAAGGCTGTCAGATAAAATGATCCCATCAAAGCGGTTTGAATCCTTCGGGAATTGAAATGTTATATTTCTTAGCCATCTCTGGATTGTATACCCTGTTTCTTTGTTTCACCATTTCCCAATGCAGGTCTTTGGTGCTACCGGCTTTTAAAAATGCTGCAGCCTGCAGGCCCGACTGATAACCCCACTGATAAATATCTGCTCCAAAGGCAGCCAATGCACCCCGTGCTACCAAACCCGCTTCGCTCGTGAGTATGGGCACCTGCTTTTCATTGCAGGCTTTCAGAATGGATTCAAAGGAGGAGAAGATGGTATTGTCGGGGTTTGCAAAAAAAACATCAATTTGTTTGGAAAGAAGAGATTGTGTGACCAATTGGACATCTGCCGATGCATTCACAGGCAATGAAATCAATTCCATATTGCTTGCTGCTGCAAGCTTGCTGATCTCCTCAATGGTGTGAACGGATTGTGGCTCCGATTGATTGAAGACCATGCCTACTCTTATTTTTGAACCCTTGGGTTTTATCAGCAATGGAATCAATCCAAATGAAGTGTCTATGTAGCCAATGTTTTCCCCCACACCATAGAGATTGGACGGCTCTTTCCCTTGTGCATCCGTTAACTTCAACAGCTGCGGTGTTCCGGATACCATCATGAAAACAGGAATATCCTTTGTGTTCTGAATGGCGGTTATGGTGGGAAGTGTTGCATTGGTTGCAATAAGATCAGGTTGCTGTGTGATCATGTAGCGGATGATCTGTGTCAGTGTCGGAATATCTCCCTGTGCATTGCGGTAGATCACATTCAGCGAACCCTTTTTCTCATCATAGCCATTTGCTGCAAGAGCATCAAAGAAACCCTGCTTAGCCTGTGCAATGGTATTGTCCTCAAAAGCATCGACGAAAGCAATTGTTGGAACCCCATCTTTTTTATTCTGACAGGCAGAAAGAAAGAAAAATATGATCAAGATTAGATTGAGTCTGTTCATCGTCAGTATACTTTCTTTTATCAACAAATTCTGATCCAATTGGTTAAAGAAATTTCATTATTTCTCCTGCAACAGAAGTTTGTAGAAAGTTATCATCCTGTTCAGATCGCTGATGCCGATTCTTTCATCGATTCCATGAAATCCTTTGGCATCCTGCATGGGTGTGAAATTGAGCACAGCGTCACTGAAGCTCCTGAAGTACCTGGAGTCGGAAGCACCAATCATCAGGTAGGGAGAGATCAACACATCGGGTGCCGTTTTTTTCACCAGAGCAGATACCTGCTGGAAAGCAGGATGATCCGTGGGCGTGATAGGTGAAGGTTCGATGAGGGATATGGTTTGCTTGGTAACCGATACCCTTTCATCATTGACCGCTTGTTTTACAAATTGGAGTACATCGTCACTTGTTTGTCCTGGAAGGATTCTGCTGTTAAATGTTGCCTTCGCGATGGTAGGAATCACATTGTCCTTTATTCCGGCCTTCAGTATAGTTGGGACCAGTGTGGTGTGTACAAGGGCATTGGTCTGTTTGTTCTCTTCCATCTTGCTTACGATTGTCCCTTTGAACAACCATAAGTTGGCCATAGCCATACGGGTGCTGAAAGATCCGATGGAAGTGCGGCTGAGCAATTCTTGTACAGGTGGAGTGATCAAAGCCGGCATTTGTTCTTTTCGAACATTGACGATGGCTTTGTTCAGGATATCAATAGCAGTTTCCTTTTCCGGTTGTGAGGAATGTCCCCCCGGGATTTCTACACTCAGATCAATATTGGTATACCCTTTCTCTCCGGTACCAATTACGGCAACCGGTTTCCCAACACTCTTGAATTTTTGCGAATCGATCATCCCGCCTTCGTCAATCACCAAAGCAGGACTGATCTTCTGCTCCTTGAACCATTTGGAAAAAACATTCGCCCCTCTTTTCCCTGCAATTTCCTCATCATGTCCAAATGCAAGATAGATGGTGCGCTCGGGAACATATCCTTCACGAAGCAACGATTCTACTGCTTCCATGATGGCGATGGCGGAGGACTTATCATCCACCGCTCCCCTTCCCCAGATGGTATCCTTCTCAATCCTTCCGCTGAAAGAGGGATAGGTCCATTTGCTCTCTGCAACAGCTTCCACCGGAACCACATCGGTATGGGCCATCAGCACGTAGGGTTTTGCCACAGAATCCCTTCCTTTCCACTTGAATACATAACTGAAGAGGTTGAAACTTTGTCTTTCAAGATTGGCATGCATCAGGGGGTATGTGGATTCCATGAATGCCCTGAACTTCAAGAATTCGGCAGTATCAATGGGAAGGGTATCTCCAAAAGAAACCGTTTTGATCTGAAGGGCCTGACTCAAGTGGAGGGCCGCTGTATCATATTTCTTGATTTCCACTGCTTGAACGGATGTATTCTCCTGTTCACCGGTTGAGAATCGTAAAGTGTTGAAAAGGACTACTGCAGCAAGCAGAACAATAGCTGATAATACCAGAAATAAAAATCGCCTCATCATGCGTAAATTTAAATTGCAATACAAGGTAAGGATTTGGTAGGATTTTGGCCTTGCAGATCGATAGTTTACCTTTAAGTTGTCTGATTGGTAATCACTGGATTATTTAATCTGAAAAATATAAAATTCCCCTCCTGGCCATGAGGGGAATTAATTTTTTAATTGAAAACACAATAGTTTTATATACAAAAGTTGAGTTATGAAATATTTCATTTTTGCTGTTTTACTTTTGATTTCTACTATCCTAACGGGCCATGATATCATGTCACAATCAAAACCTTTTGAACAAGAGATTGATGCCATGTTCCAAAACAACAAAGCAATAGGTATTGCTGTGGCTGTAGTAAAAAACAATAAAATCACGTATACCAAGGCATTCGGCTGGCAGGATAAGGAGGCACAAAAGCCACTCAAAGAAGATCATATCTTCCGCATCGCTTCTATTTCAAAATCATTTTCTGCCACCTCCATCATGCAGCTGGTGGAAGCCGGAAAAATTTCGCTGGATGATGATGTGAGCGGATTGATCGGCTTTAAGGTGCGGAATCCAAAGTTTCCTGAGACCGTGATCACCCTGAGGATGTTGCTCTCTCATCTCTCCTCGATCAACGACAGCGAAGGATATTTTAGTTTGGATTTCATCAACCCCGATAAGAATCCCAATTGGGCCAAATGCTACAGCGATTATGAACCCGGCAAGGGATACAAATATTGCAACCTGAACTTCAACATGGTAGGCACCATCATCGAGAGGATTTCCGGAGAACGATTCGATGAATATGTCAGACACCATGTGCTGGATCCACTGGGTCTTTATGGAGGGTATTGCGTGGACTCACTCGACCGCAACAAATTTGCTACCATCTATGAATACGGCAGTGGCGGTAAATACACAGCAGCTCCTGCAGCCTATGCATCCCGCAGTGAAGAACTGCAGAAATATGTCAGGGGATACAGCACACCCATTTTTTCTCCTACCGGTGGCATGAAGATCAGCGCAAAAGATCTTGCACAATACATGATCATGCACAGCAAGATGGGTAAATACAAAGGCAAACGCATCATCTCCAAGGCCAGTGCCGAACAGATGCAAACACCATTATCTGCCGATGAGCACTACGGACTTGCGATTGAAACCACAGAAAAAATGATCCCTGGCAAATCATTGAAAGGGCATACCGGCGTAGCCTACGGACTCTTCAGTGCCATGTATTTCCATCCCAAAGAAAAATTCGGGATCGTGGTGATCAGCAATGGCTGTGATCCTAAATATGAAGGGGGATATAATGGAGTGATCAGAAACACGGTGAACCTTTTGTATGAGGGACTGATCAAATAACCGATCTTGCGCTCCAATTTTCATCATGTTTCAATTTTCCAATCAACAGATAGGCATTGCAACTAAGAATCAGCTGGATGCTATCCTCCAATTGGTAAATAGCGCTTACCGTGGTGAAAGTTCGAGAAGCGGCTGGACTACCGAAGCAGATCTGATTGCAGGAAATGTTCGCATCGATAAATCTTCGCTTGAGGATGTATACTTTTTGGAGGGAAGTATCATACTTACTTATACAGAGGGAGATAATCTTATTGGCACAGTTAATCTTCAACAGAAAAAAAATCATCTCTACCTGGGCATGTTCAGTGTTTCACCCTTGCATCAGAATGCCGGTATTGGAAAAAAATTGCTGAAAGCAGCTGAAGAGTATGCCTTGCATCTGGGACTGCCTGCTATTCAGATGAGCGTGATATCTGTAAGGCATGAACTGATCAGCTGGTACCAGCGCAATGGTTATGCTGACACAGGCGAACGCATCCCTTTCAAAGAAGACGGCATGAGCGGCAAGCACCTGCGTGAACTGGAGTTCATGGTGCTTGAAAAAAAGCTCATGGCTTAGCCACCACATCCATCCCCACCAGCTGAATCAACGTCTGATTTGTTTTTGCCTGTTCATTCACAAACACAAAATACAAGTTGTGCTTGCCTTTGATATCCTGTATGTCAATATTCACCGTGCTTTGTCCGCGTTGTGTTGGGTTAACCAAATCCGATTTTCCAAGCAGGGTTCCATTCGGTGCACCGATGCGTATTTCAATCACACCGCCTGCAGCTGAGCCCCTGGCATTACCCATTACTTTCACTGCAAAGGCTGATATTCCGGAAAGGTCGATACCCCTATAACCCAGGAATGATCCATTACCTTCCATATTCAGTGATTTAGAAGGAGTAATCATCCTGTTGAATCCTTTGCTCATGTCTGCCAGTTCAGGATCAAGACTGGGGTGTCGCAACAAAATTATTTCTTCACCTACCAATGGTGTCATAGCAGCAGTTCCTTTGTCGCGGTAAGAAGCCCTGAGCACATAAGTCCCTTTTTCTTTTAAGTCAGCAGCAGATTTGATATCAAGGGTTCCCTTTACCGGTGCAGATTTTACAGTTGATTTTTTCTCACCGGTTGTCATAATATATTCCACGATAGCCCTTGCATCCGCAACACTCAACTGAGGATGTGCACTCATGGCATGATCGCCCCAAACGCCAACACCGCCTTTGATCACCTTTTGGGCCAGTGTTTCTACAATGCCAGGTTTGCCTTTGTAACGTTGTGCTACTTCGAGATAGCTAGGACCAATCGAACGCTTATCGGGCATATGACAGCTTTTGCAATCACTCTTGTTCATCAGCAATTGTCCAGTTGAAGCCATAGCCTGCATGTCGGCACTGTGTTGTGCCGAAGCAATTTCGATCTGATCATATCCCAATGGCATATAATCCAGACTCACGGAAACTTGTGCAGGAAGTATTTTCCCTGCTGCGAGTGAGCCATCTTCCTTATCCTGCACATTCACCGCATAGTTCAGTTTTGTACCGGGGAAATAAAAAGTTTTGTTGGCATTGGCCACATCAATGGTCACAGCCGGAGGCTGATTGCCGGCTTTCAATACAATGGTCTTGCTGTCTTTTGCACCCTGCGCATCTGTTACTGTAAGGGTAGCCTTGTAGGTACCAGCTTTGGTGAGGGTAAGTTGTGGTGCAGTCTCTTTCAGGATCTTCGTTACACCTCCGCCAACAATTTTCCATTCATATTTCAAGACATCACCATCATAGTCTTTGGTACCATTGGAAATCAATTGTGTTTTAAAGGGAATGGCCCCACTGCTCAGCGTTGCAGAGGCATTCACAACAGGCTTGCGGTTGCCGGCATTGTATTCCACTCTCACAAGATGTGCATTGTTGTTGCCTTTGAACCATGCTGATCCGTATTCAATGACATAGAGATCGCCATCCGGACCAAAATCCATATCTATCGCGGAACTGAAGCTGACATCCGGCAAAAAGCGTTCCATGCTTTTGTAATCCCCTTTCTCATCCATGGTTACAGACATGATCCATCCACGCATGAATTCTACGATCAGCCACTTGCCCTCATAATATGACGGGAAAGGCCTTTTGGCATTGGGGAAATCAGCTCTTCTGTATACGGGTCCACCTGTTGCACTTCTGCCGGCAGCTCCCAACAAAGGAAACTCATCAGACAGACCATAAGGATACCAGATCATGGCTGGCTGTGGAAGCGGAAGTTCAGTGAGGCCGGTATTGTTCCGCGATTTGTTAACCGGTTTTTTTGGATCAAAAGGCTGACCATAGCTGCTGTCCTCATGATGAAATTCTACATATGGAATGTTGTTACCAATGAAATAAGGCCATCCGAAATTACCGGGACCTTTGGCTTGGTTGAATTCATCATATCCTTTCGGTCCTCTTCTTGTATCGGTTGAGGCATCTGGTCCCACTTCACCCCAATACAAATATCCTGTCTTGCTGTCAAGCGTTGGCCTCCAGGGATTGCGATGTCCCATGGTGTAGATCTCGGGGCGTG
>Ga0315900_10009000_pt1 | contig 12741 bp, 12 predicted proteins | sample LakEriMetagenome_FD_203521 | JGI IMG/M metagenome (GOLD analysis project Ga0315900, IMG submission 203521) | Freshwater fungal communities from buoy surface, Lake Erie, Ohio, United States - Buoy 12 MA114 | ecosystem: Environmental > Aquatic > Freshwater > Lake > Lake biofilm | place: USA: Lake...
ACACTGCCGATGATGACGCTGATGACGATGCGTCCCCAAAGATCGAAGAATCCTCGGCCCAGATGTCCATCCGCACACGAATTAATCCGAAGACCGGACAGGTCACCCGGGAGGTGCTGCGAAATGGTAAGGTGACCAGTTCGAAAGTCATCGGAAAAGCAAGCTCAGCAACTGATGACAGTGGGCAAAAGATTTGGGTGCACGGCGAGAAAAACGTCCCCGCCGCAGCTTCGGCAACGCCACCGACACAGCTTTCCTCTGAACAGCAGATCGCTGTGGGCATTCTGCAGATTCTGGAGGCCGCCGGACGGAAGAATCAGCGGGATCAACAGGATCAGGATTCTGAGGACCAGTAGCTCGCAGGAAAATTTGGCAGCATCGTGCCGGATTGGAATTCACCCATCATTGAAGGAAAGGATATTCGCCGTGAGATTCTACCTCGTTGTTTTCGCCACCGCCGTTCTGTGCTGCAGATCGCAGCCGGGACAGGCACAGGAACGTTTTCTGCTGTTCGAGAGCAAAACAGCAGCGGAGCACGGATTCACAATGGAACGCCCCTCAAAGATCAGCGAATCGGAAGCCGTACAGCACGCAATCCGGGATCTGCTTGCTCATCTGGACAATGTTGGCAACATATCGTCGTTCGATACTTTCTCGAAGACGAAGACCTCCACCACAATCAAAAACAAGTACGAGCAGATCGGCCCGCTGATGCGGAATACAACAACCTTCACCGGCGAGAAAGAACGCGAGAATGCGTTTCGGGGAAATCGCAGAGGCTTCATCATCACCGTCAGAGCGACTTCGTTTAAAGCCGGAACATTCGGCAGCTCCTCCGACTACAACAGACTTACCGGTGTCCGGAAAAGTCGTGCGTGGGGCACCCTGCTTTATACCTTTCGCGTCTACGCACCTGAGGGATTCCAGTCATCGTTGAAGGCGGGCGATTCATCATCCACTGATTCAACCAGGGTCAAGTATACTATTTTTAACGGAACGGGTCGCACCGTCCGGTTCTCCATGCAGCCAAGCGGGCGTTCGTACTCGCTCGACAGAGGCAAGACGTTTTCCGGAACGTCTTCCGCGACGGATGGCAGGCAACCGACCATTACACTCACGGATTCCGGTCGCACGATTAAACTTGTCAGCGGAGACCACAAGTTCTGGTGGAACGATGATGAATCTCGTGTGGCATTTGATCTGAATTACAAGAAGTGAATCACCGCTGGCCAGCAAAGTTGCGTCTGGCAGTGGTCAGAACAGTGCAACTGCTTAACGAGTGAGCCCCACGCGACGCCTGGCTTGCAGGCAGGCGTCGCCCGCCACTTCAAAATCACGGCAGTTTTTGGGCCGAGTCTCGTAATGCCGGCAGCGAAACGGGCTATCTGCTGAGCCGTCACCGTTGAGGGCCACGCACAGACCATCCGGTCGCGGAACAATCTGCCGACCATCCTTCAGCTGTACCAGCTCCGGGTGCAGACTGACAAATGGATCCCGCGATGACAGCTGCACGAAATCAAATCCCTGACGACAACAGGCACCGCAGCTGCCGCAGTCGTCGGCTGTGAACTGCGGCTCCCAGCGCTCGCACGCCCGCTCTGTCCCCTGTACTGCTGGTGCACTGTTGCCAGGCAGTTTGTGCTGTCGACAACGCAGCCCACTGCGGCTGGTGATCGCCCAGGCACACGTGCCACAGGTCTGTGAATCGGATGTCGACAACAGTGATCCTAAACGATGGCGGGCCCGAGTTGTGCTCCACAGAGAAGATTCAGGCACCACACCTCGTACGGCGTCCGCAATCACTGCTGTCGCTGCCAGACTGCGACTCAGGACCTCCTGAAACGGTGAAGTCCGAGCAAGACGAAAGCCAGCCTGAGCGATAGCGATCGCGGGATCCTCGCCATCCTGCAGCGGATTTTCCGGCAGTGCATTCCAGTACGAACGCCACACGGTCGTCACCGCCATAAACTCCCGCAGCCCGTAGGGAGCCGCCAGAGCTGCCTGCAGCCGATGGCAGGCGTATTCATACACCAGATCACGACGGCTGGTGTTGGAAAGTCCCCAGTCCGGTAAATCCCGAGCCCCCGGTCCGGAAACCAGCCAGTGGCACAGCTCGTGAAAAATCATCTGGGCCAGACTGTCGTCAGGGTCGAATTCATCAGGTACCGAAATAGTCAGGTGGCCCTGCCCGTCATAGGCAGCGTAGGCGTCCCTTGACCGCTGCACCGTCAGCCCCAGATCGGCTGCCGCACGCAGCCAGATCAAGTCGACCGGATCCTGGTAACTGTGATTGATGGAACGTTTGGGCATAGCTGTCATCAACCAAAAACCGGGAACACAAAAAACGATCCGGCCGAAGCCCCGTTTTAGTCAATTCCGCAACGATCGCAACCTGTCGGGATTACTGCACATCCCGACACAAAGGTTGAGAATCGGGATCTGCAGTTCAAGCCCCAACTTCAAAAAAAAAAAAGCGAACCTTTCGGTTGGAAACTGGTCCCGTTGACCTCCAGGCTGCAGAACACATCCAACAGGGCTCGAGGGAAGACCGCAGTGAAAGTGATTTTTCGCAATGAGATGCTGATTCTTGTGCCGGTTGAACCGGAGGAGAGTTCAGCTTTAACCCGGTGGAAGGCCGATCATCGGGGCCACAGTTTCATTCTTGCCACGGATCAGGGCTCCGGTTTGATGCTCAGGGATCTCGGCGATCCACGCCTGAATCAGCCGATCAATGTGACATCGCGGCATCCCTCGAAAAGGATTCAGCTGATCGGGAATTTCGCTGACACGCCCTTTGAACTTGATGGACAGCGATACTGCAGCGTCGAGTCATTCTGGCAAAGTCTCAAGTGTCGCTGCGAATCGGACCGGCAGCGAATTGCCGCATTGCCGGGCCCAGGGGCAAAATTGGCCGCTCGCGAATTTCCAAACACGGAATCATTTCAGTATTGCGGCGCAGAGATCCTTGTGGGGTCTTTCGCTCACTGGGACCTCATGCAACGTGCATGCCGAGCAAAGTTTGAACAAAATCCTCGGGCACTTGCGGCACTTGTCAGCACGTTCCCGCATCCACTGGTACATCGGCTGAAAGGGGACAGCCGAACAATTCCGGGTGATGTGATGGCACGGATCTGGCTGGGACTGAGGCATCAGTATTGCCAGGCTCAGCTCGCTGCACAGGCCGTGCAATGAGCCGTCAGTCGTTGCGAAGTGTTACCTGTCCGGAGTCACCAGGCTTCCCAGTTCAGGCAGCCTGACCGTCGCGCCCTGCTTCGCACGACTCAGTTCCGCAGCCTGCAGCAATGAGAAAATCTCCAGCGTTTCTTCAGGGGACACTGGCAACGGACCGCCCTTGAAGAATCGAGCAATCTCGATTGCCAGTCCCTCGTACCCCACATAGCGATCATCCTCCGGAACATCCACGGACCAGCCACCGTACACATCGCAGCCAATCACCTGCCCCACATCGCCCGTCCAGACTGAAGATCATCACACCGTCGCACTTCGCCAACAGCTCGTCGAGCGAATTGACAATTTCGATCGGCGGTACTGTATCCAGAGGATCCTTTGGATTCTGATGCAGATTCAGCAACTGCTGTTTCCATTGTTCCTGCAGCTTCTCACTGTCCGGGTAATCCGGACTGACAACAGGCCAGGCAGCCACGACCTGCACACCGGCAAAATCCCCCTCATCCCGCGGGCGATTGAGAAACTCGGTGTACGCCACGGAACCGTAATTATCAATTCCCAGGATGCCAATGCGAAAATCGTCCGCGATGCCGCTCTGCGGGCTGCTGAAAATTGCAATGGTCAGAATGCTGGCATGAAATACTGTTTGCCACAGGCTCATGGAAAACTCCGGACCTCGAAAGAAAAGATAAATCGCCTGTTGCAGAATAATCAAACGCAGTTCCGCCGGGAACTCGGCAGGCTGATCCCTGCTGCATTTGGCGTGGTACTGGAGCCGCATCAGACATCGAACAGACTATTTGGCGGGGTTGAATTGCAAAGCTGTCTGAGGGATTCGATACTGATGAACGCAGCGGTGCAGTATCGGCAGCCGGACAGCCCGCGGTCTGGCGTTCCTTCCGCCAGGCACCTGCCATTGCCGGGTGGCACAACGCCCCTTACACACTTGGATAGAAAAATGATGCCAGGACGCCTGCTTGTCGCGCTGTTATTGGTTGCTGATCTGACGTTGCCGGGTTTATTGTCGGCTCAGGACACGGCCAGCCCGATTGCCGCCCCTGATGGCAAGCCTGCCGATCTGTCGAAGCCCGTGCAGGTCTTTATTCTGCTGGGCCAGTCCAATATGGTTGGGCTGGGGAAGGTGAAGGGCGGTGAAAATTCCCTTGAGTACTCGGTGCGAGAGAAGCGGAAGTATCCTTATCTGATCGATCAGTCCGGTGCATGGACCGTCCGCCAGGATGTCAGATACGTGCAGTACATGTCCGGTCGCGGGCCGCTGCGAAATGAATGGCTGACAGTGGCTGGCGGCAACCTTGGGCCGGAATATGGAATTGGCCATCTTCTGGGGAATGCCATCGATGCACCCGTGCTGGTTCTGAAATGCTGCATCGGAAATCGTGCACTGGGCTGGGATCTGCTTCCTCCGGGAAGTCCACGGCGGGAATTTCTCTCGCGTGACAAGGCCGGCGTTGAAAAGAAGCTCGTGTACGCAGGGTCCGGCGACAAACCGGAATTCTGGGATCTGGATCCGGCCAAAGGGCTGGCCACGGAGCCAGGGCCATGGCTGGACAAAAACGGCAAGCCCATCGACTGGTATGCCGGCAAACAGTGGGATTCGGACATTGGAGACGCCCAAAAAGCCCTGGCTGACCTGGAAAAGCACTATCCCGGTGCCGGGGGTTATGAAGTGGCCGGATTCTTTTTCTGGCAGGGCGAGCGTGACGCCGGTAACGCGGGACATGCGGCGCACTACGAAGCCAATCTGGTGGCTTTCATCAAGGCCCTGCGGAAAGAATTTCAGGCGCCGCAGGCAAAGTTTGTCTGTGGGACTTTGGGCGAAACCACCCAGGAATCCAGTGGACCACCGCGACTGGTGCTCGATGGGCATCTGGCAGTGGACGGCAGTTCGGGCCGATATCCTGAATTCGCTGGCAACGTGAAAACCATTTACACGCACCCGCTGGCACAGGGCGGCAGTGGGAATGGACACTATGGCGGCAAGGCGGAAGTCTACATGGACGTGGGTGAGGCTATGGGTAAGGCGATGGTGGAGCTGCTGCACGGGAGCACCGCTCGATAACCGCCATCACCCGCCTGACGGGACTCGCTGAAACCCTGACAAACACTCATTCACCCTCGCTGACACGAGCTATACTCAGCATGCGTGGCTTATGAGGGCACGCTTTACCGCAGTTCCGCAGCGGAACAATGTGTGTTTCCCGGGGTGTCAGCATTGGAAAAAAACTCAGTTTCTGCACAAAACAGCACGTCCGCTGCCACATGGCGACGGGACGTTTTGGCGGTCGTGGCCGCGCTGCTGATTGTGCTGACGGCCACGCTGCCGGGCCTGATGACTGGATGGTTTCCGCAGGATGAGGGTCAGATTGGGCAGGCGGCTGAACGATTTTTGCAGGGCGAATTGCCGCATCGCGACTTTGATGACATGTATACCGGGCTGTTGACCGTCCTGCATGCGCTGACCTTCAAGGTGCTGGGCGTGCGCACCGAGTCGACTCGCTGGATGCTGCTGGCAGCCAGCCTGCCGTTTCTGGTCAGTGTCTATCGGGTGTCCCGACGGTGGCTTGAACCATTGGACGCGAGTGGCCTGGTGGTGTTGTGTGGCTTGTGGAGCATTCGCCTGAACCCGGAATCAATGCCGTCGTGGTACATCCTGTTTTTGACGGTGGGAATGCTGGATGCTTTGCTGACTTTTCAGGAACGCCGGAACCTGATCTGGCTGTTTGTCGCCGGACTGCTGGCCGGCATCGCCATCCTCTTCAAAATCACCGGTATTTACCTGATCGCGGCCGGTGTCCTGATTCTGATGGACTACCAGCAGCGGCAGTGTTCCGCATCCAGTCGCTGGTCACCCGGATTTTTCCTGTGGACCCTGTTCTGCATCCTCGTGTACAGCCTTGCAGCAAGCCGTCTGTGGTCGGCCAGTGACCCCCTGATGTCTGCGCTGCATCTGACATTTCCGGCATGCGGGCTGGGTATTTCCGTTTTTGCGGGGGAATGGCAGCGGGGGCGAGGAGCGTTTTGGGAGCGTGCAAGAACGTGGCTGCGGCTGCAGCTGGTCTTTGCGGTCGGTGGCTTCCTGCCACTGCTGGCGTGGCTGCTGTGGTATTGGCAGGCTGGTGCGCTGGCCGAGCTGTATGAGGGCCTGATTGTTCTGCCGCAGCGACGGCTGGAACATGCCGGAGCGTCGTTTCCGGGGCCTGCTGCCTTCCTGCTGTCCGGAGCTGTGTTCGGTGCCGTGTGTTTTGCAGGTTCCGGCGGCGTTCGCTCCGCTTCCACTTCTGCTGTTCCTGACGGCCGCTCTTTGCGATGGCTGGCGGTCGCGATCATCGGGCTGCTGCTGGTCTGCGGGCATCTGTCAGCTCAGGGACGGCTGGTGTGCTTTCAGGCGGTCCGCAACCTGGCACCCTTTGTCTCGGCCATCCTGCTGCTGCGAGCGGCCAGAGGTGTCGGGGCATGCAGCGCTCAGGCTTTTGCCATTGCCGCAACACTCATCATGGGTGCGCAGGTGCAGTTCCCATTCGCCATGGACTTGTATTTCCCCTACGTTGCCCCGCTGGTTTTTATCGGAGGCAGCTTCGGATTGCAGCGGGCAGTCACTGCACAACGGCAAGTTGAAAGGCGGTTGCAGTTGTGGCGAGTCGTGGTTGCCGGACTCAGCCTGTTTGCATTGCTGCAGCTGAAATCCGTTGTCCCGCTCGGCAATGTCTCCGATGCTCCCGCCCACCTCACAGGAAAGCCACTGAACTTCACCCGCTGCGGACTGACCGTGGAGAGTTCTCTGGGTGAAGTCTATGAGCGACTGGTCGATGAGATTCAGGCCCGCACGAATGCCAATGAAGCCATCCTCGCCGGTCCCGACTGTCCCGAAGTGTACTTTCTGGCTGAGCGTCGGAACCCCACTCGCCTGTTCTATGACTTTTTTCGCCCGGAAATGCTCAGCACTGCGAAGGAACTCAATGCCCTCGCTGACGAAGCTGGTATCCGGCTGGTGGTCATCAAACAGCCGTTTTTACGGGACTTCACCATGTCAGCGGAGACCATGGAACGGTGGGCCCGCGAAAGATTTGGTCAACCTCTGGTGATTGGCTTTAGCGGCCGAAACGATTCCTCCGCCCCTGCGCTTTTCAACGTTTATTCCGACAGCAGCGGTAACAAACCCGGCGAATTACCAGCAACGAAATGAGTTGGGCAAGCGGGTAAACCAGACATGAGCCAGGCTGGCTGAGGATTTCCATTTGGAGAGGACAGCTATGCCGTTGCTGCACGTGGTTTATGATCTGCTTTCACTGCCTGCCGTGTACCGCATGTGGCAGGCTCCATTTGTTGATGCAAAATTTGACCCGATTCTGCGACACAACGATTTGCGCAGTGTGCGTCGAGTGCTGGATGCCGGTTGCGGGCCGGGCACAAATGCACACCTGTTTCATGGCATGGACTATCTGGGCCTCGACCTGAATCCCGACTACATCGAATCCGCGCGACTGCGGCATCCGCTGCGGTTTGAAGTGGCCGACCTGTGCAGTTGGGAACCCGAAAACGGCGAGGGTTTTGATTTCATTCTGGTGAACAGTCTGCTGCATCACATGGATACAGCCAGCGTGCACCGTCTGCTTGGACAATTATCTCGGCTGCTGACGAAGGACGGGCACATTCAGATCGTGGATCTGGTTTTGCCGCAGCATCTGTCCATTTCACGAGCACTGGCTTTGGCGGATCGCGGAGACTTTCCCAGACCGCTGGAGGAATGGCGGGGCATTTTTGAACAGCACTTCCGTCCGGTGGTGTTTGAGCCCTTTGCCCTGAAAATGGGCGGACTGGCGTTGTGGGAACTGGCATATTTCAAGGGAGCTGCTCGATGATGGCCGCTCAGGAATTCGCCGAGTTGACGGCTGAGCTGCGAGGCAGCAGAACGGGCGCTGACCCGTCACAGCTGCGTTCGATTAATCTGACCGTGGCCGTGCCGGTGTACAACGAAGAATCCAATCTGCCGGAGCTTTATCGACGGCTGAAGAACGTGCTGAGCGATATTCCTGGCCGTCATCAGGTGCTCTTCGTCAACGATGGCAGCACTGACGGTACAGCCGACCTGCTGTCGGCCATGGTGTTGTGTGACCCATCTGTCAAGGCGCTCCACTTCGCCAGAAACTTTGGCCACCAGGCAGCACTTTCGGCGGCACTGGATCATGCAGGGGGTGATGCTGTCGTGCTGATGGATGGTGACCTGCAGGACACACCGGAAACCATTCCCCGTTTTGTCGCCGAACACCAGCGTGGCTTCGACGTCGTGTACGCCATCCGCACAAAACGCAAGGAGGGCTGGCTGCTGAGGACTGCATACGCCACCTTTTACTGGCTCATTTCACGTATGTCAGACGTGGATCTGCCACAGGGAGCCGGTGACTTCAGCCTGATGTCATCCCGAGTTCTGAAGATTGTTCGAAGTTGCCCGGAGCGACATCGCTATTTGCGAGGACTGAGACGGTGGGCCGGATTTCGCCAGACCGGCATTGAGGTTGAAAGGGATGCTCGCTACCGCGGTGAGAGCAAGTACAGCTGGCTGAAACTTTTCCGCCTCGCAGCCGACGGGATCTTTTCCTTCAGTGCTGTACCACTCCGCGCAGCCTCCTGGATGGGGTCACTGACAGTCGGAGCCGCCACTGTGTTCGCCGTGTACGCCACAGTCGCACATCTGTTCTTCAGCCGATCACCGCAGGGATTTACAGCACTCATCATCGCCATCACATTTCTGGCCGGAGTGCAACTGATTTTTCTGGGAGTCATCGGTGAATATATCGGTCGAATCTACGAGCAGGTGAAGCAGCGCCCCCTGTATCTGGTCGATCGCATCGATTCCTCAGAACACTCCAATATTCAGCATTCGCCAACGATGGGCAGGCATTCAAATGCAGAGCGAGTACGCACGGCAGTATCGGGACCTGTATCAGCAGCACTGGTGGTGGCGGGCGCGGGAGCGAGCCATTCTGGCTGAGATTCGGCGTCTGGGATTTCTGGAAGACGGCACCGCGAATATCCTTGACGTAGGCTGCGGCGACGGCCTGCTGTTCTCCAGTCTTGCTGGCTTTGGCAAGGTCTTCGGCGTCGAATCCGACGAAACGACGCTGGCGGCCGACAGCCCCTGGCGACAACGAATCTACTGCCAGCCATTCGACGGGAATTTTCAGCCATCCCGGCGATTTGATCTGATCCTGATGCTGGACGTGCTGGAGCATCTGCCGGATCCTGCAGCAGCGCTGGAACACGCACGCAGTCTGCTCCGGCCCGAAGGACGCATCCTGATCACAGTCCCGGCACTCAATGCGCTGTGGACGACACACGACGACATCAACCACCACTACATTCGCTATGATCGCCAGTCATTCAGGACACTGGCCTCAGCCGCCGGCGTGGATCTGATGTCCATGCAGTACCTGTTTCACTGGACCTGTCCGATCAAACTTCTGATTCGTCTGAAAGAACGCCTGTGGCAAACGACGCCGCAGCCTCCGAAAGTACCTCTGCGCCTCATTAACCGCATGCTGCTGGCTCTGGCCTGCGCTGAGCTGCGCGTCGCAGCACACCTGCGGCTGCCGTTCGGATCCAGCCTGCTGGCCGTGGCTCGATAACCAGGCCACTCGTGTCAGCCAAACCCGCGCTGGGACAGAATTAAACCTTTTCAGCCTGAGTCAAATCCGCGACGACACGAAATCCAACCGCATAGCTGCGATGGCCAGGGCCGTAATAGTCGCGGCTTGAACATCTGAGGTGAACAGGTCCGCTGGCCCATGATCCCCCGCGGAGTACGTGAGAGTCTCCGGAAGACGGACCGCGAGGATCTTCCACCGGCGAACGGCCGAAGTAACCGGCGTCAAAGTAGTCGTTGCACCAGTCCCAGACATTCCCCAGCATATCGCACAGACCAAATGGATTACTGCTGTACAAACCCGCAGAACTCGTGAAAGGCGCACCATCGTCAAAAGAAAAGCCCTGCCACTTCTTCTGATCGTGTGAGGGAAAAACAACGCCAAATGAAACATCCTGAACGTTGGCGAAACCACGCAGGCTGCCCGTTTGATCGCCGGTGAAAAATCTGGAGGTAGTCCCCGCCCGACATGCGTACTCCCACTCCGCCTCACGTGGCAATCGGTAACGCACTGTACTGCCCGACTCAGCCGTCAATTCGTTCAGCCACTTCAGGTAAGCCTGAGCGTCCTTCCACGTCACGTTGACCACGGGATCCTGCTCGGATTGCGCAAACCCGGTTTGTTTCCAGTTGAAATCCGATCTCTGGACACCGTTCTTCGTTTCAATCGCGTAGCCCCACCCACCTTTCCCAATCGCTTCCGCGTCCGTGCGGTATCCGGTTGCCCTGACAAAAGCCGCGAAATGGGCGCGAGTGGCAGAGGACACCCCGAGGTAAAAGGGCCTGGTAATTCGAACGGTGTGCCCCGGACTCTCCGCAGCAATCCATTCCCGCCAGCCACTGTGGGGCAGAACGAAGCCGGCCAATTGCAATTGCTCAGCAGTTTCGTCACTGCCCATCACATACTCGCCCGGGGGAATCAGCCGCAGGTCCTGCCCAAATTCATCCCGCCAATGCACCTCACAACCGAGATACCTGGCCCAGGCAGTCTGTGCACTCCGGGCAGTCTCAGCAGAGAACGGAGCGATCAGTATTTCAGGCCGAATCGATCGTGACGGAGTCACTGCAGCCTGAGCACCGATCAGAGTTGCATCAGTTGATGTGCCCTGCAGCAGGAACTGCATTTGACTTACAAAGTCGCCGCATGTGCGAAATCGCCCTGCAGGTTCTTTGCACAGGACGCGTGCAAACAGATCCTGCAAAAACGCATATGGCTCCGGCAGCACTGGCAGGGCCGCCTGGCAAACGGCAAACCCAAGGGCCATCCCATTTCCCTGAAACGGTCGAGTTCCCGTCAGCAGTTCCCATGCCACGATTCCCAACGCCCACTGATCACAGGCCGCTGACGCCGGACGCCCCTGCCACTGTTCCGGCGACATGTACGAGGCAGTGCCGGCAATCACTGTCTCAGCACCGCTCAGTCTGGTTTGACTGTTGCGTATCTCGGCAGCCAGCCCAAAATCAATCACATGCACGTCCCCTGTCTGAGGATCGAGCATGATATTTTCCGGCTTCACATCCCGGTGCACGACCGGTTTACGCACACCATGTGCGTAATCCAGCGCTGACGCCGCCGCACTCAGGACCGAAACAATCGCGGACGCCGAAATGCCTTCAGAATGACGCCGCATCCACTGTCGGAGGGTGATGCCAGGCAAATACTGCATCACCTGAAAACAGCCGATGCCGTCTTCCTCACCCATGTCAAACAGTTTGCAGATGTGAGGATGCGATAACAGCCAGACACGGCTGTATTCACGACGAATGTCCTCGTTGGCCTCGTCATTCCGACGCAATTCCGGTGGCAGCAGTTTGATCACCACCTGCGCGGGCTGGCCATCCACCAGACGACCGCTGTCCGCGGCCTTCCACGCCTCGCCCATTCCGCCAACACCCAGCCGTTCAAGCAGACGGTAACGGCGCTGCAGCACAGTCCCGGCCGACACTTCGGTCGGCGGTCGATAAACACCTGTTACTTCCGGATCCTGTGCAGACATCAAGTTACTCCGCTGCTCCAGCCAGCACCACTGCTGCGGCGCTGCCGGCGCCGCATTCTACTGCCCCCCTGAAAGGAGTCCAGTCCGGAGCCCCCCGGGGCTGGCAGAATGCAACGTCGCAGGGATCCGCCCATACCCCTCAGGCGGCCAAAAAAAACGGAGACAAACGGGCTGCGATTCATTCCGCGACAAAACTGCCCGGCACCGAAATTCCTGCCGGAGATCACCCCCGTCACTCCGTCCGCCAGGCCTCCGCCAATTGCTGCTCACTTTTGCCTGTCAGCGTCTGCCACAGTTCCGGCGAATATCGGCCCTCACGAACAGCCGCGTTTAACTGCCAAAGAATCCCCGCATCAGCAGGCTGACTGCGGATAACCCAGTCCAGAAAATTCGCCGATACGCGGTAACTGGCATCATGCTGCGATACCCTCCGACGTGCCGCAGACAAACTCGCACCGCCCGACTTCGGCTCAAACACAAACCAGCGAATGTAATCCGGAATGCCCTCCACCAGCCAGCCAGGAACCGCAGCACCGTCACGCAGTCTGCGGCCACGAGCCGGGTACTGCTGCACCACGTGCACCATTTCATGCACTACGCAACCACGAGCCTCACCCTGCAACTCCCCTCGAAACCATTCCCTGTTCAGCGATATCACACTGCCGGGAGTTCCACACGCCGCAGCTCCGCAGGATTACCCGTAACCACATCAATTTCACTGAAAAATGTTTGCCCGAAGCGATCACCCGGATCCGCTGACCGCACGTGAAACAGCAGATGGCGGAAACTGCCCAACAGGCCATTTTCACCCGCCAAACGCACCGCATGCTGACCACCCTGCGTTCCTGGCTGCCGACTGTCAACAACCGCTATCTGAGTCCACCCGGTCAGACC
>Ga0315900_10009001_pt1 | contig 12741 bp, 14 predicted proteins | sample LakEriMetagenome_FD_203521 | JGI IMG/M metagenome (GOLD analysis project Ga0315900, IMG submission 203521) | Freshwater fungal communities from buoy surface, Lake Erie, Ohio, United States - Buoy 12 MA114 | ecosystem: Environmental > Aquatic > Freshwater > Lake > Lake biofilm | place: USA: Lake...
TCGTCAATCACCGCAAGAGCGGAACGGGGAGCAAGGTGAGCTGGACGGCGCTTCCGGCGCCGGAGATCGAAAACATCAATGCCCTGGTGCGTGAGGCGATTGGCTTCAGCAAGGAGCGCGGCGACTCAATCAACGTGGTCAACGCCCCCTTCTCGGCGGAGGAAGCGCCGAAGGCGGTGGAGCTGCCGCTCTGGAAGCAGCCCGACGTGATCGACATGGCCCGCGAAGCGGCGCGCTACCTCGGGCTGCTGCTGCTCGCGATGATCGTGATCTTCGCCGCGGTGCGGCCATCGCTGAAAGCACTGGCGAATCGTCCGCCACCCATGCGCCTGAATGAGACCGTTCGCAACGATCTCGCACTGCCGCCGCCCGGAGGGCCTGGCGCCGCCGCGGGCGCCATCGAGGGCACCGTGCTGCCTGCACTGCCCAAGCCCAACGAGGAAGTGCTGAAGATGGCCCGGGACAACCCCGCGGTGGTGGCGAACGTGGTGCGCAACTGGGTCAACGGGACGAACGAGTGATGCCCTCCGACCAGGGACTCAAGGACAGCGCGATCCTGCTGCTCGCGATGGGTGAGGAGGCTGCAGCCGAGGTTTTCAAGCGACTCACGGCCAAGGAAGCGCAGCAGATCGGCGAGACGATGGCGAAGATCCGCTCGACCCGACACGACCGGGTCGCCGAGGTCATCGGCCGCTTCGAGACGGAGACCGCCGGTCAGCTGACCCTGGTCGAGGACAGTGCAGCCTACATCCGCGCCGTGCTCACCCGTGCACTCGGTCAGGAACGCGGCGCCATGCTGATCGACCGCATCCTGCAACATGGGGAGGTCTCGGGCATCGAAAGCCTGAAGTGGATGGATGCCGCCTCGGTCGCCGAGCTGATCCGCAACGAGCATCCGCAGATCATCGCCTCGATCCTCGTGCACCTCGAGCGCGACCACGCCTGCGGCATCCTGATGCAACTGACCGAACGCACGCGCAATGACGTGCTGATGCGCATCGCCACCCTCGACGGGATTCCGCCCAACGCGATGTACGAGCTCAACGACGTCCTTTCGCGCGTGCTGTCGGGCAGCGATCGGCTGAACAAGTCGAAACTCGGCGGCACGAAGACGACTGCGGAGATCCTCAACTTCATGAGCGGCAACCAGGATCAGGCGGTGATCGAATCGATCCGTGAGCTCGACCCGGACCTCGCGCAGCAGGTGATCGACCAGATGTTCACCTTCGATGACATCAACAAGCTGGAGGACTCCGCTGTTCAGCTGATCCTGCGCGAGGTGCAGAGCGACCAGCTGGTGATCGCGCTGAAGAGCGCCGATCCCACCCTGCGCGAGAAGATCTTCAAGAACATGAGCTCACGTGCGGCCGAGACCTTGCGGGAGGACCTCGAATCGCGGGGACCGGTGCGCATCTCCGACGTCGAAACACGCCAGAAGGACATTCTGAAAATCGTGCGGCGCCTGCTCGACGAGGGGCAGATCCGCCTGACCACGGGAAGCGACGATGGTTACATCTAAGCGAATCGTCGGTGCCGAGGAGCTCGGCGATGTGCAGCGCTTCCGGCTCTCCGAACTGCGCAATGAGGGACCGATTCCCGTGGGAAGCGCCCGCATTCGTCCGTCGACGGGTCGGGAGCCCCCGCCCGGCTACCGGGAAGGCTTCCACCGGGGGGTCGAGGAAGGTATCCGACGGGGGACCGCGGCCACCGAGGTACGCCTGCAGCGCGAGCATGGCGACCGGCTGCAGGCGATCGCCGACCACTTTGCAGCCCGCGCCGACGCACTGCACGCGGGAATGGATGCAGCCCTCGCCAGGATTCGCACCGACCTGGCAGGCGATGCGATGGCGCTGGCCCTGGAGATCGCTCGGCAGGTCATTCGCGCCGAGCTGCGCAGCCAGCCCGCGCTGATCGAGGCCGTGGTAAGGGAAGCCATCGCCGGCCTGATCGATGAGCGTGCAAGCTTCCAGTTGCACCTGAATCCCGACGACGCGGAGCTCTTCGGCGCACAACTCGCCCCGGTGCTCGGTCCCCGCGGCGCGAGGCTGGTGCCCGATCCGTCGATCGAGATCGGCGGCTGCCGAGTGGTGTCGGCAATCGCCGAGGTCGACGCAACCTTGTCGACCCGCTGGAATCGCGTGCTCGCAGCCATCGGCGTCAGTGGCGCGGCGCCTGCCCCCGCGTGCCACCGCCAGGATGCAACAGCGGATCAGGCGCTGGCGCCGCAATGACAGCCCCGACGGTTTCGGCGGCGGCGCTGCCGGGTGCGCTGCGAGCTCTGCTCAACGAGAGCTCGAGCCTCGCGGCGCACGCTCAGCCAATCGCGGTCCACGGACGATTGCTGCGAGCAGCCGGCCTGGTGCTCGAGGCCAGCGGTCTGAGATTGCCGGTGGGCGCGATCTGCCGGGTGGAAAGCGGCATGGACGGGGAACATCCGGTCGAGGCGGAGGTCGTCGGCTTCGGCGCCGATCGACTCTTTCTGATGCCCACAGGCCAGGTCACAGGACTGTCGCCTGGTGCACGGGTCACGCCGATCGACGCCCCGGTGCGTGCACCGATGCTCGGCCAACCTTCGCACCCCTGGCGACGCAGCACCGACCGGATGCGCCACCTTCCGATCGGTGCCGGTCTGCTCGGACGCGTCGTCGATGCCTGCGGCAAGCCGATCGATCGGGGGCCACCGCTGGGCGATGTCCGCAATGAACCGATCCAGAGCCGGCCGATCAGCGCGATGGATCGCGAGCCGGTACGCATTCCCCTCGACACCGGCGTACGTGCGATCAACGCGATGCTGACCGTCGGACGGGGTCAGCGTCTTGGCCTGTTCGCCGGCGCCGGCGTGGGCAAGAGCGTGTTGCTCGGCATGATGGCCCGCTTTACAGCGGCCGACGTGATCGTGGTCGGTCTGATCGGCGAGCGCGGACGCGAGGTAAAGGAATTCATCGAGGACATTCTTGGCGTGGAGGGGCGGCGACGTTCGGTCGTCGTGGCCGCGCCCGCCGACTGCCCCCCGCTGCTCCGCCTGCAGGGAGCGAATTATGCAACCGCGATCGCGGAGCACTTCCGCGACCAGGGCCTGCATGTGCTTCTGCTGATGGACTCGCTGACCCGCTATGCGATGGCAGCCCGGGAGGTGGCATTGGCGATTGGCGAGCCCCCTGCCACGAAGGGTTATCCGCCCTCGGTTTTCGCGAAACTGCCTCTGCTGGTCGAGCGAGCCGGCAATGGCCGCGACGGACACGGCTCGATCACCGCCTTCTACACGGTGCTGGCCGAAGGCGACGACCAGAACGATCCTATTGCCGACGCGGCGCGCTCCTTTCTCGATGGGCATTTCGTGCTGACCCGTGCGCTTGCCGAGGGCGGTCACTATCCGGCCATCGACATCGAGCAGTCCATCTCCCGGGTGATGCACAACGTCGCCAGCGATAGCCACATCGCGCTAGCTCGGCGCGCGAAGGCACTCTGGTCCCGCTACCAGCGAAGCCGCGACCTGATCTCGGTCGGAGCCTATGTCCCCGGAAACGATCCCGAAACCGATCAGTCGATCGCGCTGTTCCCGCGCATCGCCCGCATGCTGCAGCAGTCAATGACCGAATGCAGTCCGCTCGGGGAGTCGCTGCGCAACCTCGACATCGCACTTGGCTCGGGACCGGCATGAGCACGCGATCACCGCTTGCCCTGCTGATCGAACTGCGTCGCCAGGAACGCGATCGTGTGGCCGGCATCGCGGCACAGGCCCGGCGCGATGTCGATGGTGCGAGCGCCACCATGCGCATGCTCGAAGGCTACCGCCTCGAGTACCGCCAGCGGGCCCCCAAGGCCGGGCTGCAGATCACCGAAGTCAGCACCGTTCGCATCCACGAGCACTTCGTGGGCAAGCTCGATGCCGCCATCGATGATCAGGCGCAGCGCGTCGATGCGCTGGCCGATCGCGAGCGCGCCCAACGCACGGCGCTCGCCGAGGAGCAGCGGCGGCTCAAGGCACTCGAGGTGCTGCAGCAGCGCCGCGAGAGCGCTCGCCGGCGCCGCCTCGAGGTCGCCGAGCAGAAACAGACCGATGAATTCGCCGCCCAGGCCCATGGCCGGGCGCTTCCCCGGAACCGCCGTGATGACTGACGACCTGAAGATCCTGGCCCTCGCCCCGATCAACGCCGCCCAGCGATCGACCGCCGATACCCCGCGAGGCACGGGCTTCGGCGCAGCGCTCGATCAGGCGATGGATGCTTCCCGGGACGGTGGCCCGGCCTGTGCTACAGCGCCGACCCAGGAACCACCTTCACGATCAAGGTTTTCACGCCAATCGGGCGGACGACCCACGCCGAAGAACGCTGCAGCGGGCAGTCACAAGAGCGCTGAAGCAACCATGAAGTCCGATAGTGCGAACGCGAGCATCATGAGCGTCACGGATACACCGAAAGGGATTCGTCAATCGGCGGTCATCGACGTGGGCACCCCTGCTGATGAATCGGAGAAGCACCTTCCGAACCCTGCCGAAAACCTGCAGGAGACCGCCAAACCGAGCGACGCGCCAACCGCTGTAGAGGTCGAACAGCGGCGCACACCCGAGCATCCAATCACGAGGCAATCCGAGCGCTACAACTCGATCGCCGGGACACCTGTTCAGGAGCGAGCGCACGCAATCCCCGATGCTCGAAGCGAAGCGGGATCACCCTCGGCCATGCCCCTTGCTGTCCCCCCTGCGTCTCCAGGCTCGTCCGATGCGACCTGGAGCGTGGAGGGTTGGGCCGATGCAGCGACGATGCCAGAGGCCGCAGGTCTCGACAGCAGACTTTCCACGATGGGATCCTCGCGCTTCACGCCACCGGTCGCCGTCACTGCGCCAGTCGATGCAGATCAGCTGCGCTCCAGCATGGTTGACAGCGACCAGAGCCGACCGGGGATTGTTGCCGGGACGGAATCCGAGGACCCCCATGCGGCGGATCAAGGAAGGCCCGAACGACAACATGCGCCCAGGGATCTTGCTACGTCGCAGCGAGACGCTCTCGGTGTCCCCGCTACGTTTGACGAGTTCCCAAGACCCCCCCCGATCGATGCGCCGCTGCAGCCGAGGGGCCAACATGAGGCGGCTGCTTTCCCTCGAAATGCCACACCATCACCGGTTGCCGGTGTTCTTCCGTTGGAGGGACTCCGCCCCGCAGTTCCGATGGAACTCCGCCCCGCAGTTCCGATGGAACTCCGCCACGCAGTTCCGATGGAACTCCGACCTGCAGTTCCGATGGAACTCCGACCTGCGGTTCCGATGGAATCGTCGTCCAGCCACCCCTTGCCGCGGGACATCGCAGCCGTCGCGATCGGTGGCGCGAGAGCAGGCGCGGCAACCACGGAAGTCAGGGACGGTCGACAGTCCCCTCCGCCGTGGTCGGCCGACACGCTTCGCTCGATCGACCTGGTCAATGCATCATCGGGGGCTGGAGCGACCACGAACCGGGAGTTGGTTAACACGCCCCAGAGCTCGATCAGTCGAGCAGCAGCGCCCGAAAAGACGCCCCTTGTCGACGGGGCGCCGCCCCCACGGATGGCGCGCACATCGGAATCCGAGCTTCGGTTCGCGACCATCGCGGCGGCTAGCGAGACAACCACCTGGCCGAGACCCCTGCCGGCATCTGTCTCACCGCAATCGGCCGGGACGATCGAATCTTCACCTCGCGGAGACCTTTCGAATCCAGCTCTGGCGAAGGACGCTCCTCGTATCGATTGGCGAAGTCACTCTGCTGGCGGTGGGCGAGCCGGCGATGCGTTGCCGGGGGTCAACGATTCGAACTCCCCCGCCACGCGCATGCTCGAGAGCATCCAGCTGATGCGACAGGCGGGCGGCGCCTCGTCACTCGACGCCGCGATGCCCACCTCGTTTGCCGCCCTGCTTGCCAGCGTACCGATGGACCCGGCCGCCGCCACCGCTCCCGCAGCCGCCGTGCCACCGGTTCCCCTGAACAACCCCTGGCCGATCGACGACCCCGCCTTCGCCAGCCACCTCGCAGCGCAGGTCGGCGAGAGCCTCACCGGTGGACTCGAGCGCGCCGAGATCTCGGTCACGCCCCCGGAGATGGGACCGATCCGCATCGAACTCTCGCTGGCCGGCGATCAGGCCAGCGTGACCTTCGCCGCGGCGATGCCCGAGACCCGCAATGCCATTGAGCAATCGCTGCCGATGCTGCGCTCGATGCTCTCCGAACAGGGCCTGGTGCTGGCCGATGCAACGGTTGGTCGCGGCGATGCCGACGCCGGCGACACGCGGGAATGGACCAGTTCCGATGGCGGCGGCGATCGTCGCGACCAGGGCGCAGGCCATGGTCGGTCGCCCGGAGCCGACGACAGGAGCGGCGGCGGCGCGATTGCAGCGACGCCGCTCGGCAGGCGCACAGCGCGAGGCCTTCTCGACCTGTTTGCCTGATGCCTACCCTGAGCGGCGCGGCGCAAATGCCGGGGCGCCCCCCCGCTTTTCGTGACAACGCCCGCTCCCTGCCTCTCGAATAATCGCTCGCAGCGGGTCGCCTCGTCGATCCGGATGCGAGGAGAGGCATGGCCGACGACACGAAGAAGGGCGCAGATGCAGGGCAAGCCGACGCCAAGCCGAAACGCAGCAAGAAGATGCTGCTCATCGTCGGCCCGCTCCTGCTTCTGCTGCTGGGCGGCGGCGGCGGGGCTGGCTGGTACTTCTACTCGAAGTCGCAGGCTGCCGATGGTGACGAAAGCGCCGAGACGGCGAAGCCTGTCGACAGCGGCAAGCCCAAAGTCTTTGCCAACCTCGACCCTTTCGTGGTCAATCTCGCCGATGAGGGTGGCGATCGGCTGATCCAGCTCGGCGTGGTTCTGGAGGTGACCGACGCCAAGATCGCCGCGGAAGTCACGACCCAGATGCCCGCGGTTCGCAACGCCATCCTTCTGCTGCTCTCGTCCCGGCAGTCGACCGAGCTGCTGACTCTTCCCGGCAAGCAGTCGCTGGCCACCGACATCGCGCTGGCCACCGGCGGAGTTCTGGGCTGGAAAGCACCGACCACGGCCGCCGAGGCCGACCCACGCCCGCGCAAGGTCAAGGCCGACGCGCAAGGCAGCAACGACGAGGCCGACGCGACCAAAGCCGCCGACGAGGCCACCGCCGCAGCCGACGAAGACGACGAAGACAAGCCGCGCAAGTCGAAGAAGAAGGCTTCGCCGAAGGTTCCGCATCCGCCCAATCCCGTGGCGGCCGTCCACTTCTCGCAGTTTCTCCTGCAGTAAGGGGCGCGCCGATGGCTGATCAGTTTCTGTCGCAGGAAGAGGTCGATGCGCTGCTCGACGGCGTCAATGGCAGCGCGAGCGACACCCCCGATGATGAGAGCGGCATCCGCGAGTACGACCTCGGCAAGCAGGAGCGCATCGTCCGCGGGCGCATGCCCACGCTCGAAATCGTCAACGAACGCTTCGCGCGGCACTTCAGGCTCGGGTTGTTCAACTTCATCCGGCGCAACCCCGAGATTTCCGTGGGCCAGTCGAAGGTGCAGAAGTACGGCGCTTTCCTTCGCAACATCGTCGTCCCGACGAACATCAACGTGATGAACGTGAAGCCGCTGCGTGGCTCGGCGCTGGTCATCTGCGAGCCCTCGCTGGTGTTCACCGTGATCGACAACCTGTTCGGCGGCAGCGGCAAGTTCCATACCCGAATCGAGGGGCGTGATTTTTCGCCTACCGAGCAACGCATCATCCAGCGCATCGTCGAACTGATCATCGACGAGTATCGGAAGGCCTGGGACGGCGTCTATCCGCTCGAGCTGGAGTACGTCCGCTCCGAGATGCATACCCAGTTCGCGAACATCGCGACGCCCTCGGAGATGATGGTCACGGCGAGCTTCGACGTCGAAATCGGCGAGGCCGGCGGCGCGATGCATATCTGCATCCCCTACTCAACCCTCGAACCGATCCGCGAGATGCTGCACTCGTCGGTACGCGCCGACCAGCAGCAGGCCGATCGGCGCTGGGTGACGATGCTCACGCAGCAGCTGAAGTCCGCCGATGTCGACATGGTTGCCGAGTTCGCCAACGCCCAAGCCACGCTGCGTCAGCTGATCTCGCTGAAGCGCGGCGATTTCATCGCCCTCGACATGCCGGAGACCGTCACCGCAATGGTCGACCAGGTGCCGATCTTCGCGTGCAACTTCGGCGTGTCCAATGGCCGCTACGCGATCAAGGTGCGCGAGATCCTGAGCAAACCCGAAGACGTTCTGAAAGGCAGCTGATGACCGACAATCCAACTCCCGAGCATGACGACGCCGACGCCGACTGGGCGGCGGCCCTGGCGGAGCAGGATGCCGCCGCCGGCGCACTGAGCGGCCAACCCACCTTCGACATGCCGGCTGGCGGCAACATGAGCGCCGCCGACACCACGGCTGCGCTGTTCCCGCAACTCAGCGGCACGCGCACGATCCAGGCGAACAACGAGATCGACATGATCCTGGACATCCCGGTCCAGCTTACCGTCGAGCTCGGGCGAACCCGGATTCCGATCAAGCACATTCTTCAGCTCGCACAGGGCTCGGTCATCGAGCTCGATGCGATGGCCGGCGATCCCATGGATGTGCTGGTCAACGGCTGCCTGATCGCACAAGGCGAGGTCGTCGTCGTCAACGACCGCTTCGGCATCCGGCTGACCGATATCGTGACCCCGTCCGAGCGACTGCGCCGGATGAACCGAACCTGAGCGGGCCGCGACGATGACCGCCTCGCTGCTGCCCTCGCTGCTCGCCTTCATCGCGGTAATCGCGATGATCCCGCTCGCGCTGTGGCTGATGAAACGCGGCCAGGCATTGCGGCCCCGCGCGAGCGGACCGCTGACGCTGGTCGCGGGCCTGTCGATGGGTCCGCGCGAGCGGATCGCGGTCGTGCAGGCCGGTGGGCGCTATCTGGTGGTGGGCGTGACTGCGCAAAGCATCAACGTGCTGAGCACGCTCGACGACTGGCCGGGCGCGAAGCAGGATCCCGCCGCGGGCGAAGCCGCACAGACACCGGCTGGATCGCTGTTTGCCCGGGTGCTTCGGACCGTGGATCGTCGTGATGGCCATGACCCGCATCGCTAGCCGCCTGCTCGCGGTGGCCGCAGGGGTCCTGGCACCCTGCGCAGGCGCGGCGGCCCAGAGCCTGTTCTCGGTGAACGCCAGCCCGACACCGGGGGGTGGTACCACCTACTCGGTGCCGGTCCAGACGCTGCTGATCTTCACGGCCCTCTCCTTCCTGCCGGCGGTCGTGCTGATGATGACCAGCTTCACGCGGATCGTGATCGTGCTCTCGCTGATCCGCCAGGCTCTGGGTCTGCAGCAGACGCCACCCAATCAGGTGATCGTCGGGATGTCGCTGTTCCTGAGCTTCTTCGTGATGGCACCGACCCTGGAGAAGGTCTATCAGGAGGCCTACAAGCCCTACTCGGAACAGAAGATCGGCTTCGAGGAGGCGGTGTCGCGCGGCAGCGGTCCGTTGCGCGAGTTCATGGCCCGCCAGACCCGCGAGGCCGATCTGACGTTGTTCGCACGGATCGCCCGCATCGATCGCGCCACGCCGATCGCCGAGGTGCCGATGCGAGTGCTGGTGCCCGCCTTCGTCACCAGCGAACTGAAGACCGCCTTCCAGATCGGCTTCCTCGTATTCGTGCCCTTCCTGATGATCGACATGATCGTCGCAAGCCTGCTGATGTCCATGGGCATGATGATGGTCTCGCCGGTGCTCGTCGCCCTTCCCTTCAAGCTGATGCTCTTCGTGCTCGCCGATGGCTGGAACCTGCTGGTCGGCTCGCTCGTCGCGAGCTTCGGCACCAGCTAGCCAGTCCGGAGTTGACGATGACACCCGAGTACGTGGTCACCGTGGGTCGCCAGGCCCTCGAACTGATGCTGATCGTGTCCGCGCCGACGCTGCTGGTGGCGCTCGGTGTGGGCCTCGTGGTGAGCCTGCTGCAGGCGGTCACGCAGATCAACGAGTCGACGCTGACCTTCCTGCCGAAGCTGCTTGCGGTGGGACTCACGCTGGTGCTCGCCGGTCCGTGGATGCTGACGATGCTGACCGACTACATCGCGCGCACGCTCACCGGTCTGCCTCAGGCGATCGGTGGGGGCTGAGCGCGCCTCACCATGCTCACGGTCTCGGACCAGCAGCTGTTCACCTGGCTGAGCGCCTTTCTGCTGCCCTTCTTCCGCGTCCTCGGCATGATGTCGAGCGCACCGATCTTCTCGAACCGCGCCTTTCCGGCGCGTGTGCGGGTGGCGCTCGCCGCTGCGGTGGCGGTCCTGGTCGCACCCTTCGCGCTGAGCAGCGGCCCCGCGCCGCTGGGCACACCCGCCGGGATTGCGGTGGTTGCCCAGGAAGTGCTGGTCGGGCTGACGATCGGCTTCGTCGCGCGGCTGCTTTTCGCAGGCTTCGAGATCGCCGGCGAGATCATCGGCCTGCAGATGGGCATGTCCTTCGCCGGTTTCTTCGACCCGCAGGCCGGTACCGGCAACCCGGTGGGCCGGGTCATCAACTCGGTCTCGCTGCTGTCCTTCGTGGCGATCAACGGACCGCTGGCCCTGCTGGCCACGGTGGTGGAGAGCTTCCAGTGGCTGCCGACAGGCAGCGACATCGGCGGCTTCCTGAGCTCTCGATCGCCGGTTCAGCTGGGCGGCGAGATCTTTGCGCTGGGCCTCTCGCTCGCCCTGCCCTTCATGGCGATGCTGCTGTTCGTGAACATCGCGCTCGGCGTGGTGTCGCGGGTAGCGCCGCAGCTCAATCTCTTCGGGGTGGGCTTCCCGGTGACGATCACGGTGGGCATTGCGATGCTCACCGTGGGGCTGCCAATGATCGAGGCACCGCTTGCGGTGCAGCTCGACCGGATCCTGGCCCACCTCGGCCGCTGAGGGGATCGGCTCGGCGCAGCCCGGCCGGCAGCCGGGCTGGGCCCAGGTGTTGCTCCCGGCTCAGCGGGCTGTGACCGCGGCCGCGCCCCCGCGCACGAGACGCCCAGGCAACTCGCCAGTCAGTTCGTCGTTGCGCAGGATCTCGACACCGCGCACAAAGGTGTGGCGATACCCCCGGGCTCGCTGAATGAAGCGCTTGCCGCCCGCGGGAAGATCGCGAACGATCACCGGACGCTGCAGATCGAGCGCCGCGAAGTCGATGAGATTGAGATCGGCGCGCAGGCCGGGCGCGATCAGACCACGGTCGGGCATGCCGTAGGCGAGCGCATTGCCGCGGGTCTGCTTGGCGACCAGGAACTCGAGCGGAATGCGCTCGCCACGACGCCGCTCGCGCGCCCAGTGCTTCAGCAGAAACGTGGGACCGGCCCCATCGCAGATCACCCCGACATGGGCGCCGGCATCGCTGAGCCCCATCACGGTGGCCTCGCTGACCAGCATCTCGCGCACCACATCGAGGTTGCCACCCGAGTAATTCTCGAAGGGATGCATCAGCAGACCTTCGCCCTCGCGCTCGAGCAGCGCAGCCATCGCCAGCGCCCACACCGTGGTGCCTTCGCGCGCGGCACGCGCGCCGAGACTGTCGCGCAGGTCGGGCTCGTAATCCTGGTCATCGTCCATGACGAAGCTGCGCTCGAGCATGCGCTGCATGAAGCGTTCGGCCGGAGTCCCGGTGCGCTCGCCGACCAGTCGCTCGCGCAGCGCGGAGTCGGCGATCAGGCGCGCGGCGACCTCCCGGCTACGAAGCCCCGCGAGCGGCTCCCAGGCCGGGTGATCGAGGAAGGGGTGACGGCTGGCATCGAAGGCCATCAGGATGCCGATACCTTTGGCGCCGACCTGCCCGTTCATCGAGAGCCCGGCGGCACGCCCGGCGCGCAGGTTGGCGAGGGTTTCGCGCCATAGATCGGGCGTCTTGTCGCTTTGCAGCAGCAGCACCGACAGCGGCCGCCCGCTGTGGACCGTTGCCTGGCGCAACAACTCGAACTCGCCCGGTCCGAAGTCGGAATTGACCTGCAGCACACCCCGGCCTGCCCGGCGCAGCCCCTCGGCGAGCGCCGCGAGCTCCGGGGCATCGGCGGTCATGCTCGGCGTGGGACGGCCATCGGCAGCCCGGTGCTTGGGCGTGCGCGAGGTGGTCACGCCGAGCGCGCCGGCCGCGAGCGCCTCCTCGACCAGCCGGGCCATGCGCTCGAGTTGGGCGGCATCGGGCCGCTCGCGGTGGTCGGCTCCACGCTCACCCATCACGTAGAAACGCAGCGCGCCATGCGGCAGCTGCGTGCCGATGTCGAGCGCCCGGGGCATGCGTGCGAGAGCCTGCATGTACTCCGGGAAGCTCTCCCAGCAGAAATCGATGCCCTCGGCGAGCACCGCTTCGGGAATGTCCTCGACGCCCTGCATCAGGTTGATGAGGTAGTCGCTGTGACCGGGCTTGAGCGGTGCAAAGCCCACGCCGCAGTTGCCGAATACCGCCGTGGTCACCCCATGCCAGCACGAGGGCGTGAGCGCCGAATCCCAGGTTGCCTGGCCGTCGTAGTGCGTGTGGATATCGACGAAGCCCGGCGTGAGCAGCAGCCCGTCGGCGCGGATCTCGCGGTGGCCCGGGCCCACGCCATCGCCGACCTCGGTGATCAGGCCGTCGCGAACGGCGACGTCGGCGACCCGGCTCGGGGCGCCCGAGCCATCGACGAGGGTGGCGGCACGGATGACGAGATCGTTCATGAGCGGGCTCCGTTGAAGCTGAAAGCATCCATGGTACCGCCGGGCTCGCCCGGCAGCGGCGTCTGGCGGTCCGGGTTCAGAGTGCGTT
>Ga0315900_10009002_pt1 | contig 12740 bp, 9 predicted proteins | sample LakEriMetagenome_FD_203521 | JGI IMG/M metagenome (GOLD analysis project Ga0315900, IMG submission 203521) | Freshwater fungal communities from buoy surface, Lake Erie, Ohio, United States - Buoy 12 MA114 | ecosystem: Environmental > Aquatic > Freshwater > Lake > Lake biofilm | place: USA: Lake...
CCGCCAGGAAACGGCCAAATTCGATCAGCCCGGTTTTGTCGGAAACGGAAAGCAGCGCGCGGCGCGGCGCGATCACATCAGTCATGGAAGGAATCCGTGCAAGCAATGCCCCGCGCCATACGCCCGGCGGCAAGGGGGATCAACCCTGGCAAGGCTAATCAACAGGCAGGAAGATGAATACCACCGCGCCCAGCAGGCAAAGCGCGGCGGCGGCGAAATTCCAGCGCAACGGTTCCCCCAGCCACATCACGGAAAACGCGGCGAAAACCGCCAAGGTGATCACTTCCTGCATGATCTTGAGCTGTTGGCCGGTAAAGGCTCCATAGCCGATGCGGTTTGCCGGCACCGCCAGGCAATATTCAAAAAACGCAATCCCCCAGGAAATCAGCACCGCAAGCCAGATCGGCCAGCTTGGCTGTTTCAAATGCCCATACCAGGCGAAGGTCATCAGGATATTGCTGCCCAGCAGCAACAAGGGCGTCAGCAGGAAGGGGCTGGTCATGTCGCGGTTCTTTCGGATGTGGGCGGCAGGCGGCGCAACAGCCAAAGCATGATCGCCATGGCGGGCAGCGCCGCTGCCGTGGTCAGCACGAAAAACCAAGGCCAGCCCAGGCCTTCCGCCAGCATGCCGGATGGCGCACCCAAGGTGCGCAAGGGCACCGCCGCCAATGATGACAGCAACGCATATTGCGTCGCGGTGAAGCTGCGATTGGTGAGCATGGCAAGGTAGGAAAGAAACGCCGCATCCGCCAAGCCATCGGTGAAATTCTCCACCCCCACCTGCGCGAACAGCATGCGGATATCATGTCCCGCAAAGGCCAGCGCGACATACATAAGGTTGGAGAGCATTTGCGTGATCCCGGTCAGGATCAAGGCGCGCCCGGTGCCAAGCTTCGCCACCAGCCAACCGCCAGCCAGCGCGCCAGCCAGTGTTGCGACAAGGCCAAAGAAAGACGAAACACTCGCCACTTCCAGGCGCGTGAAGCCAAGCTGGCGATAAAAGGGCGCGGTCATGATGCCGGCCAAAGCCTCGCCCAGCTTGAACAGGGCAACAAAGGCCAGGATCGCGAACCAATAGCGCCGGCGCATGAAATCGGCGAAGGGATCAATCACCGCATAGCGCAGCCGCGCAGCCCAGCCTTGCGGTGCAGCGCCCTCCTGGCGCGTGGGTTCGGCGGCAAGTAGTACGGCAACAACGCCAAGCCCGACCATCGCCGCGCAGCCGGCAAAAGCGAAGGCCCATCCAGCGAATTCCACCATGGTCAGCGCGCCCGCGGTGGCTGCCAGCAGCGCGCCGCGATAGCCCCAGACGTAGCAGGCAAGCCCATAGCCCTGATCGGCTTCGTCCAGGCTTTCGATACGAAAGGCGTCAATGACAATATCCTGGCTGGCGGACAGGAAAGCGACCGCGACCGCGACCGCCACCGTCAGGCTGACATTCAGCGCAGGGTTGGTCTGGCCGAGTGCGATAATGGCGCCGATCAGCGGGATTTGGATGGAAAGCAGCCAGCCGCGCCTGCGCCCAAGGGCGCGGAAAAACGGCGGCGGGCTATGGTCAATCACTGGGGACCAGAGGAATTTCAGGGAATAGGAAAGCCCGATCAACGCCGTGAAGCCGATGGCCGCCAGCGACAGGTTCGATTCCGCCAGCCATTGCCTGAGCGTGAAAGCCGAAAGCGGCAGCGGCACACCGGCCGCAAAACCAAGCGCCAGCATCACAAGGAAGCGCTTGTCGCGCCAGCGGGGAAGCGAATCGGCCATGTGGTGAAACTGACAGAAGCAGCGCCCGCCTGCCACCACCCATGGCTTGCCCGCGCGGCAAAGGCCAGCGCAATATCGCCCAAACTAATGCGGGAGGCAGCGGCATGAATACCATCGCCAAGGCGAAGGGTCTTTTGGTGGAACCCGGCAAAACCTGGGATGCGATCGCGGCAGAGCCGATGACACTGGGCGGGGTTTTCACCGGCTATGTGCTGCCCTTGGCGGCGATTCCTTCCATTGCCAGCGCGGTTGGCACTTTCCTTGGCGGAAACCTGCCCAATTTCCCCGAATTGCTGATCAGCTATGCCATTGCGGTAGTAAGCGTGCTGATCATGGGGAAGATCATGCCGCCTTTGGCTGCGCGCTTTGGCGCCGCGCCGGATGGGAATGCGGGGATGAAACTGGCCGCCTTTGCACCCACCGGGGCCTGGGTGGGCGGCTTGGCGTTGATTGTGCCTTCGATTGGTGGGCTACTCGCGTTAGTGGGGGCGCTTTACACGCTGTACCTTTTCTATGATGGCGCGCAGCGGCTGTTTCCGGTGGCACCGGTGAAGGCGCGGATGCTGGGCTTTGCGGCGGTATTGGCCTCCATCCTACTGAATATGCTGATCGGCTTGGGGGTGGGTATGCTGATCGCCTGACCGCCGCCCTTCCCGGCACGCCGAGGCTCCCCCATATCTGGCTAGAGAAGTCAGGGATTTGGGCAATGCTTGTGACAGTTTTTGGCGGCGGCGGCTTTATCGGGCGCCATATCGTGCAGCGCCTGGCGGCGGCGGGCCATAGCATTCGGATTGCGGGGCGCGATACGGAACGCGCCGCGCGGCTTTGTACGATGGGCGGTGTGGGGCAAATCACGCCCGTTGCGGCCTCAATCACCGATGAGGCTTCGTCAGCCCGCGCGGTGGCGGGGGCGGATATCGTCATCAATCTGGTGGGCATTCTGTTCGAAAGCCGGGCGGGGGATTTTCAGCGCATCCAGGCGGAAGGGGCGGGGCGCGTCGCGCGGCTGGCCGCCGCCGCCGGGGCCAAGCAATTCCTGCATCTTTCCGCGATTGGCGCCGATGCCGCGAGCCCGAGCCTTTACGCGCAAACCAAGGCGGCGGGCGAGGCGGCAGTGCTGGCGGCCTTTCCCAGTGCCATTATTCTGCGGCCTTCGGTGGTGTTTGGGCCGGATGACCAATTCTTCAATCGCTTCGCGGGCCTTGCCGCCATGCTGCCCTTCATGCCGGTAGTGGCGGGTGAGACGCGCTTTCAGCCGGTTTATGTGGGCGATGTGGCGGATGCGGCGATGGCCGCGCTGGCGGACCCGGCGGCGGCGGGCAAGGTTTTCGAACTCGGCGGCCCGCGCGTGATGAGCATGCGCCAAGTGCTGCGCTACATCCTGTATGTAACGGGCAGGCGCCGGCCGATGATCGCCCTGCCGGAGGGGTTCGTGCGCCTGCAAGCGCGCCTTGGGGAGCTGCTGCCAACCCCGCCGCTCACGCGCGATCAGCTGATCCTGCTGGGGAAGGATAATGTGGTTTCGCCCAATGCCCTGGGATTTCAGGCACTTGGCATTGAACCCAAGGCGGTGGAGGCGATTGTGCCGGCCTACCTGGCGCGGTTCCGCCAAGGTGGGCAGCGGGCAGCGACGCCATAAAGTCCGCTTCGGACATATTTTAGGGGCGTAGTAGGTTGAAAGAAAAGCATGAGGTGGCGGCAGCTCCTATTTATGTCATAAATTCTGTCCTTATCGCGCAAAAAAGACTCGCTTTGGTGATTGGCTTTGGTTATGGGGCGACTCTGGCTTCAACCACGACCAAGGATCACCCCCTATGGCCGAGAAAATGCTGCAATTTGTCCGCCTGGCGCAGCACCAGCCGGATAAGCGGGAAGCAACCGACCGCCGCGCGGATTGGAATGAGGTTTATCGCCCCTTCGTCGCGGAAGCGGCGACCGAGCAGGCATCCCGGTGTTCCCAATGCGGCGTGCCCTTCTGCCAGGTGCATTGCCCGCTCAATAACAATATCCCCGATTGGCTGAAGCTGACCGCTGAGGGCCGGCTTGAGGAAGCCTATGAGGTTGCCTCGGCCACCAATAACTTCCCGGAGATTTGCGGCCGCGTCTGTCCGCAGGATCGGCTATGCGAAGGCAATTGCGTGATCGAAAAGGGTTTTGAGGCGGTCACTATCGGCGCCGTCGAAAAATACATCACCGATACGGCCTGGGAGAATGGCTGGGTGAAGCCGCCCAAGCCCGTGCGCGAACGCGCCGAGAGCATCGGCGTTATTGGCGCCGGCCCGGCTGGCATGGCGGCGGCTGAACGGCTGCGCGTAATGGGCTTTCAGGTGACGATTTATGACCGGCATGACCGCGCCGGCGGGCTGATGATTTACGGCATCCCGAATTTCAAGCTGGAAAAGGATGTGGTGGTACGCCGCTGGCAGCAATATGCCGAAGGCGGCATTGAATTTCGGCTGAATTGCGCTGTGGGGCGCGATATCTCCTTGGGTGAGTTGCGCCGCAAACACGCTGCGGTGTTGATCGCGACCGGTGTCTACAAGGCGCGCGATATTGTGGTGCCAGGCGCTGATCTGCCCGGCGTGGTGGCGGCATTGGATTATCTGATTGCATCCAACCGCAAGGGCTTGGGTGATGCCGTGCCGGAATTCGATTCCGGCGCGCTGAATGCCGAAGGACGCCATGTGGTGGTGATTGGCGGCGGCGATACCGCGATGGATTGCGTGCGCACCGCAACGCGCCAGGGCGCGGCTTCTGTCACCTGCCTTTATCGGCGTGACAAGGCGAATATGCCGGGGTCCATGCGTGAAGTGTATAATGCCGAAGAAGAAGGCGTGCGCTTTGAATGGCTGGCCGCGCCGGACGCTTTTGACGGCAAAGCAAAGGTTGAAGGCGTCCGCGCGGTGCGGATGCACCTTGGCCTGCCTGATGCAACAGGCCGCCAGCAGGTGGAACCCATCGCCGGCAGCGATTTCACAATGAAGGCCGATCTGGTGATCAAGGCGCTTGGCTTTGATCCGGAAGATTTGCCGATGATGTTTGAAGAACCCGCGCTTTCAGTCTCGCGCTGGGGCACGCTGAAGATAGACCATCGCAGCATGATGACCGCGCTGCCTGGCGTTTTCGCCGCCGGCGACATTGTGCGCGGTGCGTCCCTTGTTGTGTGGGGCATTCGTGACGGCCGCGACGTGGCGGAACAAATCGCGGCTTTTGTGGAAGCTGGCAAGTCAAGCATGGCAGTGGCGGCGGAGTGATCAAAATGAACGACATTGAACAAGACGTCGCCGTCATGCGCGCAGAAGCCGCACGCCTTGCCGCCGAAGCACATCTTGACCTGACCGAACATGATGCCTGCGGTGTTGGCCTTGTGGCTGCACTTGATGGCAAGCCGCGGCGGGAGGTGGTGCAGGCCGGCATTGATGCGTTGCGCGCCGTTTGGCATCGCGGCGCTGTGGATGCGGATGGCAAGACCGGTGACGGTGCGGGCATTCATGTTGAAATCCCGCAAGATTTCTTCGCCGCCGTGGTGGAACGCGGTGGCGATAGGCTCCGCCCCGGGCGCATTGCGGTGGGGCAGGTGTTTCTGCCGAAATCCGACCTCGGCGCGCAGGAACGCTGCCGGCAGATTGTGGAAACCGAAATTCTCAATGCCGGCTACGCAATCTATGGCTGGCGGCAGGTGCCGATCAATGTCGCCTGCATCGGCGAAAAAGCCAATGCAACACGGCCCGAGATTGAACAAATCCTGATCCATGATCCGGAACAGCGCGATATCGCGACCATTGAACGCGACATGTATGTCATCCGCCGGCGGATCGAAAAGCAGGCGATCACGGCGCAGATTGCGGAGCTTTACCTGTGCTCACTCTCCGCGCGGTCCATCATCTATAAGGGCATGTTCCTGGCGGAAGCGCTGACAGAATTCTACCCCGATCTGCTGGATGAACGTTTCGTCAGCCGCTTCGCGATCTATCATCAGCGCTATTCCACCAATACCTTCCCGACCTGGCGGCTGGCGCAGCCTTTCCGCACGCTGGCACATAACGGCGAGATCAATACGCTACATGGCAATGTGAATTGGATGAAGTCGCACGAGACGCGGCTATCACATCCTTTGCTCGATCCTTTCATGGATGATCTGAAGCCCGTGGTGCAGGCGGGTGGTTCTGATACCGCGACACTTGATAACGTGTTCGAATTGCTGGTGCGCGCCGGGCGCGATGCGCCCATGGCCAAGGCGCTCCTGATTCCTGAAAGCCTTGGCAATAACGCGACCATGCCGCAGGCGCATCGTGATCTGGTTCTTTACTGCAACGCCGTCATGGAACCCTGGGATGGCCCGGCGGCGATTTGTGCCACCGATGGGCGCTGGGTGGTGGCGGGGTTGGACCGCAATGGGCTGCGCCCGCTGCGCTATAGCGTGACGGCGGATGGGCTGCTGATTGTGGGCTCCGAGACCGGCATGGTGAAGCTGGCCGAAGACCGCATCATCCAGAAGGGCCGCGTTGGTCCCGGCCAATCCATTGCCGTTGATCTGGATGAGGGGCAGTTCTTCGAGGATATGGCGCTGAAGGATTTGATTTCTGGCCGCAAGCCCTTCGGCCAATGGACCGAACGCACCACGCGCATTGATGAAATAGTCAAGGCCGAAGCCGATGAACGCGCGAACCTGACCGGCGAGGATTTGCGCCGCCGCCAGCTTTCTGTCGGCTATACCTTGGAAGAATTGGAATCCATCCTGCACCCCATGGTGGAAGACGCCAATGAGGCGGTGGGGTCCATGGGCGATGATACACCCATCGCGGTGCTGTCTGAACAGTATCGCGGCCTGCATCATTATTTCCGCCAGGCCTTCAGCCAGGTGACCAATCCGCCGATTGATAGCTTGCGTGAGACGCGGGTGATGACGCTGAAGACGCGGCTCGGCAATCTGGGAAATATCCTGGATGAAGATCCGACCCAATGTGACATGCTGATGCTGGATAGCCCCGTGCTGTCCAATGCCGAATTCGATGCCATGCGCGCCTATATGGGCACAACCGCTTGTGTGGTGGATTGCACTTTTCCCGTTGCGGAAGGTGAGGCCGGGCTGCGCCGCCACATCGAACGCATCCGGCGTGAGGCTGAGGAAGGTGTGCGCTCCGGCTGTGCCCATGTGATCCTGACAGATGAGGCGCAATGCGCCGAACGCGCCGTGATCCCGATGATTCTTTCGGTGGGCGCGGTGCAGACGCATCTGGTAAAGAATGGGCTGCGTACCTTTACCTCGCTCAATGTCCGCGTCGCGGAAAGCCTTGATGTGCATTATGTCGCGGTGCTGATTGGTGCGGGTGCGACCACAGTGAATGCCTATCTGGCGCAGGAAAGCATCGCGGATCGGCACAGGCGCGGCCTGTTCGGTGCCATGTCACTGCGCGAAGCGGTGGGGCGCTACAAGAAGGCGGTGGATAAGGGCCTGCTCAAGGTCATGTCCAAGATGGGGATTGGCGTTTTGTCTTCCTATCGCGGTGGCATGAATTTCGAAGCGATTGGGCTATCGCGCGCACTGGTGGCGGAGTTTTTCCCGGGTACGCCTTCGCGCATTTCCGGCATTGGGCTTTCAGGTATTGCGCGGCGCGTGCTGGCCTTGCACGCAAAAGCCTGGGCAGAAGGTGCGGTGACGCTGCCGATCGGTGGGCTTTACAAGCTGCGTCGTCGTGGAGAAGCACATGCCTTTGACGGCACGCTGATCCATACGCTGCAAAGCGCGGTGGAGAGCGAAAGCTACCAGACCTTCAAGCGTTATTCCGATGCGGTGCGGCGCCTGCCACCCGTGGCACTGCGCGATCTGCTCGATTTCCGTACCGAAGGCCGTACGCCGATTGCGCTGGAAGAAGTGGAAAGCATCACGGAAATCAGGAAGCGTCTGGTCGCACCTGGCATCTCGTTGGGCGCGCTGAGCCCAGAAGCGCATGAAACGCTTTCCATCGCCATGAACCGCATTGGTGCGCGGAGCGATTCCGGCGAAGGCGGTGAAGACCCGGCACGCGCCAAGCCGCGCGCTAATGGCGATAACGCCAATTCCGCGATCAAGCAGATCGCCTCTGGGCGCTTTGGCGTTACGGCGGAATATCTGAACAATTGCCGAGAGATCGAAATCAAGGTCGCGCAGGGTGCCAAGCCTGGTGAGGGCGGGCAATTGCCTGGCTTCAAAGTGACCGGGCTGATTGCCAAGCTGCGCCATTCCACACCCGGCGTGATGCTGATCAGCCCGCCGCCGCATCATGATATCTATTCCATCGAAGATCTGGCGCAGCTCATTTATGACCTGAAGCAGATCAACCCGGACGCCACGGTTTGCGTGAAGCTGGTCAGCCGTTCGGGCATCGGTACCATCGCGGCAGGGGTCGCGAAGGCGAAAGCGGATGCGATTCTGGTTTCCGGCCATTCCGGCGGCACTGGTGCCTCCCCGCAGTCTTCCATCAAATATGCCGGCTTGCCTTGGGAAATGGGGCTGTCTGAGACGCATCAGGTTTTGTTGCTCAATCGGCTGCGGCATCGCGTGAAGCTCCGCACCGATGGCGGTATCAAGACCGGGCGCGATGTGGTGATTGCTGCCATGCTGGGGGCCGAGGAATTCGGCATTGGCACGGCATCCTTGGTAGCCATGGGCTGCATCATGGTGCGGCAATGCCATTCCAATACCTGCCCGGTTGGCGTCTGTACGCAGGATGAGGCTTTGCGCGCCAAATTCGCCGGCAGCCCGGAAAAGGTGATCAATCTTTTCTCCTTTGTTGCGGAAGAAGTGCGTGAGATTCTGGCAAGCCTTGGCATGCGGAAACTCACTGACGTGATCGGCCGCACCGATCTGCTGCAACAGGTCAGCCGTGGGTCGGAGGATTTGGATGACCTGGATCTCAATCCGCTGCTGGTGCAGGCCGATGCCGGCCCGCATGCGCCCTATTGCACGCTGGAAGGCCGCAATGAGGTGCCGGAGACCTTGGATGCGGAAATGATTCGTGATGCGGATGCGCTGTTCCGCCATGGCGAAAAGATGCAGTTGCAATACAATATCCGCAACACGCATCGCGCCATTGGCACGAAAGTGTCATCGCGCATTGTCCGGCAATTTGGTATGACAGGGCTGCAAGCCGGGCATTTGACCGTGCGGCTGCGTGGCAGTGCCGGCCAATCGCTTGGCGCCTTCGGTGTACGCGGCTTGAAGCTGGAAGTCTTTGGCGATGCCAATGATTATGTCGGCAAGGGGCTTTCTGGCGCTTCCATTGTGGTGCGCCCTGCGCCTTCATCCAGCCTGATCTCTCATGAGAACACTATCATCGGCAATACGGTTCTTTATGGCGCGACGGCTGGGGAGCTTTTCGCGGCTGGCCAGGCCGGCGAGCGTTTCGCCGTGCGCAATTCCGGTGCCACTGCCGTGGTGGAAGGCTGCGGCGCTAATGGCTGTGAGTATATGACAGGCGGTACGGTGGTGATCCTTGGCGCGGTTGGCGATAATTTCGGCGCGGGTTTCACCGGTGGTCAGGCCTTCATCTATGATGCGGATGGCACGTTTGAAAAGCGTATCAATCCGGAAACCTTGCTCTGGTCGCGCCTTGCGCATCCGTATTGGGAAGAAGCGCTGCGTGATCTGATTGGCAGGCATGTTGCTGAAACAGGCAGCCGTTTCGCCGCGCGCTTGTTGAATGAATGGGCGACGGAACGCGGGCGCTTCTGGCATGTGGTGCCGAAGGAATATGCGAAATATTTGCCGGTACCGATGAGTGAAGCGCAGTTGATTGCGGCGGAGTGAGGCCCCCCTACAACTGCCGGATCGCTGAAAGGAATTGGGGATGTCAATCGAACAGATGGCTTATTATCAAAGCAAGCTGACTTTCGAGATGGATTCCTGGGATCTTCATGTTGCGCTCAGCAATAATGAGGCTTTGGTGGTTGTGGATGGCCGATCCGAAGCGGCCTTTGCGAAGGAGCATATCCCCGGCGCGATCAGCCTGCCGCATCGGGGTATCTCGACGCTCAGCACCGAAGCCCTGGATAAGTCGAAGACGTATATCTGCTATTGCGATGGCATTGGGTGTAACGCGTCAACCAAAACCGCGCTTAAACTACTGACCCTTGGCTTCAAGGTGCGGGAACTGATCGGCGGCTTGGATTGGTGGAAGCGTGATGGCTACCAGACCGCAGGCTCAGAAGGCCGCGCTGGCACCCCGGTTGGCTGTGGGTGCTGAAAACTATTCCCCAAGCCGTGCAACCGATCGGGGTTGGTGCCTTGGGGCCAGATGTTTACCATCGCATAACTGATCTGCTGGCCTTCGCCCGGTTCGCGCCTGCTTTCCGCCAATCTTCGTGATCCCGTGCAAAGTGCCTTGCCGAAACATCAAGGAATATGTCATGCGTTACACGTCTGGTTACGAATACTGAGACCCTTCTTCGATGGGAGGCTTAATCCTGCGGGGTTGAGCAATTGGGAGCGCATGAAAATTGATTTCCGCGCCGATGGGCGGCCAATCCCTATCCTGGAAGTTGGCGATCTTGTGCGCCTGACGCGTGACGAAGCCGGCCCCATGCCCACCGCGCAGGCTGGGGAATGGGGCAAAATCCGCCGCATTTCCGATAGGGGCACACTAGATATAGTGCTTGCAGGCTATTCTCGCCCGCGCGGTGTGGCCCTGGCCCTGGTCAGTGATTTTCCAGCTATAAACGTCATCCCTTGTGATCATCGTGGCGTGGCGCTGGAATTGCCCAAATGGTCCAATTGGCGAAAGGGTGAGGCCAGTAGTTTTGCATCCCGCAAGGATAGGGGCTGAAAAAGCCTAACCTTAAGCTTATAGCGTCACCCCGCCATCAGCGGTTTGCGGGAAGCACAAAACTCCTCCACCGCCATAATGTATCGCAACAGTTCAGCCTCACCCACCGGCAGGCTCAGCGCCACCATGCCGCGCCGCGCGATATAAATGCCGGCCTTCATCATATCCAGAAAGAACAATTCCCTCAGACCTTCCTCCTGAGCACTTGCGGTATAGGGGCGAAGGATTGCCCCCAGGCGGAAATGCGGCTGCACCATGCTGCCAATGCCGGTGAATTGCATAGCAACGCCGTGCTTGGTGCAAAGCGCGTTCAGCGCATCGCGCAGCCCATCGCCACGCTTACGAAGCGCCTCAGCCGCGCTGTCATCAAAAATCTCGCCCATGGCCAGCATCCCCGCCGACATGGAAAGCACATTGTTGTTGAAGGTCCCTGCATGGACCAAGGCACCCGGCCGATGGGAATCGAATACTGACATGACATCCGCGCGCCCGCCAAAGGCGCCGAAGGACATACCACCCGCGATATACTTGCCGAGTGAGACAAGATCCGGCGTGATCCCATGCAGCTTTTGCAGGCCGCCCGCCGTGTGACGGCTGGTCATCACCTCATCGAAAATCAGCAAGGCGCCGACTTCTCGCGTGGCATCGCGCAGCCCCGCCAGAAATTCCCGCGTGGCAGGGATACAGCCGCCGCTGCCCATCATGGGTTCCAGCAGCACGGCAGCCAGGTCGGCGCCGTGTTCGCGGATCAGCGCCAAAGTGCCGGGCAGATCGTTGTATTCGGCAAGCGTCACCGAGAACGGCGCATTCACCACACTACCGCCGGTGACGAAGCTCATCACGCCGCCGTGATAGCCGCCACGGAAGGCAATGATCTTGCCGCGTCCCGTATGCGCGCGCGCGGCTGCCAGGGCCATCAGATTTGCCTCGGTCCCGCTATTGGTGAAGCGTACCAATTCCAAGGCCGGGAAACGCGCGCATAAAATGGCAGCGAGCTTCGCCTCATTCTCACCAACCGAGGCCAGGCTGATGCCGTTTTGGATCACCTGATGCAGCATCGCCTGAATGCGCGGATCGGAATGACCAAACAGCCCCGCAGTATATTCACCGCAGAGGTCTAGGTATTTGTGGCCGTCGATATCTTCCAGATAGCAGCCCTGGCCGCTTTTCATCGCGGTTGGGAAGGGCGTGTAGAATAGCGTTGTGCGCGTATTGCCGCCCGGCATCACGGTGCGGGCTGCCTCATGCGCGGTGGCGCTGTTGGGGCGTGCGCGGGCGTAATTCTCTCGTGCTTCGGCAAGGGCCGCTTCCAAATCGGAATTGCGCGGCGTGGCGGATGCATCAAGTGGCGGTGTCATGCGCGTTCCTCCTTATCCTTGGGCGGGCTTTGGTTTTCCGGGGTCAAAAAGCCCCCTAGCCTTGGGCGAACCACTTCAACATGTTTCCTGGGGCCATGCACCCCCTTTTGTCTGGGCTGCGCTTTGCACCCGCGGCAGGCGGGTGGCATAAGCGCGCGGTGCGGATTCTCTATCACCTTCCCCTCTCCCCCTATGCGCGCAAGGTGCGGCTCGCTCTCGCGGAAAAGCGCATTCCCTTTGATCTTCGGGTCGAAAGGGTTTGGGAAAGGCGTGAGGAGTTCCTGGCCATCAACCCCGCCTGTACGGTACCGGTGCTGCAGGAGGAAAACGGCTTTTGCATCATCGATTCCTACGCCATTTGCGAATATCTTGATGAAGCCTATCCGGATATGCCGTTGCTTGGCCGATCACTCGGCGAAAGGGCGGAAATCCGGCGCCTGGTTGCCTGGTTTGATGGCAAGTTCCACCTGGAAGTCGGGCGGAACCTGCTGTTCGAAAAGCAGATGAAGCAGCTCATGGGCCGCGGGAATCCAGATGCCGGGGCCATTCGCGCCGGCTATGCCAATTTACGCCCGCATCTTGATTACCTGGGCTGGCTTGCGGAAACCCGGCCATGGCTTGGGGGGAATGCGCTCTCACTCGCGGATTTGGCAGCGGCAGCACATCTTTCGGCGCTGGATTACCTGGGCGATGTGGATTGGGCGCTGAATGACGCGGCCAAGGATTGGTATGCGCGGGTGAAATCCCGTCCATCCTTCCGGCCCCTGTTGCAGGACCGGATCAGCGGCCTGATCCCGCCCGAGCATTACGCTGATTT
>Ga0315900_10009003_pt1 | contig 12738 bp, 16 predicted proteins | sample LakEriMetagenome_FD_203521 | JGI IMG/M metagenome (GOLD analysis project Ga0315900, IMG submission 203521) | Freshwater fungal communities from buoy surface, Lake Erie, Ohio, United States - Buoy 12 MA114 | ecosystem: Environmental > Aquatic > Freshwater > Lake > Lake biofilm | place: USA: Lake...
GAACGTGAACGAAATCGCTCTACGTATCTCTCAACCTACTCAGGGAGCAGGAGCGGGAGCAGGTTTCTTGCGGTTCTCGCGGATGATCTTTAGAAACTGAAGAAACAGGGGAATGAGTTCCTCCCATCCCTTCGTTCCAACCTCAGGAGCACTTTCAGACGTGCAAACCTCATTTTCACTCAGCTTTGCTTCCAAAGCGTCACAAAGTTCGTCCACACTTGAACCCGCCAAAATGTTAGCCATAATCAAACCTCTTTAAGAAACACCTAAAAAACGGCTCACGGACACTCCGCAAGCTCAAACAAAACTGAGTTGATCGTTGACGAGCGCGGCAATGATGTCTTGGGTCCGTGGGATTCCCATACCCCAAAACGGATCGTGTCCAGGATCGCCTTTGTCTTGGGTGTACTTCGCGAGAAACGCTCTGACAGCTTCGATTCCCGTAAAATCTGCGTATCCTTCTCTCCGCATCAAATCAATGATTAAAGCGAGCAAGCCTGCCATGAACGGAGTCGCCATGCTCGTTCCAGACATGCTGCGAACCCCGCTGGTGCTGTTGTTGGAACACGAAACAATGTCCTGCCCTGGGCAGCAAATATCGAGCTCACGGCCACCAGACGAAAACGAAGATCTTTGACCATCTTTCCGGTACGCACCAACGGCAAGAGCCTCTTTGTGGTACCGCGCAGGATACCCGATCGTGTTTCTTCGACCATCAAAACCCGAGTTGCCAGCAGCGCAAACAACGATCACACCTTTTGACCAAGCATACTCCAGTGCCTCTCGAGTCGGCTCGTAAGGACTGCTTGATCCAAGCGACAAATTGGCAACGTCTGCTCCTTGGTCTGCGGCTTCGCGTACTGCTTGCGAAATACCATCAGACGATCCCCGACCATCGTTGGACAGCACCTTGAAAACTAACAGTGAAGCACCAGGAGCGACCCCAATCCCATCCCTTCCTAGTGCCGTGCCAGCGACATGGTTTCCGTGGCCGTTGCCGTCTCTTACGCTTTCGCCTCGAATGAACGACTTCGAATAAACAGGCTCGGGAAGCAAATCATGCGGACTGTATCCAGTATCTAGCACCGCTATGCGGGCCTTTCCGGTGACTCGCTTCCAAATTGGTTCAAAAATGGCTTTTTGTAAATGCCACGGATCGCCAGCGAAAGCGAACGTTTCAACGTCGGAAACCAAATCCGGTGGAAGATAGACGGGAGGGCTGTTCATGGCTTCATTTTATGGGGTTAAAGGTACTGTCCTAAACTCACCAACCCATCTGCCAGGCGTGGAAGTCGGCGTAACTACCGTCCACCCTGGGGTGTTGGCCTCGATCCATCGCGGCCCGCCAAACTAGGTACCGGCCCCAGCGGCGGCCAGTTCTGTTTTTTTTTCAACCCACTTTTTGATCGTTGGGAAATCCAACGCGCAATGCACTAACGCATCGCGGGCTGTTACCGTGTAGACGTCCTCGAAGAGACCGAGCTCGGCGTGACTGACGCGATAGTTCGCAGTCAACGCGGCGATGGCCAGGTGGTCGATTTCGGGAAATTCGAATGACGGCCGTTCCTCGGCCACGGCTGCGGAGTGGGCATCGGCATAGGCATGGGCTAAATCAAGAAACTTTCGATACTCCCGAGCAACGCTCGCGGGTCGCCATTTGCCCGTCGACCCATCGAACGCCAAAGTGTGGGGCAGGGGAGTGTAGTAGCGCTCGGACTCGACGTCGAACCCTCGAGCGATCGCGGCATTCCAGACGGATCCGTCGGCCAGTGTGACGCGGTGCGAGTCAAGCAACTTGGGGCGCTCGAGAATCGACGGGTTTAACTTGTCGTCGTTCCATCGACCCACCCAACAACCTTGCGGCCCGTCTGGATTCCAGACTCTGGCCCAGGATTGTGCTTTGGGGTCGAGCTTCAAATCCCGATTGTCATACACCCCGGCAACGTTTGAGAAACGACACAACCAACCGGGGCCACTTCCTTCGGGTCCGGCTAACACTTCCCGAGTTTGGAAACTGGCACCACGGTCGGTTGCGTAGTTTAGATGCGCCGGCACGCTGAACGGCGTACCGTCCACGCGCGGCGTGAAATAAATGAACATGAATTGGGTTCCGTTGTGATTGTGATGCGGTTAAACCGCTTTGTTTTGCGGGTTCCATAACTCGCAAATTGCTTCGAACTTTTGCACCTCGGCCAGCTTCTCAGCGGCTTCCCATGCGTCGGCCTGATTCAATTGGTCGGCGATGTATCGCGGCCCAAATCCGGTAGCGTTGGCGATCCTTTGGGCCAACTCTGCGCGGGTCTGAGTCTGAGTCTGAGTCTTGGCGGTTGGTTTCTTTTCGTCGGCCATGGTTTAGAGCGCAGAGGCTGCGTTGATAAGGAATGGGGTGTTGGTGCCGTCGAACGCTGCGGTGAGTTCGAACTGCGTGTTTCCGTCGGCTTGATTCTGTGCCTGGAACGGCTGAATCGGCACGACCATACCGTCGGAGGTTATAACGATGTGTTCGGCGGTCGCATCGGGCACAAAAGTGCCGGTTTTGTTGATCCGTTTTCGAAATCGAATCGAGGTGTTCGCGTGCGTCGCGGCGATCCCCTGCAAGTTGATTTTCCCGGCAGTGGATCCGACCAAATTGGATGCGAGTGTGGTGACCTGGATTTTCGGGACCACGGCGTTGACCCCCATGCGAGTATCGAAAACGTCCGACTTGCACCCCTCGGAGGTAATCTCCAAACCAGATTCCAAGCGGATGTCCGTAACGCAACCCATGGCGATTCCGCCAAGTTGTGCCGATGCGATCGTGTGGCGTGCGTCGTCGATGGCTGCGGGAGCTGCTACGCCCTCGGAAAAAGTCGCTGGGTTGAGAACCCCATCGGGACTGAGTCCAAACACCTCGATTTCGATTTGTGCGTCTTGTCGGTTGCTGCATTGGAGATTTCTCCAAATCGCTCGGCCCGTGGTGAACGCAACTTTTCGATGAGCTGTTCCAGATGCGATGAACCCGTCGTCGTTGTACAGAATTTCAAACAGCTCGGCGGGTACTTGGGCCGAAAGGGGAATTCCCAAGAAACCCAGCACGCCCAACGCGGATGCAACGTTGTGCGAGGTGAACCGAAACCCCGTCTTGATTTCTTGGATCGACGTTTGGAGTGGGTAAAAGCTTCCAGCGGTCGGTGCGGTCTGCATTTGCGCAGTGGATGCGAACGCGGCGGAAACGATGCCACCGATCCAATTGTTCCCAAGTTTCAACGCTGTGGCTTTGTATGGCATGTCAAAATCCCTGTGGTTAAACGAACCGCATTCCCTGGTCCAAATCTTTGTCCAAAACCCTGTTGTAGACTTCCTCCCAGATCTGTCCCAAGGAATCCACCTCGGCTGTCGTCAACCGGGTGAATTCGTCTCGCGTCCAGGGGTTGAAGTTCAGGGCGTTGACCTGATAGCGAAGCTGCCCGCGATTGGTCGTCACGACGATGGTGGCCATTCGTGCCCGGTTTCTGGTTTCCCCAGTGAACACTAGCGGCAACATGTGGCCGTACTTCCGCAGTTTTCGGCCAGTGTATGAACCCCAAAAAGCTTTGGTTCCAAATGCCAAGGCTTCCCCGCTTCGCTTTTGATACCCGGCTGCCTGGCCGTGTTCGACCGTGAACCGTTTTGGGGTGTTCTCGCGGTGATGTTCTTCGGCGATCCGTTGGTAAGCCTCGCGCGACGCCTGGCGGTGTTGTTTGGCCATCGACCTCGGCACGTTGCCGCGTTCTCGGATTTTTATCGCTCGGATTTCCATTTTTCACCCTGGGAACGTTAGAAATCGGCTTGAACGTCGACGGACTGGAAACGGTGTCGGCGCGGTGGGCACAAAAAACGAACGGCGTCTTGGTGGTTCGTTGGAAAGACCGCCACCTCTGCCTGACAAGTAAAGCTGACCGACTTCCGAGGTGGTGAGAGTACGGCCGTACAGTCGAAAGTCGTCTGTAAATCCCGAATAGAAATCTCCGTTTACTCCAAATCTGTAACCGATTGCAAGTCCATTGGTTCTAGTGATCGCGACAGTATCCGCTCGAGTGCCTACCAGTCGTCCGTCGAAAAACAGTCTCGCCCCAGACGCATCAGTGACCCCACAAATGTGCGTCCATCGGTTTTGGTATGCAGCATTGATCATGATCACGCTTAAAACGGCGGTTCCACCGAAGGTAAATTCAAGATTTTGAAAGTTAAAGCGCAATCCGAAGGATGTTCCGAATTGGCCTAAGCTGAATGGCCGGGTCAGGCTGCTTGTGGTAAGTGGATTGATCCAGATCGAAAAGCTGTTGGCGCTACCCGACATTGCATCCATACGAAAAGTATTGGTAAAAACTCGGTCGTCCACCCCATCGTGAAACAAGGCCAGCTTTTCCCCATTCGTTTGCCATGATGTGTTTCGGTCGGCATTCAGCAAATTGCAGTGATTATCGTTTCCGGAAAGGTCCGGCAAAAGCCCCTGCGTGGCACCGGTAAGAGAGGCACACCACAATCCGAGTAGTCGGTCCTGCATCCAGTCTTGTTCGAAAAACGCTATCACGTAACGCTGACCTCGGATCCCGTTCGGATTTCTACGGCAACTCGCACGGCCATTGGCTGGCCAGAACGGTTGTTAATTCTCACGTTGATTTGGTCGCCGCCCTCAATTACCTGTTGGGTATTGAATCCGAGGTTTGCAACGATGTCACCTTGGGTCATCGCGAATTTAAGGGGTGCTGCTAAGCCGAACGTGGTTCCACCTGTGACTGATACAATTTCTGCCCATTGGTGGTTTCCAGTACCGCCCGCTGCGGCACTTATGCAAATCACGTCGCCGATAGCAAGCGTTCCTGCGGCTTGAACGGTAATCGACGTAGCTCCGGCACTAGCGGCTGCGGCCAGGGTCGTTTGCGATGCGGCAGTCGTTGGTGCTGGGTTTGTGACGTCGAATCTACGGTCCTGGGTGTTTAAGACCCCATTTAGAGTTCGGCGAATCATTGTGCGTAATTCACGCGTCGGGACGCTGTTGTTCCGTCGGCCACTCCACACGTGCACAACCACGCTGTCGGCGGTGCGGGCGTCAATTGTGGCGTCCAACGTGCTGCCATCGGCCAGAGTCTGGCCGACAATCAAATCAGTGGCGGGAAATTCGCTCAGACGACGCTGAATAAAGGTTGCCATTGTTCGCGTTCCTTCAATTCCTCAATTTCTAGGGGTGTCGTGCTATCTGGTTCCACACTCGCAGCCAAAATCGGTGCGGCTTCCTCGGCGCTCAATCCAACGCCGTTGAAGGTTGTTGGGGCTGTTAATGCAATCCGAATTTCTTCAATCCCGAAATCGGGCAGTTGATTCGCATCGGGTTTCATCCATGCAATCACCTCGGCAATCAAAGGATTGACGAGAGCTGCGGCGTCCAGTTTTTGTAAAACGCTCTGTGCTAAATTTGCATTCGCGCGATGGAGAGAAATGATTCCCAAACGGCTTAATCGGCACACTGTTGGCTTGGGCGGTGCGATTGAATTGACACGCACTGCACAATCCGCAAATCGGCGGGCCATGTAATGCGTCAACGCTTGGTCGTCGGCCTGAATAATGCCGCGTAGTTTGTCGGCGTCCACAATTTTAACTCCCTCTGATGAATGAAATGCAATCCCATTTGGAATCGGCTCCGACGTATTCGAACGCCACGCGGTCCACGACTGTGGGCGATGTGCTCAAGGTGACGTTGGCGGCTGCAAGGTCGCCTCGAAAGCGGTAGTCGCTTCCCCAGTTCACCACACGCGACCCCTGGGCATCTTGCCGCAAACGAAAGATGATCACTCTGCCATCGATAGGATTTGTCGGGTTGGCAATGGTTCGGTTACCACCGAGAGTGACGTCGAATTTGTTCGCCGCTGCGGCATCGACCGTGATGGTGGCCGCGTCGGCCAATGCCTCGGGGGCCAGATCCAACGCATCGGTAAATGTCTTGACGCCTTCGACGCTCTGGGCGGTGGTGGTCAACACGACGCCCGATGTCGACAACTGCCCGGCGGTGAACTGCAACCCCGCCCCGATAGTCGCGACACTGACAACGGATCCGTCGCCAGCCAACAACCCTGCAAAGGTCGTGGTAGTGGAGCTCGATACGCTGTTGGGTCCTGCGGCACCCGTCGGCCCCTGGGGACCAGTCGCTCCAGTGGATCCCGTCGCACCCGCTGGACCCTGCGGTCCTGTCGCGCCTGCAGGACCAGTCGCACCCGCTGGGCCTTGTGGGCCAGTGGCTCCCGTTGCACCCGTTGCACCGGTCGCCCCGGTGTCTCCCCGAGGAATTGCGAAGTTGAAAACGGCGGCGCTCGAGGTGCCAATGTTGGTGATTGTCGCGCTCGAACCAGCGGCCCCGGTCGATACGGTGCCCACGGTAATCGTGGCGGCGGATCCCGCGGCCCCGGCTGCACCTGTCGGCCCGGTCGGGCCTGTTGGTCCCTGGGGGCCAGTCGCTCCCGTGGATCCCGTCGCACCCGCTGGGCCTTGTGGTCCAGTCGCCCCGGTGTCCCCTCGAGGAATCACGAAAGCCAAAACCACGGCTTGAGACGTGCCGGTATTGGTCACGCTGGCCGAGGATCCCGGGGCTCCCGTCGTGGTCGATCCGACGTTGACGGTTACTGTCCCTCCACCGCCACCGCCGCCACCATTGGGCGCACCGTAGTCGGCGGCGATCTCAACCACAATTGGGGGTGGTGGTGTGATGTCGATTTCTTCTGTCATCGTTTCCCCCTAGTTCAACACGTACACAATGGCCATCAAATACCGGCGGCTCTTTTGGTTGCTGTCGGTGCCACGGATGATCATTTGCCAGCGGCCCGATAGGTCGTTGGCGTTTGCACCTCCAACCATCGCGGTGGTTTGCTGTGCGGTCAGTGAGAACACGACGGTACCGGCGGCTGCGTTTATTGTCGGGGTCATTGCCACGTCGGCCTGGCCGGTCTTTCTGAGGATCCCGCTAAAGCTCCAACCCGTGAGGTTTATCACCTGGCCACCGGACTTGAACGCAAACAGAATCCCAAAGTCGTCGCCTCGGGAAATCGTTGCGACTTTCTGCGCGGGGGGCTGTCCAATTTCTTCGCAATCCATCGTTGCCCCCTAGTATTCAAAGACCAATAGAACGTCGTATGCGTCGCCATAACTCAGAACGCTCTCGGGTGGTGTCCGACCCAGGAACGTTACCTCGAGGGAGGTGAACGCTAAGTACCCAGAGGTGTTGGCCATTTCCATCAACCCGGGTTCGCCTGGCGTATCGTTGCTCAAAATCTTCTCGACGGCTGCGGCGGCTTCCTTCCAATGATCGGTGAGGCTTTTCGTCGGGTCGTAGCTGCGAGACAGCACCGCTACCACCTGGCCGTTGCCCGAGTAGCACGCGGGCATGGCATCGAGTTTGAATCGATACCCGCGTTGATCAGGGTACAGAAGACAGAAGGGCCGCACGGCTGCCAATTGCTCGGCGGTCAGGGTCTCGGCGTCTCCCTCGGGTCCAATCCCGTCGACGTAGATACGCCTGGCCGTTTCGGTCGCGTTCCAAGCAATGCCCAACCATGCGGCGAACGGTCGGCAATCGCCAAACATTCGGGCCAAAGCCTCAACAGGTGCGGACAGGACGCCCATGTTATTGGCCTCCTGGCCGATTTCGATAATCGGGCCGTGTGATTTCTGCGACGTTCTCACGCTGGCAAGTAAGCCCCAATCGGGTTCCCTTTGCGTGCGTTTCAACGACCGTGTAGGTGTGTTTGCATCCACCCACCTGGATTTGGGCCAGCGTCGGAACTTGAAGGCCTTCGACGAAAACAGTTCGTTGGATCGCCTTGGATCGCACGGCGGGATTTCCGCGTGTCACGTATCGGGTTATCTCCCCGTGAACCACCGCGTTGGGGATTTCCTGCCACGCGCACGTGGGAGTCGCACGCCAACGCACGCCATCTTCCCCAAACCAAATTTGGTGGTTGATGGCTGCGGTGGCTGCATTCGCGGCGTGGCGGGAAACCATAATCTAGCCCTCGATCCAAGCGACGATTTTTCGTTCGGCTGCCCGGCCAATTCCCTCGAGGTCAAAACCGCCGTTGGTCTTGTGATGGGCGGCAACCTTTTCTCGATCAACCAACCCAGCGTCTCCGAGGGCCTTGGCGATTCGAGGCGAAAGCCCCTCCAAGCCTGGGTAACTGGTTTCGACGTCGGTGCCAAGCTCGGCTTCGGTGTCGGAGTCGCTTTGAAGTGTCAAGGAATCCTTGACACCTGCCGGTTGATCGCTGATGTCTTCGTCGTCGTCGGCTTGTGCGTTCAATGCGTCTGGATCCAGGTCCGATCCTTCGTTCGAATCGGTTCCGGCCCGTTCGTTTGTCGCCTCGGTTGATTTCTTGGTTCGGCGGTCGCGGCGCACTTGCTTGATTCCGGATGTATCCTCGGACAGTTCGCCCGTTGGTACCGCCGCGATGTCGCCAAAATACAGACTGGACGCAAGGTTATCGACCATCACGCCTGGTTCCGTTGTCAGCAAGGCCACCAACCCGCCCGCTGCTATCATTTGGCCATTCATCACCAATGCGTGCTTGGCTCGCAATTCAAACTGCATTTTTAACACCACTCATCCGTTGCTAAGTTACTGAAAAAAAACACGGCGGCAGTTCCCCGCCGCCGTGTACGATTATTGGTCCTCTTTGGGTTGATTCGGTTATCCGTTCAACCGAATCAACACCGACGTTTCGTTGGCGATCTTGGCCTTTTGGGCTTTGCCGATCGCCGAGGTGCCAGCGGTACCGCTGGCCACGGCTAGTTTGTTGGCCGCGTCATAGTTCACGGTCGCGCCAACGGCAAACGTGGTCGCGCTGGCCGAATCGATTTCCACCAACGCGTCGGTCGTGATTGCAACCGAATCACCGATCGCATAGTCGGAGGTGTCGCAAACCAAGCCGGCCTTCCCGCTGCCAGTGAACACAATGTCACCGGTTCGCCCGGCTGCGACGGCCGTGAACTCTTCACGCCCAGAAAACCCGCCCAAATCCCGAATCAAATTGTTCATGATCAAAACTCGCTATCCAAAAACATGTGATTTTGTGAACCGTAGAAAACGCCGCGGCATGGGTCTGGAGGTACCACACCGCGGCGTCACAACGGATTGGTTTAGGCTCGGCAAGAAACCAAGGCGGCTGCCTTGAGAACGCCAACACCGACGTCGTGGGCGATGTCCCACCCGAGACCGAACTCCCCAGCACCGGTAAGAGGTCGGACGCGGAAGCTCGGCATACGCCCAGTACCACGGCGGAAACCTACTTGGACGGCTTGAGTCCCCGATTGCTCGGCGATGTACCAGGTGGAATTGCTTCCGCTCAACTTGGTGTTGGTTCGCGGATCGATCACACCGACGTCGTAACGTGCATCGGATCGCAGTTGGTATTCGCCTGCATGAGGATTGACGTTGCCCGTTTGCGTTGCGTTCCCATGAACCACGTTCGTCGAATTCACGATCTGCTTGCCCAAGGGTCGCAACTTGCGGGGGACGATCAAAAACCCAGCGGTCATGTTAAACGGTCGTGGAACTCCCGATTTGTTTTTAACAGTCTGGGCCGCCATGGCCGATTCCGCGTTGGAAAGGTTGTCGAGGGACAACGCGTTGCCAGTGACAAGGTTTCCGCGGCTTGCATGGAACAACGGTACACCGTCGCTCAAATTTGCGTTGGCCTGTAGTACGGCCACAACCAAATCGGGACGAAGTCGGGCGGCCATGTCACCCATCTGACGTGGCATGACCTGGTTGGCCCCAACCGTATCGTCGATGATGTCCATTTCATCCAGGGCGAAACGTCCCGTGTATCGAGACACTGCGTATGCTTCGCCGAAATCTGCAAAGTCTACGTCTTTGGCCGTGGTCCCACGGGTGTGACGCGTCAACCCTTGGGTCGCATCGAGACCAATGGGTTGGTTCAAGCGGAAGTCGGCCCAATCGGCTTCGGTGGTCCAACCAATGGTCGAGTCGGCGAACTCGGTGTAACCCTGGATCAACCCAACGGAAACCAATGCACCGAAGACGCGGGGCAAATGGGGACTCGAGAAAGCTCGCGTCACGATTTCTTCGACGTCGTCGTGGTGTCGCTTGCCCTTCAAATCGAGGATGCGTTCGCACGTTCGGGCTGCGCTGTCGGAAGAAAACCGACGTCCGACGTCGATGTATCTTTCGAGCTCGCTGTTGCCATCGCTGCCGATTTCCGAATTGAAATCAGCAAGCCAACCGCAACCGGCTCGTTCGAGAAGAACCCGGGCGGATTCCGTTCCGAGCCTCGGGTTTTGGAGGCTGAATCCGGCTCGCATGAGCACGGCGGCCTGGAGGCCTTGAACGCTCGCACCACGAACGCTGTGGACGGCTGGAGCTCGGTTTACCCCGTCGCCGCTTTGGCTCGTCCGATGCCCGGCGGATTGGCCGCGCAATCGCTCGAGGGCGGCCAAGCTAAATTGCTCGACGCTCAAACCTTCGTTGATCGCTCGGGTTACAAACTCTTCCGGATGCCCTTGGCCAAGCTCACGAATCCGCCCAACTCGGCTTCGTTCCTCGAGTCGGGCGGCGTTGATCTGGTCCGTCGTGGCCGTGGTACCGGCTGCGGCTGTGGCTCGGCGATCGGCTGCGGCCAACGCATCCCGCACTGCTTCGCGGGGTTGCGTGGTTCGCGTCGTTCGACGTCGGCGTGGCGATCGCTCGGCGTCGGTGTCGTCGATGTCGTCGTCGTCATCGTCCGATCCGTCGACGTTGTTCGTCGCAACTACGGCTCGCACGGCTTGACGTGCGGCTCGGCGTTGCGTGTTCCCACCAGTAGAGGCTGGGCCTTTGGTACGGGCAACTTGCCCGCGTGGTTTCAGTTTCTTGGTCATCTTGTCGCTCCGTGGTAGATCCGCACCTTTGCCGGGTTTTGCAGATTCTTGCTGACCGTTCCGCGCTGTCCTAATCTTTGAGCGAATCACCGCTCGCGGGTCGGCACCCTCGGCCACCACACTGGTCTCGATTCCGTTCCACTTTTGGACGATTCGCATTGGTTTGTCGGTGGCGGTGTATTTCTGACCACCAAACCGACCTGTTTGGCCGGGCTGCAAAGTCGTCGTGTCTCGCATGCGATACGTTGCACCGATCGACACAGAATCAAGGTGCCCCTCGGCAACGCGTTGCCAAATCATTTCGACGTCCGATGCCGCACTAAATTTCAACGTCGCCGAAATTTCGCTGGCCCCAACCTCGAAATCAAACACGCGGCCAATCACACCCCGCGATTGGTAAACGTCGTGGTCCAATCGCAATGGCATCTTGGGCGGTTCGACCATCCCCGAGGGCAGTAGAACTTCATCGATCCATCCATACTCACCATTCCCCAGGTCGTCGTAGATCGGCACGGGGGCATCGGTGGCGATCACGGCCCGAACGGTTCTGGCCTCGGTGTTCAGACTCCCAGGGGCCTTGGGTGCCGTCGATCGGCGGGCCACTCTGACGGTCGATCGACTGTTGCGTCGGCGTGCGGTCTTGATTGCCACTTTAGGATGCCTCCAATTCGGTTTCGGTGTCTAGTGCTGGAGTTGCTGGGTTTGCGTCGATCGGTTCTGCGAGTGCATTTAACGCGGCGATTTGCTCGGGTGTGAACTTGCTCGGCACAGTACCCCAAACAACAGGCAACCCGGCTGCCTGCAACGCTTCGTTGTCTTTCGAGCGAATTCGAATCGTTTCCTCAGGTCGGCGGCCGTCGGCGGCGATTGCCTCGGAAAGTGCCAGGGTGCCGTTCTCGATTTTGATGCGTTCGGCCATCGCATCCTTAAGAGAGTCGACCGGGGGAGGCTTGGGCCAGGTCCACGCCATTGGCAAATTGACGTTGGGAAATTCGAAGGCCAATTTTTCAAACTTCGTGACTCTGGGGGTTGGTCCCAACACTCCCGTGTACTGGGCGATCCGGATCAATCGGCGGATCATCGGAGTCAAAAAACGTCGCTCGATCTTGGCTTGAATTCGTTCGACGGCTTTGGCGTATCGGCTACCATCGAATCGGGCCGAACTCATGTTGTGATTCGATGCGTCTTTTCGCAGAATCATCCAAGGCATTTCAAAGACGTTGCCGATGTCGGTTTGTTTTTCCTTGCGGAACTCTTTGTAGGTTGCGGCTGGTTGGTTCGCTGCCACGCTGCCAGGCTTCCACCCAGGGGAAATGTACTTCTGGACGCGTCGCCGAACTGGCAAGTTCTTTTCCCTTGGCTCCATAAATTCCGCGTCGGGGTGGTCCGTGTAGAAAAACACCGCGTGGTCGGCTGCGGCTCGGGCCGCGTCTTGCACCTGGTCGTCGTAGTCCCGCAAATCGGCGGCGGGTTGGAGGACGCTCGCAAACCCCGAGAAACCCCGCCTTTGGAACGCGAACCGGCGACGGTAGCAGTGGAGAACCAACTCGGCGGGCAATGTCTGCTTCGACATTGGGTTGGCCGGGTCATACAGATGGAAATTGATCACGCGGCCATCGTCGTCGGTTTCGACGCCACTGTGTACGTTCTTAGAAACCTTGGTGGTGTCCAAGGCTTCGGGGCCAATGTCTAGGATTTTGTAGCTTGCGACACTGTTGCCAATGATTTCTCGGGAAAGGATTTCCCCGTAAATCATAAACTGGGCGACCCATCCATCGAGCAAATCGACCAACGACAAGTTGTCCTGAAACTCGCACTCCTTGGACCATTCTTTTACCAGTGCTTCAACCTCTTCGT
>Ga0315900_10009006_pt1 | contig 12734 bp, 13 predicted proteins | sample LakEriMetagenome_FD_203521 | JGI IMG/M metagenome (GOLD analysis project Ga0315900, IMG submission 203521) | Freshwater fungal communities from buoy surface, Lake Erie, Ohio, United States - Buoy 12 MA114 | ecosystem: Environmental > Aquatic > Freshwater > Lake > Lake biofilm | place: USA: Lake...
ATTTAAAAATCATTAATTGGAAATTGAAAATAATAAATATAATCATATTCGTATAATTATATTTATTATGTTTTAATTGTAATCTAAACAAACCTATCATATATCATTTATATGTTGTAAAAAAATTGAAATTTAAACCTGTTGAAATAATAATTATTACCACAAAGATATTTAATTCGTTCGATAAATTCAACAAATTCAATTTTAAATGGAAAATTCAAACATCAAAGCAAAGGAAAACATATCACATACAATGAATAATTCAGTTAACTTCGTAAAATCAAAAAATGAAACAACAAAATTTAATTTTGTCAACGAACCATTTGTATATGATTTTGAATATGATACTATTAGTAAAACTATTTATATCAAGGCAACACATATGACAGAATTTTTAATGTGGACAAGAGTTATATCTGATAAATTATCAGACAATACATCAAAAAATGTCAAATTAGAATTATCACCATTGAGAATTTTCAAAATTATGTATAATTTTTCTATGAATAAAAGTAGTAATATATATAAAATTATTTTTCCAAAAGAATACAAAGATATTGATGTGCCATTGCCGATTGAAATTGTAGCAAATTTTTCAGACAATGATGAATTTAATAATTATGACGATGAAGATGATGATGACAATAAATACTGTGATATTAAGTTTATTCAATTAAATCCAGAAAAAGTGAGTGATGATAAAAGATTTGATATGAAATTAAAATATCTCAAACATGAAATTTTCAAAAAATATGATCATTTATTGGATTTAAATGAAAATTGTAACAATGATGATAATGTCAAAACTACAGATTTATATATAAATGCTGAATATGATGCAAAATTAGTCGCATTGCAAAAAGAATTTGATACATACAAAACTAATAATGACACAAAATTAACAACACTTCAGAACCAATTTAATGCGTATAAAACAAGTAATAGTACACAAATCACAAATATTCAGAAACAATTTAATGACAAAATAACAGCTATTCAAAAAGAATTTAATGACAAAATTGCAGCACTGCAAACTACATGTGATGCAAAATATGTTGTAAAAACATAAATATTATTGTACAATAATACATATTTAAATGTAACAGTTTTAATAATTTAATTATCTAATTAAATTATTAAAATAGCTGTATCACTAACATAATTATTTAATAATATATCTATGAATGCATAAACATATTATTTTATTCTATAAACGATAACCAGTGATGTATACTAGATAATTCATTCAGAATGAAATTGAACCATTAATATCAATATACATACTAACCATTTATGATTGTATTTTTATAAATTAAAAAACTATTGACAATAATAAATAATAGTAAATAAAATATGCATCGTCATCAACATTATATATTAGTTCACAGCAAATACAAATTAAATTTAAAACTTGTCTTAAAAAAATTGATTTTTTTATTTATTAATACCACTATTTTATTACATTATAATAAAATCTAATAAAATTTAATCGTATAAATATTATGAAAACAATTTCTGTTAAAAAATTTTTATCCGAACAATTTGATAAATTATTAATTTTGGACGTAAGAAGTAATGATTTTTTAGGCGGAAATATACCTTTTGCGCACAATATACCTTCAATTAATTATAAATTAATTTCACAATATGTAAAACCATATGATAATATTATAGTACATTGTATGTACAGTTCATTACGTGGCCCAGGTGTAGTAAAGAGATTAGAAATAGACTATCCAAATAAAAATATAATGTTATTGGAAGGTGGTTTTCATAAATATTTTAATGAAATATTTAACCAAATTAACCAAATAAATAAAAATGATAAATGTATGATAAGTAATATAAATTTGGACTATTGGAAATATAATCCAAATACACAATTATATTATCATATTGATGGATAATATAAAATAAATGATTCACATTAAATATGAATTATTTATTTTATATTATCTATTAATATTATGATTATATATTTATAAATGTCAGACTCAAACATATATTATAAATATTTAAAATATAAAATGAAATATTTAATAAAAGGTGGTGATAACAATAATTATTGTTTAAATGACTTTGAAAATGTGAAAATGTTTAAAAAGCTTGGGGGTGGATTAGAAGCCAACATATTTAAACGTTTAAACACAACAATTGCATACAAAGTATATATTTTGACAAAAGAAATAGAAAAAGGTGCATGGGGGAAACCTTTACAATTAAAAGGTGGTGGAATAACATTAAAAAAATTTGAAGAAGTTTGTGTAAAATATAAAAATGCATCTGATAAAAAATTTGGTCCGATATATTTTGGATCGTATACAACAAAATGTAATAATACAAATATTGCTGTTATAATTATGCAAGCTATTGATGGTGATACAGTACTTAAACTAAAAAAAACACATAGGTGGACTGATACTTTAGAAACAGGATTTAAAAATTTTAAACAAGAATTATATGCAAATAGTATAATTGACAAATCAGATTTAACAAATGATGAACATGATGATAATTTTATGGTAGATATTAATGGTAAATTTTATGCAATTGATTTTTAATAAGGATAACTCATTGATAATAGCGAGCATTTGCATATTTATTTTTATATATAAGCATTATAATTTCAGTTTTAGTATATCTAATTATATATAATATTTAGATATCATGTATAATTAGATATTTGGATATATTTATCGTAATATACAATTTAAATATACGATTGTATGTATTATGATTAAATGTAACACAAGGTAGCATCAAAGCTTCGCTTTGATTCGATTGCGTTATCCCGCGCAGCGGAAAATTGTGGTGTAATCGTTTTTTATGTACAATATAGTGACATTACAATATTATAATGTCACTATATTGTTTATTTATTAAAAGATGTATTTTAAATTCAATTATAAATATTTAAACAAATGCTGAAAAATTGATAATTAAATTGTATGGTATGTCCTTTTAATTTGTTTAATTATTTAGCATGAAATAAAAACAACCCAAATGGAATACATTGAACCAATTAATAAAGATAATAAATGTGCATACATTGGACAAGGTCAAGTCGGATACATTGTGTCAGATAGCCCCGTTAAAAAAATGGCAACATTCGGCTGCGGACCATGTATCGCCGTTGCATTTTGGATTAAAGGAATTATTGCTTTACTGGCACATGTCGCATCACCAGGTGAAGCAAAATTTTTGAATTTGATGTTATATCAAATTCAAAATGCATTAAACAGTAGTGACAATGATGATGACAATGATGATGGCAATAGTGAACAGAAACTGAAATTGAATGTATATTTAATAGGTGGATACAAGGATGAATCAGAAAATACAAGAAACACAATTCTAGGATTAAGATTCGCTGAATCTGGATTCGAACCATTAATTACTGATAAGAGTTGTGAATCGGCATTTGGTGCCAAAAGTTTATTGATCAGTCTCGATGGCAACATATCGAATTATGAGCCAAAAGGACATGAAGTGATTAATCCATTTGCAGCAATTAATTCAACACTAAGTGGTAAATTAGAAATAGTTTCTAATAAGTACATGTGCTGTGCACAAATTATTGATTTAGATGCACCATCAGCAATAACATTTCAATGGAATTTACAATTTGAAAATAAACCATTTGGAGATGAATTATTGTTGAATTCATTGGATTTAATTATTAATACGCCACCAGCGCGTTTACTATTAATGGATTTAACTCAACGCAACCAAAAACCAATTTCATCCGCATCAAAAATAAAATTTAATGAACTTGATAGAAAAAATGGAAAAAAATGTAAATATAACAAATCACATGTACCAAAACATCAAAAATTTTATTCTTCGAAAAAAAAATTTTATTCTTCGAAATGATAAGTAAATTGTTTAATAGTCAATAATTAATTAATTTTTAAACAATTTTAAATTTAAAATTAATTGAATAATCACACAAAAAAGTAATGATAACTTGTTAGTAATAAAAGATTACTTATCATTAATGCACTTTTTATGTGTGTAATGCAATACATTAATTAAAAAAATTTAACTTTTTTTACGATCCGTGATCAAAACGAACAGATACATTTATTTTATTATTTTTTTTTATACAATTTACACCACAATACATTTCATACCATGGATCAAATTTATGACTTTTTATCCTAAAACAAGCATCGACAAAGTCTTTAAAATATATTTTGTTATCAGTCGGTTTTAAAATAATTTGACGATGAAAATCTAACATTAATTTAGTGTGATCGGCACCTCGATGATCTTCATTGTAACCATCGAGATTATTTAAAATAATTGTATCACAACATTTTAAATAAATATCATTCAATTTATTTTCAGACAATATTTTAACCTCCTTATCATCAAGTGCAATTTCTTTTCCATAATTAAAATTTAAATTAGGTACATAATTGAAAACATAATGAATTTTTTCATTGGTATAAATATGATCATCTAAATCGCATTCAAAATATCCATTGCATTCACCGTCGTTGGTATAACCTTTTTCATTCCACTGATTTTTCCTATTATAATATTTAATTTTTTTGTTATCTTTTACAATGTACACATATTTAATAGTAACTGTATTATAAATATAATTTATCAAGTTATCAAATTTGTCTTTAGTATTAATTTTCAAATCGTCAGACATTATGATGATATATTGATAATATTGATATATTACTTACTATAATTTTTTATATTAATATTTTAATATTTCAATTTTTTAAATTAGATAGTTGAACAACTGGATAATAAATTAAAGATTAATATTACTATTGAGCATGATTGATATTTAAGACTTTTAAATATATATTCATATTGAATTATAAATATCTATCATATTGAATAGTAATATTTGTAATATTAATTACATTGGCTGCAAATCACATAAATGATTTAAATCATTTAAATCATTTATTAAATTTATCCATTAATAAACAAATTGGAATTACTATTTCTTCCCGATACTATATTTTTTAATTTCGTTAAATGCAATAATGGTGTTATTGATTTATCAAATTCAGGATTGATAATTATTAGATCTTGCAAATTAACCAATGTTGATAAAGAATCGATCGAATGATTAAAATCATATCCAATTTCTAAATATGTTAAATTTGTTAATTTTGATAAAGAATCAATCGATTGATTAAAATAATCACCTAATCGCAAATAGGTTAAATTTGTCAATGTTGATAAATTATTTATTGGTTGATTAAATTTTTCTCGAAAAGCTAACATAGTTAGATTTGTTAATGTTGATAATGCATCAACCGATTGGTTGAACAAAAATCCAATATTTAAACGTGTTAAGTTTGTTAACGTTGATAAATTATTTATTGATTGATTAAAATCATATTCTAAATTTAACCATGTTAGATTTGTTAATGTTGATAATGCGTCAACTGATTGATTAAATAATCCTCGAAATACTAATTCTTCTAACTTTGTCAGTTTTGATAATTGGTATACTGGTTGGTCAAATTTTTCATTAAAATGCAGTCGTGTTAAATTTGTCAATGTATCTAAATGATTTACAGATTGATTAAAATTTTCTCCAAAAACTAAATTTGTTAAATTTGTTAATGCATCTAAATGATCTATAGATTGATTAAATTTATATCCGAAAACTAATGTTGTCAAATTGGTTAACACAAATATTGAATTTATTTGATGATTAAAATTATGTCCAAAGAATAATTTTTTTAAATTAGTTAATGTTGATACTGAATCAATTGAGTGGTTAAATTTATCTCCAAATTTTAACATATTTAAATTGGTTAATGTTATTAATGAAGTTATTGGCTGATCAAAATCATCTCCGAATGCTAAATTTTTTAAATTTGTCAATTTTATTAAAATGTCAATTGACTGATTAAATTTATGTCCTAAATTTAATTTTTTTAAATTAGTTGATGCTGATAATGCATTTATAGGATGATTAAAATTATAACCCAAATCCAAATAAGTTAATTTTGTCAGTTTGGATAATATATCAATTGGTTGATTAAATGCAGTATATGGTATAAATTTATACATATCATCATAAGGTTCACGATTAAAATCAAAATTATCTTTAGGATTAAAAAGGCCACCGAAGATTAATGTAGTCAATTTACTCAATGTTGCTAATGGATTTATTGAACAATTAAATTGTTTCCCAAATTTTAAATGTGTCAAATTAGTCAATATGGATAATGCATCGATTGGTTTATTATAATCATAACCAAAAGATAAATGTGTTAAATTGATTAATGTTGATAAATAATTAATTTCTTGATTGTAGCAACATGCAAAAGATACACATGTTAAATTAGTTAATATTGAAATATTATCAGTTAATGCATCATTGTAGCAATTTGTAAAACTTATCTTTGTTACATTTGACAATGTTGGTAACATATCTACATCACATTCTGGAATTTTTACATGAATAAGATTTTTTCTTAAAATAAGCGGCAACTTTAAAAAATTATAATAATGTATTCCTCCCAGTGATTTAAATTCACAATATTTTTTCCAATATTTTTCTCTAATAACTTTATTCAAAGCAAGAACTGTTAACATTTCATGATTGTCCAATATTGGAAATATTTTGTAATAAAAAACATCATATAAAAATAATTCCATGTATATATCTTTTGATTATTTGGCCACTAATTGATCAATTAGTGACCAATTAGTGAAAATTTAATTAAAATTATCCATTAATAACAATTTATTATTTTATTTTTATATGCATTACATATATATATGTAATTTGTCAAGTATGATAACTAACATATTGCTGTGTTATCAATTTTTTATTGATAAATAATATTTAACTGTAAATGAAATATTGATTTGGTACTATGCCAGTAGTGCCTAGTGCAATACTAATTGGATAACTGATTTTATTCCAAGTGATAAACTGCAGTATATTTATCAATTTGTTACATTGTATAATTCTAATTGAGGTATAATTAATTGATATTTGTAATATTCCATATTACGAATCATGTGTTTATGGTGATTGTGAAAATTATGATCAAAATTGATAAATTTGATCCAAGTGAATACTCAATGATTCGATAATACAAATGTTTGTATCGCCTTTTAGAGGATTTATTTGTTGATTTAACTTTATAATTAATAGAATTTAAAATATTATATTTTTTATACTGTTCATCATATTTCAATAAATTCATAAAAATACATCATTTACCATTTAACTTTTACTGAATAATTTAATAAATTGTGAAAATAAAAATTTTTAAATTCTATGTATAATCATTGTAATTATATAATTGTATAATTATATGATCATACTGAATTAATGTATTTATTTTGTATGTACTTATTGAAAATTGTTATTTGTTATCTGTCATATGTCATTATAACAGCGAATTATATATTATTAATGTAATTAATTTTTTAATTTTGTGAATTAAAATGACTTAAAGATTTGTTAATATATATAAATTGGTTTCGTAGTTCAATCGGTAGAATTTTGCTCTCATAAGGCAAAGGTTGCGGGTTCGAGCCCCGCCGAAACCATAAAATATAAATAATAAAATGTATAATCTATACATTTTATTATTTATAAAAATCTTACATTATTACATTTTAACAATTATAATGCTGAATTGATGCATAATCATGATTCTGTAAACACTGGTTATATCTAAAAAAAAATTTATTTGACACATCATAATTTGTTTTTGCCATATTACATACACCATAAAGTAATTAATGATAATTGAATTGAAGAATTACATCACTTTTATAACAAATTATTAATTAAAAATTAATTAATAATTTGCAATAAAATTAAATGTCAAAAAATTACAATAAATAAGTGTAAATATTAGGACTCAAATAATTACTGGCATCATCAATTGTTCTAACTTCTAATAATTTTAATCTTAAATTTAAATTAAGAATATCTGAAAATATATTTGGTGAAAATGGCACATAGCTTTCTCTGTATTTTATTTTTTTGCCAATTTTATTTTCTGCTATATTTTTAAAAATATTTTTTGCATTTTCATTATATTTAATACAATCTAAACATTTAAAACGAATATCAGAATCATCGCTAATATCACCATGTGTAACATATCCTTTTTGTTTAAAAGATTTGTTAAGATGTAAATATTGTTTGTACTGTTGATGACAATATTTATCTGTGTAAATATTTGTTGCATTTGCTGTATTTGTTGTGTCAATTAAAGACATTTTTATTGTAATATGTAATAAATAATAAATAAATTGAAGTATCAATCAATTAATATTTCAATTTTTTTAATTGTACATATTACTATATTCAGTTATGCAATACATGGTTATTCAAGTTGAATGATTAGTACATATTATGATATGAAATTCAATCATTTTAATCGACAAATTCGATTATATCACAAATATAATCATTAATCACATCAGACCAAAAATATTTTAGAGATTTGTACATCATAAATCCTTTTTCAAATTGTTTATGAACACAAATAAACCATTTATAACATGTTGAACACAATTTAACATTTTGAATTTTATCAATATCATCGTAACTAATAATATTGAATGGTTCTCTAAAAAATACTGATGTTATACTGAAACCACTGTCTAATCCACTTTTTAAACTATATTTTTTTGGATTTGAAGATAATTCTTCAAATTTAATATAATACTCATAAATTAATTTTATTGCTTCTTTATCATCAGTAACATAAAAATATTGCAATTTTATATCATCATCTGATTTATCGTGTATAATATCTAAGTCGTTCAATAAAAATGAATCTTTATTTTTAAATTCTAAAATGTTTGTCCTAAATGATAATGCTTGACCTTTACCACATAAATCACAACCACATCTATAATCGCAATAACCATATTCTTCAAAATAAGACCAATTGCAATTATGTTTAATTTTAACTTTTATTTCACAACCAGGCGGATCGGGTAACCACCCACCGCACGTGGGCGTTGTCCGATGCGGCGTAGTGGTTTCAGTATTATAAAAATTTCCTAATTTTGTTAACGACATTTTATTATTGCTCATTTAAATTAATCAAATAATTTTTATAATTTAAATGGATAATTATCATTGAATTGCCATTCAACATTGTTATTTTTATCGTTTTTAAAAAAAATGAAATTTTAATTTCATTATAATCTATTTACAATTTACCATGTCAAGTTCAATGAATAATATTAAAATATACACCAATTATAACATTATATACGAAATTGATGTCAGTAATATTTTTTCATTGTACAAATACAAAAATGATAAATTGATTTATAGTTCTAAATGTCGAAATAATAGAGTTGCAAAAAATGTTTATTTTATATTGGACAACATAAACAAGTTATCTGAAGGAAAAATAAAAAAATACCAAATATTTAATAAACTGGAATTGGAATTTATATGCAATCATTTGTCGGTAAAAAAGATTTTACATACCATTATGATTAAATTAAAAAATCAAAACAAATGGTTATGCAATACATCATACGATAATTTTAAAAATACTGATAAATATAATATTTATTTTACAAATTTAGCAGATGATATTGAATATAATTATATATTAAGAACATATGATTTATACATTGTAGTTTACAAAGGATTTGTAAATTTGACAGAAAATTACTCACAAAACATAAAATATAAATTTAAGATATATATTTAAATTTTACATAACACGAATGAAATAAAAAAATTGAAAATTTAAGTATATAATATATATATTATTACTGACAACGATTTAAATAAATCCAAATAAATTTAAATTATGACAACTGCAATCACAACCAGAATCGATTGTATTAAATTTACTAGTTACGAAATTAATAAAATTTTATCAAGAGACAATTTGTGTAGTAATATAGCAGAATATCTAAATAATTATTTAAAAACACAATTATCGCCTAGTATTTATATACTTGATAATCATCAAAAAATGAAGGACAATATTGTAGAATTAATAAAAAATAACAATATTAGAGAATTATGTAATATATCAGCAGATAAAACAATAAAAAACATGATTGAAGAATTAGTACCGTTATGTAGCGATGATTATGTACATAATAAAATTATGAATAGTATTGCAACATTAAATAATAATGATTTTTACAATTTAATTAAATATATCAATTTCGATGCTAACTATCAATGTCCATCAACAAAACATACTTTATTAACAAAGGCATGTATATATGGTAATTTTGATATTATCAAAACACTTATTAAATTTGGCGCATGTATTAATTATGAACATCCAAATGATTCATCCGGTTCAACACCAATAATGTATGCAGCACAAAAAGGATATTTAGACATTGTAAAATATTTACATGAAAATGGAGCAATAATAAATAAAAAAAATAAAAATAACATGAACGCAATTAGTTATGCAACGGATAATAAACATTTCCATGTTGTAAAATATATAATAAATAATGGTGCTGATATTATAGATTTATTTATGGTAAATAGATTATCTATGAATGATATTAATGAATATGTTGATAAATTATGATGATATATTGACAAAATTGCAAATTATAATTCATTATTTATGATTTATAATCTGTAGTTATTTTAATATATAAATGAATTTTTTTAGACAAATTATCATCGGTTGAAATATTAATTTTATTATTATGCTGTATGTCAATGTTTACAAATATAATTATATCCATATTTGGAAAAAAATGTAAATCGTAATCTCTAAAAAGTAATTTAGATGCGATTAGATACATTTATAAAAAATTGAAAAATTATTTATTTGGAAGTGTTGTAAAATAGTTAATTTGTTAAAAAAATTAATTTAAATGGAAAAATATCTTACTCCACAGTCACAAGCATTAATGAATATGTATCAAATTTTGTGTAAATGGTTAAAAGAAAATCCCAATGAATGGATATCAACAATTGATGATACTATTACAAATAATAATGTAAGAGCAATTCAAACATTCTTTGAAAATCCTAAAGAGGCATTAAGTGGAGAATTTAAAATACAACCTTTAAGAGAATATGATGTTAAAAGCATGTATTCACAATATGAACATTTAACAAAAAATTTAGACAAAGATTCCTATTATTATTTTTTTACATGCAACAATGGTCTAGGAAATGGACAATGTTTTATGGCACATTCACTTATTCATTTTGGAAAAAATTAATTTTATGTTTATTAAATTAATAAAAAGTTAATTTGTATTTACAAATATAAATTGACATCACATTGTACAATTATTTTAAATGGATAAAATAAAACATTTTGATAATGATTGGAGTAAATATAAAAAAGATTTTGAAAATGATTATTACGCAAATGAGTTAAAATTTCAATATTATCCACATTATTATAACATTAATGAATTTGACTATACAACATCGATATATATATCCAATAAAACATTTTTGATAAATATAAAAAATTTTAATAAATCTAATTTGTTTAATTTACTGAATAATCATCAGAATGATGAAATTGCAAAATTTACAGTAGGCGTATTATTGGCAGAAAATCATTTAAAAGTATCAAATATTTTTAATCACAACAGTTGTTGTATTGATAATTTATATGTGATAATCAAATTTTCAAAATTTTGTATGATATGCGATTATATTTATGATGAGATATTAACTGATGTAGAATTTTCTATCATTAAACAATTGTATAATGATTCATTGATCTATCATGTTGGTATTAGAAAATATACGATTCCATCAATAAATTATAAATGTATCTATTTTGTTAAAAAAAATGGTGAAATATCATTTATACATCCATTTGCAATAAAATCTTATAATAAATTAACTAATAAAAATTTATTTAGGCGTGATTCATTCAATGATGATATTTATAATTTGTCACTTATAGATTACAATATAACAGGATTTGATAAAATGATATGTATTTATCTCATATGTTAATATTAATCAATGTAAATTAATGTAAATTAATGTAAATTAATGTCAATTAATGCCAATCAATGTAAATTAGTGTCAATTAATGCCAATCAATGCCAATCAATGTAAATTAATGTCAATTAATTTCAATTAATGTCTTGTGTTATTTTAAATTTTATTCATATATACCTTTTTATTTATTTAATATAAAATAGTATTACTTATTAATTAAACAAAAGGTATATATGAATAAAATTTAAAATTATTATGACATAAATATTTTAAATAATCATATTGCGAATAATAATTATGTTCACAAATTAGAATTTTTTGTGGATAAATATCAATTCCAATATTATCTTTACATTAATAAAAAATTGAAATTGATATTAACATTATACATTATACATTTTACAATTAGTTAAATGGAGGTGATAAAACATTTTGATAATGGTTGGTACAATAATGATAAAGATTTTAAAGATAAGATTAAATATTATCCACACTATTACAATATTAATGAATTAAATCAATTTATACCAATGAATATTTACAATGAAATATTTTTAATAAATATAAAAAATTTTAATAAATCTAATTTATTTAATTTATTAAGCAAAAAAGGTCATTGCATAATTGTAGAAATTGTAATAGGTGTATTATTGGCAGAAAATCATTTAAAAGTATCAAATATTTTTAATCACGATTGTTGTAGTATTGATAATTTAGATATAATAATCAGATTTGATATTTTTCGTATAATGTGTATGAGCGATATTTGTGATAACACATTAATGGATGTAGAATT
>Ga0315900_10009008_pt1 | contig 12733 bp, 6 predicted proteins | sample LakEriMetagenome_FD_203521 | JGI IMG/M metagenome (GOLD analysis project Ga0315900, IMG submission 203521) | Freshwater fungal communities from buoy surface, Lake Erie, Ohio, United States - Buoy 12 MA114 | ecosystem: Environmental > Aquatic > Freshwater > Lake > Lake biofilm | place: USA: Lake...
TGACGTCACAAGACAACCAATGCCGGGTGAACCAATGGTTGTGACTACACCTGCCACTGCTAAAGCAAAACCAACTCCAGCGCAAGAAAAGGCAACGGAATTTGTTTTTAAGAACGAAGCGATAGCTGAAACGCAAGGAGTTCCTAAAGCATGGTATAACCAAGCAATCGATCCAACATCTCCAGACATAAAACAACTATCACAAACACATAAACCTGTCGATCTAGAAGGCGGAGATATGCTTGGGTTTGGAACTATTTATTCCCCGATAGAAGAAAATAGAGAGTTTAATATTACAGGAAAAGGAAATGAATTTAACTTTTCAAGAACTGTAAATAAGTATGACCCAAAACTTGTAGATCAAAGAAGAGAATTCATACAAAACATGAATGATGCAGTAACAGTTTTGAATGATAGCGCGGAGTTGCAAACTCTACTTGACCAGTATGGTTCTATCGATAATTTTCCTAAATACAAAACTATAAAAACCGGAATTGCATTCCCATTAAAAGATGGAAAGAAATCCGTAACTCTATTAAAAGGAACGCAAGAACAACCCGGACTTGCTGACTTATGGAGAAGAGTGCAAAATGCTCCTGGCATGGGAAGAACTCTTGGCATTTTGATCGCACGATCTGAGCAGATGCCAGAAGTCGGAGGAGCTAGAGATATTAAATCCTTGGAAGGAAAGATTGGAACAGACCCTAAAACTGGTAAACAATTTAAGATTGTAAACGGACGCCCAGTTCCTCTATAATAGACAACATGAGCATTCGTATTGAAGACCTCGTTTTCGATGGAGGCGGAAGCAATGTGTCAATTGATGATCTTGTATTTGATGAGGCACAGCAAACGGATCTTCAAGAACAGGCTAAATTAAGTCAACTTCGCCAAGTCCCAGAAGCTATAAACCTCTCTGGCGGTATTACTGTAGAAGCTCCTAAAGCCAAGACCTTCATGGAAGATGAAGAAGGAAAACCTGTAGAGGTTCGCCGCGCTCAAGCTATTGATATTGGAGGAAAGATCATCCAAGAACCTATTAGTCCAGATGGGATGACGTTGGACTTCCGTGGTAACCTGATCAAACAAAAATATAAAGAACTCTCTGAGGCAACGAAACTGCCATTATACGAGTATCGTGATAAGGCTCTGCCATTGCGATCAGAAATATCCAAGCTGCAAGAAACTCAGCAGGCACATGAGGCTAACCAGTTGGATTACTTGAGCAGGTTGATTACACGTAAGCCGATGGTTTCTGTTGATGTAGAGACAGGACTTGGAGAAGGCGGAGGAAAGGGAGAGATCACAACTGTCCCAATTCAGACAAGGACTGGAGCAGCAATTAAGATGATCGGTGATCAACGTGAGTTCATAGATAACATTATCGTAAACGATAAATTCTTGGACTACATCAAGACCAAAGGGATTGATGCTCCGGGCATGATGTCGCGGATGGCTGGTCAGTATCTGAATATAGGAGAAGCACCAGATAAAGTTGAGCAGCTAAAAAAGAATCCAGAAGTAAGGAAGCTCGCGGAAGAATGGGCGATGACGACTCCAGACTTCATGGATACTGCTACGGATATTTTTAAACGAGCATGGGATGGATACGCTGGTGCTATTGGATCTGGAACAGTTGGCCCGATTGGACTTCTATTGAAAGAAGCTGGATTTGAACAATCAGGACAGGCATTGGTAGATGCTGCTGAATATGCAGACCAGCAAAGACAGAAGGGTCAAGACCCAAGAAAGGTTGGAGAATTAGCTCAATTCGGAAGAGATGTATCTGGAGGGCTTGGATTCACAACTGCTGCTATCACTGCTGGTGTATTGGGAAATGCGGCGAGGGCTGGCCTTGGATTAAACTCTGCCAAGACTATCAGTCTTTTCCAGAAAGCAAATACACTTACCTTCTCTGGTCTGAATAGTGCATGGGCAGGATACTCTGAAGCTAAATCAGACGGGGCGACTGAAGAGCAAGCGAATCAAGCTGCACTATTCTCTGCGCTTACACAAGCACCATTGGAACTTGTATCTCCATTGCAGAAGTGGATAAGCAGGTTCGACGGAGCGCAACAAACAAGAATTTACAAAGGATTAAACAGAGCCGCGCAAGCAGTTGCTGAAGGCGCACAAGAGGCATTGTTCAATGAAATGCCACAGCAGATCGCAGGCAACCTAGTTAAGAAGTATGTCTACGATCCGAACCAAGACATCTTTGATGGAACCCTATACGCTGGGAGTGTAGGAGGTGCGTCCGGTGTGATCGCTTCTATCTTCACTCAGATGCTTGGAGCGAAGAAGGCAAAGGCTAAAGCCTTGCAGGGAGACGAGGAAGGTTCACAAGAAATAGACATCGAATCCAAGGCCGACGAGATTGCTGACCAGTTAGCTCCAGATGAAGTATCCGACCTAGCACAGCAAATGACTACTGTCAGCGGTGAGATTGACAATCTGAAGCAAGAGATTGCCGACGACGAGATGGGCTTACAGGCATTTGAAAAAGGCTCGCAGCAGTATCAGTCTGCTGAACTGGCATTGAACGAGAAGAAAGCCAACCTGACGCAATTGCAGACCCAATTTGATAAGCTCTCCGCAGGCCCAACAGAGGTTAAGGAAGAAGCACCAGAAGAAAAACAAGCAGGCCCATCCGCTACAAAGGAAGAAGCTCAAGCGAGGATCGAAGAACTCAACAAAGAGTTCGATGCTCTGGATGAAAACGATCAAGCGGGTATCGATAGGGTCAACCAACAGATCTTCGCGGAGCAGAACAAGATCGCAGAACTAACTGCAATCGAACAAGGGATCGAGCCACAAGGAACGACTCCTACCCGTCAGCCACAACTACCAGAGTCTGGACGCAGATCACCATTTGGAACCTTCTATCCAGAACGCCCAGTCCTACAAGCCTTCATGTCTTCTACAGACAAGGTGATTGGAAAGATTCAAGCTACAGGGAAACGGGCGCAGAAGCTGAAGAATTCCATCCGAACAGCAGTATCTAATAATGCTGGCTTCTTGGCTGGAACAGACACTCAAGTTATCTCCTCAGAGGAATACAATAAGCTGACTGGAAATAAACTATCCGCTGATAGTGGAACATACAAAGCAGTCTTCTTTGGAGATAAGAAGTATCTGGTTATCCCAGATGTAAACGTCCTTCAACAAGTGGCAACCAGAGGAGAGCAACGGGCGGCGAGCAAAGATGCTGCAATAGATCAAGAGTCACGGGCAGCAGCCAAGAAACTAGAAGAGGAGATGATACATCTCTCCATGTTCCAAGGCATCCAAGACGAGTATAAGGCTCTCAAGAAACCTAAACTCACAGAGCAGGAATACATCGTAAAGCGGATCGTTGATGTAGCTAAAGAAGTAAAGCGCACGAATCCTAACGCCTTGCCGGGGGTATCTGAAGTTTACTTAAATCAAAAGAACAAGAACCTTGACGACCTTACATTCTCTCAAGAGTTCATGCGAATGGTTGCTCAGCGTGTAAGAACGGGACAGATCACCGAGGACTTGAATGCTATCAGAGCAGCAGAGAAAGAAGCATTCTCTGATAAAGGTGCTATTGCATCGCTCAAGAACTCACTTCTAAATGCTATCCAGTTCCTCCGCACTTCCATCGCTCGCTACCTTGGTAAGGGAACCTCGACTAAGGAAGTAGAGAAGATGCTGAATACGATGAATACCATCCTAGATGAGTATGGCATCGTGAAGGGTGAAGCTAACTACGAGTTTAAAGATTACTCTGCCGCTCAACCTAAAGGTGAGGTTGTATCTCGTGTTGAACCAAAAGAAATTAAAGTCTTCAAAGGATCACAAACAGAAGGAACAAAAATTACAAAAGGTTCTTATGTTAGTCCAAACAGAGAGTTTGCAAAAAACTATGGAGCCAATGTAGTAGAAGCTACCATAGACACATCAAATTACCTCAATGGGCCAGAGCAGATCAAGGCGGCACTTGAAAAAGTGGCTCCAGAAATTGCAAACAATCAAGATGTCATAGACAATAACTATGATTGGCCGATTGTAACAGATATAGCAAATAACATAGATGACATTCAAAATAAATTAGTTGATGCTGGATATGGAGGTATTATCCAATCCTTTGGAACAAAAGATACAGATGGACAAATCATTGTATTTGATGAATCAACTGTTAAAGAATCCTTACCAGTTGAACCAGAAGTATCGGAAACGATAACTCCAGCAATCGAAGCGAAGGCAGGTGTAACTCCACAGATGGATGCTGACTACCTTGCAGCGGTAGAGAGTGGAGACATGGAGACTGCACAGAGGATGGTCGATGAGGCAGCGAAGAAGGCTGGATACAATAGCCCAAAGGTTTATCATGGTTCTTCAGATAAACCATTTAATATTTTTAAAACAAAGCGCGGTAAAAAAGGAACAAGAGAAGGCGGTGCATTTTTTACTCCAACAGAAACATTGGCTAACTATTTTGCAGAAATTGCTCAACAAGTAAAATATGGAGGGATTACAGATAAGCCGGGTATAATTTACAAGGCATATCTTAAAATGGATAAGCCTGTTGTAATTGACCAAAAGTTTGAAAATGTAGGTTCAATAGAAGATAAGAACATAAATAGAATCAAAGCTGCAAAGAAATATGGTTTTGATGGAATCATATGGAAGAACACAATTGAACCATTTCATCCAGATGGAGTAGATCAATATATTGTATTCTCTCCAGAACAAATCAAATCAGCAGACCCAGTAACCTACGACGAGCAGGGCAATGTAATCCCTCTCTCTGAAAGATTCGATGTTACTTCACCGATCATCGCCCGTGCAGGCGTAACTCCAGAAGGTGAACCAATGTCCAAGAAGTCTGAATCTGCAATGAAGCGGATCAGCAATGGAATTGTAAGTGACTTGAATAGATTGGTGGAATCCTTAAAGCCAAAAGATAACAAGGCACTGACGGAGTATAAGTCCAGAACAACAGAGAAAGGTAAGACGTATCCAAGACCTTTGATCTCTCCGTATTCGGTAGCCGCGAATCTATTCACATCGAATGCATTCACAGCGGGAACGAATGCACTAAACAAAATCTTTGAAGGCAATCCAGACGCAGACTTCTTTAGAGTAGCCCAAGACATTGGCAGTATGGATGAGGCAGCAATCCAGCGAGCATACAGCATCAACTCTGAAGAGCAGTTGGTTCTTTCTCAACTGATGTATAAGATGATGCCAACATTCATAGGCCAAGTGATGGATTCTAGTATGCCATTGTCTGCCCGTGAAGCGTTCGCATTGGATGCTAGAAATGTAGAAGCTAACCTTGCAAGGAAAGTAACTCTATCGCTTCGTGAGTCTGGACGTAAAACCCAATACGCAAATACCTTGAGGAATATCGGTGGCGCGGGAATGGCAATCCAGTCATACAAGTCCAGCATCATTGACTCTATGGGTCAAATCTATGCCCTGACTAAAGCTCCATTTGAAGACATTGCCAATGCAATCCGAGGCGACCGCAGGAAGTCAGTGGATAAGGTAGCCAACATCCAGAGTGTATTCCGTAAGGCAGTCTCACTCATCAAGCAATCACAACTTAATCCAGAGAAGGTTCGCCAATCCATCCGCGCAGAGGTTGGTAAGAAGAAGAATGCAAGAACCCGTGAAATCTTATTGGACTTCAGTGCTGGACTCTTCGATACAAAAGAAGACAAGTATGCCAACATGATCGTTGACCAGACTGTTCAGAACATCCTTGCGATTGGAATGAACAGGAAGGGCTTCTCGATTGATAATGTCAGCAACTTCATGTATCAATCCTTCGCTGCCGCCGCGAAACAGATGGGAGTCCAGATGGCTGGAGTTCCAAAGCAGCAGAAAGGAAAGCGCAGCGGGAAATACTTGGAGATGGTTAAGGCAGTTATCGGAAACGATAATGCTTACAAGGCATTCTTGGCTGACCTATCCAATCGGATGGCAGAGAAGTATCAGAGCAAGGAAGCGTTCAATAAAGACTTCGGGGACTTGTTCAAATCCCTACGATCTAACGAATGGTCAGATAGTCTGAGAACGCAAGCAATCAAGGACGCTACTGATGCTATCAACTACAAGTTCGCTGATCTCTTCCAATACCTTGGAGAGAAAAGGAACGCTGCCCAAGCTGGAGTGCGTGAGCATATCAGAGCCGAGCTTCGCGGAACTGGTGCATCAAACGAACTGATCGATAAATTTATTGCAGATGCAGATGCCTATCTGAACCAAGAAACCAACCGGATTCTGACAGAGAAGCTAGGGTTCACAGTCAACGAAGAGACTGGCAAGGTAACTCCAAAGCCTTTGATAAGCAGGAAGATTAAAGAGGAAGCCGAGGCGCAGTTTAAAGACATCAAGAATCTTAAAGACATCACCAAGCTATCCCTGACCGACGAAGGTAACTTCAAAGAAGGATTGATCAGCAGGATCATCACAGAGATCGGAATGTCCAAGGAGAATGCAACTGAACTAGCAGACTTGATCTCTTCGGAGATGGATAAGGCACTCATCGCCCAGCGTAGCGAGAACCTGACAACCGCCTTGAAGAAGGCCGAAGGAGTCTTAACGAACAACAAGATCAAGAGGAAGACAAACCAGAGGACATTGCTCCAGCGTCTTATCCAGATGGCAAACATGGGGATGTTAGACTCAGAGATGGTATACGAAGCATTCCGCCAAACCCATGACTTCCAGAAGAACTATCTTCCATACGATGCTGAATTCGTAAACACAATCCGCCAGTGGGGCGACAGGATCAGCCTTCTCCCAGAGGGTGTAATCAGAAGCATTGAGGAAGAGAAGATGGGGCGATCTTTACTTGAGAAGAGTAAGTTTACGGGTAACGAAATTTTATCAAGCTACTGGTATTGGAGTCTTCTATCACAGATCGGAACTCCAGCATTGAATATTATTTCTGGAGTTAATAACTTATTTGCAAACATTGGAGTCTGGTCTTTGTATAGTCCTAAGACAGCTATCCCAATGATGCAGGCACTCTATAGTGCTGTCAGCGGAAAGCAATCGCCAGCGGTGAACTCGTTCTTGTATGTCATGCGGAATGGATTGAACCCATCTGGAATGCAGGATGAGAGAAGGGCAAAGTATCCAAAGACAAATGTAATTGAGAGTTCAACTCCGCAGAATGCACCAAAGATTGTATACTACCTAACTAATTTTGGAGATGGTAAGATTAACTTCTTGCCTGATTGGTTTAATACAGTTCTGAAGAATATAAGTCCTAGAGCATTTTTGAGATCGCTTCGGGCTACCGATGCGTTCCTTCGTGAAGTTGCATTTGAAGCAAGGATGGCATCGGCTGGGGCAAGGCCATATTCACAACAGGGATTTGATATAGCACGTAGGCAGGCAGAACAAGAGCTTGTATCTTCTCAAGCAAAAGGAAAACAGAAGGAGCAAGAGATCGTCATTCGTGCAAATGAAATCTACCGAGAGCAGAGAGCTAAAGAAGCTAGGCTTGAGCTTGCAGAGATCGAGCAGGATGCATTAGAGACTGTATATAACCAAGACCCACAGGGTGCTATTGGTCAGATCGCAAACTTTGCAAATGGATTCTTGGCAAAATACAGGGCAACAAAATACATAATACCATTCACGAATGTTGTTGCTAATGTTACTAATGAGTTCATCAACTACACTCCCGGCTTTTCCCAATTCCGATTATATCAAGCCAGAAAGAATGGAGTAAACGATCCATTCACCCAAGGAAGGTCAGACAAGCAGTTGGAGCTTGGAATCAAAGGAATGCTTGGTTTCGCAGCATTGGTTGTTCCGCTTATCATCCAAGCACTTCAAAGTGGAGATGAAGAAGAACAAGAGAACAGACCTGCAATTCAGTTGTATGCTGAAGGGCCGCGTGATCCGAAGCAGCAACGAATCTGGGCACAGAATGGTGGCATTAAGTATTCAATCAGAATAGGAGATAAATACTTTTCGCTTCTTGGAACTCCATTGGTTGTTCCTCTTGCTATGTCTGCAATGTATGCAGAGGAAATTCAAGGTATAAAGAAACGCCAAGAAAAGTTAAGTGAGATTGATTATAGTGACATGGCAGCAAAAGTTCTTTCATCTCCTTTCTCGATTGCATTCGTTGCTGTATTGAACCAATCATTCCTCACTGGTGTATCTGATATTCTTGGACTCACCCAAGCCAAAGATCCAGTTAAGGAAGGTGAAGGAATTATCTCTGGTATCTTGTCTCGCATGATTGTTCCGGGTGCGCTCCGCGATATAACCAAACTCACAACAAATGAACGAGCAGTAGGAAGCACGTGGGCAAGCAATCTTCTTAAAGAAATGCCGGGTGCAATTAAATTCTTGAACAAAGATGTAAACTACTTCGGTGATCCAGCCAGATACCCGTCTATCGTAGCAGAAGAAGGATTTGGTCAGAGGTTAGCGAGTTTGTTTGGAAGGTTGGCCTCACAAGAAACTGTAGATCCAGCATTCAAGATCATGTATGACATGAACCTTACTCCTCCTTCTTGGGATTCAAGTTTGAACTGGTCTAATGGAAAGAGGATGACCAAGGAGCAAGAGTTGGAGTTCATCCGATCCGCTGGGCCTGCGATGAGGGATTGGATTGTGGAAAATGAAGATGCATTGCGTGATCCAGAGCTTGATCAAGAAGGAAGACAGAATGTTTTAAGCAATGGCATCAGCGGTATACGAAGACAATACAAGGCAGACTTGGAGTCCCAATACCAAGACGAGATAGGTATTGACTTTGAAAATATGTAGTGTAGGATTCCTTCAGCAATTCGGTTTGATTGCTATTCGTGTTATTCATTAGGTTGACGCACCTCGGAGAAATCTGGGGTGCGTTTCCTTTTATCGGAAACGATAAAATATTTTTAGAAATATTACAAAAACCTATTGACGATTATCGTTAAAATGATAGGCTTTGCGAAGTGGACAACAACAACCCTGTCCACATAAAACCAATGAAAGAAACACCAAAAGTAAAAACAGAATCAGCAGATAAACCAGCAGTCCAATCAAGCGATCTCCAGAGAGAGATCTATCTCCGTTTGATTTCGTCGGCAGCAGCAGACGGAAGATTCCTTCTTGGCAATCTCCCAAATGCTAACGCAGTAGTTAAGCAAGGCGACCACCTCCGTGGAGTCTCGGAACTTCTTGCTAGCTGCTACGAGAAATGACAATCACGAATAACTACGGGCTACCTGCCCCAATGTATCGTGCATTAGCTCATGATGGTTATACACCCGGCACGAAGAAGGCAGACGTCTCGGTGACATCCTTGATCGGGCCGCCGAAGATTAGCCAACTCAAGAAACGATACTCAGCAGAGATCGTGGAAGACGCATCCGACAGAGTGTGGGCACTCCTTGGTCAGTCAGTGCATAAAGTTCTTGAGCTAGCAGGTGGAGAGGAAGAGATGACCGAGAAGCGTCTATACATGGAGATCAATGACTGGACGCTGACTGGTCAGACTGACCTCTACGAGACAGGTAACAAGACTATTTCTGACTTCAAGGTGACATCGGTATTCTCATTCCTTCTCGGAGGCAAGGCTGAGTGGGAAGCACAGATCAACCTCAACGCCATGCTTTGGAGAAGCTATGGCTACGAAGTTAAGAAAGGTCAGATCGTCGCCATCCTCCGTGACTGGCAGGCAAGCAAGGCTGAGTTTGACAAAGAGTATCCTCAATGTGCAGTCCACATTGTTGACATACCGCTTTGGGATAACGAAGAGTGCATCGCCTACGCTGCGGAGCGGATCAAGCTCCACCAAGCAGCGGCTGAGATGCCAGACGATCACATTCCGTGCTGCGATCCAAAGGAACGCTGGGCCAAACCAGATACCTTTGCAATCAAGAAGGACGGGAACAAACGAGCAGCAAAAGTGTGCGATACCTTGGAGGAAGCGGAGAGCCTGCTACCTACCTATGGGCCAAAGCACAGCATAGAGAAACGAAGTGGAGGGGATATTCGTTGCGAGCGTTATTGCTCAGTAGCACCCTTCTGCCACTACTACAAAGCAAACTATAATAAATCAAATGAGTAACCAACTAGACGGAATCGAACAGAAAGACATCATCAAACGAGTGACTGGCAAGGTCACTAAATTGTGGGAACCTAAGACATTCAATGGCCCGAAGGGTGAGTTTGTCATCCAAGGTGGAGACATTGAGATCGACGGACAGACCTACGGACTCAAGTTCTTCAACAATACACAGGAGCAATCCATCAAGGGTAATGTAGTTACTCTGTCCTCAGTCCGTGGAAAGCATGGCCTGACTGGCGTATCACTGGAGCATGAGTCCTACGAGGGCAAGAACGGGAAGGTAGATCGTGACATCATCAAGGTCACAGCTACTGGAAAGATTGAGTTCGACCAGCCAAGCGAGGAGCCTACACGTGTAGCAAAATCTGCTACACCTATCGTAACCGATAATATTCAAGCATTGGATGAGATTGTAGAGATGCACCGCTACATCAACAGCTTGGTTCGCCACGCCTACAAGGATGTGGAAGACGAGGAAACGCTTCGCTCCTATGTATCGTCGGTCTTCATCGAGGCTAACCGCAAGGGAATACGCTACGCAAAGTCTTCTGCAAAGGCAGAGGAACCAAAGGTAGAGGATACACAGGATGAACCGAAATCAGAGCTTGACCCAGCGGACTGGGCTTCAGCCATCGTTCCATCTGGCTCACAGAAGGGCAAGAAGCTAGCAGAGATTGGGAAGCCTGCGCTTACTAAACTCTACGAATACTACTTGGAGAAGGGATTCACTACTCCTTTTGCCAAGTGCGTAGAACAAGCCGCAGAAGATCTCAGCCTTGATGCTCCTGTAGAAGAAGACAACATCCCATATTGAATCCCTGTTCCTCCCAGAACATTCAACCTAATAACATACAACAAAAATGAAAAAGAAATCAGAACTAGAACTGTTTAGCCCAACTCAAGAAGGAGTCCTCGTCCCTCTTTCCACCTACTTCCGCCACATGGAAGAGTTTGCGAGAACCGAATGGCCGGGTGTCAACATCACGGACAATCATATCAAGAAAGCATGGAGCAAGCTACAGAAGAACGAATATCTTGGAGACGATACGCCAGATGAAATGCTTGAGATGTATGAGCGTATGTCCGCTGACTTGGACATGGCTAAAGAGATGGAAGAGGAGCGTCAGAATGCGGACAGCTACAAGCCAGAGCCAATCAAGTCGGATGCACCAAAGAATGAATCCTTGGAACTAGTAGAGAGCGTGAAGAATGGGCTTGAGCTATCATCCTTCACTCAGAAGTTCGACATCGGTCAGGGTATGACACAGTGCGTTCCCAAAGGTAAGGTAGAGATGAAAGACTGGGTGGCAGCATTCGCCTTCGGTTTGACTCTGGAAAGCGGAGCGCAATGGATCATCGGTGACTCGGTGGTAGCACTAGAGAACGGAGGGCATGAAGATGTGGTGAACCAACTCTGCTCCAACTTCAAGAAGTCCTACTCGACTGTCTCTGGATACGCTAGGGCTTGCCGCGCATTCCCTGCTGACAAGCGAGATCCTGTCCTTCCATTTACAGTCTATCGTGAGATTGGTAATGCCAACTTCGGAGACGATAAAGTCAATGCGAAGAAGCAACATGAACTTCTTGAGGCAGCAAAGACAGAGAAGTTGTCTTCTACTGAAGTCCGCAATCGTGTGAGGCATGAGCAAGGTAAGGATGATAAACCATCCGGTCATCGTTACCTGCTCCTCAATGTCGGTAACTTCAGCAACTCCGAAGTCCTCCGTAATATGCCAGAAGAGGTGCAAGAACATCAACTGCTGATCGACTTGTCTGATAAGTCATGGTTCGATCCCGCTGAAAACCAATGGATCAAATTCTTGAAGGAGCAATAATTTATGTCAGAACAAACACCACAAAACGAAACATCTAAAACAATTATGGAGGCTTTCTCCTTCATTAAGTGTGAGGATGAGAAACTAAACGAACGAGTCCACGCAATGGCAAGCCTGCTGCATACCGCATCTATGATGGTTGTCAGATCCGAGTCCCGCAAGGGTGAAGGGTTTGAAGCTATCAAATACCTTGAACTTGCGTTCCTCTATTACAAAGAGAGCCAGTTCCGCAAACGCTTCGATAAAGAAGAGGAAGAAGAAGCTCCTCGGATTATCAGCTAATTATCGTAACCGATAAAAAATGATTTGACTCTGGCTTTGGCAATGCTAGTCTCCTTGTATCCAATACAAGTGGACGAGACTTGTAGAGCCAGTTTCATATTGAAAAATGGGTCTGTTAGAATCTCGTCCATTCTGACAGGCCCAATTTTTTTGCCACCATTGGATCGTGTAGCCAGCGGGAATGCGTGAATGACGCACCGAGAATAGTCTGCTAAATACTGGTGAAGGGATGGAGGTGGAATGGCTCTGACAATCCTGCCACCTTAATAGACCAGTAATGGTGACTTCCGATCAGGCTACGATAACAGCCAAGTGTAGGCAAAGGACAGCCATCGCACGAGGATCGGTGAAGCGAAGGTGATACACCCATACAGAAACGTATGATTGATTCGACAAGTTTTCCCAAAATACTTGGGAGACTTGTCTCTCGGTTTCTGCCCCGCCAGAAACGAATCTGATTGAATTCAACTGAAAATAAATAGAAACAAAAAAGCCCACCTTGGATTTCTCCTTGGTGGGCTGATTGCTTTTAGGCTTTAGCTTCTTTTGGTGCTACTGA
>Ga0315900_10009009_pt1 | contig 12733 bp, 10 predicted proteins | sample LakEriMetagenome_FD_203521 | JGI IMG/M metagenome (GOLD analysis project Ga0315900, IMG submission 203521) | Freshwater fungal communities from buoy surface, Lake Erie, Ohio, United States - Buoy 12 MA114 | ecosystem: Environmental > Aquatic > Freshwater > Lake > Lake biofilm | place: USA: Lake...
AAAAGTCTGGATTTCTTGCCCATATGCTAGTATTAGTAACAGATATTTAATCCAATGTTAACCGATTTCCTTCAATATTAGTATAAATTTGCAAATATAGTTTTAACTTTTTTTCAGAAAGTGCACCATGGCACAGTTGCGCACATGCAATTCTGGCGGAACGGTTATTTTTACGGCGCTTGCGCTGCCGCTCATTGTTATCACCATGGCTGTGGTCGTAGATTTGGGGCGTTTATATGCCATTAAATCCAAAGCCCAGAATGCCTCCGATGCTGCCTTGCTGGGTGGGGTGGCAACTATTTCCAAAACACCGCTGAATCAGGAGGTTATTCGCTTATTTAATTTGAACTACCCAAACAACTACATGGGATCAACGGTCAGCGATATCAACACAACGCAGGTCAGACCCGGTGTTTTTGAAGCCCGTTATACGGTGATCACGCCAACCACTGTCCTTGGTTTCCTGTCTGAAGATATCATGACGCTGGAAATGCTCTCGCAGGTTACCAGAGGCTTTGACCGCAACCTTAATCGCAGGCTTGAAGTGACGATGGTGCTTGACAATACGGGTTCCATGGCCGGCAGTAAAATAGAGTCGCTGCGCACGGCCTCTATTGAGCTTACCAATATTATTTTTGGCTCATCGGAAACGCTCAATAACCTGCGTGTCAGCGTGGTTCCGTATGACATAGTGGTAAATGTTGGTACCAATCGTGAGGATTGGATACAAACTGAGTCTATAAACAAATACAATTCAATGGTTGCGGCCTGGGGCAAGGGAATCGCCTATAATAGGTTCACTGATTTTTTCTGTGGGCCATACCAAGCTTTTACATGTATTCCGGATCGTTTTACCACATGCACGCCTGGCTGTAATGACAACTGCAATATTGAAACTGGGCAATGCACCCAAACCTGCTTTAACTGCGAAGGGTTTGTTCCAACTTTTATTCCTGGGCGATGCGAGAACATCACAACAGAAAACTGCTCCCCTAATGGTGCCAACGACCGAATCGACGTGCCGCCAAGCTCTGATCCTTTGACTAAATTCAGGCTGCCTTATGAAAATAGGTTGGTTGAGGATGGAAATAATATTTATAATGCCTGGGCTCGAAATCTTGCGCCGATTCTGTTTTCGTCTAATTCCAAAAGCGAAGTTATCGCTTCGCTCAATAGCATGCAGGTCAGTGGTGCGACTAGGATCAATGTGGGTCTGATGTGGGGCTGGTTTACCCTATCACCGAGGTGGCAAGGCGTCTGGGACTCTGGTAAGCCTAACATGCCACAAGATCCTGCAGAAAATCTTCAGAAAGCCATCGTGCTCATGACGGATGGAAAAAACGTGTTTCCCGTCGATAATGCCAATGTGGAGGGGTTGTGTGGTGATATTAAAGAAGCGGGTATTACCATCTATACGATCGGTTTTGGTGAAGGTGTGAATACTAATCTACTTCGCAACTGCGCGACTAACCCCCAGTTTTACTGGTTTGCCCCAACAGAGGAAGATCTGCGCACGGCCTTCCAGACAATCGCGGATGATCTTCTTTTTAATACGCTTCGCTTAAGTCAATAAAATCTTTTATAATCATGCGCTTGCTTTTTGGCGCTGCATGCCGGGCGTTCACAAATTTGTCATATATCGGCGCTTGAAGGCGCCTTGAGCATTCGATACACTGAGCAAGTAGCAATAAATTCAGGCTGGCTGTGGAAAATAATATTGATAATGACCTTCAGGATGTTGTGCGCAAGCAGCGCAAGAACTCGCTGTTTATCAGCACTGCCAGCACCTTCCAGTTTCTGGCGGGTATCCTGACCACGACTGGTCTTGCCATCACTCTTCCGGCGCTGGTTGGCTCTGCAGCGGCAGGTACTGGCCTTGCCGGCGGCCTTGGTTTTGGTGCGGCGGTTGCTGCCCTTGCAACGGCAGCACCTGCTGGGCTTGCGTTGATGGCGGCGGCTGTCGTAGCAACGGGCGTCGCTGTGGCATCCCACTATATTTCATCACGCTCGTTCCAATCTGCCAATTTTGGTGCGCTGGAAATTAATGCCAAGCATACCGCCAAATATCTCGCCAGCGAGCTCAAACAAAACAGCCTGTGTCTGACCGATGAGCATGAACACGCGAAACGCGCAGACGGCAAGTCGTGGCAGCAATATCATTCAGAGCGTGCCTGCGATCAGCGCGCTGTCAGCCGCTAATCGCGGTAGATCATCGTTCCCGCGCCGTATTTGGTAAAGACTTCCAGCAGCAACACATGGGGCAGGCGGCCATCTAGAATATGCGCGGCCTCCACATCATTCTCCAGCGCATGAATGCAGGTTTCAATTTTGGGAATCATGCCGCCGGTAATGACGCCGTCTTTTTCCAGCTTGCGTGCTTCTTTGATCGATAGTTCGCTGATGAGCTCTTTTTCTTTGTTGAGCACACCCGGCACATCGGTCAGGATCATCAGCTTGGCAGCGGCGAGCGAAGCGGCCAGCGCACCGGCAGCCGTGTCGGCATTGATATTGTAAGTTTCACCGTTTGGGCCGTAACCAATCGGCGCGATGACGGGGATGATGTTGGACTCTGCGAATTCCTGCAGCAATCCGGGATTGATACGCACCGGCTCGCCAACAAAACCTAAATCCAGAATTTGCTCCACATTCGACTGAGAGTCTTTGCTATGGCGGCGCAGCTTGCGAGCCTCGATCAGGTTGCCATCCTTGCCGGAAATGCCCACGGCCATGCCGCCGGCGGCGTTGATCTGCGACACAATCTGTTTGTTAATCGAGCCGGAAAGCACCATCTCCACCACTTCAACCGCGGCAGCATCCGTCACACGCAGGCCATCGATAAACGAGCTTTCAATTTTGAGCCGATCGAGCATCTTGCCAATCTGCGGGCCGCCGCCATGCACAATAATCGGGTTGATGCCCACCTGCTTGAGCAGCACGATGTCTTCTGCAAACTGTTTAGACGCGTCGCCGCCTTCCATGGCATTACCGCCATATTTGATGACAAACGTTTCATCAGCAAACTGGCGCATGTAAGGCAGTGCCTCGGACAGGGTCGAGACGGTCTTGAGCCAGGCTTCCTGTGATGTGAGTTCGCGGGTTTTCATGTCGTTTAACTATCCCTAAACGGCGAAAGGCGCAAGCTGCTCTTGCAGTGTTTCGATGCCAAATTGATTGGCGGCGCTGGTGGTGATGATGTCCGGGTGTGCAGCGACATGGCGACTCAGCGCCCTCATGCAGTCATGTTTTGCCTGCTCCAGTTCGCTGGTTTTCATGGTATCGCATTTGGTCAGCACCAGCTGATAGCTCACGGCACTATCGTCAAGCAGCGTCATGAAAGACTCGTCAACTTCGAGAATGCCGCGCCTGCTATCGATCAACACTAACACCCGTTTGAGGTTGGGTCTGCCCTTGAGATAGCTGGTGATCAGGCGGTCCCACTGGCCTTTTTCCTGCTTGGAAACCTTGGCATACCCATAGCCGGGCATATCCACCAGCATCAGCCTTTCTGCCAGCAGAAAGAAATTCAGTTGCTTGGTGGCGCCGGGGTTCTGTGAGGTGCGCGCCAGCGCTTTCTGGCCGACCAGTGCATTAATCAGGCTGGATTTGCCGACATTGGAACGGCCAATCAGTGCGATTTCCGGATGGTTGAACTCTGGCAGTGATGCCAGCGTTGCAGCCCCCGCAACAAACTCGCAAGGCCGTGTAAACAGGCTCATGCCGTGCCTTTACGAGCTTTCTTCGCCTCGTAACGCTTCGAGATGACATGCTGCTGGACGATGGAAAACACGTTGCTCCACACCCAGTAAAGCACCAGACCTGCGGGGAAAGTGGCAAAAAGATACAGGAAGAAATAAGGCATGATCGCTATCATTTTTGCCTGCACCGGGTCGGTTGGTTTGGGTTGCTGTTTCATCTGAATCACCATGGTGGCGCAGAATAATATGGGCAGCACACCAATATGCAGCCATGATGGATGATCCCATGGCAGCAGGCCAAACAGCGTGAAGATGTTCGATGGGTCGGTGGCGGAGAGGTCTTTCAGCCAGCCAAAGAATGGCGCGTGGCGCATCTCGATGGTGACATACAGCACCTTGTAGAGTGCAAAAAACACCGGCATCTGGATAAGAATCGGCAGGCACCCCGCCGCCGGGTTGACCTTTTCGCGTTTGTAAAGTGCCATCATTTCCTTGTTCATGGCGATGGCATCATCAGCATAGCGCTCACGGATTTTGACCATCTCTGGCTGAAGCGCGCGCATCTGTGCCATGGAGTGGTAGGATTTATTGGCGAGCGGATACATCAGCAGTTTGACCAGAACGGTCAGCAGCATGATGGCGATACCGAAGTTGCCGGCAAGATCATAAAAGAAATTCAGTGTCAGGAACATTGGCTTGGTCATGAAATACAGCATGCCGAAATCCACCGCGCGGTCAAACAGCGGAATGGGCGGCATCTGCGCAGCAGCATCACCGGCGGTGTAGCGGTCAAGCACGCTGATTTCCTTTGCACCCGCAAACACCCGGATTATTTCCTGATGCGTATCGCCTGGCGCGATATTGGTGGAAGTACCAAGGTAATCGACCTGAAAGCGGTCAAAGCCGTTTTTTTCGTAAAAGCTGAAATTGGCTTTGTAGCTGTTTTGCGCAGGCACCAGCGCGGCGAGCCAGTATTTATCGGTGATGCCAAGCCAGCCACTCGCTTTATCAAACACCTTGCTGCCCTTATCACGCAGCTCATCGTAGCTGACTTCGGTCAGCGTGCCATCCATCACGCCCATCGGGCCTTCATGAAGCACGCCGTAGTGATTTTTCGGGCGCGGGTAGACGCGATTGATAAAGGCATAAGGCATCAGGCTGACATTGGCAGCGCTTTTATTTTCAACCGACTGAGTGATGGTGAACATATAATTTTCATCCATCACGATGCGTTGTTTGAACACCAGTCCCTGGCCGTTGTCCCAGGAAAGTGTCACCGGCGTGGTTGGGGTCAGCGCGGGTTGATCGGCTTTCCAGAGTGAGTGGTGATCGGGCAGTTTGATGCTGCTCTGTGTTGCCACCCAGCCAGTCTGCGTAAAATAGGTTTGCTCATCACCATTGGGCGCAAAGAGTGTCACTTCCTTGCTGTCTGCGCTCAAATCTGTGCGATATTTGGCAAGGGTGAGATGATCAAAGCGTGCACCTTTCAGGGCAATCGAGCCATGCAGCTTCTCTGAGCGAATCTCAAGGCGCGGCGAGAGTGCGAGGCGCTCTTCGCGTGTGAGATTGGGGTTTTCTTCAGCAGATGCGGTTTTATCTTCAATGAAGTGCTTTGCCTGCTCTTCGCGTTTGGCAATTTGCTCCTTCTGCTGTGCCTGATAGTGGGCGGCCAGTTTTTCTTTACGTGGCGCCTGAACAAGGGCTTGCCACGCAAACAACAGGATCGCCGCAAGAAAAACAGCGATCATGACGCGGGTGTGGTCGGGTTCCTGATGATTAAATTTCATAGTGATTACAGCGGTGAGGGGTTAAAAGAGCAGGGGTTGATTGATCGGGAACCGGATCATGACCGGACTTGCCCCAAGGATGACAACGCAGCAGTCGCCTTACAGCAAGCAAGCTGCCGTGAATGACACCATGGCGGCGAATTGCTTCCATGGCATAGGCAGAGCAGCTGGGCGAGAAGCGGCAGTTTGTTCCAAGCCACGGCGAGACCAGTAGCTGATAGCTGCGCACAAAAAGCAGTAATGCAGAGCGAGCAGGGTTCATACAATCCTAGGGTTTTGGGTGCTCCTTCTTAGCGTGAATTCGAGAAAATGCAATTTCGATATGGCGCTCGAGGTCAGAAAAAACACACGATCGCGCCTGCGTCCTGGCAATGAGCACATAGTCGTGCTCGGCTTTAAGCAACGGCGGTGCTTTATGCCGAAAGGCTTCACGAAGCCGGCGTTTGATACGGTTTCGAACCACCGCCCCCCCCATTTTTTTGGTGACGGTATAGCCAATGCGCGGCACGTCTTTAATCGGGTGGTCAGCTGGCCGCGCCTTGGCAATTAATACAAAGCAGGCTGTGGCATAGCGCAGCGATCCCTCGTTCAGTGCAAGGAAGTCCCGGCGGTTGGTAATGGTAGGAGTCAATTAAGCAGACAGGCGCTTGCGGCCTTTGGCACGGCGGGCATTGATCACGCCGCGACCGCCGACAGTTGCCATACGTGAACGGAAACCATGACGGCGTTTGCGCACGAGTTTGCTGGGTTGGTAGGTGCGTTTCATGGCGGAAATCCTGTTATAATGCGTATGTTGATGTAAGGGACGGTTTTATAGCCAGATAGGCGCAGGAAGTCAACTCCTGAGATAAAAATGAAGAAATTATAAATTAAATATTATAATTCAATTGGTTAAATAGAGTTTTGCAGCAACGATTTCTTAATCTGGACGGGTTACACTGAAGGCTATGTTCAATGTTTTACGTCTGGTTTCAGCATTCAGTCTGCTCGTGATTGTGGCCATTGCCGCGCTGGCTGGCGTAAGCATGCGGCATGTTGCTGTGGATAACCTGCAGACGCATGTTCAGCAGAATGCAACCAACGTCGCGCAGGGATACATTTCGAGCGTGTGGTTGCAATACCAGCCGATTATTGCGGCATTGGCGCTGGATCCGCAGCTGCTCAAGAACTCAAATGAGATCAAGGAATTCGCGCGCGATACGGTGCGATTTTTCAGCCAGATGCCACTGGTCAGAGTGAACATATATGGCGTGGATGGTCGTCTTTTAATGACCAGTCATGCTAATGGCAAAGCCAAGCTCACCGGTAGCGCCGCCTCGCCGGACGGCGTTTTTGTTGCAAACCACATCGGTGCCCCTTCGCCTGCAAGCCAGATGCTTGAGAATGTTGGCGTTGAAGGGCAGGGGCAGGCGGTGGTATTGCAAACGGTTATTCCGCTGCGTGGGCTAAATACCAGCAGTTCAGAAGGTGCGCTTGAAATCATTCAGGATATGAGTGAATCGTGGGAGCTGATCCGCACATTTCAGCTTTATGGCACGGCAGCGATTGCTGGCATATTCATGATGTTCATGGCGATTTTGTTTTTCTCAACGCGCAAAGCGGAAGCGATTATTGCAAGGCAGTATGAAACCAATATCGAGCTGGCGGCAACTGCTGAGGCGGCGCAGGCTGAAAACCGCCAGAAATCGCAGTTTCTTGCCAATATCAGCCACGAGCTGCGCACACCGCTGAACGCCATTATTGGTTTTTCTGATATTATCAAAAACGAGGTGATCTCAGCACTTGAGAACAGAAAATACCATGACTACATCAATGATATTCATTCTTCTGGTGTTCATCTTCTCAGCCTGATCAATGATATTCTGGATTATTCGAAAGCCGAAGCAGGCAAGCTGGAGCTGGAAGCGGCGGAAGTGAACGTCACCAAGCTGGTACAAAACAGCATGAGGCTGGTGGCGCCGCGTGCAGAAACCGGCAAAGTCACGCTCACGGATGCGCTGCCGAAAGAGCAGATCATCATGATTACCGACAGCAAGAAATTTAAGCAGATTCTGCTGAATCTACTTTCCAACGCAGTGAAATTCACGCCAGCGGGCGGCGACGTGAAAATCACCGCGTGGCGCGATCTCACCACCGATATGTATTATTTTGAAGTTCGTGATACTGGCATTGGCATTGCCCCGAAAGATATCTCAAAAGCCATGGCACCTTTTGGGCAGGTGGACAGCGCGCTTTCGCGCAAATATGAAGGCACCGGCCTTGGCCTGCCGCTCACCAAGAAATTTGTGGAAATCATGGGCGGCACATTTTCCATTGAAAGCACTGTGGGCAAGGGTACCACCGTTACTTTCAGCCTGCCGCGTGAGCTGAAGGAGCGCGAAGGGGTGGTGGTCAAGCAGGTGCTGTAAATCAGATGACGGATGACAGAGGGTGGATGACAGGCTAGGTTGCCATCATGCGAATATCGTCAGAGCAAATCAAGATCCGTAAAGGTCAAACACCTATTGTGGTGCTCACGGCCTACAGCGCGCCGGTGGCACGGCTGCTTGATTCCCATGTGGATATTCTTCTGGTTGGCGATTCGCTGGGCATGGTGATTTACGGTATGCCCGGCACCGAGGCCGTGACAATGGAGATGATGATCCGCCATGGCCGCGCGGTGGTGGACGCTACCTCGCAGGCGCTGGTGGTGATTGATATGCCAGCGGGCAGCTATGAAACCTCGCCGCAGCAGGCTGTCTTATCAGCCAAACGGCTTATCGAGGAAACTGGCGCTCAGGCGGTGAAGCTGGAAGGCGGGCGCGACCGCGCCGCGCAGATTCAGGCGATTGTGCAGGCGGGCATTGCCGTGATGGGGCATGTCGGCCTTCTGCCGCAGCGCGCCGCAGAGTTTGGCGGCTTTAAAACGCAAGGAAAAACCCCCGAGCAGGCCGAAGCCATTGTGCAGGACGCGCTGGCCGTTCAGGCAGCGGGGGCTTTTTCAGTGGTCATCGAAGCAACCGTCGAGCCGGTGGCGCGCCATGTGACCGAGCAACTCACTATTCCCACCATCGGCATCGGCGCGTCGCCAGCCTGCGATGGCCAGGTGCTGGTGGTTGATGACATGCTCGGCCTGACTGACCGCGCACCGAAATTTGTGAGGCGCTACGCAGCGCTTGCGACGGTGATTGAGGATGCTGTGAAAAACTATGCCGAGGAAGTCAAAAGCAGGCAGTTTCCAGCGGCCTAGCTAGCGGAATTTCACATCCGCAATTTCGTAGCTTTTCTCGCCTTTGGGGGTTTTGACCTCTATGGAGGCGCCTTTTTTCTTGCCGATCAGGGCGCGAGCCATCGGCGCGGTGATGGAGATCTGTTTCAGTTTAATATCCGCCTCATACTCGCCGACAATCTGGTAGGTGGATTTTTCTTCGGTGTCTTCATCAATCAGCGTCACGGTTGCGCCGAATTTCACCACATCGCCGGTCATCGAAGCGACATCGATAATCTCAGCGCGGGAAATCACCGCCTCTAATTCCTTGATACGGCCTTCGTTGAAGCTTTGCTTTTCCTTGGCGGCGGAATATTCGGCGTTTTCTGATAAATCGCCATGCGCGCGCGCCTCGGCAATGGCTTCGATGATCGCCGGACGATCAATCGATTTGCGCTGTTTGAGTTCAGCTTCCGCTTTGGCAAAGCCAGCGGCGGTGAAGGGTATTTTTTCCATATCAAATACACCCGCGAAGGCGGGTATCCTGTCGTTTCATGTTCAAAATAAAGATCCCCGCCTACGCGGGGATTTTTTCTAGGCGGCAAAGTACGATTGAATCGAGCGCACGTCAAGCCCGCCATTATCGCGGATGGATTTCATCGCTTGGGCTGCGGCGCGCGCACCGGCGATGGTGGTGTAGTATGGCAGCTTCATCAGCAGCGTGGTGCGGCGGATCGAGTAGGAATCGGCGATTGCTGCAGCGCCTTCCGTGGTGTTGATGACAAGCGCAATCTTGCCGTCCTTTAGCATATCTACGATATGCGGCCTGCCTTCGCGCACTTTGTTGACCGTCTGAACCTTCAGACCCGCTTTTTCAAGGAAGCTGGCGGTGCCGCTGGTGGCGATCAGTTCAAAGCCCAGTGCGGCGAGCTGGCGGCAAATATCGGCTGCTGCGGGTTTATCAGATTCTTTGACCGAGACAAACACCCGGCCTGATTTAGGAATGGTGGTGCCGGCAGAAAGCTGCGACTTGGCAAAGGCACGCGGGAAATCAACGTCAATACCCATCGCCTCGCCAGTGGATTTCATCTCGGGGCCGAGGATGACATCGACATTCTGGAAACGCGCGAAAGGAAAGACACTTTCTTTCACACTAACATGTGAAAGAGGCTTCAGGTTTCGGGTTTCTGGCTTCAGAAGATTAGCCAATTTCTCACCAGCCATGATTCTCGCGGCTAGTTTTGCAATCGGGATACCAATGGTCTTGGCAACGAAAGGTATGGTGCGGCTGGCTCTCGGGTTGACTTCGATAAGATAGACTTCATGATCTTTTACGGCGAACTGCACATTCATCAGCCCAATCACGTTTAGTTCGCGCGCCAGTAGCGTCGCCTGCCGTTTGACTTCCGCCAGAATCGTTTCGCTTAAGGAATAAGCGGGAAGGCTGCACGCCGAATCACCGGAGTGAATACCCGCTTCTTCGATGTGCTGCATCATGCCAGCCACCACAACATCTTTGCCATCTGACAGGCAGTCCACATCCAGCTCGATGGCGTCTTTCAAATAAGCATCCACAAGGATCGGTCCATCGCCAAACATTTTGGCAAGCTCATGAACATATTTTTCGAGGCTTGGTTTATCGTGCATGATCGCCATCGCGCGGCCACCCAGCACATAAGATGGGCGAACGAGCAGGGGAAAGCCAATCGCGTCGCTCGCCGCCACCACTTCTGCCGGCGTGCGGCCAATGGCGCTTTTTGGCTGCTTCAGTTTCAGTTTGTCGATGAGTACGCGGAAACGGTCACGGTCTTCGGCGAGGTCGATCGAATCGGGCGAGGTGCCGATAATCGGCACGTTTGCGGCTTCCAGCGCCCGCGCCAGCTTCAGCGGTGTCTGCCCGCCGAACTGCACAATCACGCCTTTTAGGCTCCCGTTTGATTGTTCTTTCCTGATAATCTCCAACACGTCTTCAGCCGTCAGCGGCTCGAAATAAAGACGGTTTGCGGTATCATAATCGGTGGAAACTGTCTCCGGATTGCAGTTGATCATGATGGTTTCATAGCCTGCATCTTTGAGCGCATAGCAAGCATGCACGCAGCAATAATCAAACTCAATGCCCTGACCAATGCGGTTCGGCCCACCGCCGAGGATGATGATTTTTTCTTTATTCGTTGGTGCAGCTTCGCACACATCATCATACGTCGAATACATATAAGCCGTATCCGAATCAAACTCCGCGGCGCAGGTATCGATGCGCTTAAATACCGGGTGAATGCCAAGTTTACTGCGAAGCGCGGTGATATCGGCGGCTTTGACGCCGGCCAGTTCGGCGATACGGGCGTCGGAAAAGCCTTGCCGCTTGTAGGCGGCAAGGGACTGGTGATTAGGCATTAGGGATTGGGGGGTATTGTTTTCCCTAATGCCTAATCCCCAATGCCTAATCCCTTCTTCCATCCTCACAATCTCTTCTAGCTGCCGCACAAACCACGGGTCATATTTCGCAATCGCGCAGATCTGCTGAGCGCTCATGCCAAGGCGAAGCGCCTCAGCGGCAACCAGCAGACGGTCGGGGGTCGGTTTGGAGAGGGCGAGGGTTGCCGCTTCGATGTTGTCGATGCCTTCCGGCGAGTTCAGGCCGGTCAGGCCGACTTCCAGCGATCGCAAACATTTCTGCAGGCTTTCGGCGAAGTTTCGCCCCATCGCCATGGCTTCGCCGACGGACTTCATGGCGGTGGAAAGCAGCGGCTCGGCGCCCGGGAATTTTTCAAAGGTAAAGCGCGGAATTTTGGTGACGATATAGTCAATCGTCGGCTCAAAGCTCGCGGGAATTTTGCCGCCGGTGATGTCGTTGGCGATTTCATCCAGCGTATAACCGACCGCTAGTTTCGCGGCGACTTTGGCGATGGGAAAACCCGTTGCTTTCGAGGCAAGCGCCGAGGAGCGGGAAACGCGCGGGTTCATCTCAATCACCACCATGCGCCCATCGGCAGGATTCACCGCAAACTGAACATTCGAGCCGCCGGTATCCACGCCGATTTCGCGCAGCACCGCAAAGGACGCATCGCGCATGATCTGGAATTCTTTATCGGTGAGGGTGAGCGCTGGGGCAACGGTGATCGAATCGCCGGTATGCACACCCATCGGATCGACATTTTCAATCGAGCAGACGATGATGCAGTTGTCGTTTTTATCGCGCACCACCTCCATCTCGTATTCTTTCCAGCCGAGCACGGATTCATCGATCATCACTTCATGAACCGGCGAGGCGTCGAGGCCGGAAAGCACAATCTGCTCGAATTCTTCCTTGTTGTAGGCGATGCCGCCGCCGGTGCCGCCAAGTGTGAAAGAAGGGCGGATGACGGCGGGAAGGCCGGTGATTTTCAGTGCTTCGCGCGCCTCTTCCAGTGATTTCACCACGGTGTTTTTTGGTACTTCGAGGCCAATTTTACGCATCGCCTCGCCGAAGAGCTGGCGGTCTTCGGCTTTGTTGATGGAATCCAGCTTCGCGCCGATTAGCTCGACATGATATTTTTTCAGCACGCCAGATTCGGCGAGCGCCTTCGCGCAGTTGAGCGCCGTCTGGCCGCCCATGGTGGGCAGCAGCGCGTCCGGCTTTTCCTTGATGATGATTTTTTCGACCATCTCCGGCGTGATCGGCTCGATGTACGTTGCATCTGCCAGCTCAGGATCAGTCATGATCGTCGCCGGGTTGGAATTAATCAGGATGATGCGGTAGCCCTCCTGCCGTAGCACCTTGCACGCCTGTGAACCGGAATAATCAAACTCGCACGCCTGACCGATGACGATCGGCCCCGCGCCGATGATGAGGATACTTTTTATATCAGTGCGTTTGGGCATGTTATAATCCGTTTAACACATCATAAAGGTTGTGAAGTTCAGAGACATAATGCTGCGTGATGCGCTCATAAATTGCTTTCGCCAGCGCTTCATTATAGGTGTGCGAACTATTGTTGCGATCCTTCAGCATGTCCAGCCACAAAGCTTCGTTTTTGATCCAGCCTGCTTTGTAAGCCTCTTGCAGCACAGGCTTAGGAAAAGGAACA
>Ga0315900_10009014_pt1 | contig 12727 bp, 4 predicted proteins | sample LakEriMetagenome_FD_203521 | JGI IMG/M metagenome (GOLD analysis project Ga0315900, IMG submission 203521) | Freshwater fungal communities from buoy surface, Lake Erie, Ohio, United States - Buoy 12 MA114 | ecosystem: Environmental > Aquatic > Freshwater > Lake > Lake biofilm | place: USA: Lake...
TGGCGCAGCAACAGCACCCGTATAAACAAATTGGCTTCATGTCTGACTTGTTGCGCGGCAGTGCCAACCTTGCTGGGATTGGCAGTAAATCTGTTTATGAAGCGCCCCCTAGTGCGCTATCGCAAATGGTTGGTCCGGGTCTCTTGGGTCTTGGCATCTACCGCGAGTTCATGAAGAGTTAAGGGGCAGGTATGAATCTGATTGAAATTTCTGAGCAACTCAAGGACGTACCTGATCAATTGCTCATGAAGGAAGTACAGTCTCCGAGTGGGGCGTATCCTGCCTATCTGGTTGTGACCGAGATGTCTCGACGCAAGCGTATGCGCGATCAGGCAATGAAGGAAATGCCAACCACATCGGTTGTTCAAGACCTGACACAGCCTAGCCGAGAGCAGGTGATGGCGGCGATGGCAGCAGCGCAGCGTCAAGCAGCACCACAGATGGCTCAACCAATGAGCCAGCCAATGAGCCAGCCTCGTTTAAACGCTCCGGGCATTATGGCGTCCCCCCAAGCGATGGATACTCTTGCGGCGCAAGATGTCATGGGCGCACAAGAACCACGCCGCATGGCGGCGGGCGGCATGGTGTCGTTCGCAGAGGGCGGGGACATCAAATACGATGACCGTGGCGTAGCCAGATTCCAGAATCAAGGTTTTGTTACAACATTCGAAGCGCAAGACGCCATTAGGAAGGAACGCGAACGTAAAGAACGTGAACTAAGAGACAGACTCCCAAACTTGTTTGAATCATTTAAAGATTGGAGTGCGCGACAAGAGGCGGCAGCAGAAGAGATTAAAAGTCGTGGCAAACCTGCGCCAAGTCAAGCCGATGTCCGTCGGGTAGATAACTTTATCGACGCAACCATGCCCCCTATTGCTGCTCCTCCAGTCGCTCCTCCGGCTGGCGGCGGCGGTGCTGCTGGCGGGGGTGGAGGTGGTGGTGGTCGCGGCGCTTCAGGCGCTCCTCCGGCTGCGCCATATGCTTTTACTATTCCTGCCTACTCCAGTAAGGTTGATGATCCACTGAGACAAGCGCGTGAGGCGTTGCTTGCTGATCAGCCATTAACTGAAGAGCAAGAAGCTGCTGCCAGAGAAAAGGGCGTTGCAGCTTACAAGCAACAAGTGCCTTTCCGCATGGGATTCTTGGAGCAAGATATTGCCAAGCGACAAAGCGAATTAGAAGGGCGTCGCGGGTCAAACATCAACGAAGCTCTTATCCAAGCTGGTCTTGGCATCATGGCTTCCAAATCTCCCTACTTCTCACAAGCTGTAGGCGAGGGCGGTATGTCTGCTTTAGGCGCGTATCGTCAGGGCTTGAAAGACATTCGCGAAGGTGAGAAAGACCTTACGCAATCGAAAGTTTCGTTTGCTAATGCTCAGACGCTGTATGACCAAGGTAAGTTTGCGGCTGCTGACAAAGAAAGACAGAACGCAATCGAAAGACAGCAGCGCGGCTTTGAGAAGAAGAGCAGCCTGTACGCAACCTTTGCCAAAGAAAAAACAATGGAATTGGATGCACACAGGGCAGAGGTTGAGCGTGTCAAAGCAATTGAAGACGCAAGACAGAAGCAGCAGCAAATTGATATTGAACGCGAGAAACTTCCTGCAACGATTGAGGCACTCAGAGGTCAGGCAGCTTACTATCGATCAATGCCACAAATACGCGGTGGCGCTGGTCGCTTATCAGATGCTGACCAAAAGGCAGCAGAGGAGGAAGCAAATCGGCTTGCAATGATGGACAAAACAGTTAAGTACGGTACGCCAGAATTTATTGCAAGAAGAAATCAATATTACTTGCAAGAGCTACAGCGCAGGGCTGCTGGACTTGGTTATCAACCCGGAGGCACTCCCCCAGCGGGAGGAACGGGTGCAGAGTTCATAGGGTTTAAATAACCATAGCATCGGATTAGATAATGCCAATCGCAGAGTTTCGGTTGCCTGATGGGCGTATTGCCCAGTTCAAAGTTCCAGATGGAACAACCCCCGAACAAGCGCAACAGATGATTGCGCCGTTGCTTTCGAGTTTGCCGCAACCAAAACCAGAACCGGGAGTCTTATCCCAACTTGCCAGTCTTCCTAAAGAAGTCGGCAAGGGCTTTATTCGTGGGCTGACGGTCGATCCATTATCTGGACTTACCTCGCTCGGCTATACCGGCGCTCGTGCAGCCGGTGCTGAACTTGCTCCATTCGAGAAGACCGAATTCGGTCAAGCCTTGGGTCGCGCTCAGACTGCATTGGCTCCTAGCGATGCGGGCATGATCACCCAATTTGGTGGTGGTCTTGGCTCTCTGCTGTCCTTTATCCCCGGTGGTGTTCTCAAAGGCGGTCTTGGTCTTGCCACGCGCCTAACTCAAGCCGGTGCGGTTGGCTCAGAAGAAGCGCGTTCTCGTGCTGAACAAGCTGCCCTTGAGGGCAAAGCGGTGTCTCCCGGTCAACAGCTCCAAGCTCAGTTGATGGGAACTGGTGTTGGCTTTACCGAACTAGCCCCTGTTGAAAGACTTGCCGGTCCGCTCAAGGCTGTCCTGCGTGGCATCCCTGCCTCTGAAGCAGACAAGATTGCTCCCGGCTTATTCAACTCTGCCAAGCGAATGCTGGCAACCGGCGGCATTGAGGGCTTGCAGGAAGGCATGGCAAACATTGCCCAAGACCTTATCCAGAAGGGCGTCTACGATCCTAACTTGGATATTGGCAAGTCTGCGCTGGGTGACGCTGCAATGGGCGCGTCAGTCGGTGCGTTTGCACAGGGTGCAATTGAGTTTATGACCCGTGGCAAGCGCGGTCAGATGTATCAGCAACTCAAAACCGAAGAGCGCCAGAAAGAGTTCAACGACAAGATGGCGGCAATGGAAGCCGCCAATCAGAAGCAGATTGCGGATACTCAGCAAAAGCTGGGTGTACCTGACCCAACGATCCTTGCGCTGCCAGCCCCTGCGCCAAAGATCGAAGCGGTTCCAGAGCGTGACCCCCTGATGAATCCTGTCGGGTTCTTCAACGCCAACGAAATCAATCCAGACGATTTAAACGTCATCAACAAAGCCCGTAAAGGCGAAGGCAAGCGGACGCTCTCGCAGTTCTCGATTGAGGACTTGGCTGACTCAGGCGCTCCACAGGCTGAGATCGACCGTCTGCTGGCGTATAAGACTGGCTACGATGGCAGCGTTAAATTGGGCGCTGAGAACGTCCTAAACGCCGCAGCAGAGCGTAATGTGGACACCACAACGGTAGGGTTCAGGGACTTCCTGCGCCGCTCTACAGGCTCGGAAGACCTGTCCACCATGTCGCAGCCGCAGTTGCATTCTGCATTTACTGCACTTAGCGCCTTGGAACCATCGCAGGAGGTGCAGGTTCTGCCTCCCGGCACGAACGCTATCCGCTTCAGCGACGATCAGTACAGCAAGTCATTAGACAAGCTGAACACGACCTTCCCTGAAGACAATGTTATGCCCCGCGACAGGGCAATTGATCTGATCAAGAAGTCCTCGGGCTTGAAGACAGATCGGGATGCAGAGTCCCTGCTTCAAAGCGCCATCCGCAGTGGCGATTTAAACACCGTTAGCAGAACAGTTTTTGAGCTTGGCATACCGGGAGACCCGACCTCCCCGGCTGCGCGTGTTTACACCAACCGAGAGTCAGCAGAACGTAGCGCAAGGAAGCTGGGCTTGGAGGTGCGCGAAGCAGTTCATCAGGACATCGCCCCACCTTCTGAATTCAAAGCGTTGCCCGGAGGACCGGACATTCGGCAGGGAACGTTTAAACAGGGAATGGAACCTGCGGGCTATGAGATTCGCAGTCCTGATGGCAAGACTTGGCTCATGCCTACCCAAGACGAAGCGGATGCCAAGGTAGACCGGCTGCAAACACTTCGCACTCAGATGGCAAATGGCTTCCTTGGAGAAGCCGCCAAGATTGAGAAGCGGATTGCAGACAACCAGCGCAAGCTGGACAAGATGGAAGCCGAAGGCAAGGACAACACCCTTGAGTACAAGAAACTCTCGGCTGACACTGCCGCTCAAAACAAGCAACTGAGCAATCGGATTGACCAACTTAAAGCCAAGGCAAAGGTCTTTTCTGCCCCGCTAGAGATTGCACCCAAGGGTGAGAAGCCGGTTACCCGCGAAGGCTTTACGCTGTTTGAACAGGGTCAGCCTGTTGCGATATTCCCGACCCAGCAAGCCGCTGAAGAAGCCGCGCTGATCCGTCTGCCGGACGATACCCTTCAGACTATCGTCAATCTAGCGCCTTCTCAGAAAGGTCTGATGCCCAAGCGTTTGGGCAAGATGGCAGAAGCTGAACTTCAGCGTCGCCGTGGCGAGCAGCCAGCGGGCTTTGGCGTTGCGTTTAAAGGGGATAGGGCAGAGGCAGAGGCTCGCCTTGCGGAAGCCGGTGTCTTTACGCCTGAGTTCCAGAAGGCTGCGGACGAACTGACCAAGAAGCTGCGCCCGATGATGGAACGCTTGGGTCTTGGTGATCTGCGTTTAAACATCTTGAGGTCGATCAAGACGGGTGATGGGCAGACTGCTGACGGTTACTACGCCCAGCGATTGATTGCGATTGCACTGGATGCGCCCAACCCGATGCGTACCCTGCGTCATGAGGGTATCCATGCCTTGAAGGAACTCGGTGCGTTTACACCACAGCAATGGAAGGTGCTGGAAGACAGAGCTAGGTCTGAGTGGATGGGCAAGTACGACATTGCCAATCGCTACAAAGACATGGGCTTGTCGCAAAACGAATTGCTGGAAGAAGCTATCTCGGATGCCTTCTCTGACTTCGATCAGACCAAGGCTCCTCCCGGCTTAATCGGTGCATTGTTCAACAAGATTCGTCGCTTCTTCGAAGCCTTCGGCAATGGCTTGCGTGGCATGGGCTTCCAGACTGCTGAGAGCGTCTTTGAGACTGCTGAAGCCGGTGGGTTGCAGCCCATCTCCCAAGCAGAGGTGACTGGCGCTCCGAAATACGCGCTGGCACAAAAGACAGCGTTGTCCAATGTTTTGTCAAAGGTTTCCAATGATCTTGATTTAACTGAGAATGAACTTGCCGCTACGTCTTTAGGAATGCAAACCGGCAAGGGTGGAACAAAGGCGTTTAGAGAACAAAAAGTTGGCGGCATTAAAAACATTATTGAATTTCTTGAAAACCGTTACCGGGAATCTGGACTCCCCCCTCTTAACATTAACTCTGAAGACGACCGGAAAACACTAAGCAAGTTGTTGTCCGCAGAGGCTCTTGCGGCTATTCGCTCTGGCGGAGCAAACATTGAGTGGTACAACCAAGTAATCGACAGGATGCTTGGAATGGCTTCCTTGAAGTACCCGGAACTTCGTTCTGACCCAAATGCTCAAGCCGCTTTTAGAATTGCTATTGCCGTTTCTTCTCAGGGCATGAACGTTGAAGACAACCTGAGATTTGGTGAGCGGGTATACGAACAATTCAGCAGAAACAGGCAAGAAGGAAATCCAAGGTTCCCTGAAGTTGGAACAGGTGAGTCATTAGCGGCAATGAAGAACAACTTTAGAATTGCCAATGTAATGATTGACAAGATGGGAATGGACGATTTTCGTAAGTTTTTGGAGACTCCGTTTACAGCAAATGAATTGAACGCTATTGGTCTAAAAGTAGACGAACTTGCCGACGAACAAGTTTTGGGGTCAGCGATATTTGGACCCAAAATTGGTTTTGGGTTCTATTCCAATCTTGCTGGAAACTTTGATCCGGTAACAATGGATATGTGGTTCATGAGAACCATAGGTCGATTGACAGGTAAGTTGCGTGGGTTTGATCCTGCAAAATATCAAAGTCAAGTTAATCGTTTTCGTGGATTGTTTGATATCCGTGGTGATGACGGCATATATGCAAATCAATTCAGTGAACAAGAACTTCAGAATGCATTAGCCGATGAGCAAGAAATGATTGACCTTGCTCGTAAAGTTAAATCACTTCACGAAAAAGACTTCAAGAACAATCGCTCTCTTTTTGATTCTGGTCAAAGGGTCAAAACAAATTTTGTTAAGTCCGCTGAAAATATTATTAAGTCTTTGGATGCGCCTAAAGATGCACCTGCAAACGGAACTGAAAGACGGTTGTTGCGTGATGTTGTTAGAAGGATGCGTGAAAGGGTTGCGAGAGTTACGGGTCAAGACATTCCCCCCGCATCTTTGCAAGCAATTATTTGGTATCCAGAGCAAGAGTTGTACAAGGCTCTCGGTGCAAAACTGAGGGTTACAAGCCAAAACTACGCAGACTCTATGCGTAAACTTTTGAGAGAGGAGGGATTCGATGAACGAAGAATTAGCACAGCAGCCCAATCTGGATCAAGAAGAGCACGACGAGCGGATGCAAGAGATGTCGCCGCAGGAATTGGAGAGGCTGACAGACGGGCTGGTCGGGCTTTATCGCCAGAAGCAAAAGAATCCTTCTTAGAAAAAGAAAGAGAACGGGTTTTCTTTGAAAAAGAAATAGAACAACCAAAAGCAAAAACAATTGTTTTTGAGGTTGCTCCAAGTCCTGCTGACGTTCAAGCAACGGATCGTTGGAATCAACTATCTTCAGAACAAAAGATGAAGATAAGCAAAGATGTTATTGACAGCATCTTACCTATGGCAATGGAGGCAGTTGGCATTAAAGGGTATGTTGCCAATCAAATTGGTAGTTATGGAAACAACACCAACCCATCTTTTGGACTGTTTGTTAAGCAAGGCACTGCCGATCAAATAGTAGAGTTAGCAAAGATGCTTGGCTACGCACTTAGCCAACAATCAATGGTTGTTGCCTCTCCTAGAGAGGCTAAAGGTCTTGACAGAAACGGCGCTGTTCGTATTCCAGTTGGCGACATTAGCATTGACGAAGCCAACCAAATTTACCAGCAGTTACGTGCTATACGTTTAAACGGTAATCCAATCATTGATGGGCAAACCACTGTTCACGGAAACATGGTGGTAATGAACTTCTCCGGGTTGCCGATTGAAGAATTTGCAGAAAGAATACACGAACAACTTCAGGGCGATTACAATGTCACAATAGATGATGTTTACTCTAGCCTGATTGAAGAAAAGGACTACAACTATGGCAATCCTCAGAGCGACCCCCGAGGAAACAGAGGCGTTTTACGGGAGCGGTCTCGTGCTTTTCGGGCAGAAACGTCCAACCTCCTCGAACAAAAAATCAGCCAAGCAGAACAAGGAAAGTATTCCCTTAGATCTGACAAACCTCCCGGTCGATCCGGCATTGGCAGCGGCATCTCCATCCGAGAGCAACAGCCCGATGCCCAGTCCTTCGATGGCGTCCACTATGGCAAGCGGCGAGTAGATACCCTTGCTGGTTCCATGTATGGGACTGGCATCAAAGGCGCAGAAGCGCGGCGCGTCTTCTCCTCACCCGATTCACGCATCAAGAATCGGGTGTACTTCTATATTCCTCTTGAGAACGGACGTATGCTGATGCCTGAGTCAGGTCTTGGCAATGAAGTCCACATCCAGCGTTTAAACAACATTCTAGGACCGGGAGAAAAGTTCCAGTCTCTGGTGAATGCAACGCGCACCCCTGACGGTCAAGTCGATGCCAACGCGCTGGAGTCAGCAGTTATTGATGCTGGCTACGATGGCTATGCTGTACCGAGAATGGGCATGATGGTGGTGCTAAATGCTGATGTGCCTGTTATTCCTCGCGGCACTCGACAGGAAGTCGAAGCCACACCCGATGAGGACAAGGTGCAGATTGGCGACCGCAAGTACGCCTTGCGTCAGACCGACACGCCTGAGTTTAAACAATGGTTCGGCAATTCGAAGATTGTTTCCAAGGGCTACACTGGGATGCTATCGGGTGAGGATGTGATGAACTCTATGGGCATCCCCGAAAGCGAACACGCTGCTTACTGGGGTGGCTTGAGTCAAGAAGAGCGCGACAAGTTGATAAGGGACTTCCGCTCTCGCGGCAAAGGTAAACCACAAGTCATGTACCACGGCACTGCCCGTGACATTACTGAGTTCCGTCCAAAACAAGCCAATGCAATCTTTGTTACTGAAGACCCAGATTTTGCCGAAGGCTTTAGCGGCATGGGTGAAGATTACATAATGAAAGAATTGTTTAATAACGCTACTCCAGAGCAGCGCAATAAACTCATTATGGATTCTGCTACTCGTGCCATGAAAAATGGCAACATCACAAAGTTTGAGTTTGATGAAATCAAACGAGACTTTTCTCAAATTGATGTAACTTTTGGGTTTATACCTTTTTACATTGAACAAGAGGTTAAAGAATCGCTGGCTGCTCAAATGCCAAGTCGCGCAAACATCATGCCGGTGTTTGTACGCGCAGAAAATCCGTTTGACTATGCAAACCCTGATCACATAGAAATATTAGCCAAACAAAATAAAGGACTTAACGATTTCATGCGAGATGAAATCAGCAGGGGTTCGTGGCAAACCATCGAAGCAGGTGCAATACAAAAAAGTATTCGCGCTGCTGGATTCGATGGCTTCTATGTACTTGAAGGTGGTCGCAAGAACCTCGCGGTGTATGAGCCAAGTCAGATCAAGTCTGCGATTGGCAACATCGGCACGTTTGCTCGCGACAATAACGACATTCGTTATGCCCTTGCGCTACAAGGTTTAAAGCCTGACTCTGCGCTTGTTCCTAACGAAGGCGGCAACAAGGAAGGCAACCTCGGCATATCCCCTGAGCGCCTTGGCGGCAAGCCTATCCGTATGCTGATTGGTACGCACAACGACATTGACGATAAAGGGTATGGCGCTAACCACATCTTGAACCGTGTGCTGAATGATCCTAAGCGTATCCCCGGCGGGGCAGAGGATTTGCTTGAGAAGATCGTTCGGACTGCCCAGCGCACTGCCCAAAACTACACTTCAATCTATCGTGATGGTGGCAAGTTCATTTTGTACGATGGCAAAAACTCGCTTGTGGTATCGCCAGAAAAGCGGGATATGTCGATCATCACCATGTTCGTACAGGAAAATCCGCAAAGACGGTATGGCGCTCCGGTATGGGTGGGTCGCGCACCTCGCATGGCTGAATTCCTTGAGCCTGTGCGTGGCGTAGAAGTTTTTGAGCGCGAAGGTCGGGTTTCTCGCAAGGAAGTCCCTGTTCAAACGAAGCGTGTTTATACCCCCGAGGAAATCGCCCGCATCGAAGAAGCGCCCGTTGAAACGCCGCGCAAGGCAGGTACGCTGTCCATAAAGAGGGACGCCTTCCGTGCATCGCTGCGTGACTCAATGGGTCAGGACATGGTGGACGCTATCGAGCGCACCACCACCAAGCGGGAGGAGAAGGGCTTCACTCAGCGCATGGGTGAAGCAATCTCTCCGACAGGATTTGCCAAGTTCCGTCAGGCAATGATCAACAAGTACGAAGCCATTGAGCGCCTGTCCAAAGATGTGGCAGAGCGGTTTGGCTCTAAAGAATTGTTGGCTGATACGTCAGCAATTGCTGCTGCATTATTGTCTGACCGCGCTGCTGGGGTGGCTGCATCGTCCTACCTAAACGGTATTCCAATCTATCGGAAAGGCTTTACCAGCGTCTCTGACATGGATGGTTCAGTCAAAGGTCTGATCCCAATCCTTGAACCGCTTGCCAAGTACAACGATCCGTTTGTGTTCCAAGCCTTCCAGTATTACGCAGCGACTCGCCGTGGCAAACGACTGGATGCTGAGGGCAGAGAGAAGCTGTTTACACCGCAAGACATCAAGCGTGGTGAGTTGCTGGGTAAGCAGTACCCTGAGTTCAAGCAAGTGTTCGATGAGTACCAGAAATACAACAAGGGTCTGGTCGAATTCATGCGTGACACTGGTGTGATCTCTGAGAAGGAAGCCGAAATCTGGACGCAGAACTGGGATTACATTCCGTTCTACCGGCAGTTGGAAGGGGAAGAGACCGCAGCACCGAACGTCTTTTCACCCATTGCTGGTGTCTCCAAGCCCAAGAAACTCAAAGGTGGCGAGGCTCCGCTGGCTGACTTCATGGAAACCGTTGTCCGCAACAGTCGTGCTGCGATTGAGGCTGGCATGAAGAACGTTGCTGCCCAGCGGGTCATGCGGGATATGCTGCGTTTAAACCAAGGTGAACTTGTCCCGGCGGCTTTGGCTCGCGGTTCAGACATTGTGACGGTCAAAGAGAATGGTCTGACCAAGCACTACCGTGTGGATGATCCTCTACTGGTAGAGGCGCTGAAGAGTTTGAATATGCCGCAGTTGCCATTCCTTGAAGTGCTGGCAATGCCATCAAATATTCTGCGTAACTTGGTTACCAAAGACCCCGGCTTCATGCTGGCGAACTTGATGCGTGACTCGCTACAAGCATGGGTCACCACAGGAACCAACATCATCCCTATCGTCGATACGTTTAAACAGTACGTCGCTGCGCTCGCAGGTAAATCCAAAGAAGCACAGGCTCTTGCCAAGGCAGGTCTGTTTGCTGGGTATGATTTTGCCAGCGATGTGAAGTCTTCGGCTCGTGAGGTTGAATCTGAACTGCGTAAACGTGCAGGTCAGCGCACTGCGGGTGAGATAGCCATGCTGCCGCTGTCCAAGATATGGGATATGCTGGACAAGGGTTCCTCTGTTTCCGACGTTGCGACCCGCGCCGAGGTGTATAAACGCACTCTCGAAGAAACGGGTAATGAAGCAGAGGCTTTGTATCAAGCGATGGAGGTGTTGAACTTTAGCCGCAAGGGTAACTCTGCCTTGATCAGAGTCCTGACCGCGCTGGTTCCCTTCATGAATGCGCGTATCCAAGGCTTGGATGTGCTGTACCGCTCAGGCTTTGGGAAGTCTGCAACTCAAAACAAGGAGCGGATGCAGAAGGCATTCATCACTCGCTCGCTTTCCATCTTGGCTCTGTCTGCCATGTACTGGATGTTGGCGTCTGACACCGAGGAGTATGAGACTGCGGAGCAAGAGGTGCGAGACAACTACTGGATCATTGGCAATGTCCGCATCCCGATCCCATTTGAAATCGGCACGGTGTTTAAAGTGTTCCCTGAGCGCATCTTGGAATACTTCTTCGGGGAGGATACGTCCAAAGACCTGAAGGATTCGATTGTCCGCAACATCACTTCGACGTTGGCATTCAACCCAATCCCGCAAGCCTTCCTACCGGCGGTCGAGAACATAGCGAACTACTCGTTCTTTACCGGTCAACCGATTGTGGGCAAGGGGCTGGAGGACGTTGCTGCCAAGTACCAAGCATCGGCAGGTACATCCCTGTTGGCGCAGGAGGTGGGTGGTGCTACCGGATACTCACCGGTCAAGATCGACAACCTGATCCGTGGCTACACTGGTACGTTGGGAACCTATGCAGTCATGCTGCTGGACTCCATCATGCGTGGCGAGGGAGACCCTACTAAAGCAACCATGAGGGCAGAGCAACTACCAGTCATCAAGCGGTTCTTTGCGTCACCTGACTCTACCGGCACGGTCACGGCTTACTATGAAATGAAGAAGGCAGTGGATGAGTCCACCCGCACCATCAACTTCCTTGAGCGCACCGGCAATATGGAAGACCTGCAAGAGTATATGCAGGACAAGGGCGCGAAGCTGCAAGGTATCAAGCCTTACATCCAAGCACTGGATAAGGACATGACCATGCTGAGAGAGATGCGCCGTGCGGTTCAAATATCCAGCATGGAGCCTGATCAGAAGCGGGATGTGTTGGACAACATCCGTAAAGCAGAGGTTGCCCTAACGTCCCGAATCCAGTATGTGAAGAAGTCTATCGACTAGTCCTGCCGTTAATCATGGAAGCGGACTGACGCGCATGGCAATAGATGCACTGAGCGCCGATCCGTCTTCCGTGAACATCCAGCTTTTCACGCATCATTTGTTCAGGGAATGACCTTCCGCATTTGAAGCAGAACTTCGACGCGCTGCTTTGTTTGCTCAAAGAGTTCCCATTCTGTTCCATATCGCTTCTCAAATTCTTTTTTCCAAGGATGTCTTGATACTGCCACTTTGTCATTCACCCCTAGCCGGTGATGAATGGGGCAAAGCGGAATGGTATGCAGATCGTCTACTCGCTTGCCGTTCCTCAGTATGTGATGCATATCGGGAGGACTCCTTACTCCCATCTCATTTAAACACACTATGCACCCGAGTTCTTGCAGGGCGTTATACCAATCCTTTGTTTTCAAAAATCCTCCACCGTTTCTTTCTGCGTCTTTGCATAGGTAAACAACAGTCGCTTGTCGATCAAGAACGCCTTCTTTGAATTCCTGTCACCCGATCCAGTGAACTCAACGTAACTCAGCTTGTTCAAGATGATGCACTTAAAGATGTCCCTCGGCTTGATCCATGCGTACACATAGTCATCATAGAACACCCACCAATCTGCTTCGGTAGAAAATAACGCAGAAGGGTATCCAGACATTTCAATTTCAACAACGATGTTGCCGGTCTGGTTGCTCATTGGATCGTACTTGACCTCAACGCCTTGTCGAGCCTCTGGAATCCAGATGTCGTACCCGCCATACCCATCAATCAGCGTGGCGCAGGGATACTTATTGCGGATGGAGTTCAGGACTTTGAGTTCAATGTGCTTGCCTCTGCGAGCGTCTTCGTTGAATGTCATTGTTTAAACATTGAGGTGAGTTACTGCCTGACGGCAGAAATCCGGGGAGAACTTGGCGTACACCCGCTCGGTAATGACGGTGCTGCGGTGACCCAGCAGCCGAGAGATTTGGGGCATGGGGACATTCTTCTGAGCCAGTTGCGTTGCGACCG
>Ga0315900_10009016_pt1 | contig 12726 bp, 7 predicted proteins | sample LakEriMetagenome_FD_203521 | JGI IMG/M metagenome (GOLD analysis project Ga0315900, IMG submission 203521) | Freshwater fungal communities from buoy surface, Lake Erie, Ohio, United States - Buoy 12 MA114 | ecosystem: Environmental > Aquatic > Freshwater > Lake > Lake biofilm | place: USA: Lake...
TGACCAGGCCGCCGAACACCTTTTCATCCACCGTGGGCCGCATGGTCAGGCGGTCGCGCTCGGACCCGTCCGGTTCATTCAGCACCAGGGCGGCCTCCGCCGGAGCATCATCGGCAAAGGTGGCTTCGACGACAAGCCGCGAGCCCTTTTCGATTTCGACATCGCCAGGGCTGACGGTGACCGCATAGGCGGGTGCTGTTTCAGCCGCAGGTTTCCTGGCGATGGATGAAGCCGTTCGCGGGCGGTGGTCGTGACGCCAGACCGAACGGCTGGAAACGAGGATGCTGGTCAGCAGCAGCAGGATCACGGCAATCAGGCTGCGCGAGCCCCAGAAGATTTCGCGACGGCCGAGCAGGATCTTCTTCCAATCCCTGGTGGCGGCAGCGTCGGTGCACTGGGAGATGACCCGTCGTTCGAGGAAGCCGGGCTCCGGTTTGACAAGCAGTTCGGCGGCGGTGAGGGCCAGGCCGTTGAGCTGCGGGTCCCTGGCCTCGAGGAGACGCGCCAATTCAACGGGGGAGGCACGTCGGCGGTGTTTCCACCAGGAAAGAAGGGCCGCCACCGCCAGGGGGATCGTCAGCAGCGGCAGGAAACGGCTGCGAACGCCACGCGGCAGCCATTCGGGATGCAGGCTGACCACGCCCAGGAACAGGCTGAGAGCGAGGTGGAACAGGATGACAAAGCGCTGCCTCAGCAGCTTTTGCAGCGCCGTCGCGGCGTCCCGGAACTTTTCCCGAAGAATCTCAGCTTCGATCATGTTGTGAACCTGTTTGGAGTGGGGAAGGAGCCGTGGCCGCAGGCAGCTTGAGGGTGAGGTGAATTCAGGCGGGCCGGGGCTGGGCGGGGATGGAGGACCGGGTTCTTGCGGCGAGCCAGGTTTCCAGGGCAAGAAGACCGAGCAGCAGAGCCAGCAGCCACAACCACGCGCGCTGGCGGCCCTCCTCTTCATTCAGGGCGAGCTGTTCGCGGGCGGTCGCGCGGGCCTGGGCGGGACCAGCGGCGGTTTCGATGCGCACACCGAGCTCGCGGAGCCTGGCGAGGTCGAGCGGCGAGACGCGGCCCTCCTCGGGGCGAGGTTCACGGCGAGCTGCTCGGGTTTTCGGCCGTTGCCGGAGAAGGTGAAAAGGCCGGGCCTGGGGGCGCGGAAGCCTTCTCCCGGCCGCAAGGGCTGGGAAGCGCCGCCGGGGAGGGTGACGGAGTTCCAATGTTGGTTAGGTAGCACGTCTCCGACCAGCCAGGTGGCGGGGCGTTCGTTGCGGAAGCCGGCCGCCTCCAGCCAGCCGTAGAGCAGGGGGACAAACTTGGTGCTGAGCGCAAGCTGGCTGTCCGCCGGTTGCCAGCCGCTGGTGAGCAGAAGCAGGGTGCCGCGGCCTGCAACGGAGCCGGCAATCATCGCCGGGTCGCCGTCATCAAAGCGGGCCGGGATGGTGAAGGATCCACCCTCGGGAGGAGTGACGCGGCGATGATGCCAGAATCGCAGCTTGGTGAAGTCGCGCAGGCGTTCGTCGGCGAAGGGGCGGAGCAGGGGATGGGCGGTGTCCACCTCGGCGAGCATTGCATAATTTTCCGCATTGCCGGGACGTTCCGCGCCGAGCTTCCACCCGGCGGCGGCCATTCCGGTCAGGGCCTCGAGGTCCGCGGGCGTGGTCTGGTCCGTGATCACGGCCGCCACGAACCCGCCCGAGGCAAGATAGTTGCGCAGGCTGGCCCGGGGCGGGCGGCCGGAGATGAAGATCATCTGGATGCCGGAGGGAATGGTGGCGGTGGCTTCAGGCAGAACGATCAGCTCGGGCTGCAGGGCCGCCGTGGGCTGCAGCGCCCGGCTGAGGTAAAAGAGAGGGCTGGAAGCCTCGTTGCGGGTCGATGCGTCACCGATGAAGGCAACCTTCACCGGTCTGGGCTGCGCTGGGGCGACATGGATCGTGTTGTCAAAATCCCAGGCGTCGCCCAGCAGCGTGATGGATGAACCGGTTCGGGGAACGCTGATGACCCGGCTGGCCCCGGGGGGCAGATGACCGCTGACCGGCGGCTGGGTGTCGAGCCGGAAGTCGGTGACCCGAGAGCCCCGGTTGTTGCTGATCCTGACGCGTGTTCTGGCGTCTGCTTGCGCTGGAAGTCCGGAGGTCTCCGCAGCAAGTGACAGGGTGAGGTTGTCGGGATTGGCAGCCTCGACCCGGTGGATCTCGACCGAGAGCGTTTCCGGCCAGACCTGGCTGTGCAGGGCTTCCGTGGCCGAGCCTTCCTGAAGATCTGAGATCAGCACGATCCTGCGGGTCATGCCGCGCAGTTCGGGCGTCCGGCTGAAAATCCGGCAGGCATCGACCAGCGCGGCTCCGAGATCCGTCGAAGACCAGCCCGGCTGCTGCTTATCCAGCCGTTGTTTCAAGGCCGCCGTGCGCGCCGAGGCCGAGGTCCTGTCCTCCTCAAAGGACCAGAGCTGGCGCAGGTCCTGGGCAAAGAGGGCGACGGAGGCCCGGTCGCCGACGGCGAGGTCGGAGACGCGCCGCAGGGCCTCGTCACGGGCCAGCTTCCAGAGGCTGCCCCGGCGCATCGAGGCGCTGTCATCCAGCAGGAGCAACGTTGCGGTTGCGGAGCTGGCAGGTGGCGCCTCTTCGGGACGCCAGACAGGTCGTGCAAACATCAGCGCCAGGAGGATGAGGAGAAGGCAGCGCAGCAGCAGAAGGAGCCAGTTTTCCAGCCGCCTGCGGCTGACCGGCAGGGGCGTCTGCGCCTCCAGGAACATGAGCGAGCTGAACTCCACCCGGTCCTGCGGCGGCCGGCGGCGCAGGTGCATCAGGACCGGCGCGATGACCGCGCCGACGCCGAGCAGGTAGAGGGGGAAGAGCCAGGTCATGAAGGAAGGATGGGACAGTCCTGCAAGCAAAGGCAAAACCAATTCGGAGGGAATCGTCGTGCCGGGAGATATAACGCAGCACCCGGCGGGCAGCTGGCAGGGAATCCGGCGGAGAAACCGCACGGCGAACGGAGGCTCCGGCCGGGACTAACCTTCTTTTTTGCAAAAGATTGCGCGCATCCTGCCGTTTCAGGCGCCGAAAGCCTTCCCGTGCCATGAAGACATCCCCCCTGCTGCTTGCCGCGGCCCTGCTCGCCTCAGCCCTCCACGCCGCCGTGCTTCCCGAGGCCGCCAGAATCGACCAGCTGCTCGCCGAGGACTGGAAGAAGAACGGCCTGCAGGCAAACCCACCCGCGCCTGACGAGGTGATCGTGCGCCGGCTTTATCTCGACATCGCCGGGCGGATCCCCACCGTGGAGGAGACGGATTCCTTCCTGCGCTCCAACGATCCGCAGAAGCGTGCGAAGCTGATCGACCAGCTGCTGGCCGGCGACGGCTTCACCAGCCACATGTTCAACTACTGGGCCGACGTGCTGCGAATGACGGACAACGTCAAGGGCAGGCTCACGGCCGAGGCCTATGAGGAGTGGATGAAGAAGCAGCTCAAGGCCAACACGCCCTATGATGAAATGGTGCGCCGGCTGATCACCACCGAGGGCGGCACCTGGGACAGCGGCAGCATCGGCTTCTGGATGCGCGACGAGAACAAGCTCGACCACCTCGCCTACACCGTGCAGGTGTTCCTCGGAACCAGCATTGTCTGCGCCCAATGCCACGACCACCCCTTCGACAAGTGGTCGCAGATGGACTACTACGGCATGGCCGCCTTCACCCACGGCATGAACACGCGGGGCGGCGGCAACGACTACCTCAAGTTCAAGAAGCCGGGCGAGCTTGACAAGGCGGCCATGAAGGCCATGACCAAGGAGGAGCGGAAGGAGTACGCCAGAAAGATGCGCTCCGAAAAGGAGCAGCAGCCCAAGGTGGACAAGGAGCAGCTCAACCAGGTGCGCCAGGTCATGAGCGACGTGATGAAGCCGCTTCGGTACACCAACGTCAGCTGGCAGGAAGGCAGGCTGCCCGCGCTGCCGCATGACTACAAGTACAGCAACGGCAAGCCCGGCCAGCAGATCCAGCCCAAGGTCATGTTCGGTCATGAGGCGGCTCCGCTCGGCGGCGAGACCACGCTCACGGCCTTCGCGCGCTGGATGACCAGCCCTGAGAATCCGCGCTTCACCACCGTCATCGCCAACCGCATGTGGAAGAAGGTCTTCGGGCTCGGGCTGATCGAGCCGGTGGATGAAATGACAGACTCCACCGTCGCCTCGAACCCGGCGCTCATGGAGTATCTCACGCGGCTCATGGTGGAGAAAAAGTACAGCCTGAAATCCTTCCTGCGCGTGCTCTTCAACACGGATGCCTACCAGAGCCTGGCTGGCACGCAGGAGGTCGCGCTGGGCGACACCTCCCACTTCACCGGCCCGCTGCTGCGCCGCATGAGCGCCGAGCAGGTCTGGGACTCGCTGGTGACGCTCACCGCCGGCAACGTGGATGACATGGTCGACACCGACAACGACCGCCTGCATCAGTACCTGGATGACCTCGCCTTCTTCCTGAACACCGTGAAGTCCAAGGGCGTGGAGGGGCTGATCCAGGTTTCCAAGGACGCCTCCGCACGTCTGGCGGCCAATCAAAAGCAGCTCGCCGAGATGCGCGCCAGGCTCGCTGCCGAAAAGGAGAAGGGCGGCATGAGCGAGGTCGACAGCAAGCAGCTGGCGCAGCAGGCCGGCAAGCTTCGTCGCGAGGCCGGCCAGGACATCCTGGAGGCGCTGCTGGGAGAGGACCGTGCCAGTGATCTGCGCCGCGGCTACAACGCCAGGCAGCAGGGCTCCCAAAAGGCGCCGATGATCGACAAGGAGAAGCTTGCCAGCCTCGGCAAGCAGGAGAGGAAGCTCTACCTGGAGGAGATCAAGAAGACCGCGAAGAACGTGCAGGGGCTGAATGTGCGCGCCTCCGAGCTGCCGAGCCCGGCTCGTGCCGGGCACCTGCTGCGAACCTTCGGGCAGAGCGACCGCGAGGTGATCGAGAACGCCAGCGCCGACGCCTCGGTGCCGCAGGCCCTGACCCTGCTCAACGGACCCGTCGTCCAGGCCGTCACCAGCCCGGTGTCCAACCTCAGCGTGCATCTTGAAAAGGCCGGATCCGCCGAACAAAAGATGGATCTGCTTTACACCGCGCTGCTCAGCCGCAGGCCGTCGAGCCAGGAGCGCGCCGTGCTTGCCGGCGTGATCACCGAACGCGGCTCACGGGCCGTCGAGGACGTCACCCATGCGCTGCTGACCGGCTCGCAGTTCCTCTTCATCCAGTAAGCGGCGCAAGCCCCGTTCATTCAACAAGGACCCACCCATGAACCCGACACGCCACACCCACAATGACTCCGGCCGACGCGACTTCGTGCTGGGGCTCGCCAAATCCTGCCTGGGCGTCTCCATGCTGCCATTGCTGGAGGGCAGGGCCGCCGCCATCTTTGACGGCAGTTCCAAGGCGAAGCAGGTGCCAACTGCGCGCAATGTGATCTATCTCTACATGTCCGGCGGCATGACGCATCTCGACACCTTCGGCTGCGTTCCGGGAGCCGACACCATGGGCGAGACGCAGGCGATCAAGACCAGCGCCGACGGCATCCTGATCGGTTCGGGGCTGCCGACGGTGGCGAAGTACATGCATCACGCCACCCTGATCAACGGCATGTCCAGCACCCAGGGGGCCCATGAGCAGGGCAATTATTTCCAGCACACAAGCTACACCCTGCGCGGCGGCACCCGGCATCCGTCCATGGGCGCCTGGCTGCAGAAGTTCCAGGGCAAGGGCAATCCCGACCTTCCGGGCACGGTCGTGATCAGCGACAACAGCAAGCACCCTGGCGGCGGCTTTTTTGAGGCCGCCTTCCAGCCGCTGTTGATCAACGACCCCACCTCCGGATTGCAGAACAGCCGGCGACTGGCAGGCCTTAGTGAGGGCGACTTCGATTACCGCCTCGGCCTCAGCGCACGCCTCAATTCCGGTTTTGAGAAGACCTACAACCAGTCCTCCGTGCGCGCCTACGCCGACGTCTACCGAGAGGCGGTCCGGGTGATGAAAAGCGCCGACCTCACGGCCTTCGACCTGTCCGGCGAGCCTGCGGAGCTGCAGGAGCGCTACGGCGCCGGCAAGTTTGGCCAGGGCTGCCTGCTGGCCCGTCGTCTGCTTGAACACGGAGTTCGTTATGTCGAGGTCGGCAACGGCGGCTGGGACATGCATCAGGAGATCTACTCACGCCTGCCGGAGAAGATCGCCGAGCTCGACCAGGCCCTCGGGGCGCTGCTGGGCGATTTGGGGTCCCGCGGCCTGCTGGAGGAGACCCTGGTCGTGCTGACGACCGAGTTCGGGCGCACGCCGAAGATCAACCAGAACGCCGGACGTGACCATTACCCGAAGGCTTTCTCCAGCGTGCTCTGGGGCGGTGGTGTCAAAGGGGGGTATGTCCATGGCAGGACCGACAAGGGCATTGAGGTCACCGAGGGCAAGGTGAACGTGCCCGACTTGAACGCGAGCATCGGCTACGCCCTCGGCCTGCCGCTTGACCAGGTGCTGTTCTCACCCAACAAGCGACCATTCACCGTCGCGGACAAGGGGCAGCCGGTGCTGGAGCTGTTTGCGTGATTCAACCCGCGCCGCCGCATTTCATCTTGTCGCAGGCCGCCTCCCATGCAGCCTGGGGGACTGTGTTTCCCCTCTTCCGAACCGTCCTTGTCGTCACCTTGTGTCCGCTGCTGGGCGGCTGTGGTTTTCTGCCACCTCTGGGGGCGCGCAGGATCGAGGCGGATGTGGAGAAGCTCCATGCCACGGCTCCTGAAAAATGGAGCGCCCTGCCCAGGATCGATGCCACGGCGGCGACCGGGTGGCTGGGGGAGTTCAGCAGTCCGGAGCTTCGGCGGTTGGTCGACCGGACGATTGAGGCGAACCCGAGCCTCAAGGCGGCCGCCGCACGTCTGACCCAGGCCAGGGCGGAGACCGTTCAGGCGGGCGCCGCCCTTTACCCGGAGATCGCCGGCAGCTTTGCGGCAAGCCGTCAGCAGGCGCCGACGGGCCAGCGGTTTTCAGGGCTGAACCTCATCAACAACCGTTTCAGGCTGCCGCTGAACGTCTCCTGGGAGGTCGATCTCTGGGGAAGGGTGGCCGACCAGCGTCGTGCGGCGAAGGCTCGTCAGTTTGCCGCCGAGGAAGATTTTCACGGTGCCCGGCTGTCGCTGGCAGCCAACACGGTGCGGACGGCGGTCACGCTGGCCGAGGCCCAGGCGCAGCTCACCCTGGCTGAGGAAAATGTCAGCACCCGCCGGATGCAGCAGGCGATTTTGGAACGGCAGATGGAGCGGGGACTGGATCCTGACCGGGCTGCCCTGGACGTTTCCCTGGGCAGGGCGGACCTGGCACGTGCGGAGGCGACCGTGCAGCAGCGCCGGGCGGCGGTGGATCAATCCCGACGAGCCCTGGAAGTGCTTATGGGCGGCTATCCCGCCGGAGCCGAACGTGGCCTGGGCGGCCTGCCGTCGCTGAAGCGGGCCGTGCCCGCCGGACTGCCCTCGGAACTGCTGCTGCGCCGGCCCGACCTGCGCGCCGCTGAACGCCGCCTGGAGTCGGTCCTGCACCTTGAGAGCGCGGCCAAAAAGGCCTTTTTGCCAAGCATCCGCCTCACCGGTGACTTTGGCCGGACCTCACAGCAGACGGACGATCTCCTCGTGCCTGAGGCGGCCATGTGGAGCATCGCCAGCAACATCACCCAGAGCTTTTTTCAGGGCGGGCGGATCCTGGCCACGGTCCAGCAGACCCGCGCCCGCTATGAGGAACAGCTGCAGACCTATACCAACAGCGTCCTGACCGCCTTCCAGGAAGTCGAGACAGCGCTGGCGGCGGACGTCTTTCTCAGGGGGCAGGCGGAAGCCCTGGCGCGAACGGCGCAGGAGGCTGAAAGGGCGGAAACCCTGGCCCGGGGTCAGTATGAAAAGGGGCTGACGGACGTGCTGACCCTGCTGGACGCCCGGCAGAGGGCCTTTGACGCCCGCAGCGCCCTGAATGCTGTTCAGGCGCAGCGCCTGCGCAATCGTGCGGACCTTCATCTGGCCCTTGGCGGTGAGTTTTAAGGTGTGGAAAGTTTTCTCGAAAACGAGGAAAAAACTCTTCCCGGCTGGCATGGGCTGTGCTCTATCCAGGAATCGCTTCTACGGGGAGGCTTGCACCTACCCGTCAGGCAACCTCAAACCCAAGTCGAAACACCACAACCATGGCCAAATACAAACTCGAATACATCTGGCTCGACGGCTACGAGCCTGTCCGCAACCTCCGCAGCAAGACCCAGCTGAAGGACTTCGCCAGCTTCCCGAAGCTCGAAGAACTTCCGAACTGGGGTTTTGACGGTTCATCCACCCAGCAGGCCCCCGGCGGCAGCTCCGACTGCGTGCTGAAGCCCGTTGCCGTGTATCCTGACAGCACCCGCAAGAATGGCGTTCTCGTCATGTGCGAAGTTTATAACGCGGACGGCACCCCCCATGCCTCCAATGACCGTGCCACGATCGTTGACGATCCGGGCGCCTGGTTCGGTTTCGAGCAGGAATACTTCCTCTACCAGGACGGCCGCCCCCTCGGCTTCCCCGAGTTCGGCTATCCGGCCCCGCAGGGCCCCTACTACACCGGCGTCGGCTACAAGAACGTCGGTGATGTCGCTCGTCAGATCGTCGAGGAGCACCTCGACATCTGCCTGGACGCCGGCATCAACCACGAAGGCATCAACGCCGAAGTGGCCAAGGGTCAGTGGGAGTTCCAGATCTTCGGCAAGGGGTCCAAGACCGCCGCCGACCAGGTCTGGGTGGCCCGCTACCTCCTGGTCCGTCTTTGCGAGAAGTACGGCATCGATGTCGAGTTCCACTGCAAGCCCCTGGGTGCCACCGACTGGAACGGCTCCGGCATGCACTGCAACTTCTCCACCACCTACATGCGCGAAGTCGGTGGCAAGGACTACTTCCTCGCCCTCATGGCCGCCTTTGAGAAAAACTGCCACGAGCACATCGCCGTCTACGGCCCGGACAACCATCTGCGCCTCACCGGCCTGCACGAAACCCAGAGCATCGACAAGTTCTCCTGGGGCGTGGCTGACCGCGGTGCCTCCGTCCGCGTCCCCCACAGCTTCGTCAACAACGGCTACAAGGGCTACCTGGAAGATCGTCGTCCGAACAGCCAGGGCAATCCTTACCAGATCGCCTCCCGCGTCCTCAAGACCATCGCGGAAGTGCCGACGAAGTAACGATCACCAGGGCTCTCAAACCTGCCTCCCTCAGACGCCGCCTGGAAACAGGCGGCGTTTCTTTTTCAACAGCCGCCCGCATGCAGTGTGTTGAAATCTCCGCAGTTCTGCCTTCGTCTCCTTCCAGATCTTTTTTATGCGCATCCTGGCCTTCCTCGCTTCTCTTTCCGTCCTATGGAGCTCCGCCTCCGCGGCCTCCCGGCCCAATGTCCTTTTCATCCTTTGCGATGATCTCCGTCCCGATGCCCTGGGCTGCTATGGCTCCAGGCATGTGAAGACGCCGCACATCGACCGTCTTGCCGGAGAGGGCGTGCGCTTTGCCAACACCTTCTGCACCACCTCCCTCTGCTCGCCAAGCCGGGCCAGCATCCTGAGCGGTCTATACGCCCACAGCCATGGCGTCACCAACAACTTCACCGAGTACCCCGCCACGATGCCGAGCTTTCCCGGCATCCTGCACGAAAATGGTTATGCCACCGCCTATTTTGGCAAGTATCACATGGGCGAGGACAATGACGAGCCACGCCCCGGCTTTGATGTCTTCGTCACCCACAAGGGCCAGGGAAAGTACTTCGACACCGAATGGAACCTGAACGGCAGGGAGAGGAAGGTCATCCCCGGCTATTACACCACCGTTGTCACCGACCTCGCCCTGGACTGGTTGAAGCAGCAGAAGGCGGACAAGCCCTGGTGCGCCTTCATCGGCCACAAGGCGCCGCACAGCTTCTACACGCCGGAGCCGAAATACGAGCACGCCTTTGACAATGTGCGGGTGCCTTATCCGGCGACCTCCTTTCAGCTGGATGACAAGCCGGCCTGGATCAAGCAGCGCCTTTACACCTGGCATGGCATCTATGGCCCGCTGTTTGAGTGGCGGAAAAAATTCCCTGATGACCGCCCCGAGGCGGTGAAGGATTTCGAAAACATGGTGCATGGCTACTGGGGAACCGTGCTCAGCGTCGATGACAGCGTCGCCCGCCTGCGCACGTGGCTGGAGGAGACGGGACAGCTCGACAACACCCTGGTCGTCTTCATGGGCGACAACGGCCTGCTTGAAGGCGAGCATGGCATGGTGGACAAGCGCACCGCCCATGAAGCCAGCCTGCGCATCCCGGCGGTGGCTCGCTATCCAGCGGCACTCGGGCAGGGCAAGGTCATCCAGCAGCAGATGCTGACCGTGGACATCGCCCCAAGCGTGCTCGAGCTCTGCGGCGCTCCCGTCCTGCCCAAGTCCCACGGCAGATCCTGGGTGAAGCTCGTCAGGGAAGGTGACCTGGAATGGCGCAGCGCCTGGTTTTACCATTACAACTACGAGAAGCAGTTCCCCTACACGCCCAATGTCCGCGCCATCCGCACCGACCGCTGGAAGTACATCCACTATCCCCACGGCGATGGCAGTCCGGATCGTCACATGGCCGAGCTTTACGATCTTCAGGTGGATCCTGGGGAGACCAAGAACCTCATCAGCAGGCCCGAGCTGGCCGCCACGGTCGCGGAACTGCAGGCCCGGCTTGCCAAGCTGATGCTGAACACCGGTCTCGACAAGACGACGGACAAGATGCCAATCGATGAAGGCGTGAAGAACGAGCTGCCGGATGCCAAGATTCGTTAACATGGGTTAATCGATCGGGTTCCAGCCCTTGAGAACCTGACAAATTTCTTGCGAGTTCAGGGTTGCTGAATGGGTGGTTTTTCCGGAATTTTACCATCAGTCACATATTTTGTGGCTGTTATATTCTCCCGTGCCCCAAGTCATGAAAACTTCATCCCTCTCCCATCTGATCAAAGTGCTGCCGCTCGTGTTTTCCGCAGCTGTTTTGACCAGTTGCAAGCTGCCTCCCAACCAGGCCATGCGTGTGATCCAGAGCAAGGGGCTCTTTGCCTACTGGGGCGGGGATTATTCCGCGTTTCAGCCTGCGCCCTATTCGTCCTTTCCTCTGCTGATTGCCCAGACTCAGCCCGCGCAGGATCTTCAGCAGAAGCCTTACGCGACCCCTCGTTCGGTACATTCCGTGCCCTACCGCAGCACTTACCACACGAACAGGAATCTTCGTTCGGATTACACGCGCACGCCCTACCGCGCCAGGACCTCCTCGGCCGTTTCGGCCGCCTCACCGATCCGTCACAGCTCACGTCCTGAAACGCCCGTTCCTGCGGTTACGGACAGTGTCACGCCCGCGCCGACGCCGGTAGCCGCCGCACCCTCGGCGGCCTCCAAGGAAGCCGCCGCCATCTCGGCCCCTGCGCCCGCATCGAAGCCGACGATGGAGCTGCCCTATGGCTCCGCGGTTTCCGGACGTCCCGGCATGGTCACCAGCCCCTATGCCCAGAGCCACCAGCTGGTGGACGTGACGGGCCTTGCCCCGGGGGACACGGTCAAAGATCCCTACACGGGCAAGCTCTTCCGCGTGCCGCCTTCACAGCAGGCGGCCGCCAAGGTGACGGAGCAAGCCAAGGCTCCCGTGGCTGATGCCCGCCCTTGATCAGGCGCGTCGTCGCAGTTTCGCGCAAGAAGCCGGTTCAAGACCACGAGTTCATGGGATGACACGCCTGTTCATCCCCTGGTTATTCTGCCTCGCCACCGCCGTCCCGGCGTCGGCCCAGGCACCCATTCAAAAGTGGATCGACGAGGCCATCAAGGCCGGGGGGGGCGTGGTCACCATTCCTCCTGGCGAGCATGTCCTGCCGCAGGGCTTGTTGATCAAGGATGCCAGGAAGCTCGCCCTGCGCGGCCTGGAGCGCGAGCAGTGCGTGCTCAAACTGCCGCCGCTGGCCTATGCGGAGAGTGTCGAGGCGACGGCCGCTGGTTCGACCCTGCTGAAGGTGAGATCGGCCCGTGGATGGAAGCCTGGGATGCGCCTGCATCTGGAGGCGGAGGGTGACATCGACAGCTTCACCCAGAAACCCAAGCCCTATGTGCTGGCGGTCATTCAGGAAGTGAAGGAAGGCGTGCTCCTGCTGAAGGAGCCGCTGAAGCATCCGATTCCTGCCGGGACGATGATTCGTCACGAGGATGCGCCCAACCTGATCGAGATCCGCGGCACCTGTGAGACGATCGAGCTCACCAACCTTGTGCTGGACGGCGGCCGTGTCGACGGTGATCCGCCCGTTCAGGGCCATGCCCAGCTTTGCGGCGTGTTTGCCTCCGGGCTCTACAGCTATGAAAAGGGGCCCTCCGGGCCGAAGCCGAAGGACATCACGGTTCGCGACTGCATCCTGCAGAACTTCTTCGGGCGCGGCATCGCCTTTTACAGCGTTGCGAATGTCGGTGTGGAGCGCTGCAGCATCCGCGACTGCAATGACGAGGCGGTGGACTTCGATCATTTCACCGAGGATGCGGTCGCGGCCCACAACCGCATCACCCGCTGCCGAATCGCCTTTGAGCTGAATGACGCCAGCAAGTGCATCGTTCGCGGCAACGAGGTGAGCGACTGCGGCCTGGGGCTGAGCCTCTGGCGCTGGTGCAGGCAGCCGGGGCTGAATGAGGGAAATGTCGTGAGATCGAACAGCTTTCGAAACATCCAGGGCAACGCCA
>Ga0315900_10009017_pt1 | contig 12726 bp, 8 predicted proteins | sample LakEriMetagenome_FD_203521 | JGI IMG/M metagenome (GOLD analysis project Ga0315900, IMG submission 203521) | Freshwater fungal communities from buoy surface, Lake Erie, Ohio, United States - Buoy 12 MA114 | ecosystem: Environmental > Aquatic > Freshwater > Lake > Lake biofilm | place: USA: Lake...
CAGACATATTCATATTTATTATCAGAATCTATCCATCTTGAACCATCATTGAGTGGATTTGGTGAAGGTGTTCCTGATTGAAAATAAAAGGTTCGTGATGATGTCCAAGTGGCTAATCCACTTCCGTCGGTTACTAGGTGATATCCATCTTTTTCGGTGCCGTTTGTTAATTGAAAATTCGAATTTACTATTAGTGTGCCATTTTCAAAAGAAATATTTGGTAAAGTGACCAGTCCAGTGTTTGTTCCATCAGAAATTACTAATTTATTTCGATTCGGGTTAGAAATTAATCCGATTCTCAACAAGTTTCCGTTGCCATCATAAAAATTACCGTTTGTATACTGAACCAATCTTGGATATAATTCTGGTATAACTTGATAAATTTTGAGTGGGTTAATTCTAGCCAAAACTTTCTTTTTTCTTTTATATATAAAAATCAAATCATTTTGAATTATGAAAAAGAAAGATTTGAGAAAAATAATAAAAAGTATAAAAAGAAGAATAAAAAAAGGTGTTAAAGAGCCGAGATATGATACGCCAACACCTATGAGAAAAAGAAAAAGAGTTTCAAATGATTTAATTTGTGATTATGATTCGGAAACATCTGAAAAGTTTTATAAGTTTGTTTTGGCAATTTTTAAATTTAGAGATGTTTTGAGTTTTGAAGTTGATGAAGAAGGAGTTGGAATCTATGGTGATCTGAATAAACTAACTTCAAAGGTTGTATCAAATACTGGATATCAGTCAGAAGATATGTTAGAAATAAAAATAAACAAAGATGGATTTTCTTTTAGAAGAAATTTTGGTTCAAATATTCGATTTTCTGATAAAGAAATGTTAAATAGGTTGAGTTGTTCTTTAAAAGAAAAAAATGAAACTTATTCTAAAATAAAATTAGCTGAATATATTAACGAAATTTCAATTTCGACTAATGTGGTTAGAGAATTGAATTTAGATAATTTGATTAATTCATTTAGTGAAACTAAGTAAAAATGATAATAGAAGAAATAAGTATAAAGAATTTTAAATCTTTTGGGAATTCGGAACAAACACTTAAAATCAATAAAGAGAAGGGAGAATTAATTCTCTTAATGGGAAGTAATGGAAATGGTAAAAGTTCTTTAATCAGTTCCTTTGATTTTTCCCTTTTTGGTAAATGTAAAGGAAACAAAAAGAAATGGGCTACTCTTGGTCATTTACCAAATCGTATAAACGGAGGTGACATGTCTGTTAAGATTAAATTCAAATCTGGTGATAATGAAGTGGAAGTATCGAGAGGTATCTCTCCTAATTTTCTAAGGTTATTAGAGAATGGGATGGAAAATGAACGTGCTGGTAAGGCAAATTTAGATGAGAAGATTGAAAAATATGTTGGAATGGATATTGAGACATTTAAATCTTTTATCTCATTAAGTATAAATGATTTTAAGAATTTCATTTCGCTTTCCAATGAAGAAAAACAGATTTTATTGGACAAGCTTTTCAACTTAGAGGTTATAAATATTCTAAATGGAATTTTGAAAGATTTGAACAAAACCAATAAGTTACAATTGACAAAATTTGACTCAGAAATTTCGACTTTGAATGAGTCCATTGAATCTATAAAAAGGAGTATTCAAAAAGCAATAGAACAGGAAAAGAAGAATATACAATTGGAAATAGATGAAATTAAAAAATTAATGGATTCTAAAAAAGAAGAATATCAATCTCTAAAGGAAAAAGTTGAGAAAATAAAAGGTAAAGAATTAGAATTAAAGAGTGAAATTGATCGTGAAAAAGAAAAATTTATAACGTTAAATGGAGAAATTAGAACAGTTCAGAAGGAAATTGACCTTTATAATTCAGGAAAATGTCCAACATGTGGAACAAATTTTGATGATGATCACTATCATAATCTCAAAGATTTGCTCTTAGATAAAAAATCGAAAATCGAAGGAATTAAAGTTGAAGTAGAATCCTCTATTTCAAATATTAGAGAGAGAGTTTCTAAATTAGAAGTTATAAAGGAATCAACTAATACATCTTTCAATGATTTGAATTATCTTTTAAAGAATTACAAATCACAGATCGATAAATTAAATTTACAAAAAGGTAATGAAATTGGAACTTCAATAAATATATCCGAGTTTGAGAATTCAATAAAGGAATTAGAAGCCAAAAAAGAAATCAGTAAAGAATCTGAATCTATTTGTAGAGATAAAGAACTTTACTATAAAGAATTGACTAAAATTTTTGGTGAAGATGGGGTAAGAAGAACAATTATATCTGGTATAATCAAACCGATAAACCATTTTATCAACGAGAATATTTCTAAAATGAGTCTACCATTCAAAGTTGAATTGGATGAGACATTTACTGCTAATATAAAGCAATTTGGTAGTCCTATTGAACACGATTCTTTAAGCACTGGTGAGGCAAAATTGTTAAATTTATCAATTTTGACTGCTTATTTGAAGTTGATCAGAACAAAAAGAACAATAAATGTTTTATTTTTAGATGAAGTTTTTTCAAGTATTGATATCGAGAATATTGAGAAGATTTTGGTTTTGTTGAAGTCATTTGCAACTGAATATAAGATAAATATTTTTGTTGTTCATCATGCTTTGATGAATGAAGAATTGTTCGATAGAATTATAAAGATAGAAAAAAATATTTTTACAGAAATAAATGAGTTAAAGTCATGAGAAAAATGAAAGTTTGGATAGGTGAAGACAATTTCACTGAAGTTGAGGTTGAAGAAATGAACTTGATTCAAAGAATACAATCAATAAAAAATAAAGATATTAAGAAAATTTCTGAAAGTGAGTGGTCACTTGGTAAAGTTGAGGGTGCTAAGGTTGGAGTTGACTTTTTGAAAAGAGAATTTTGGACTGTAGTTGGTGAGAATAAGGTATCTGTCGGTATTAATGAAGAAGAATATGAATTTTTAAATAAAATAGTAAATGATTCAGATGAGAAATAAAAAAGTAATATTGAGATTCTTATATTTTTTTGTAATTAGTTTTATCTTTTTTCAGATTTTGGAATGGAGTATTCATAAATTTTTAGGAGTTGATTTTCATAATCTTGAATACGGGTGGTTAGGACTAACGGTGATTTACGGTTTCAAATACCATATATTTTGTTGTTTGATACCGGCTATTTGGGCTGGTTGGAAATGTAGACATAAAAGTTGCGAACACGAACAATGTAAAAAGGTGTAAAAGATTTTATATATAAAGAAAAAATTTTAAAATATGTTAATAATTGAAGTTGGAAGAGATGGGATTGAAAGGGCTTTGAAAAAGTATAAATCCAAATTTAACAAATGTAAGATTGCTAAAAAATGTAGAGAAAAATCTGCTTTTGAAAAGCCATCTGAAAAAAGAAGAGCTGAGATTCTTAAAGCTATTTATGTTGAAGAAAAGTTTAGACCAAAAGAATGAATTTGTACAAGAATTATTATTTAGTTTTAGAGGTTGATTCTACAGCTTCTGATAAAGAAATTAAGAAATCTTATTATAACCTATCGAAAATTCACCACCCTGATAAAGGTGGTGATTCTGAATTATTCAATGAGATTTGTGAGGCATATGAAGTTCTTATCGGAGAAAAGAGAATTGAATATGATATAAAGTCAAAATGGGGTTCTCTATATGATGAGAACACTGAGTTTTTAGATTATGAGTTTAACAACCTTGCTAAAACTTGGGATGAGGAAAAGTTGGAAAAGTGGAAAAATGAAAATCAGCTTAATGTTGTTATTCGTATTGATGAGAATTTCTCAGGTTCTCTTAAATATGAGCGTTGGGTTATTTGCAAGGCTTGTGGTGGTGACGGAAAAGATGTTTCTTCTAAGATTGAGATTCGAGATGAAAAAGGCAACCTTTTGAAGTTATTTGATGGTGCTGATGGATGTGATTTTTGTGAAGGAACTGGTAAAAACTGGAAAAATGAAGATTGTGGCGTTTGTGGTGGAAAAGGACAAGTTGGAATGGTTGATTGTAAAGTTTGTAAGGGTGAGAAGCGGATTTTAGGTAATCAGAAATTGTCTGGTGTTAAATTTCCAGAAAATGAAAAATCCTTCCGTATGGAAGGAATGGGTCACTATTCTAAATTTGAGTGGGGTAGAGTTGGTGATTTATGGATAGTAATGAAAGATTAAAGAAAACTTCCTGAGTTTCTTGGATCTTGTGCTTCAGCTATACCAGTTGATATTAGTCTAAATGTACCACCGAATCCTGAACTACTTTGAACCACACCACCTACATTTTGACTTAAAATTGAACTCGAATCCAAAAGAATATTTACATTTCCAATAAAATCAAAATTTGCGTTTGTGTAGTCGATAAACGGTGCAGTTGCGAAAAACGGTGTTTTGACTCTGTCATCGATTTCGGAAGGTTCGTAGTATTTGAAAAATGGTATCATATCAACTTCCCAAAAAGAAATATTATTGAATGTTATTTCAAAAGAATTTTCTGGATTTGGTATGGGTGCGTTCGTATAGGTTTGATAGAGTCCCCAAGAACTTGATTGAATTTTGAGTTTCAGGTCTCGTCTATTAAAAAAATAGTTAGTTTTAATTGGATTTGGGTTATTCAATTCATTTATACCATTTATCAGTTCTATTATAAATGATGAGCTCTGTGTCAATAAGTCTATTCCAGGTGTGGGTGGATCAATATAATTAGCTTTTATTTCGCTGTAAGTTGCTACATCAACTTGTGAAATGTAATATCTATTTCTGAAATTATTCAGATTTTCATTCTCTAGAATCAAACCACTAAACTTCGATTTCAATACCTCAGGTAGAGTATTTCCGTCGTCTTTTGTATTTTGAATGTCGGCATTTTTAAACAAGGTTGAATTTTTCAATCTCAGTTTTCCAGCCGTTGAGTTATCGACATTTGAGTCTATATATATGTAACTACCAGGGAATGTTTCTTCAGTTACAACAACTGGACTTGGAACAAGTGGTGGTAATATATTTGCGCTTGTCGCTCCCGATCCAAGTATTGAGGGTCCAAAATCTGAGAACGTCCAACCATTCGAAAACATTTTTTCCAAAGTTATGCCACCTGGTAAATTATTACTAAAATCATCTAAAAATCTTCCATCATCTGGTATAAAATTCTCAAATTTAGTGAATTTAGTTCCTAAATTATATTGTCTTGATATCGAAGAATTTTTTTCTCTAAAACTTGAAACGCTTTGAAGAACATCATATGTTATCAACCCAAGATGATTTTCAGCATATTCAACATAGGAATAACTAAGTTCTGGTGTCAATAAAAATAATTCATTAGGTGTTGGAAAATCACCTAAATAAATTTTCTTCTCTTCTTTGTATAAAGTGGAATCTAAGTTTAATTGAGTTCTTGAATGGCTATCGAAATTAACATCAATCCAAGATATATATTTTTTTGAACCAACTGCAGCTACATTATTATCAGTAAAGTTGAAATTTTGTATCAATCCATCTTTATATGTTCTGTTAATCAATGTGTCTATTACTTCTCTTGAAATAAAATGACCACCATCAAATGTTCCGTCGATCCAATGACTTTTCTCCATGATTGTTGTATATGGAGATCCCTTGAATAAACCATTATTCCAAACTCCTTTGAAATACCCATTTAAGAATGCTCCAGATAACCATATATTCTTAGTTACATAGATTAAATGTTGGTCTGAATCAATTTCTATTCTTCTAAGTGGAAAGTTGGTTAATAAATTCACACTTATTGTATTTGTCGTTATATCTACATTTGTAATTTTGAAGTAATCTTTTATTAGTCTTCTTCTCTCATTTATATCTATTGCAACCACATTTCCAATAGAAATTATATCCCCTACATTCAATCCAGTGACGGAGTCAAGTCCTTTCATTGTATAAGTCCAGTTATTACCACTTACTTGATAAGAATTTTTACCACCAAATGGTCTAAGTCCATTAAATCCGACGATATTTGAGAATCGATAGTAGTCTTCTTCTCCTATAAGAGAGTTACTTCTATATCCATTGTTCCAGACACCGTTTTCCCAAATTCCTGACCTAAATAAACCATTTCCAAAATTTATAGAAACACGAGCTGCTGTATCCGATAATCCTTCTATGTCGAGGTCAGGATCATTCGGTAGACCAACTCTGTTGCTCGAAATTGCATTATACAATGTGTTGTTATGAGTTGGGTGATATTCAGTTACATATTCTCGAATAGATGCCGCTAAAATTCTCAAAATTCCTACTCCTATTTTCTTGATATAAAACTTCTTATCTACTGATGTCAAAATATCAGGTGTGTTATACACTAAAGTTATATTATATTGTTTTGCCCAATAATTTGTGTTTCCTCCGACAATTTCAGATCTTGATTCTAAACTATATTCGATTGTTGAGTTACCAAGACCAAACTGAACTAATATTTCTTGTTTTCCTTCAACTGTTAGTTGAATTCTGATTTCATACGTAGTTGAATTTATTGTAAATATTTCCGTATCATTCGATGTGTCTCTAGCGTATAACTTATGACTTTCTGGAACATTTAATGAGTTGTTAGAAGTCCAATTATATCCCGGCACCCTTGGTGGTCTTGGTGGTTCAGGATCGCCATCAATAGTATAAACGTGAGAATTCGTGATGACATTTAGTCCATCAGAGAAAGTTAGACCATCAGACCACTCAGAGCAATTTAAATTAGGTCCACCAACTGTAGCTGAGGTAGATGTTGGTATATAAGTTTCCCCCTGAAACCATGCAACACTACTTGTAGAACCATTTTGTGTTGGAATAGTTATATCTCTTAGTATTTCTGTTCCAATAGAAGCAGAAAATACATTCATCATATAAATACTTTGAGTTGCTAAGTTTCGTGAGATGTGTAATATAATTTCTTTAGATCTTCCACTGTTCATCTCATATGCTAATCCTCTTAAATTTAAATCAGTGTTTTTAAAAGGTGCTCCGTTCCAGTTGCCATTTCTCCAAATTCCATTTTCCCAATAAATATTTTCTGCTGTTCCATAGTTCCAAACACCATCTTTCCATATGGCACCTGACATGTATCCTTTCTCGAATGTTCCTTTCTTCCATTCTGAGAAATAAAATGAACCTGTTCCAACAGTTGAATTAAATCTACCATTGTGCCAAACTGAAGATGTAGAATATGAGTAAATTCCGTTATCAAATGTTCTGTCCACAAATGGATTGAATAGTCCAGAATCAAATGTTCCATTGTAAAAATCACCGTTAAGCCAGACAGAACTTTGCATCAATGAATTATCATGATTAAATGTACCTTCTAACCAGAGCATATTTTTAAATGTTGCTCTCGATTCTCTTCTTATTTCTGACTTCTTTTTAATTTCTGGTTGTATTGACTGTGTTGAGAATGATTGTGGTGTATCGGTTACAATTCCGTTTCTCCAAAGTCCATAATATTCTGAATTTGCTCCTGAAAATTTGTTTACTAAGTCAATATCTGATTGTGCTGAGATTTGTGAGTTGTAAATTGAGTTATCTATACTGCCTAAAAATTCACCATTTGAGAAAATCCCTCTATTCCATAACCTACCCATGAAGATTCCACCTCTAAACTCACCATCTTGCCAAACAGAATTTGTTCCTGCTATACCGTTTCCGAATTCACCCCCATAAAATATACCTTTTTCCCAACCCCAATCTGAGGTAATATCCACATCAGGTGCTCTATGTGCATCCCAACCTAAAATTGATGCAAATTTCCCTTTGTAGAAATTTCCATCTTTCCAAAGAACATATCCAGTTATTTTTCCACCTAAAAAGTCGCCTTTATGCCAAGTGGTGTTGGTTGATGGTGATAGAGAATTTCTAGTCATCTCCCCATTTAAAAACTTACCATTTCTCCAATTGATACTTCCGTCGCCACCTATAAGTGCGTTCTCTACTATACCATTGTTCCATTCGGTAAACTGTACAGACAGAGGAAAAATTGGTGCACTTGTTGCCATTTTTGTTTGGTCGTAAGGTATATTGCTACTGCCTAAAATTCCATTGTTCCAGGTGCCCGAATACCATTCTGAGTTATAGAATTTTCCATTGTTGAAAGTTCCTTTCATCCAGAATGAGTTCCAAAATTCGCCAGAATTGAAAGTTCCATCTAGCCAATTTTTATAGATAAGATCTGTGTCATTGAAATCTGGTTGTGTTGATGGTACTAATTCTCTTGAATTTATAAAACTACCTGAGCTAAAAGTTCCGTTTTGCCAATATGAATTATTGAAAACTCCATTTTGAAAAACCGCGCCTTTCCATATAGAATTGAATATTACACCATTATTCCAAGTGTCTGTAATAAAATGTGACTTATACACTAAACCTGCATTTATTGTATTACCTGTATCTTTAAACAGTATATTTATGAGTTTTAGTTGTTTGATGTTTGACTGCGCTAACTCTCTATCTTGATTATTAAAATCGGGATTTATTGTTTTTGAGTTCACTATAGAAGTTCTTTTGAAAAATCCTTTATTGATTGTTGAGTTATTGATTCTAAATTTATTTATTGATAGATAGTTTGAGAAAAGTGCGTTTTCGATTCGAAAATTATTATTCGCAAAGAATGTTTGATTTTCTTGTGATTGTAATTTTATTTCTTTTAGTGGAAGAATAAGAGGATTCACTTCGATTACTTTGAATCTTCCTTTTATTTCATTTTTTGCACCACTTGTGTCGAATTGTGTGATTGAATTTAGCCAAACAATATCACCAACAGATAAATCTTCCTCTACTGGTATATTCGAATTATATGGATTGAAGAAAATTGTGACACTAATAGTATCAATCGAATCATAATTAATATCTAATTGAGATCCAAGTTTTCTTATTCTGTTATGATAATAGTTTACATTGGCTGAGTTAAGCCAAGTTGAGTTATTGAAGTATCCGCTTTTAAAGTCCGAGTTAGATATTTCTGAACCTTTTAAAAATTGATTAATATTTGTCGTATCTATTGGGTTTAAGTTATAATTTGAATTCTTTACTAATCGATCGGAAAAAATACCAAAGACACCTTGTTGATATATTATTTCTCGATAAATCGCAAATTTTTCTGATTCAATATCAATAGAGGCGTATGATAAAGTATTTATAGTAAATTCTGTATAAAAAACAGGTCGACCTATAATTTGAGAATTTTGAAAAACTGTGGTTGCAAAAGTTTTAAATTTATTATCACTTTTAGTATTCAACGAAACTAAAATTTTATCATCTATTTCAGAATCAAAATATAAATCTAAAAGATATTTTGTTTCTATGGGTAATAGAACTTTTTTATCATTGTCGAATAAATTTAAAAAATATTCTTTTCCTGTTCTGTATAAATAAAATGAATCACCAATACTTAATTTTTCTAAGTCTGAATCAGAAATAAAAAGTTTTATTATACCTCTCAATGAGCGGTCTATGTTATATGACCACAAATCACTTGCTAAAATCTTTATTGAATTTTTATCAGATATAGTAGAATTATCTGATGTGGTGTTTGAAACTTGTGAGTTTACAATCGTTGAATTTTTTAGAATCGAATTATTAATATTTGAATTTATAATAGATGAAAATTGAGAACTCACACTATCTATATTGCATAATTCAAATTTACCATTGATTTGCATTCCAAGAGAGCCTGTTCCACCGAAATATATATCAACTGCAGAAAAAGTAGAAGGAAGTCCAATATTGCAGTTAGTAAAATTTCCGTTCAATAGAGTTCCAACTACAAAGTTAGAGTCTTCTACTAAATTATATCCGAATCCTTTATTGTTTGTAAAATCTATTGTTTCAGTTGGTCTTGAACTTGTTGAAGTTAAAACTGCATAGGATGTTTTTTCACCAGTGGTTGATTTCGAATTCATGCTTCCGGAAAGCCACTCGGAGTTTATAAAGGCTCCTGATAACCATTCTGATTCACTCCACTTATTTCTCACTTTACTTGTTCCAAAAATACCATCATTGTGTTTACCGGTGAATTTGCCGTGTCTAAAGTTTAATCTTGAAATAAATGGTTGTTTTGATTTAGTATCTATTTCCCAGTTTCCATTTTTGAACTCATAGGAATTTCTCTGTCTAAAATAAGTTGGTGTTATTGAATCGTTATAGATATCTTCTCCGAGAATAAATATCTTTGAATTTTGTTTATAGTTTCCAGTCGCATTTCTTATTCTACCTTCTTTGAAATCTGTATCTACATTCTGCCAATTGTTGCCGATTTTTATATAGAATCCGGCGCTAGGAACTCCTCCATTTGTATTATAGATATCATTACTTGGAAGGAAAGCAGTTTGTGCATAGATAAGTGAATTTGTGTACAAAACAACTGTTTGAAGTGAACCACCCAGAACTCTAGTTTCACCACTGAATTTCGAGACAAAACTTGCTGTTGGTATCAAAATTATGTTAGTTCCTGAGTTGTTGGTAATAGATAATTGACCTGAGGCTATTTTTAGAGAGTTGATGTAATCGAACTCTCTTTGAGTTCTTATATTTTGAACTCTTATGTAATCATCACTTCCATTCTGGTTATATGGAAGAATACCGGTGTAATCTATGTCTAATACTATTCTTGTACCATCTCTACCTAATATTCTATATCCATCTGAGAATTTTGCATATTTATTCGCACTTATAAAATCGTCTGAATCATAGTTTCCGTTCAAAATATAAACTCTATCTCCGATATTGAAGTTATTGTTCAATTCGCTGTAAAACACTGTTTTTAATTTTCCATTAATTTCTATTGGTTCGATCCAGTTCAGAAGTTTTGAAGTGTAGAATTTGTCAGAAGTCGGTGTTTTCTGAAAGGTTGGATCATCTTGCAGTGAATTTAATCTATTTACAATTGGAGCTGCCATCTATTATTAAAAGAATCTTTTCAATATATATTAAATTAAAAAACCTCTCGATTCGAGAGGTTTTTTTTTATTCGAATTCTTTTGCGTCATAGGAAAGATAGAAATCATCAAAATTAAAATGTTTTTCATAAACATCTCTTATTTTTTTGATGTTTACTGTTTTAATTATATCTTTTATAGACCATCCTTTGGGTAATATCCAATAGTTTACATTAGAAAATCTGTTAATTTTATCTTTTTGTAACTTTATCATATAAGATTCTTTGATTGTTTCAAATCTGTCTCTTGTCATGTATTTATCTGGATTGTTCAAGACTTTTCTCACAGCATCATAAACTTTTTGAATGTTTTGTTTACTTGTTTGTGTGTTGATTGTTGTAAATCCTTGATTGTTATTCCTGGCCTGTGAGCACGAAACATGATATGCTAATCCCTTTTTTTCTCTTATTTCCTGATAAAGTGGAGAGTTTAATCCGGATGATAACATAGCATTTATAAAAGAAATATAAGCAAAATCCTCTTCTGCTAAAGGAGAAACCATGATTAGTGAAGCTTTGTCGCCAAAATCATTTCTTTTCTCTAAAATTGCATCGTTATGCGGACCAAATTGTAGTTTTCTGTCGAATTTTCTTTCTGCAAAATCGATATTTGATTTGAAAACATTTTTTGGTGAAACATTTATGATTTTTGATGGATTTGAAAACTGCAATTCCCAAAATTTGATACAATCCATATATTTCATTGATTCTAAATCTTGTCTAAGACCAATCGGATCATAATCTTTGAATAGTTTTCTATTTAGATTCAACATATGAGATTCGGTTTGGTCACCAAAGTAGTCTGTATATTCTTGTAAAACTATTTCTCTTTCTCTTTCGAACTGTTCTTTAGTGATCTCAAATTCTAGTAATAAATCTAAAAGTTGATTTTTTCTACGGTTTAGATATTTGTCTAACCCAGTGAAATAGAAAACAATTTCTCCAGATGAAGTGTATGCGTTCCAGTCAATTGATTCTCTCTCGAAATCATCTCTAAGATGTTCAAAAGATCTGCAAACTAAATGCTCTAATAAATGTGCGATTCCATACCATCCCGGTTTTTCTAAATTTGTAGATCCTTCGTAAACTATATAAAATCCTGATAGAGCAGTCTGACTTTTAAGATTTATTATCATGTTTAAAATTTTGATTTTTATTATATATAAAATCTATAAGTTAAAAAAGGTCAGAAATAATTCTGACCTTTTTTATTTTATAAGTTGTTTTGAAATTTGTATTTTTCATATCTATTTACTAAATCTATCAAGAATTTATTTCTCACAATATCTTCTGTGTTGAATTTGTGATAATATACATCACCTAACAAAGTTTTATAACCTGTTATGTCAGCAACATCATCTTCTTTGAAGTTATATTCACCTGTGATTATTGAAATGAAATCCAAAAACTTAGAATCCTTCTTTTTAATATCATATTGAGATACGTCTCCCATCATGACTGCTTTCGAATTTCTTCCTAAACGAGTTGCCCACAACATTAATTGGTGCATTGTACAGTTTTGAGCTTCATCTAACAACATAATTGCATCATCATAAGTAGTTCCTCTCATATAAGCAAGTGGCTCAACAACAATTGATCCAGTAGCTTTCAAAAATTCAAAAATTTGATTTCCTAAAATCTTTTTGAAATTTGAAAAGTAGGACTGCATATAAGGATCAGTTTTTTCAGCGACTGTGCCGGGTAAAAAACCCAAATTCTCACCCGATTCCTGAATAGGCTTTGTGAGAATAATTCTGTCAATTTTTTTATCGACGAGTAGTCCGATGCAGGCATAACAAGCTGAAAAGGTTTTTGAAGT
>Ga0315900_10009018_pt1 | contig 12723 bp, 11 predicted proteins | sample LakEriMetagenome_FD_203521 | JGI IMG/M metagenome (GOLD analysis project Ga0315900, IMG submission 203521) | Freshwater fungal communities from buoy surface, Lake Erie, Ohio, United States - Buoy 12 MA114 | ecosystem: Environmental > Aquatic > Freshwater > Lake > Lake biofilm | place: USA: Lake...
CTCGGCCGGGTCGCTGATGGCGGCGTGGGCGAGGATGATCTGCTGCGGCGCGAACCGGCTGGGGTTGTCCGGATCGGTCGCCGGGCGGATGCGGAAGAACGTGATCTGGAAGCCGAGTTCGCCCGCAGAATCGCCCAGCCAGCCGGTCGCGTACCACCATTCTGTCCGGTAGTCCGGATGGGCGCCGTGGTCCCGGGGAAAGCGCAACGGCGTGCCGCGCTCGATCGCCCGATAGCGCGGGCGCCGGGTACCCGGCGCGGCGGCCGAGGCCACCGGCGAGCCCGGCAGGCACGCGATGCTCAGTGCGCCCAGCAGCCGGCGACGTGCGGCCAGGGCCGCGGCCAGGGATACGGGGGGCGGCCTCACCAGTCCTCCCGCAAGGCACCCACGGTCCCCGGCGCGATCGCCGCGCGGCCGGCGAGCACGGCTGTGCCCGCGGAGAGCACGACCAGGGCGCCGGCCAGCGAGACAAGCAACGCCCACGGCACCGCCAGGTCCATGCTCCAGTGGAAGGATTGGGGATTGATGACTTCCACCAGCAGCAGGCTGATCGCCCCGCCCACCGCGCCGCCGACGGCGGCCCCGACCGCGGCGAACAGCACGCCTTCGAGCGCCAGCTGGGAGGCGATGGCCCCGCGGGTCATCCCGAGCGCCCGCTGCACGCCGAACTCGCGCCGGCGCGCGAGCGCCTCGGCGCTGAAGGTCGCGGCCACGCCCAGGAGTCCGATGATCACGGCCACCGCCTCCAGCAGGTAGGTGATCGCGAAGCTGCGATCGAAGATGCGCAGGCTCTGCTCGCGGATGATGCCCGGCTCGGTCACTTCGATCCGCGAGAACCCCGGCAGATCCCGCGACAGCCGTTCGACCACGCCGCTCGCGGACGCCCCGGGCGCGAGCCACAGCGCGGCGTCGCTCACCCGTACGCCGGGCACGAGCCGCCGGTAGTCCTCGAGGTCGATCGCCAGTGCGCCGTAGTGGCGCGCGTAGTCGCGCCAGATCGCAGCCACGAATACCTCGACCGACTGGCCTCCGAGCGCGAGCGTCCGCCGCTCCCCGACCTCCATCCGGTAGATGCGCGCCATGGGCTCCGACGGATAGACCGGCAGCAGCCCGGGAGGGGCGGGGCGTGCCTGCCCGATGAGCGGCAGGCGGGCACCGGGATCGGTCGCGTCGATCGGACGCGCGACCAGCGCGACGGCCGGACGGCGCGCATCGAGGGGTAGCGTGCCCACCGCCAGGGGTTCGACGCGAGCGATGCCCGGCGTGGAACGCAACGCCTCGAGTTCGTCGCTCGTCAGCCATCCGGTATCGCTGCCCGCGGCGGTTCGCAGGTAGAGGTCGGCGGGCAGTACGGTCAGCAGCCAGCGATCGACCGAATCGCGGAAGCTCGACACCATGATGCCCATGGCGACCATGACCGCGAAACTGGCCACCACGCTGGCGAGCGCGAGCCGGGTCATGCCGCTGGATGCGCTGGCCCGGGCCACCGCCAGGCCCATCCAGGCCGGAACGTCGAGCCTGTCGCCGATGCGGTCGAGCCGGATGAACACCGCCTGGCCGATGGCAGGCGTGAGCGCGACCCCGCCGAGCAGCAGCAGCAGGACCGAGGCGTATCCGGCCAGCGGCAGGCCGTCGCGCGCCGGCAGCAGGCAGAGCAGGCCGGCGGTTGCCAGCAGCGCGAGGCCGGGAACCAGGCGGGGGCGGATCGCACGCTCGGCAACATCCTGCGGTTGTGCACGCAGTGCGCCGGCCAGCGGTACTCGCGCGGCCGCGAGGACCGGGAGCAGGGCGCCTGCGAGCGCGGCGGCCACGCCGAGCAGGCAGAACAGGACGAGACCGGCTGGATCGACCGACAGTTCCGGCGCGATGCCGGGGAAGAACCCCCCGCCAAGGTCGCCGCCGAAGCGCGCAATGGCCGCGGCGGCGGCGGCCACGCCGAGCATCGCTCCGAGCAGGCTGCCGGCCACGCCGAGCACGCCCGCCTCGGCGAGCAGCAGCGACACGGTCATCGCCCGCGTGGCTCCCAGGGTGCGCAGCAGCGCGAGTTGCGAGCGCCGGCGATGCACCGACAGGGACTGCGTCGAGTAGACGAGGAAGCCGCCGGTGAACAGCGCGACCAGCGCGAGCACGTTCAGGTTGACCCGATACGCGACCGAGAGGTTGGACGTGCGCCGCTCGGCGTCCTGCGCGGTGGCGATGTCCACGCCGGCAGGCACCACCGCGGCGATGGCGCGTCGCGCACGGGCGTCATCGACGCCCTGCGCGAGCTTGACGTCGATCCGGTGCAGGACGCCCAGCCGGTCGAATTGCCACTGGGCCGCGGCGATGTCCATCACCGCCAGGCGCTGGCCCGCCGGGACACCGGGCAGCGTGCCGGCGATCCGCAGCCAGCGCAGCGAATCGCCGACGCGCAGGCCGAGTCGATCGCCCACCTGCGCGTCGAGCTCGACCAGCGCGGCTGCCGACAGGAAGACCGTATCCGCGCCCAGCAGGTCGGCAAGGGAGTCGCGCGAGGGTTCCGCCGCGCCCGATGCCGATCCGGCCATCGGGATCAGTCGCGTGTTCAGTCGCGCGAGCCGGAACAGGTCGATCCCGAGCACGCGCAGCATCCGACGCTCGGGATAGGCCTCGCCCTGCGAAGCGTCCGCCGCCCCTGCGGGGCGCGCCTTGCGCTCCACCCGCGCGGTCACGTCGACCACCGGGGCGGCGGCGGCGACCTCCGGCAGGCGCGCGACGCGAGCCCAGGCCGACTCGTCGAAGCCGTCGCGGCCCGCGTGCAGTTCGTAGTCGGCCTCGCCGATCAGGAACTGCACGGCACCGCTGAACTCGTCGAGCGCTGTCCGGTTGATCAGGTAGATGCCGAGCCCCATGCCCACGCCGATCGCGATGGCCAGCACGACCGCCAGCGCGCGTCCCGGGGCGGAGCGAAGGCCGGACAGGATGAATGCGGCCAGCGGGTCGGAACCGACGCGGGGCGAGCGGGCGCCGCGTGCGCTCATGTGGCCGCGACCTCGGTCAGCCCGTCGTGTCCCAGCCTGAACGCGCGGTCGGCGATCGCCGCGGCGGTGGTCGAATGCGTGACCATCACGCATGCGACACCGTGCTCGCGCGTCCGTTCGCGCAGGAGGGCCAGTACACCGGCGGCCGATTCCGGGTCGAGGTTGCCCGTGGGTTCGTCCGCCAGCACCAGCGCGGGTCGATGCACCAGCGCGCGCGCGAGCGCCACCCGCTGCGATTCGCCGCCCGACAGCACGGCCACCGCCTCGTCGCCGCGCCCGGGGAGACCGACCTCGGCCAGGCTCTCGTCGGCGCGGGCCAGGGCAGCGCGCGACGGGCTGCCGGCGAGCCGCAGGGGCAGCGCCACGTTCTGCCGCAGCGTGAGGTGGGGCAGCAGGTGGAAGGCCTGGAACACGAAGCCGATCCGCTCGCGGCGCAGGCGGGCCGCCTGCGCTTCGCCGAGCCCGGCGAGGTCCTCGCCGCCGAATACCACCCGACCTTCGTCCGGACGGTCCAGCCCGGCCATCAGGTTGAGCAGGGTCGACTTGCCGCAACCCGACTCCCCCACGATCGCCAGCAGCGAGCCGGCGTCCACCCGCAGATCGATGGTGGTGAACAGGCGGCGCGGTCGGGAGTGACCCACGCGCTTTCCGACCCGGACGAGTTCGAGCAGGGCGGTCACGGGAGGAGCGGGCGCGGGCAGGATCGGGGACGGAACCGGCAGGGTAGCAGAGCGGGCGCGGCGGTGGCGCACGGCGACCGTCCCGCGGTGTCCGGCGCGCAGCCCGCGGGCGTGTCGCGCCGCCCCGCGCCTGCGGGGGGCCGCTGAGGTCGGCCCCCGGGGTCGGGGCGCCGGATTGATCGTGATCGGCTCCCGGCGACGTTGAACGGGGGCCGCCGCGGGCGGCGCCGGTCCGGCGCGACCCGACCCCGGGCGGGTCGCGCGCTGGCGCGGGCGGGGTGCAGGCGTACGCGCCGACCGAACCGCCCCGGGCATTCGGCGGCCGGGTGTCCGGTACAATCCGGCTCGAACGGTGGCACCGTCTCCATGCGACGCCGCCCCGCTACTGCGCACCCGAGGCATCGCGATGCGACGGCTGATCAGCATCAACTTCCTGTTGTCCGCGGTCGCGGTGCTCGCGTGGTACGGGTGGCTCGTGGTCTCCGGACTTTCGGAGACCGACCCCAACATCCTGCGCGCGAACCGGGTGCCGCTGGGCGCGGCGTTCCTGATCCTCGTCGAGGTGGGGCTGCTCGCGCTCTACCTGCTGCGGCGCGACCTCTGCGGCCTCGCGCGCGTGTTCGCGGCGCTGCTGGGCGTGATCGGACTGCTGCAGTCGGTCGCCGTCCCCCTCATCAACCAGGCCTTGCAGGGCACCGCGTTCCCGACGGCCGGGCACGTGTTCCTCTGGTACGTCTACGGATCGCACCTGCTGTTCGCCCTCGCGGGCGTGCCCGCCACGCCGGGTACCTCGACCCTTCCTGTCTCGCCGGACGCCATCCACCCATGATTGCTCGACGACCGATGGTCTCCTTTCCGCCTTCGCCGCAGGGTGCGCCCGTTTCGCGTCGCTGCGCGCTGGGCGCGCTCGCCGCTGGCGTACTGCTGCCGATGGCCGCCGGCGCGCAGGTGAAGGCTGCGCCGGCCGGCGCGGTGAATCCGTCGAACATCATCGACGGCATCGGCGGCATCGAATGGGCGTGGACCCCGCGCGAGACCGTGGCTACCATGCTCGCCAAGGCGACGATGCAGCCGACCGTGGCGTGGATAGGCCGCATCACCGACGTTCGAGTCGGGCGCGCGGTCACCGGCGAAGCCGATTCGGTGCTCGAATTCCTCGCGGCCTTCATGCCCTATGCGAAGCCGGGCCCCGACGCGCTGAACCCGCCGGTACGGGTGCGCCCCGAGACGGGCGAGCTGTTCGTCGTCTCCCTGCGTTCGCCGCGCGCGGAGGATGCCCTGATCCGCAACCTGCGCCAGTCCATGCTCGACCAGACCCACTACACGGTGGTGGTCGGCGAGCCGAGGTTCACCGCCCCGTTCGGTCGGCACCAGGCCATCTTCCTGCAGACGAGACGGGCGACGGTGTCGCAGCAGCTGCGCGTCGAGATCGTGCGCGACTAGCCGCGCCGGCCGATCGATGGATCTCGAGATCCGGCTCCACTGGCAGACCCGCGCCGAGGCGGGGCGCAGGGTGCCACCCTGCGCCGGCGTCTGGTTCGCGGCCGGCCCGTTCCGCATCGGGTACCCGAGGGGGCGCTCGCGCATCCTCGCGCTGGGGGCAAGTGCCGACCTGCGCGATACGGTGCGCCGCCTCGATGGCGCGCGCACCGCCCGGCGGGCCGCCGCCGCGGGCATCGACAACGCCCTGTTCGCCGCGGTGCTCGCGGACGCGCAGGCGCCGGTGCGCTGGTCGCTGCTGGCCTTGCCCACGCTCTCCTCGGGCGCCGTCGAGGCGGTCGCGGCCGCCGCGATCGAGGTGTTCGTGCGGCAGCACGGCGTGCTGCCCTACGGGTGCGCGAACGCGCCGGTCTCCGGGATGGAGGCGGTCTGGGAGGGCGGGGTGCGTCTGGTCGAGCCCGCCTCCGGCGACGGCGAGCCGCTGCTCGATGCCCACGCGCTCGCCCGGCGCTACGGGCTGCGCTGCGAGCCGCGCGAGGCGGGTCCGAGCGGACTGGCGCTGACGCTGGGCGAGAGCGACGAGGCGGCTGGCGACCTCGAGATCGTCCGGCGCGACAGCGGGTTGGACTGGCCCTCGCTCGCGTTCGTGCACGAGCGGGACGGGGCCGCGCGGGCCTTGCGGCCCCGCCCCGACGGACCGGGAGGCGACTGACCGGGGAGGGCTGCCGAGCGCGCGGCGCGGTCGCGGGTGGCGGGGGGGCAGGCTTCAGGCGCTGTCCGCGCTGGCCGCCTCCAGCATGCGCCGCGCGTCGGGTTCCATGTCCGAGGCCACCGGCCCGTCGCCGGCGAGGCAGTGCTCGTCGAGGTACTCCCGTACCCGGCGCGGCGGGGGCCAGCCTCGCAACCGGTGTGCGCCGGGCAGCAGGCGGGCGCGCACGCGCGAGCGATTCAGTGCGCCATGCGGGCGGCCGGCGAGCGCATCGAGGCGATCGCGCAGGGCGACCGCGCACTCGATGCGGGCTCGTCCCCGCGCGAGTTCGCGCTCCCCGTAGAGTTCGACCGCGGTGCGCAGCAGGTGGTCGTGCAGGCCGGCGAGCCGCTGCGGGTCGATCATGCCGGCGTGGGCCGCGAGGGCAACCTCTCGCCTGCGGGCACTGCGTGCGGAGGCCAGGCCGAAGAGGCCCGCCGCGGCGAGCAGGCCCATCACGATCAGTGGAAACAGCGGCAGTTCGGTCATCGGATGGTCGGGGCGCTCGTCGCGCCGTTTCGGGGGGGGCTGCCCGCGGCGCTGGCCTCGCCCGGGCCCCTGCAGTGAGGTCGCCAGGGGTGCATCCCCTGCGCGCGGCGCGGCGACCGTGCGAGGATGCCGGGCGGTGGCCGTCCCTGTCACCGAACACGCCCGTGCACATCCCGTCCATGGTTTTCCGGTCCACCGCCGCCGTTCCCCGCTGGGACATCCTGTGCCGCGTCGTCGACAACTACGGCGACGCGGCGGTGTGCTTCCGCCTCGCCCGCGCGCTTGCGCGCGAGCACGGCCTGCCCGTGCGCCTCGTCATCGATCGGCCTCGGGTGCTGGCGGCGTTGCGCCCCGACCTGTGCATGGCCGGGCCGCGCCAGTGGCTGGACGGCGTGGAGGTCGTGGACTCGGCACAGGCGCCCGACGACGGTGCCCCCGCGGTGACGATCGATGCGTTCGGAGGCGGCGTCGACGAGGCGCGGCAGCAGGCGATGGAGGGCCGCCAGCCGCGCGGGTTGTGGATCGTGCTCGAGTACCTCACCGCCGAGCCGTTCGCCGAGCGCCTGCACGCGATGCCCTCGCCGCCGCCGCTGCGCACGATCCCGCGCTGGTTCTTCTTTCCGGGCTTCACCCCGGGCACCGGGGGCCTGCTGCGCGAGCGTGGGCTACTCGCCCGGCGCGAGGCCTTCCTCGCGGCGCCCGGGCAGCCCGACGCCTTCCTCGCTTCGGTGGGGGTTGCCCGGCCGCGGCCGGGCGCACATCGCGTCTCGCTGTTCACGTACCCCGGGCAGCCGGCGCTGGCACCGCTGCTCGCCGCGATGTCGCGCAGCCCCGTCCCGACCGAACTGCTGGTCCCGCCGGGGCCGGTGGCGGGCGAGGTGGCCGGGTGGGCGGGCACGGCGTTGCCCGCGCCCGGCGAGCCGGGGCTGGAGCGCGGCGGCCTGACGGTGACCGCGCTGCCCTTCCTGCCGCAGGACGAGTACGACCGGCTGCTCTGGAGTTGCGACCTGAACATCGTCCGGGGAGAGGATTCGTTCGTGCGGGCGCAGTGGGCCGGCCGTCCCCTGCTCTGGCGGCCCTATCCCCAGCCCGACGGCGCCGATCGCGTGAAAGGCGAGGCGTTCCTCGACGCCTATCTTGCCGGGGCGCCGGTCGCGGCAGCCCGGGCGTTGCGGCAGCTGCAAGCCCCGTGGCTGGGGCCGGAACCCCTGCCCGACGCCGGCTGGACGGACTATCTCGACGCGTCGGCCGTGCTCCGGGCCCATGCCCGGGCGTGGGCGGACGGCCTTGCCGCCGGGCCGGACCTTGCCTCGCGGCTGGCCAGCTTCTGCCTCGGGAAGCTACAATGACGGGCTTTCCTGCCTGTACGCAGGCTGCTGTGCGTCGGTCGACGCCGCAGCATGTCCGCGCGTGCCAAGGCCCCGCCGCAGACTCCGCCCGATGGTGAACTCATGAAGACCGCCCAGGAAGTCCGACCCGGAAACGTGATCATGGTCGGCAAGGACCCGATGGTCGTGCAGAAGGCCGAATTCTCGAAATCCGGCCGCAATGCGTCCGTCGTCAAGATGAAACTCAAGAACCTGCTCAGCGGTACCGGCACCGAGACGGTGTACCGTGCCGACGAGAAGTTCGACATGGTCGCGCTCGAGCGCAAGGAGGTCACCTACTCCTACTTCGCCGATCCGTCCTACGTGTTCATGGATGCCGAGTTCAACCAGTACGAGATCGACGGCGACAACATGGGTGACGCCCTGCACTACCTCGAGGAGGGCATGCCCGCCGAGGTGGTGATCTACAACGAGCGCCCGATTTCGGTCGAGATCCCGCAGACGCTCGTGCGCGAGATCGAGTACACCGAGCCCGCGGTGCGCGGCGACACTTCGGGCAAGGTCCTCAAGCCCGCCCGCCTCAAGACGGGTTTCGAGATCCCGGTTCCGCTGTTCTGCGACACCGGCGATCGCATCGAGATCGATACCCGCACCCACGAGTACCGCAACCGCGTCAAGGCCTGAGGCGCGGGGCGTCCGGTCGCGGGGAGGGCGCCGAGGCGGCGCCGCGGCCGCGGTCGCACGGTGCGCAGGGTCCGTGATGCCGGCGCGCGTTTTCGCGGCCTTGGCGTGCATTCCTCCGATTCGCGACGGCTGCGCCGGGAGACAGTGCTCAGATGAAATCCGCGGTGTTCGAGTACGCGCTGGCGGGCAGCCTCGACGAGGCCGTCGAACTGCTCGCGCAGCATGGCCCCGAGGCCAAGGTGCTGGCCGGTGGGCAGAGCCTCGTGCCGATGATGGCGATGCGGCTCGCCCGCCCATCCTGGCTGGTCAACGTCAACGAGATCGCGGCCCTCAAGGGGTGCGCGCCCGGCACCGGCGAGGCGTCGGGCTGCTGGGTGACGGGGGCCGGCCTGCGCCAGGTGGATGCCGAGCGGCATGCCGGACTCGCCGCCGGCGTGCCGCTGATCGCGCAGGGACTGCGCTGGGTGGGCCACGTCCAGACCAAGAATCGCGGCACGGTGGGCGGCAGCCTCGTGCACGCGGATCCGTCGGCCGAACTGCCGCTGGTCGCCCGGGTTCTCGACGCGAGCCTGGTGCTGCGTCGACGTGCCGGCTCTCGCGTGGTGGCGGCCGCGCAGTTCTTCGATGCGCCGTTCGTCACCGCAGTGGAGCCCGACGAGTGTCTCGCCGAGATCCGCTGGCCGGTATGGACCGGCGGCCGGATCGGCAGTGCATTCGAGGAAGTCAGCATCCGCCACGGCGATTACGCGATCGTCGCCGCGTGTGCGCAGGTCGCCCTGGACGAGCAGGGGCGCTGCCTGCGCGCCGTACTGGGCGTGGGGGGGGCATCGGGCACGCCGATCGCGGTCGAACCGGTGGCATCGGCGCTGGCAGGCACGCGGCTCGATGAGTCCGACATCGAGGCGGCAGCGGCGGCCGTGGGAGGGCACCTCGATCCCACGGGCGACGTGCACGCAAGCGTGGAATACCGGCGGCATCTCGCGCGCGTGCTGTGCGCGCGCGTGTTGCGCGCGGCGCGCGACCGCGCGCTCCGCGCCTGACGCACGGACGAACCCGGAGGCGAGAGGCGATGAACGAACCGACCCGCCGCATCACGGTCACCGTGAACGGCACCGAGCACGAGCGGGAGGTGCCGGTGCGCCTGTCGCTGGTGGACTTCCTGCGCGAGACGCTGCGCCTGACCGGGACCCACGTGGGCTGCGAGCACGGCATCTGCGGAGCCTGCTCGGTGCTGCTCGATGGCGACCCGGTGCGCTCCTGCCTCATGTTCGCCGTGCAGGCGGACGGGCACGCGGTCACCACGGTCGAGGGGCTGTGTGCCGCCGAGGGGCGCATGAGCGTGCTCCAGGACAGTTTCTGCGAAGCGCACGGACTGCAGTGCGGCTACTGCACCCCGGGCATGCTGGTGGCCAGCCATGCGCTGCTCGACAAGAACCCCTCGCCCACCGCGCAGCAGGTGCGCGAGGCGATCAGCGGCAACCTGTGCCGCTGCACCGGCTACCAGCAGATCGTCGACGCGGTGCTGCTGGCGGCGAGTCGGCGCAGCGGTGCCGCGAACTGACCTGCCCTGCGGACGATGCCCATGGCCGAGAAGACCTCTCCCTACGGATTTCGCTACATCGGGGCCAAGCGCCGAACCAAGGAAGATCCCCGCTTCGTGACCGGACGCGGGCGGTACGCGGCGGACGTGCAACTGCACGGCATGCTGCATGTCGCGATCGTCGCAAGCCCGTACCCCTCCGCCCGCATCCGTTCCATCGATGCGCAGGCCGCTCGTGCCGCGCCCGGCGTTCACTACGTGCTGACCGGCGAGGAACTGTGCTCGCAGATCGACTCGCTCTACATTGGCGTCGATGCGCCGAAGGTCAAGCGCTATCCGCTCGCGCGGGACGTGGTGCGCTACGCCGGGGAATGGGTGGTCGCGGTGGTGGCCGAGACGCGGGCCCAGGCCGAGGACGCAGCCGAACTGGTCGAGGTCGACTACGAATCGTTGCCCTGCGTGGTCGACCCCGAGGAGGCGATCCGTCCCGATGCCGTGCAGGTCCACCCGGACCACGGCGGCAACGTGCTCTTCCACCGTCGGTTCGTCTGGGGCGAAGTGGACGAGGCCTTCGCCAGGGCCCAGCATCGGTTGTCGTTCCGCGCGCGCTGGGGGCGCAGCGCCACGGTTCCGATCGAGACCTTCGTCGCGCTCGCGCAATGGGATGCCGGCAACGAGATCATGGATGTCTGGGCATCGATCCAGATGCCCAAGTTCCCCGAGCAGCTCGCCCGTGCGCTGCGCATGCCGGCGAACGCGATGCGCGTGCACTTCGACGTCGACGTCGGCGGCAGCTACGGCGTCAAGCGCGGCATCAAGCACACGCTGCTGGTGTGCTGGCTCGCCCGCAGGCTGGGTCGCCCGGTGCGCTTCCTCGAGGATCGCCTCGAGAACATGCGGGGCGGGGACATGCACGGCCCCGACCGGATCTTCGACATGCAGGTGGCGTTCGACGGTGACGGCATCGTGCGCGCCTGGAAGATCCGTGCGCTCGACGACGTCGGCGCCTACGCCGGCCGTTCGCCGCTGCAACTGGGCAAGCCGGTCAGCGCGATCTGCGGTCCTTACCGGATCCCGGCAGTCGAGTACGAGCCGATCTCGGTGATGACGCACAAGACGCCGCAGGAGGCGGTACGGGGTTTCGGCCAGTCGCCGACGAACTTCGCGATGGAATGCACCATGGATCGCGTCGCGCGCTTCCTGGGCATGGATCGCGTCGAACTCCGGCGCCGTAACCTGATCCGGCACGACGAGTTCCCCTACCGCATCCCCAGCGGCACCACCTACGACTCCGGCGACTACCATGCGGTGCTCGACAAGGCGCTCGCCGCCGCCGACTACCCGGCGCTGCTCGAGCGCCGGGAGGCCGCGCGGCGCGCGGGTCGGCTGGCCGGGATCGGGGTGTCGACCTGCCTCGAGCCCTCCGGGGGCAACTCGTCCTTCGAGCCGCTGTTCAACCCGAAGAACGAAACCACGACCTGGATGGACTCCTGCCTGGTGCGGGTCGATCTCAACGGCACGATCACCGGCGTGATGGGGACGTCCAGTTCCGGGCAGGGACACCAGACGCTGGTGTCCACCGTGCTGGGCGAGATCTTCGAACGCGATCCCTCGGGCATCCGGGTCGTGCATGCCGACTCGCTCAATGCGCTGCCGTCCAACAGCCCGGTGGGCAGCCGGATGGCGATCATGCTCGGCGGGGCGGCGGCCGGGGCTGCGCGACGCATCCGCGACAACCTGATGGCGATCGCCGCGCACAACCTCGGCGTGGCCGCCTCCGACCTCGAGTATCGCAACGGCGACATTTCCGTGGCGGGCCAGCCCGACCGGCTGCTCACCTGGGACCAGCTGGTGGAGATCGCGCACCGCAAGTACCACTGCATGCCCCCCGGCATGGAGCCGGGCCTGCAGGCCCAGTTCGTCTGGGAGGTGCCCACCGGCGGCACGCTTCCCACGGCCGACGGCCAGGTCCAGATGTACCCGTGCTATTCGTTCGAGGTGCACGTGGTCTACGTCGAGATCGATCCGGATACCGGCAAGCCCGACCTGCAGCGCTACGTGGTCGGCCACGACTGCGGCGTGATGATCAACCCGGACATCGTGCACGGCATGACCTGCGGGGGCGTGGCGCACGGCGTCGGTGCGGCGCTCTACGAGAAGTTCTCCTTCTCCGACGAGGGCCAACTGCTCGCCGGCACCTTCATGGACTACCTGATCCCCAGCTCGCTGGAGGTGCCCGCGATCGACATCGTCGATCACTGCACGCCGTCGCCGCTCACCACCTTCGGCCAGAAAGGGTCGGGGGAGGCGGGCTACCTCGGCGGACCGGCGGGTATTGCCTGCGCGATCAACGACGCGCTTGCCCCGGTGGGCGCGGCCATCGCGCAGACCCCGATGTCGCACCTCGCGCTCTGGTCCCTGATCCAGGCCCCGCGCGATGCCGGCCAGCGCGCGGCCTGAGCGCCGACGCAGCCCTCTCCTTCCATTCGCCTGCCCCGAGCCCCGACATGATCATCGACATCCACGCCCACTACCTCCCGCATCGCCTGTTCGACCGCTTCGAAGCCGAGCGGGATCGTTTCCCCGGGGTCCAGCTGGTGCGCGACGACAAGGGCGTGCGCATCGGCTTCGTCGGCAAGGACCTGTCCCGCCCGATCATGCCGAAGCTGTCCGACCTGGGCGCGCGGCGGGCATGGATGGATGCCAACGCGATCGACCACCAGCTGGTGGGCACCTGGATGGACGCCACCGGCTACGAACTGCCCGATGCCGAGGGACTCGCCTGGAGTCGTTTCGTGAACGCCTGCATGCTGGA
>Ga0315900_10009020_pt1 | contig 12720 bp, 18 predicted proteins | sample LakEriMetagenome_FD_203521 | JGI IMG/M metagenome (GOLD analysis project Ga0315900, IMG submission 203521) | Freshwater fungal communities from buoy surface, Lake Erie, Ohio, United States - Buoy 12 MA114 | ecosystem: Environmental > Aquatic > Freshwater > Lake > Lake biofilm | place: USA: Lake...
TCAACTGCGTGGTCTGAGGCGCGAAGCCCTGCGGGAGGAGCACGCCATTGCGGTGCGTGAGCGCATTCAGACCACGCAGTTGGTCGAGCGCCTTCAGAAGTTTGCGCTGGGGGATAAGAACGTGAAGATGACACCGGCACAGATTAAGGCAACGGAGATGTTGTTGGACAAGTCTGTTCCGAACCTCGCGTCGATTAAGCATGAGGTGGACAGCAAGAGTGTGACGTTTCTTATCAGTACTGAGGCTGAAGAACAGGGCTGATGGCGGAACAGAACACGACGATTGCATACCGGCCACCGGGGAAGGTTGCTGCGGCTTTTCACAAGTCGGAGGGCTTTGTCCGGGGGATCAAGGGGCCGGTGGGCTCCGGCAAGTCGTCGACTTGCTGCATGGAGATTATTAAGCACAGCTTGAAGCAGACGCCGCATAACGGCTGGCGTAAAGCTCGCTGGGCGGTGATACGGAATACGTACCCGGAGTTGAAGTCCACGACGATTAAGACGTGGCAACACTGGGTCAGTGATGAGATTGCTCCCGTGAAATGGGATGCGCCGATCACCTGCAATATGCGGATCAAGGATTGCGGGGATGGGAACGGGTTAGACCTAGAAGTGATCTTTATTGCGTTGGACAAAGCCAGCGAGACCGGGAAGCTGCGGTCGCTGGAATTGACGGGTGCATGGATCAACGAAGCTTCGGAGGTTCCTCGTGAAGTTTTCGACATGGTTACACAGCGAGTGGGACGTTATCCAGCCAAAACTCATGGAGGTGGGCCGGTACATCCTTGTGTCATTCTTGACACTAATCCTCCGGATGACGACCACTGGTATTACAAGATTGCAGAAGAAGACACTCCCGAAGGATGGGACTTCTTCGACCAACCCGGAGGGTTGATACGGATTCAGGAGCGGGATGAGGTCAGCTACCTGCCGAACCCGGAGGCTGAGAACGTCTTCAATCTACCGCAAGGGTATGAGTACTACTTGAAGATGTTGGGCGGGAAGTCCGATGACTGGGTCAAGGTGTTTGTGCTTGGTCAGTATGGGACGACTGCCGATGGTAAGCCGGTCTATCCGGAATACAACGACAAGATCCATGTGGCTGAGGATGAGGTTGAGGTCAATCGGATGTTGCCGGTGTATCTCGGCTGGGACTTTGGGCTGACGCCCAGTTGCATCATCGGGCAAATGACACCCAGAGGGCAGTTGGTGATTCTGGATGAGCTGGTCGCCGAGGACATGGGTATCAGACAGTTTGCGGCAGAGGTAGTTAAGCCTTTGTTGTTGAACAAATACGCAGGTTGCAGGTTTGAATCGGTCGGTGATCCTGCCGGAATTAACAGATCCCAGACAGATGAGAGAACCTGTTTTCAGGAGCTGCTCGAGGTTGGGATTGCGAGCGAACCGGCGGATACGAATGACTTTATTCCCCGACGTGAGTCAGTGGCGTTCTTCTTAAACCGCATGGCCGGGGGAGAACCCGGCTTTCTGTTGTCGCCTCACTGTCGGCAGTTAAGGAAAGGCTTCCTTGGCGGCTATCGGTATGAACGATTGAAAGTAGCTGGTGAGCGGTACCGGGACAGACCGGTGAAGGATAAGTACTCCCACCCTCACGACGCCTTGCAGTATTTGTGTCTACGAGTGCGGCAGGGAGGACGGAACGTCCGAGCCAGAACAGTAAGTAGAGCGTCCACCGCTGCGTGGACTTAGAAGGTAATCCATGACGAATGTGTATCAGGCCACCGCGCCCGTCTCCGCAGACGTGAGCGCCGTACAGCCGGAAGGCGTGGATAACTCCGACCTCATTGCCTCTGGCATTTCTGGACACATTACCTCGTGCTGGAACAAATCCAAGTTCGCTAGACAACGAATTACTGAGCGTCTGTTGCAGTGTGAGCGTCAGCGTCGTGGTGAGTACGACCCGGACAAGGCGCAAGAGATTGCAGCCACTGGCGGCTCCGACATCTTCATGATGATTACGGACGTCAAATGTAATGCTGCGAAGTCGTGGATTCAGGATGTGCTGTTTCAGGATGACCGGGGGTTTGACTTAACGCCTGCCCAACAGCCAGCGATTCCGCCGGAAGTGAAGATGTCGATCATCGACTTCGTCCGGATGGAAGCGCAGGAGTTTGTGGCACAGGGTCAACAGATTCACCCGGAAGCTTTTAGGACGAGATTAGAAGAAGTCCACGACACGATCCTGGCTCGCATCCGTGAAGATGCGAAGGGATCGGCGGAGCGCATGGCCAAGGTCATCCAAGACCAAATGGCCGAAGGTGGCTACAAGCGGTCGATGGAGGATTTCGTTGACGACTTCGTCACGTATCCCACCGCGATTTTAAAAGGCCCAAGCGTTCGCAAGAAGAAGAAGCTCCAGTGGGGCACTGACTTCACGCCGATTGTGGTCAACGATTACTTCCGTGAGGTTGAGCGCGTCTCGCCTTACGACATCTATCCCTCGCCTAACTCGTCAGGGGTAGATGATGGGTACCTGATTCAACGCCATCGGCTGACTGCGAAAGTCTTGGAGTCGATGAAGGGTGTCCCGGGTTATTCGGATGAGGACATCGATCAGGTATTGGTCAGGTATGGCAATGCCGGTTTCCGTTACTTCGAGTACGGCGACCAACAGAGAGACAACCTAGAAGGCAAGTACCACTCACGCCTACATCAGGATGGGTTCATCGAGGCGCTCGAGTTCTGGGGGCCGGTGATGGGCGACATGCTGAAACAGTGGGGCATGAAGGATGTCGACCCGACCAAGGTCTACGAGATCAATGCGTGGCAGATTGGTGCCTTCGTCATCAAGTGCGTGATTAACCCAGATCCGTTGGGTCGTCGCCCTTACGAGATTGCTTCGTGGCGAACCATCCCCGGTGCGTTCTGGGGCACAGCGTTGCCGGAGGTGATGCGCGACGTTCAGATCATGTGCAACGCCTCGGCTCGTGCCTTGGCGAACAACATGGGCATCGCCTCTGGCCCACAGGTGGATATATCTGTTGACCGTCTGGCCGATGGTGAAGAGCTAACGCAGATGTATCCGTGGAAGATTTGGCAGACAACGTCAGACAAGACGGGTGGCGGTCAACCTGCGGTTCGGTTCTTCATGCCGGAGATGAAAGCGCAGGAGCTCATGCTGGTCTACAACCAGTTTGCCCGTCAGGCCGATGAGGTCACGGGTATTCCGAACTACGTCTACGGTGCGACCTCCGGTGGATCGGGTGCAGGGAGAACTGCCTCGGGTCTGTCGATGCTGATGGACAACGCCTCCAAAGGAATTAAGGCTGCGGTGCTGACGATTGACCACGTCATTACGATGGTGGTCTCGCGCTTCTACGTCCACAACATGATGTACAACCCCGATCCTTACATTAAGGGCGACTTCACGATTGTTGCCCGTGGTGCGATGGGGCTGATCCACAAAGAACAGATCAACGTCCGCCGCAATGAGTTCTTGGCAGCGACTGCTAATCCAGTGGATCTGCAAATTGTTGGGCCGGAAGGTCGTGCGTATCTGTTGCGTGAAATGGCCAAGGGTCTACAGATGGATACCGACAAGCTCGTACCGAGTCTGGACATGATGAAGTTCCGAGCAGAGAAGGTGCAGTCGGCGATGCAACAGATGCAGTCGCAACAGCAACAGTTACCGGCTCCGGCGGAGACCGCACCGGGTGGTGCGCCAATGGACATGAACACAGTACAACCCCAGCAGGAGGTCGCATGAAAGCGAAGAAGGGAATGATTCCCGCAGGCTACGCCGACGGTGGCAAGGTCAAGCCGTTTACCGGTAAGGACACTCGCGCCGAGGAAGAGGCCGAAGCTCGCCAAGTGCGCTCCGGCAAGGTTTCTGCCAAAGGTTATGTGCGCAGAGAAATGGCTGAAGAAAAGAAGGAGGGCGAGAAGTCCAATCCCAAGGAGCTGATGGCCAAGGGAAAAGCACTCGCCTCCGGCAAATTGTCTGCCAAACAGTACGGCGGCATGGCGAAGATGGCTGACGGTGGCTACGTCGGTGGTGGCATGACTGGTTGCAACCCAATGGGTAGTGCCGTTCGAACGAACGCAAAGAAGTGAGGTGAGAGATGGCCGATAACAGCAGCATGGACTGGCAACGCCAGAACTTTAAGAAGTCTGGCAGCGAGCCTGCGCAGACGAACCTCAACCCCAAGCTGACGCCGTCTGGGACGGTTGCTTCGATGCACAGCAAGATTGCCACGCCGACGCACGGCATGGGTGGTCTGGTCTCGAGTGGAATGCCAGAGCCTTTGAAGATGGCGAATGGTGGTTTGATAGCGGGTCTAGCCGCTGGTCTTGGTGCCGCGTACTTGTACAACAAGAACAAGGACAAGGAAGTCGGCGTCGACAAGTACGGCTTCAAGCAGACTGGCGAATCGGAGATGCGCTCTGCGGAGTCGGACACCGACAAGGCTCGCGTGATCTCGGCTGGTATGAAGCCGAAGGCTGACGTCGAGAGCAGCTTCACCGACAACATGCCTGCCAAAGTCAGCATGGACGACGAGAGCAAGCCGAGCAACAGTGGCAGCAGCTACACCGGAGATATTGGGAGTGCGGACAACAATCCTGTAGCACCCAAGGCCGCACCGAAGAAAACTGCTGCGCGTGCGGTAGTCAAACCTGTTCGCGCCGCAGAGCCGGAGCCAAAGGCTTCACAGGACTCTGCGTTTAAGTCGAGCGATGAAGACATCGAGAAGCGCAGTCGCGCAGCCACAGAGGACGATCCCGAGTACGGCAAGAGCAAGACCTTGAAGAGGATTGTGAATGCGGTCGCCGACACAGCCAAAGGCAAGGGCAGTTACGACCCGTTTGCGTCGCCACTGAACAAGCGTTAATCGGGATGCTCAAGCGCCCGGACGAAAAAGTTTTACACGCCCTCGCCAACCTTGAGGGCAACCTTAGCTTTGAGACGATCCGCTCTTGGCTCGAAGAATCCCTGCAAGACCTGTATCGCGACTCCTGTAACACCAAGGATGATGTTCTATCCCGGTGGCAGCAGGGAGCCGCACAGGCTGTAGGTGAGATCCTCGAGAAATCCAAGGAAGCAGGTAACGTCATCCGCAAGTCGCGGTAACCCGAAAGGGTTAGCGGCATAACGCCGCAAAGGGGCCAGCCCTTCAACTGGCAACCGTTGAACACCGAACGAATCGCTCGAACACCGCGAGGCTCGAACGCGACCGTCTCGGCTCACGGAGTAACTATGTCTTTACCACGCGCAGTTCTGGAGGCTGAAGAGAAAGCCAACAGACTACATGAAGAACTATTGAAGCAGCAGCAGTCACCCGAGGCAACAGATCCGCCAACAGAAGGAGAGCAGACTCCACCTGCGGCAGATCCGGAACCCCCGAAGAACCAAGACGACTCCACACCTCCTCCGGCACCCGGGTCGGACGAGCAGTTGGAACACCGGTACAAGGTTCTGCAAGGCAAGTACAACTCGGAAGTTCCTCGCTTAGCAGCGGAGAACAAAGATCTGAAGACGAAGCTTCAGGATCTCGAGATTCAAATCGAGGCACTGAAGAACGCCAAGCCGCCCGAGCCTTTGGTCAAACCGGAGGAGATCGAGGAGTACGGCGAGGGGTTAGTTGATCTGGCACGCCGAATCGCCAAGGAAGAAGTGGCGGCAAAGCAGGCCGAAGTCGACACCCTCAAAGCCCGTATTGAATCGCTCACCAACGTAACGACTCAGAAGGTAGAGACGGACTTCTTCAAATCTTTGACGGCATTGGTTCCCGACTGGGAGCAAGTCAACAAGGACGCCAATTTTCTATCTTGGCTTGACGAGTATGACGAGCTTGCAGGAGAGACCCGCCAATCTCTGCTATCCAAAGCTGAGGCATCTCGTGACGCTGAACGGACAGCAAAATTCTTCACCGCGTACAAGAAGGCATCTTCATCGTGGGCGGCAAAAGCAACCGAGTCATTAGACCAGCAAGTCGTTCCTTCTACGAACAAAGCACCGAACACGCCACCGTCCAAAAAGATATGGACGCGAGGCGAGGTGTCAGAGTTCTACGCGAGGATGCGACGAGGCGAAGTCAGTGATGCGGATGCGATTGCCATTGAGGCCGACATTATGGCGGCTCAAATCGAGGGTCGTATTCGCTGACCCGCATCAACTTTAGGAGTGATTCATCATGTCTTATCCAGTAGCAGCAGGCCGCGCCGACTACAGCACATCGGGCGCTGGCGGTAAATTTATCCCCGAGATTTGGTCTGGCAAACTTCAGGTCAAGTTTTACAAGACTTCGGTCTTCTCGGAAATTGCAAACACCGATTGGGAAGGTGAGATCAAAGGTCAAGGCGACAAGATCTACATCCGTTCGATCCCGACCATCACGATCAACAACTACGCGAAGGGCGACAACCTGACTAATCAGGTTCCGACCTCGACGCCTCTGGAACTGTTGATCGACAAGGGCAAGTACTTTGCCGTTGTGCTCGACGACGTGGACGCTGTCCAGACCGACGTCAAGCTGATGGACATCTTCACCAACGATGCGACTCAGCAGATGAAGATCGCGATTGACGCCGACGTTCTGGATGGCGTCAAGGCTGGCGCAGCGACCGCCAACAAAGGCGCAACCGCTGGCGTCATCTCGGGCAACATCAACCTTGGTACGGATGCCAGCCCCCGCGCTGTCTCCAGCTCGAACATCCTCGACCTGATCCTCGACGCAGGCCAGTGCTTGGATGAGCAGAACGTACCGGAAGATGGTCGTTGGTTGGTTCTCCCGGCATGGATGGCTTCAATGATTAAGCGTTCCGATCTGAAGCAAGCCTACCTGACCGGTGACTCTGTCTCCCCGCTGCGTAACGGTAAGCTCGGCATGATCGACCGCTTTATGGTCTACGTGTCGAACAACCTGCCGAAGACCGCAGACAACGATAGCTACCTGATGGCTGGTACCCGTGACGCGATCTCGTTCGCTTCGCAGATGACCAACGTCGAGACCCTGCGTGCTCAGTCGACCTTCGGCAACATCGTTCGTGGTTTGAACGTGTACGGCTACAAGGTTGTGAAGCCAGAGGCGCTGGTCAACATGGTGGCTGTGAAGGCTTAATGCCGTAGCCAGTGCGCGGGGGTAGAGACTCCTCCCCCCGTTCTTAATGCCGCTCCAGTCTAAACCGCTGGGGCGGCATTTTTTTGGGATGCGTATGCGACTGATGCGAAACAAGCGTACCGGCAGAACTGCTGTGTACGACGAGAAGATCGTTGCTGAAGGGATGTGGGAAGAGGTGGTGGATACGCCTGCGCCCGAGCCATTCAACGAGGATGACGTCAAGACCGCAGACGAGGTCGCTATTTCAATCACGAGAGGTGACGGTGAAAGCATCGAACATCAAGCGTGAGGGTGGAAAGATCCAGTATCGCGGCCATTCCTTTGATGGCTTCAACAAGCCTATGGATGCACCGAAGGGTGACAGCCACAAGAAGATGGTGCTCGCCAAGAAGGGCGACGAAGTGAAGCTGGTGAAGTTTGGCCTGCGTGGCATGGAAGACTTCACGCAGCACAAAGACCCGAAGCGCCGAGAGAACTATCTGGCGCGATCTGGCGGCATCAAGGACAAAAACGGAAATCTGACAAAGAACGATCCGTTCTCGGCCAACTACTGGGCCAGAAAAACATTGTGGTGAGGTAATCAATGCTGGCAAGCGAAATCGTTTCTCGAGCACAGACCGTCCTAAACGACGCCAATGGTGCTCGTTGGCCGGAAGCTGAACTCCTGAAATGGATCAGCGATGGTCAGCGCGTGATCGTCTTGGTGCGTCCGGACTCGTACTCGATCAACGAATCGCTCACGTTGGTTGCTGGTACCAAACAGACTCTGCCCTCTGGTGGACTACGTCTGTTGGATGTGATCCGCAATCTCAAGAGCAACGGTGACCCAGACCGCTCCGTTCGTATGGTTGACCGGGAGACGTTGGACGCACAGGACTACAACTGGCATGTGACGGCCTCCACGGGCAAGGTGATGAACTTTGTCTATGACAACCGAGACCCGATTCACTTCTACGTCTACCCGCAGGCCACTGCCGGTATGAAGCTGGAGATTCTGTACTCGAAGTCTCCGGTGGAGATCACGACTGCTGCGACTGCGTTAGTACTGGCGGACGTCTATGTCGAGCCGCTGTTCAACTATGTCCTGTTTCGGGCGTACTCGAAGGATGCGGAGTACGCAGCCAACGCGGCGCTGGCACAGGGTTACATGCAAGTGTTCATGTCGCTGCTTGGTTTGAAGACGAGCAAGGACTTTGCGTTCTCGCCAGAGACCAACAAGATCGGTGCTACGCCGAATCTGTTGGCCGCGAGAGCAGGAGGCGTCTAAGTGTCCACAAGTTACGACCAGTTCTTCTCTTGGGTGTTGCCCGAGGTTGGCGGCTGCCCGGAAATCACTGCGATCCAAGCCATTCGCGACACCGCCATCGACTTCTGCGAGAAGACGAATATCCACCAAGAGGATCACGATCCGATCACGGTAATTGCAAAGACATCCGACTATGACCTTGAGACGCCAGTCACGGGGACGCGGATTATCAAAATCATGAACGCTTGGTACAAGGGCGAGAAGCTCGAGCCTGCGGCACCAGATCAGGTGCTTGACCCGGCGGTCTACAACCAGCGAATCGGCGGCTACACGCCTTCGTACTCCACGCCACGGTTCTACCTCCAGAAAGACCCGGTAACGATGTCTCTGTTGCCGATCCCTGATGTGACGTTAGCTAGTGCGGTGACCTTGCGGGTGTCGCTTGCACCGCTGCGCACCTCGGTTGCGTGCGAGGACTTTCTGTTCGAACAGTGGGTGGAACCGATTGCTGCCGGGGCTGTGGCAAAGCTTCAGACATCGTCTGGCAAAACCTATAGCAATCCGCAGGCAGCACAGATCAATCAGGCTCGGTATATAGCCGGGGTCAATGCTGCGCGGCAGAAGGCGACGAGGGGCTACACCCGCTCGAGCCTGAGCGTACAGCTACGGAAGGTGTGACATGGCTGAAAAGATCAAACTCGTTCAGGGAGATACCCGACCCCAGATCAAAGTGACGGTTTTGGACGACGTCACTGGCGCGGCGATGGACATTAGAAATTCATCGCTTGTGATGCGCTTTCGGGCGGTAGGATCAACCACGGTTCTAGATACCTTGAACGGCGTCCTGCTGGACGGACTGAATGGGATTGCGGCATTTGCATGGAACCCCAATTCCTTGAATGTTGATGCTGGCGACTATGAAGGTGAGATTGAAATTACTTTCTCTGACAGCTCACGACAGACGGTCTATGACCTTCTCAAGTTCAAGGTTCGCGAGGACTTTGCGTGAAGTCTTCCGTATCAGCAGTAATCGCAAGGGCAAAGGCTTCTGCTGCCGTTGCGACAGTACAAGCTGCTGCGGCACAAGTACTACGGCTTTCGGTCGCCATCGGGTTTTTTGTCAAGATTCTAGAAAAATCTGACGTAGTCACGACTAGCGAAACAAAAGTATTTGCTGTAACGAAAGCGCTAACAGACGTTGCTTCTGTTCTTGAGACTGTTTCCAAGGGGCTGACCCGCCCACTGTCGGATTCTTCCTCTGCATCTGACGCCAAGACGATTGCATTTACTAAGGCGGCGAATGACGTTGCCAGTGCTGCTGATACCTACAGCCGAGTGATTGGCAAGGTATTGGCAGACACCGTCCGCCCGACGGATGACGTGGATATAGCCACGGCGGACGACGAGCAAACCATTGAATTGACGAAGCGGTTCCAAGACACTGTCGCGTTGTCGGACGTCTTCGATAAAACGGTCGACTACCTGCGCTCGCTCTCGGATAGTGCGTCGACCAATGATGCTGCTGCCAAGACAATTACCAAGGCGTTTGCAGATGTTGTCACCGTCGTTGATGAAATCAACATCGGCCAAGGCGTAATCGCTGGATACGATTCGACGGCGAGTGTGATCGATGTTGCCGTTCGAGACTTCAGCAAGGTTCTCGCTGATCTGGCAACAGTATCGGATATTGCGAGCAAAGAGTTCGGCAAGACGCCAGCGGAAACGGTGTCTCAATCGGACGCGGCTGTAAAAGTCGCTGGGAAAGGTTTGGCCGACGTCTTCTCTGCGTCTGACTCGGGCAGCCTTATATCGCAGAACTACGTGAGCGAGGACTATTTCGCTGCGGGTTACGTTGGAGTTGAACAAACCTTTTGAGGATTAACCATGAACACGAATGAATCTATCAAGGCCACCGGTCAATTGAAGATTGTGGTCACAGCGCCTGACGGCACCGTCAAGCATGAAGACGAGTACAAGAACCTCGTCGTCACCACCGGCCTGAACTTCATTGCAAGCCGCATGAAGGACGCCACGGCCACGGTAATGAGCCACATGGCTGTCGGCACTGGTAGCACTGCTGCCGCTGCCGGTAACACGGCGCTCGGCACCGAGTCGGCTCGCGTCGCCTTGTCGTCGACCACGGTCAACAACAATCAGGTGGCTTATGCAGCGACCTTCCCGGCAGGCACACCTGCGTCGCTGACGGCGCTGACCGAGGCTGGCATCTTCAATGCCAACTCGGCTGGCACCATGCTCTGCCGCACAGTGTTCGCAGATGTGAACAAGGATGTCAATGACACGATGTCCATCACTTGGACGATCACTCTGTCGTAAGGATAGACCATGAGCACGATCACCACACGATCTGGGAAAGGCTCTCCGCTCACTAATGCGGAGGTCGATTCCAACTTCACCAACCTGAACAACGACAAGGTTGAGGTATTCGGTTCGCCTTCGGCTGGTCAGGCTGTCGTGTGGGATGCGGCAAACAGTCGTTGGATTCCTACAGACGTTCTGGGCAGTGCGTTGGCTCTCGCTATTGCTTTGGGGTAAGACATGGCAAACACATTCAAGAACTACGCCTCTGCAAGCGTAACCACGCAAACCACCGTTTACACGGCTCCCTCTGCCACGCAATCAACCATCATCGGTATGACGGTGGCTAACACGGCTAACGCCACGGCGACTGTCAGTGTGCAAGTGACGATGGGAGCAACCACTGTCTTTGTGGTCAAGAACGCGCCGATCCCGGTGGGCGGTGCGTTGGTACCGATTGGCGGTGACCAGAAGGTGGTACTGGAGGCGGCGGATGCAATCAAGGTTACCTCCGACCAGACTGTTGATGTTCTGTTGAGCGTATTGGAGATTTCATAATGTCGTATCTTGGGAAACAGCCAGCGTTTGCTCCACTCGTATCGGCGGACATAACGAGCGCACTCGGATTTACGCCGATCCAACTGACGTCACTGAGCGCAACTCAGAACCTCTCGTACAACTCGACAACAGGCCAGTTCACTGGCCCGGATCTGTCGGGCTACCTGACCAGTGCCACGGCGGCTTCGACGTACCTGACGCAAGCAAACGCTGCCAGTACGTATCAGACTCAAGCGGGGATGTCGTCCTACTTGACGACCTCTGCTGCATCGTCGACTTACCTACCGCTTTCAGGCGGGACACTGGCGGGTAGTCTTTCGTTCAGCGGTACAACTCGCCGCATCACAGGTGACTTCAGCAGCAACAACCCGATCACTGATCGGATACTTGTACAAACCAGCACGACTAACGGCAATACGCTTTTCAGCATTTTGCCTAACGGCACGTCTACAACGACTCGTTATGTCGCGTTCAACAACTCTGACCCAACCAACGCTGGCGCACTGCAATTAGCGGCGCTCTCAACAGACGTTCGGATTCAGAGCTTTGCAAACGGTACGGGCACCGCGATCCCGCTGCTGCTGATGATGGGCGACACGGCGGTCGCTCAGATCTCCACCGGCAATAACTTTCTGATCGGCACAGCAACAGACGACGCAACAAACAAGCTGCAACTGGTCGGCTCGGCCAGAGTGCAGGCAGCCGCCACTCAGGATGCAGTCATCGTTGCTGGTCGTGCAGGCGGCACTGACAGCTTTGCAGTCACGATCACCCCGATGACTCTCTCGGCGAGCCGCACTTTAACGCTTCCCGACAACAGCGGAACACTGCTGACAACGGGTGCGGCGGTGACTGCTACTCAAGGCGGGACGTCGCAAACCACGTACACCACTGGCGACATCCTATACGCATCGGCATCCGACACTTTAAGCAAACTAGGTATTGGTACTACTGGACAAGTGCTGACTGTTACTGGTGGCGTTCCCACTTGGGCAGCGGCTGGAGGCGGCGGCGGCATTTCAACAGGCAAAAGTGTCGCCATGTCGATGATCTTTGGATTCTAAGGAGCAATCATGCCAAACCCGAACATTGTCAACGTAACAGATATTCGAGGTAATACTGCTTACGTTGTCCCCTCCTCTGCTGCAACGGCCACTACTTCGTGGACGCACAACGGAACCACTGCTCTGACTGGCCTGACGCCAGCAGCGAATACGGTCAATCGCATCACGTCGATTGTGGCGGCCAACACCACATCGTCTGCGGCGACGGCCACGATTGCGATTGGTAACAACGCGACGTTCGGTTCGGCGACGGTGATTGCTTACCCGGCGTTTCAGATTAGCGTCCCACCAAATGCTTCGTTGGTCATCATCGATAAGACGAATAGTCTGTACATCACTGAAAACCAGTCAGTAGCTGCATTCAGCGGTACAGCAAGCGCCCTGACGTTCACGGCTACCTTCGAAGCGATTACCTAATAGGTGAGTTATGGGGGGATTTCGTTATCCCGGCGGTTTC
>Ga0315900_10009022_pt1 | contig 12718 bp, 11 predicted proteins | sample LakEriMetagenome_FD_203521 | JGI IMG/M metagenome (GOLD analysis project Ga0315900, IMG submission 203521) | Freshwater fungal communities from buoy surface, Lake Erie, Ohio, United States - Buoy 12 MA114 | ecosystem: Environmental > Aquatic > Freshwater > Lake > Lake biofilm | place: USA: Lake...
GTTGATGGGATAGACTTTTACATTCTCTTCAACAAAAATCATTGCCCGCTCAATATTCTGAATTTCCCGAATTCCCAAAGGGGGATGTTCGGGCACTTCCAGCTTGGTTTCTATGTACTCGGCTATGGTGGTATTATTGCCTTCAATTCTGGCAGAACCAATACTTTCCAGGGTATGAAAAATATCCTTGAGCTGAAAAAATACCTTGGGATGGGTCGAGCCTGCCAATGGCTTCCTGCGGAGATAGTCCAGCTCAATGATCAGGTCGGTAAGCTCAGAACCAAATGCAGGCTCCACCAACTTGAGGGCAAATGGAACAAATCGGGCTTCAGACATTTTCGGGCGGGAGGCTGATTATTTGACAAAGGTTGGGAAAAGAATTAACAAATTAAAATTCAAACAACTATTAATTAATGATTTAATTAATAAATTAAATTTTAAACAATTAACAATTCTGAAAAAATTATTTTACAAATTCTGAAAAAAGATTTGCAGTTGGGCTTTCCCATATTGCTACGCTTAACCACATTTATGGCCTGGATGATTCAATTTCGTATTCCTGCGGTTCAGGTAGTATCTGCCACTGGCCGCCACGGTCCTGGTCCTGGCGGGTGAAGATGCCTTTCTCCTTAAGCCCTGCGATTTACTTTTCAACGGCCCGGGTACTGATGGATATAGTCTCTGTTATTTCAGCGATTGTCAATTTGGAATTCTCTCTCAACAATTCTATAATTTTCTCCGAACCTTTCTCCGAACTCTTCTCCGAACTTTTCACCCTACTTTTCACCCTACTTTTCACCCTACAATCACCCTACTTTTTGGGGGAGAAAATTCTGCTTAATTCTGCCTTACCTGCCACTGGCCGCCACGGTCCGGGCCCTGGCGGGTGAGGATGCCTTCTGCCTTTAACAGTCTGATTTGCTTTTCGATGGATTTAGGCGAACGGCCCAAATGTTCAGCGAGATCCTTCATTGTAATGGATGGATTCTGTTGAATCAGTTCCAACATTTTCTCCCTACTTTTCTCCCTACTTTTCTCCCTACCTTTCTCCCTACTTTTTTCATCATCCGGTGCCGCAGACTCAGGTGGCCGCTGAAGGATTACGGTAAACATGCCTTCCTTGCGGAAGCTTGCCTCCGGCAGGCCGGCCTTCTCCATCAATTCCTGTATGCGCCCGATGCCAGAGCCTACCTGCTCTACCAGCTGCATCCGCGCAAAGAGGCCAAAAATTAAAGGATTGCGGGAGTGACTTTTCTTTCCAAAATCGCTTTCGGAAATGGCGCTCACCAGACCACCGGGATTGCTGATTTCTACCCGATCTTCAAATACTTCGATGTGAATCACCGCCCCCTTCTCATAATAATCGCGGTGGGAAAGGGCATTGATGATGGCCTCTTTAAATACGGTTTCGGGAATTTCCCAGTGTTCTTTCCGAGGACCTCCACCCTGACCTTCGATGTCGTAGCGCACATTGAGCTTACCCCGCAGCCATTGCATGGCCTGGCGGTATTGCTGCCAGAGGTTGCCGCCAAATACTTTATCGTCGATGATGAAGCGTTTGTCTGTGCCCTGAAAAGCAATGCAACGGGTTATGGCCTTATCCAGGATTTCTTCGGGTTGCTTTCCGAAAAATAATACTGCACCGTTCTTGAAATGCTGATCTTCGGAATAAACCCGAAGGTTCTGAAACAGCTGCTCGTCGGGCACGCCTGCACTGATACCGGATTCTGCCTTGAATATGGGCAGAAAGGATGCATCTATCATGCTGGCCGGCTGGAAGTCCCGGCAGGGCACTTCATCAAAATAGATTTTACCAGCCTGCTGAAAGAAATCGCGCATCTGCTCGGCCGTAGTGAGCTTTTGGGTATTGGGCCCAATGCGCACATAGATCGCGCCAGAAAGCACATAAGGCTTTTTCGGACCGGAGGGCACTTCGATAACCGCAATGGTTTTGCCATCTACCTCCACCATTTCCAGGTGGCAGGAAAGATGCGGGGTAATTTCGCCAAGGCTGTTCTGAAGCGCAGAGCGCCTGGCATTATCTACTTTTACACCAACCAGGCGGTTCTGGTCGTCTACCCCGATGAGCAGCGTGCCGCCGGCCGCATTGGCAAAGGCGCACACTTCTTCGGAGATGTCTTTTACCTTGGTGGGAATGGCCTTTTTGAATTCGGCATTGTAGCCTTCTCCGGCCTGAACCAGAAGCCTGATGTCGTCTGCTGAAATCATATTACCTGTTGGTATTTGTTAGGGCCATTTCCTAAAACAAAGTAAGGGGTAAAATTGGCAGGAAGTCTGCAAACTTTGCAAGTTCTGCAAGCCATGTTATTTCCCGGTTTTGCTGTAGCTGCCATTGCGGACTTTCTCAATCAGCTTTTTGGGTGCAGCTTTTCCTTGTTGAATTATAATCAGTTCTGATTTCTTCCACTCATAACCGGCGACCTTTTGCATTCATAATTCCGCTCTTTAAGATGCTAAAACCAAGAGCCAGTACTCACCAGAAACATGCCTGAATTCCACAAAAAATAAAATTCCATACCTTTGATAGTATCAAATGATGCTATCATGAAGCCGCCTTACGAAATCACCCCATTGATTATGAAACAGGTGAGTGGCATTTCGGAGAAAATCGGAATCATCAATGCACACTTCCTGAGCCGGCCTTCACCACAACTCCGGAAGCAGAACCGGATAAAAACCATTCATGCCTCCCTCGGAATTGAGGGAAACACCCTCACGGAAGATCAGATTGCCGCTTTACTGGAAAATAAGCGCGTAATCGGACCCGAAAAGGATGTGCTCGAAGTACTCAATGCCATCAAAGTTTATGAAAAACTGAGCTCTTTCCGCCCTGATTCTGAAAGGAGTTTCCTGCAAGCCCATGCCGGCCTTATGAAGGGTTTGATTCCCGATGCCGGTAAATATCGCAGGCAAGGCGTTGGAATTGTGAAAGGTTCGGAAGTTCAGCATCTCGCGCCGCCGGCCGAAAATGTTCCCTTTCTGATGAAGGATTTGTTTCAGTACCTGAAAAGAAAAGACGAGCTCAGTTTAATTAAAAGCTGTGTGTTTCATTATGAACTGGAGTTTATTCATCCCTTCTCCGATGGAAACGGACGCATGGGCCGGCTCTGGCAAACACTGATTCTGATGGATTCCTACCCGGTTTTTGAATTTCTGCCCTTCGAAACCCTTATCAGCAAAAGTCAGGAGGAGTACTACCGGGCACTTTCAATAAGTGATAAGTCCGGCAAATCCACGCCCTTTATTGAGTATATGCTGGGCATAATTGACCAGGCGCTTGATGCTCTTCTCGGTCAGCGACAGGTCATGCAGGACACCGCCCGCCTGGAGTATTTCATCAGCCTCGGAAAGCAGGTGTTCAGCCGGAAGGATTACATGGATGTATTCCGGAATCTCTCATCCGCTACTGCCAGCCGGGACCTTAAAAAAGGAATTACCTTGGGCTGGCTCGAAAGCAGCGGCAGTTTGAATAAAACCATTTACCGGATGTTGAAAATCTGAATGCACAATCCTTAATTCCCATTTTCAGCAGGCTTTTTTATCCGCTCCGTTTTGCCTGCTCAGGCTATTATTGCTGCGGCAGCCTTACAGCATCCCCCAATTCACCGCGCATAAATCAGCTTTCTTTCGCGCTCGATGATGGGTTTCAGATGAACGGAAATGCCATTGGAAGAAACCAAGTCAACTTTTGTCCGGAGCATTTTTTCAAGGTCAATCTGCATCTGAACAAATTTCAGCCCGATGCGCTGCGAATAAACAAGGTCAACTAGAATATCTACATCACTTTCTGCATCGGCCACACCTTTTACGAATGAACCAAACAACCAGGCTTTCAGCACAGGTTTTGTGCCGAAGTATTGTCTCAGGTTTGCAATCGTTGCAGCATCCAGTTCCATGAAACTAAGGTAAAATTTTCACAGATATCAGCGGGCAGCAGAAGCAGGTACTATTTCGTTATTCTGCTATAAGCCGTTTCTCCGAACCTTCCTCCTTCCGCCTGTTGCTTTTCTCCGGATTTTGAGGAAAGAATAGTGCCGAATGTTTTATGCCAATTTATTTTTCAACCAAAATTCTCAGGGCGTAAATGTCCGGCTGTTATCCAGCTCATCAAACTCGTTAATAACACCGGGTCCGGTGGTTGTGCCGTTTGATGGGTCAACAACTACTGTAATGATGGGGTCTTCCCAGTTGTAAGGTGCTTCTGCAGACTCATAGCAAGCCGGACAAGAAAAAGACCTATACAGCATTTTTCTGCTTTCGGTACGGTTGAATACTACGGTTTTAGTTTCTTGGGCAATCATAGAATATCCATTGGCTCCTACCGCAATGGTACTGGTTTGCAGCACGGTGTTTCCAGCCCTGAATTCCACTTTGATTGGCACATTAATTGGTGCATAGCTATTGTTTGTGATGCTTACCACTGGATTAGCTACCGTAACTACTTTTTTAACTTCAGATGAAGTACTTGTTGGGGTTGGAACTGCAAATGTGGTGGTACATCGCTCCGGCTTTAGTATCTGTTTTAAGGCCGTTCCAAAAAAAAGGCAGGTTGTGGCATTTGATGCATTATTTTTCTTATACAAATTGCTCATGCCCTCATTCAGGACAAGATTAGGCTTGTCATATATATGAAATATTGCGGACGGGCTATTGATACCATCGTAATTGAAAAGATCAAACGTAAAATTATTAACAGTGAATTTCAGTAAATCGGTTGCGATATAAGAAAAATGCCGTAAGTCAGATGGAGTAGTTTGTTTTATTACTGATTCTTTGAATGTTGCCGTATTTGGCGAAGAATTTTGATTTACAACTGTAAATAATTCTTGAGGAAAACCAGGCAACCGGCCGTTCAGGGTTAGGTTTGAAAGGTTAACTCCTGTAATCCGAACCTTGAATTCGGTATTGATTCTGAAAGCATTCAGATAAGCAGGTGCCCCGGTCATGGTTAATATCTTTATTTCAGTGATAAGTGGCACTTCTTTTATGTCCACCACAAAGTTGTCGGAGCCTCCTGGCCTTTCCATTTTTACAAGATATTTTCCTTTGGCAGTGCTATGGTTCAGTGTAAAAGCAACATGAGGGGTGCCTGCAATTCCTGATCCGGTTTTTGCCACGGTAAACGAGGACGGTGATTGCCCGTCTAAAGCTGAAAGCGTAATTTTTGTAGTCCAATCCAGCCATGGTCCTTTGGCTTGAATCTTCACCGGAAAACCTTTGAAAGCAATTAATGGCTGGTTTGGGTTATAGTTTCTTATGTCGGTAACTCCGACCATTCTCGAAGGATAGTCGGCGGTCATAAACATGAGTTCAGCATTTATGGCCTGAATGGTGCACCATTGGCCAATGAAGAGGATAGTGAAAATTTTGACCAGATTCGTTTTAATGTTCATAAGATTAGAATTTCAATTTCATAGCTAAGGTGCTTCATAAAATTCTTTTGAGGCAAAAGCACAATCGAATTAGAGGAATTTTATTGGCTAATACAAGAAATGAATGAATTCGAACTGGGGAGCATCTTTTGTGCGCATTGATGCGGCTGGTAAATGCTGGCAGATGAAGTTATACATGGTGCTTATAATGGCGAATTCCGGGATTTTAGAAACACCGCTAGAATCCTTGTTTCCTGTATGTAAATCTGGTTACCGGGCTTGCTCTCGTTTCTTCCGGAGGAAGATTTATTCCTTATAGGACTCCCACTCGCCTATGGCATCAAAAATATGCCGGTGTTTTACAGCATCCCCCAATTCACCGCGCATAAATCAGCTTTTTTTCGCGGTCAATGATGGGTTTCAGATGAACGGAAATGCCATTGGAAGAAACCAGGTCAACTTTTGTCCGGAGCATTTTTTCAAGGTCAATCTGCATCTGAAAAAATTTCAGCCCGATGCGCTGCGAATAATCAAGGTCAACCAAAATATCTACATCACTTTCTGCATCGGCCAAACCTTTTGCGAATGAACCAAACAACCAGGCTTTCAGCACAGGTCTTGTGCCAAAGTATTGTCTCAGGTTTGCGATCGTTGCAGCATCCAGTTCCATGAAACAAAGGAATGAATTTTCGGATCAGAGTAAAAATCAGGGGAGGAAGAACCAAAATCATTCCTTCAGATATTCAAATGGCTTAGTCAAAAAATTTCAATCAGCCTTTGTGCTTCTTTTGTGAAAGCATGATTCTTAGCACTATTTTACCCCAGCGGGGTAAAATTTCAATAGAATTATTTAATTGATGTAAGCTCCGGAGGAGCGGCATATTTTCTTTCATGATTCACATTGCCAGTTCCTATTCCTAACTCTTTTTTCATTTGGTTTTTGCAATAAAAGGCGGCGAAGCATCTGGTTTGTCCGCCGCGGCGGATAGGCTCGGAATAGATTTTCTAATGCGTTTTCTGGGTTTAATCAATTTCTGGAAACATGTGGCAACTCTGGTGCCCGAAAGCAAAAATAATCCACCGTAAAAATCTTCATCACTCCCCGGAAATTCCTTGTGACCCGAATTTTCCTCCATGAAAGGTGCTTAGAATAGCGTTTTTTCCTCGTAAAAAGTGTGGGTTTGGCTGGTAGAAAGTTGATTTTGGCGATGCTGATTGGGCTTTTCCATTTGCCGGGGGGCATCCCGGGTATCCGCTTTCTATGAAAGCCTTTCCATTCGTTGCCTGATGATGGCTTTATACTTCTCTTTTGATTCGGCAGTCAGAAAGCTATGGTCAATTACATCAAACCAGAAGGGTATGGCCCTGAGCAGTTTCCTGAAGATGTTGTCCTGCTGTCTGGATTCCATTTGCAGGGAGCGCATCGCGGCTTCGAAATCCTGTTTCTTTATCCGGTTTTTGCGTCCGTTGAGGGTTAAGGCCATTTCTTCTTCATCCGCCGGATTTACCAGTACAGTGTTTACCAGGTCATAGGCCGGCGACAGTGTCATTCCCAGGCCCGGCTGCTCCAGCAGGGAAAAGTTCTTAAGATGCATATCGGCATTGCCGGTGAGGAAAGAGAAGAGGACCAGTTCAAAGAAGTTCACCAGATCCAGGCCGGGGGTGGCGGAGTATTTTTGAATGGTTTTGCCAATCTGCTCATAGCTGCCCCGGTATTTGTCTTCGGTAAGTCGTTCTGTAAGCTGGCACATGTCTTCCATGGCCAGTTTCCCTTTTGCGCTGCGGTCAATTCGTTTGGTGATGTAGGCAAGGTTGCCTTTCGGGAGGCGAATCAAACTGTGCGGAGCTGTTTTGATTCTGGCATACTGTGCCAGGTGCATGGTGAGATCCTCCACTTCGGGCAATTCCGGGTAGAGGGCGGAAGGTGGTTTCAAAATGTAACCACCCCATAGTCCCACCAGGGTGAATTTCCCTGAGGGCGCATCCTTTTGATTCCGGCTGATCTGCAATGACAACTTCGGCTGTACGCCGGTAACAACGGTTTTACTTTGAATAACCCTGCTTGCCAGTGATGCGATTTCCTCTTCGGAATAAGGCATAAGCGGGGGAATGGACTGCCCGAATATTTTCCGTGCGCAGGAGGGATGAAAGTCCGCTGTGCCTTCCATCAGGTCCTTGTAGCAAAACAAACACCGGCTCATGATTTCTCCTCTTCGGTAATTTCCTCCACACTTACCGCACCGATGCAATCCCTGCAGCAGGCCAGCAATAATCCCATTCGGTCTCTTGGGTTCAGTTTCCAGTTTCTTTGAGCAATGTCCAGAAGCCAGCCTTCGGGAATAAGGCCGTCGAAAAAGGGAAACAGCACATTGGAGGTGTATGCTTCTTCGCGCAGAGGAAGGGTGAGGCTTACCGGCCGGGCATCCGGCAGTGCGGCATAGTCCTTGTCATACTCAAAACGATAGCCCTGGTCATCCTGCGTAAGCCAGCCAGCCAATTGATTCCCTGTTATAATCCTCGCCTTTCGCAATGCCCTTTTCTGGTTTTATTTATCAGGTATTCGACTGGTTTCTTTTCGGTACAGGGCCTGCCTCGCAGCCGAATAGCTGCAACACCTGGTTAACCTTATCCAGTCGCAGGCTTTCTTTCCCCTGTTCCAGTTCCCGGATAAAACGAAGGCCAACCCCGGCCTTCTCTGCAAGCTCCGGCTGGGTAAGTTTTACCAGTTTTCGCTTCTGCTTTACAAAATCGGCCAGACTCATTTTATACCCTTTTGGGTGCGAATATAGTGGAAGAGATTGTATTTACACCTTTACGGGTATATTATTTTGAGGACCCTGCTGGATTTTCCCTTTCGGGTATAAAAACGAAGCATTACCTGCTTGCGTATCGGTAGCCTCAAACGCTGCGGCGAATAATCCTGCCTAATTGCCGCAAAAATGCGGTGATTAATGGCTACATTTGCCGCATTCTTCTGAGCCATGGCCACCTACATTTATCAGTATCCCGATTGGCCTGATTTTACATGGGATCAGCCTGACATTGCCCTGCTGTGCAGTGAGGTAAGGCATCTGCAGGGGAAAATAACCGGAAGCATGAGCATGCTGGGCTTTGCCGGTCGGCAGGAAGCTGTTCTTTCCGCACTCACCACCGATGTGGTAAAATCATCGGAAATTGAGGGAGAAAAACTGGATACCGAACAGGTGCGTTCTTCCATTGCCAGCAGGCTTGGTATCAATACCGCCGGACTTCCGGCTCCCGACCGGCATGCAGAAGGTATGGTCGATATGCTGCTGGATGCCACACGAAATCATAATGAGGAACTCAGCCATGAAAGGCTGTTTGCCTGGCATGCGGCCTTGTTTCCTACCGCTTACAGCGGAATGCATAAAATAGAAACCGGAAAGTACCGCTCCGGAGAAATGCTGATTGTTTCCGGCGCCATGGGTAGGGAGAAAATTCATTATGAAGCACCGGCTGCCGTGCGGGTAAAGCAGGAAATGAACCTCTTTCTAGATTGGTTCAATGGAAATTCAAAACTGGATCCGGTACTCAAAGCGGCCATTGCCCATTTCTGGTTCATCATCATCCACCCTTTCGACGATGGGAACGGCCGCATAGCGAGGGCCATTTCCGATTTGCTGCTGGCCCGTGCCGACGGAATGGCGGATCGCTTTTACAGCATGTCTGGCCAGATGATGCTGGAGCGCAAAGAGTACTATGCTATCCTGCAGAAAGTGCAGCACAGCAGCAGGGATATCAGCGAATGGCTCGAATGGTTTTTGCACTGCCTCAGGTCGGCCCTGCTCAGTACCCAATCGGCCATGGAAAAGGTGATGCTAAAGTCCCGTTTCTGGGAATTGCATGAGCATACCCGCTTCAATCCAAGGCAGCGACTTGTTATTAACCGCCTGCTGGATGGTTTTGAAGGCAGACTGAAAACCTCAAAGTGGGCCAGACTTGCAAAATGCTCTTCCGACACTGCCCTCCGCGATATCCGTGACCTGATGGAAAAAGGCATTCTGCAACAGGACAATCCTGGCGGCCGGAGTACGGGCTACCTGCTTGGGCCGTTCTGATTCCGGGAATCTGGATTTTTATCCTTCCGTTGCCAACTGGATTTTATCCCGAAACCATACAAAGGAATGATGTCAATGCTGCCAAGTCTTCCAAAGTTTTCCATTGAAATGCGCAGACCCTTCTGCCGGTTTTTTTGCTGCAGAAATACCTGCATGCTTTGCATGGAGCCGCTGCCCGAGGATTTTACTTCAACCGGAATTACTTCATCGCCTGTGGGAATCAGGTAATCCACTTCTGCATTGCCCGTACCAGATTCTTTTGACCAGTAGTACAGATTTTCCTGGTGAAAAGGATTCTGTGCCTTCAGCCATTCAAGGCCCACAAAGAGTTCGGCTAATGCCCCCTTATTTATGGCACTGAATTCCTCTGAAAGCAGAACATCGGAAATTTTCAAACCCAGAATACGCTGAAATAAACCGGTATCAAGCAACAGCATTTTCTGCTTTTTGGGGTTGACTTCGGCTCCCAGCGGTATTCCATTGCCCGAACTATGCAGCACAGGTATGACCAGACCGCTCTGAATAAGAAGATCCAGCGCCTCCTTTACCTGCATCAGGTTCAGTCCGTTACCTCCTTTTGCAAACACAAATTTTCCTCCCATCTGTGCTACTACTGATTCAAAAACCGCGCGGATTCGTTCTGAAGGAACTCTTTTTTTGTATTTGGCGAAATCGCTCCGGTAGGAAATGATCAGATCATCGAGGATGGCCTGGGTTTCCAGAAGGGATTGGCCGCTCAGGTAGGCCGAAACTGCTTCTGGCATGCCCCCCAGAATCAGGAAAGTCCGGAGATGGCGCTCCAGTTTCCTGTGAAAAGGTAGTTCCAGTCCGTGGTCCGGACCCGCATTTTCCACCATCCTGATGAGTTCTTCTTCTCCCAGGGCTTCAAGAAATTCCTCAAAAGAAAATGGATACATGAAGAGGGACCGGATTCGGCCAACCCCGAAGGATGGAATCTCCGACAGCGCAAACTCCAGCAGGGAACCTGCCGCAACCACATGCAAGCCGGGCATTTTTTCATAAAAGAACCGAAGGGAAGAGATGGCATCCGGACAGGCCTGAATTTCATCCAGAAAAAGCAGGGTTTTGCCCTCTTTTACCGGAACCCGGAATAAGACCGACAGTCTTTCGATGATCAGTGCCGGTTCCCGGTGTGCATTAAAAATGGCCTTTGCCTCCTCATCCAGCTCGAAATTGATTTCCAGAAAATGCTCAAAAGCCGCGCCCAGATTCCGGATGGCAGAGGATTTTCCAACCTGGCGGGCGCCACGAAGCAGCAGCGGTTTTCTTTCTTTCTGACGGACCCAATCAATCAAATGGTAGTCAACTGCTCTGTGCAGGTAAGATTTGTTTTTTTGGGGCGAATTCAAACTTGAAAATACTTTTTTTGGATGCAAAAATAAGATAAAAAATCATTTTTTTGGATGCAAAAACCGTTGTCAGCTCAAATTCTTCCTCGAACAGGCAAGTCAGAAACCTTGCCGATGATGGTATCAGATGATGCTATCCGGTAAACTGCTGTTTGATGGCATCGCTTCAGAATTCCCGGATTACCCTCAATCTTCATTCTTCTTCTCCTCCCCCAGAGCCGCAAAGCGCGCCATCATGGTGGGATTGTCGCGGGTGAGCTTTTTAATGGAAATTTCTTCAGCCTTGTTGTTGGCCAGGCGCAGGTTGTTTTCGGAGGAAAGCAGGGCCTCCTTGGTTTTTTGCAGGTGGCTGATGGTCTTGTCGATTTCCTCAATGGCCGTCATGAACTTGCGGCTGGCAAGCTCATAATTGCGGGCAAAGCCTTCCTTGAAATGGTTCAGGTTTGCCTCGAAATTGGTGATGTCGATGTTCTGGTTCCGCACCATGGCCAGCTCGGCCTTGTACTTCAGGGAATTGAGCGCGGCATTACGCAACAGGGTAATGATGGGGATGAAGAACTGCGGCCGGATCACATACATTTTCGGGTACTTGTGCGATACATCCACAATGCCGCCGTTGTACAGTTCACTTTCCGATTCCAGCAGGCTCACCAGCACGGCGTATTCGCATTTCTTCTCGTTGCGGTCCTTGTCCAGCTCTTTGAAAAAATCCTCGTTCCGCTTTTTTGTGGCCGTTTCGTCGCCCTCGTTTTTCATTTCAAACATGATGGAAACGATTTCATTTCCGGCATCGTCTTTTTCGCGGAAAATAAAGTCGCCCTTGCTGCCCGAACTGGCATCGTTGTCTTTTTCAAAGTAGGCATTGGGAAAGGCCAGTGCACGGATGCGGTTGAATTCCGTTTCGCAGTGCTGTTCCAGGGTTTCGCCCAGCATCTTGGTCGACAGTTTCACCTTCATGTCCTTGCGGAGGGCAATTTCCTCGTCCTTCATTCGGATGATGTCGTTTTTCAGCTGCAGCTCGGCCTGAAATTTCTGACTGAGCGATTTCTCCAGCAGCTCCTTTTCGGCTTCCTTCATCCGCAGCTCGTTGGCCAGGTTGTTGCGGTCTGTTTCGATGTGCTGAATGGCCCGGGTAACCGAGAGCTCCTTCTCCGTTTCAGCCGAAGAAAGCTTTGCCTTCAGGCTCGAAAGTTCCGATTCCTTTTTCGCCAGTTCCTCGGCCAGCATCCTTTCGTTTTTCATGTGCAGCTCGGCAATCTCCTTGTCCTTTTTCGACATGTAATCGTTGAAGGAATTGCGCAGTTTGGCTTCGGCCAGCTGCAGGGCGCTTTCCTTCTCTTTTTCGGCCATTTCCATGCGGCTGCGCAGTTCATCGTTGAACTGACGGTCGCGTACCTGCTTGAGGATGTCGGCGTAGCTGGCCTCATCCACCTTAAAAGTTTCCCGGCATTTGGGGCAAATAATGTTGTTCATATCCTGACTCATCTTGGGGCTTTATCGTGTTATCCGGCAATTGCCTTTTTTGGATTTGAAAGGCCATATTACAATTTTCTCCTGCAATTACAGGACGAAAAATCCATGGTTTTTTGGGGCATATCCCCGGCGGGACACCAGCGGCGGATTGAAATCCACCGCTGTTTTTCCGCCGTCCGGCCAGAGGCGCTTACGGCGGTCGGGACCTTTGGTCAGACCGCCCTGCGGGCAAACCGGAATTCAGGAAATGCATCAGGACCCGTGGTTCGTGCGGACACGAACCAGAACGATGGAAATGCAACGGAACCCGTGGTTCGTGCGGACACGAACCAGAACGATGGAAATGCAACGGAACCTGTGGTTCGTGCGGACACGAACAAGAAAGATGTAAAAGCACCGGAAC
>Ga0315900_10009023_pt1 | contig 12717 bp, 11 predicted proteins | sample LakEriMetagenome_FD_203521 | JGI IMG/M metagenome (GOLD analysis project Ga0315900, IMG submission 203521) | Freshwater fungal communities from buoy surface, Lake Erie, Ohio, United States - Buoy 12 MA114 | ecosystem: Environmental > Aquatic > Freshwater > Lake > Lake biofilm | place: USA: Lake...
CCTCGTCCTACGCGCCATCAAGCACCATAGTGTCCACCATCCTTGGTGGACACTATCCCGCACCAGCATCACGCGGCAGTGCGGTCAGCCCGGACGGTTACGTCGAGGGCGAAGGCGAGTGGAACGCGCGCAAGCACGGCGGCTCGAAACGCAGGGTCTGGCGCAAGATCCATATCGGGATCGACGAGAAGTCGCTGGAAATCCGGGCCGCCGAGTTCACCACCAGCGACGTGGGCGACCCGGACAAGCCCGGGCTCCACCGCCTGATCTGGACGGTGGTCAACCACCTCGTCTCGACCGGCCGGTCGGACACGCCGACGCACAACGAGGCACGCGGCGGCACGAGCGCGTGCGCGGCGGTCGCGGCGGCGATGATGGCCTTGCGCAAGGACCGCCAGAGCCCGCTGTGGGAGCACCTGAAGACGGCACCCCTGACCTACGACTCCGTCCGCAAGATCTGGCTCGAGCAGAACCGCGACACCCCGGCGGGGCAGCTGGCAGCCGCCATCAAGATCTGGCAAGGCCCCCGACCGACGGCTGATCCGGCGGAAGGCGGGGGCAGATTCCTGTTTGTCCCCGGCGCAGAGCGCACAGAACTCGACGCCGGGGATTGTCTCATCATCGCGTCAAGTCACTCCAGCCGCATCGCCTTCTTGCAGTCGTCAGAGGCAGCACAGTCATCCCTGAAATTACGGAACAGCGCCTCGCTTTCAAGCATGCGGTTTCTCTGGACCTCGTTGCGCTCCTGCAGTTCCAATATCGTCGTGTTCAAGGCCGAGATCTGCCTCTCAAGTTGCTGGAAGTCCTGAAGCGGCTTGTACTCGGCCGCGATGGACGCCTGCAGATCCGCTATCGTGCTATTTGCCGCATCGATTAGCCGAAGTGCCTCAACCATCTTCGCATTGGGCGTGTAATCCCTCTCCATCGTGTTCTGCAGATCCACAATCCTTGCATTGAGCGCATCGAGTTGCGCCAGCGTCTCATTGTGAGAAGCGATGGGCACATAGCCGATCTCGATCTTGTTCTGAAGATCAGCGACGGTTGTGTTGGCGGCATCCAGTTGACGGCGCAATGACGCCTCGGCCTCGGCGAGGGTCGCGATCTTCAGCTTGTGCTCGTCAAGCGAAACGTAGTTGCGGGAAATGTTGTCCTGAAGATCGACAAGGCTCTTGTTCACACCGTCGAGCTGCCGACGCAGGTTGAGCTCGGAATCCTGCATCGCAGCGAGGGCCGCAACGTGCTCTTCCCGCGCGATGAAATTGGCCTCGGTCGCTTCCTTGGCGTCCGCGAGCGCCTTGGACAGCGCATCCCTCTGCTGTTCGAGTTCGCGGTGCGTCGCAACTGGAACCGAACCTTCCTGCATTGAGGCGATCGTGCTGTTGGCCGCATCAAGTTGCTTCCTGAGTTCACTCAGCCGCGCGTCCGCCTCCATGCCGCTCTGAAGATCGGAGATCGTTTTGTTGAGGCCAACCACGATGTTCTGGAGGTTTGCATTCTCCGCAGCCAGGGCCGCACGCTCGCTACTCAGCTGATCGAGGGCGGCAACTTGGCTTGCAATCTCACCTTGCGCTTTCTCCAACCTGTCTTGAAGATCAGCCAGGGAAGAGCCCAGGGCCTGTCGTTGCGCCTGTTCTTCTGCGAGCGCCGTGCTGGAAACAGAGCCCGCCTGAATGTCAGCGATCGTCTTGTTTGCTGCTTCAAGCTGGCGCTTCGTCTCATCCAGCTCCGCACGCAGCTCCGTCTCATTCCCCCGGCTTTCCTGCGGCGCATTCCCAGACCCCGCGGCTGGAGCCGCAGCAAGTTGCTTCTTCAGTGCTTCGATTTCCAGCTGTTGGGCAACCACCAGTGAGGAAAGTTCTTCTTCAGAAGCTGAACTTCCTGGAGTCACGGTGGAAAGGCTTTCGCTCCTTAACTTATCGACCTCGGCAGCCAAGTTGCGGGATAGAACTACGGAGGTCGAGAGTTTCGTGCTGCACTCCATCAGGCGCGTGCCGATGGAGAGTTTGCTTGCCTCGCAAACTCTCAGGTCCTGTGATGTGCGCGCGATGCTGCTCGATGATGAGAGAGTCGGTTGCTTCTTTTCGGCCTCGGCAATGAAGTTCTCAATTGTGGGCTCTTCACTCGAGCCAAACTGCCGCATCGCATCCTGAAGCGCCCTCCTCGTTCCAGGGCCCATGGCCCCGTCAATCGAGGATCGATAGAGGCCCATCTCAGCAAGCATTGTCTGAGCCAGCCTCACGCGTTCGGGAGAGGCGGGCGGGGCGTTTGCAGCATCCGAAGTGGTTGATCCCGCCTGGGCTGTCGAAGAGCCCTGCGGGGCAGTCTCGAATCTTACAATCTGACGCAACTGACGCATGCACGATGAGGCCAGCCGAGTTATCTCTTGTATTCGCGACGGATCTTGCCAGTACTCTGCAAATTCGTTGTCGCCTCGCCTGTCCTGCACCATCCTTGGCACGAACGACGATACAAATTTCTCTTGGGATAACAGGTCACACACCATGTAGACCACCTCCTGATCTTGGCGATCCAGTGTCTGTACCATTCTCCGAATATTTGGAATCGTCGAGGAGGTGATCCAGTACCTGTTCCCCTCGTCTCCGTCATTTACGCGCTTAGAAACATTTGGGGCAAGAGATCGGATGGTACTCCGAGATGATAGTCCAATACTGTTCGCTGGTTCCCCGTAGTCTCCGCTCACTTCAAAAGAAAAGGTCGAACGCGACATCCTTGTCCCGTTGACCGTTGCTTGACTGACGGTGATCCACGCGCCCGACCAGTTCGCCCCCCTGTAGCGCCCGTCGTATGAGCTAACAGACGTGATCCGTGCCGCGCTTGGATTTTCGGCATTCGCACCTGCGGCAAGCCCCAAAATAATTAGAATGCTTGCAAGAAAATGTGACAAGATTATCGAGAAGTTCAAGCGCATCAAGGCCCCCTGATTTGTTCGGATTTATCTGAATTGCTTCACGTCGTTGCTGACTGAACGGAGTACAGGCGTGACCCCTCAGTTCCGAGAGTCCACGTTGTGTCTGTACATCATCCATCCAAGACCCGCGGCAACCTCTCCCCGTTCATCCTATCTTCCTCCAGTGCCGGGTGAGCGCGAGGTGGAAGATCTTCCAATGAACAGAGCGTGCCCATGATACCAGCAACGCGGCGAGAAGGACGTTCATTGAGATTATGCGCCCATCGAGGAGGCCTTGGGCGCGCCTTGCTGGCGATAGCGTGGCGGGTTGACCAGGCACGGCCCTTTTTATCTCAGACAGCGCCATGTGTGCCTTCGCCGTTTTTGTGTCTTGGGTGTGGCTCTCAACGCGAGAGGAGCTGAGTTCTTTCACGGGTTCGGCCTCTCCGTCAACCGTGCGCGTCAGGTTTGCTACGACAACAGGGTGCCAGCGGCGATCAGCACCTCGGTTGATTTTCGCCCGGTTGACTCGTCGCGCTGGCTCTCTCGATTGGGCCCGAACGGAACCGGCATGACCCACATCGCCCCTCACCTTGGGATGGCCGTTTGCCCGGAGCGCGTGTCCGTCAGCTTCACTACCGCCGCAGCCCTGGTCGACGAACTGGAAGAGGCGCGCGACGAACGCCGGCAACTGTGACCGAGCTGAGCAACTCCGCCAGAGCGGTCAAGTTGGTCTCGCGGCGGGGGAACATGACCGCTCCTCTATGTGTCGGCGTGTGAAGGCCGATAAGCTGGCGGCGCCTAGTTTCCGATCGGGGTTCGACGTGACGTCTGGTGTCATCCGTTCCCTGCGAGGGCGGAAATCACGAGTTGGCACTGTCGTTCGACCAAGGTGCCACGAAGCTGATCCCCGATCGCGGGTGAACCCTGCAGGTCCGACAGGCCGTGAATCACCGACCACGCAAAGAACTGGTGCTCGCGCCGCGGGGGCACGATCACCCCGAATTTCGCGAGCTCGCCCAAGGCCTTTTCCAACCACTCATAGGTTGATGGCCGATCGCTGTTCCGCCCCGGGGTCAGACCCAAGGGACCGAACATGAGGCGCCACAGCGCGTTTCGGTGGCGCGCGAAGTCGACATAGGCCATCGCGAGGGCGACAAAGCGCTTGCGGGCGTCATCCTCATTCCGGGCCGAACTGGCAAAGGGCAGCACCTCCTCGAATGCCAGCGCGAGAGCATCGAACCCCCTCTGTGCGACCGTTCGCAACAGCGCGTCTTTGTCCGGGAAGTGGCGGTAGGCCGCACCGGGAGAGACGCCAAGATCCCGGGCAGCCTGCCTGACCGAAAGCGCGCTCAACCCGCCCCGATCCGCCGCGTCCAGCGCGTAGGCGACGAGTGCCTCCTTGAGGTTCCCGTGGTGATGAGTGTCGCGCGATATGACCATGGGGGCAGTGTAATCATTGTTTACATTCGCGGCAAGGCGCCCTAAGTAATCAGTGATTACACTAGGAGCTCCGCCATGCCTGTCACAAGCCGCATCGCGACGACGCATCCCCTGTCCCATCGTATCGTGACCGGCCTCGGCCGGCTTCATGTTGTCGAACGTGGCTCGGGCGCCGAGACGATCTTCCTCTGGCCATCGATCCTGACCGATCATCGGATCTACGACGAAATCGTCCGGCGTATGAGTTCGAGGTTCAGGTTTCTGCTCATCGATGGCCCTGCGCATGGGCAGAGCGAGGGGCCGGCGCAGGACTTCACGATGGAAGCCTGCGCTGCGGCGATGGCATGCGTGATGGATCATGTCGGCCTGCAGCGCGCCATCGTGGGCGGAACCTCGTGGGGAGGTATCGTGGCGGCGCATCTGGCGCTTGCGCAGCCCGACCGCGTCAAGGCTCTGATCTTGATGAACACGCCGATGGAGATCGACGGTCGGCGTCCTGGCATGAATGCACGGTTCATCGCAGCCGCTGCCCGATGGATGCTCGGGTCCGGGATCTATCGCAACGGTGTGGCCCGAAGTTTCTTCACGGCCGAAGCACTCAGGGCCAACCCCGACTATGCCCAAGCCTTCCATGGGATGCTGAAGACGGCCGATCCCGCGGCCATGGCGGCAGCCATCAGATCCGTCATCCTGCGTGGCAGTCGGCTGAAGGACCGATTGCCGGACATCGCGGTACCGACCATCGTGGTCGCCGGGAAGGCGGACAGGATGTACCCGGTCGAGGCGCAGGCCGAGGCTGCGCTCCTGGTGCCTGCGGCGGTATTCGTGCCGGTGCCCGGTTCGCATATTTCCGCGATCGATGCCCCCGACGAGGTCGCAGCCTGCTTGACGGATTTCGTCGAGCGGGAGGTGCAAGGGTGACTTACCTGATCATCGGTGCCACTGGCCTGCAGGGCGGTGCTGTGGCACGAGAGATGCTGCGTCGTGGACAACCCGTCCGCATCCTGACCCGGCGGGCGGCCTCGGCGCAGGCGAGGGCGCTCGCTGATCTAGGCGTGGAAGTTGCCGAAGGCGACCTCTCGCGACCCGAGACGCTTGCACGAGCCTTCCAAGGGATCAGCGGCGTCTTTTCCGTGCAGGATTTCTATGCGCCCGGTGTCGGGTTGATCGGCGAACTGGAACAGGGGCGTGCGGTCGTCGCCGCGGCGAAGGCAGCAGGCGTGCGACATCTCGTGCAATCCACCATGGGGGACGGGGAGAGACCCGGCGGGCCCGCACATTTCGCCTCCAAGGCTCTGCTCGAGCGCGACATTCGCCGAAGCGGCCTGGCGTGGACACTGCTCGGCACGGTGTGGTTCATGGATAACCTCAACAACCCCAAGATGAAGCCCGGCCTCATATTCCCGATCCTCGCCGGTTCATTGAAGCCCGACACGACGTTTCCGATGCTGGCCGTCACCGATCTGGCCTGGATGGCCGCCGAGGCACTGACCGCCCCGAGCAAGTGGGGAGGGAAAAAGATCAATCTCGCGGGTGACGCGCTGACCGTGCACGAGATGAAGAAGGTCTATCGCGACGTAACCGGGCGCAAGCCGAAGGGCTGGCGCATGCCCGCCGCGCTTTTCCGCAGACTGGCCCCCGAATTCGCCGCGCAACTGGATTGGCACAACCGGGTAAACTTCGCCTTCGGGCCGGAAGAGTTCCGCAGGCTTAGACCCGATGCTATCCGGTTTCGTGACTTCCTGCACGACAATCACATCGAGGGCATGTAGCGAAGGTCGCGGAAGAGGAAGCGCCGGCATCCATGCCAACGACGCGCGCGGGTAGCCTTCCGGCGGCAGAGACATCTGCAGAGCTTATCGCCGCACAGACAGCCGGTTGTCAGTATGGGCAGGCGTCCCTGCAAGCCGCGGAGACAGTTTCGCGACGGGCGGGTATGTGGGCGGGGTTTCTTGTCGTGTGTTCGCCTGAGGCCGACGTCGCGGCCGGAATCGCGCCATGGGCGTGCCGGCCCGATCCACGGTTGCCCTCGGCTCGTGATCAGGGGGCGGATCCTTGACGTTCGCCGCACAGGTGATGTCGGATGCATGGGGCCGCCGGCCTCCCGGGGACGGCGCGACAGGAGGTGCGCATGGGGTCGTCGGACGCCGCCAGCGAAACGGACGCGCCTGCCCCCGCGACCGTCTCGCCGCGCAAGATCATCCATGTCGACATGGATGCCTTCTATGCCTCGGTCGAGCAGCGCGACAATCCGGAGTTGCGCGGCAAGCCGGTCGCCGTCGGGGGCTCGGCTGCGCGCGGTGTCGTCGCCGCGGCAAGCTACGAGGCGCGCGCCTTCGGCGTGCGCTCGGCCATGCCTTCGGTGACCGCGCGGCGCAAATGCCCCGATCTCCTCTTCGTTCGCCCGCGTTTCGAGGTCTATCGCGCGGTCTCGGCCGAGATCCGGGCGATCTTCGCCGAGTTCACCGACCTCATCGAGCCCCTCTCGCTCGATGAAGCGTATCTCGACGTCACCCTCAACAAGCGCGGCATCGACCTCGCGACCGATGTCGCACGCCAGATCCGCGCGCGCATCCGCGCCGAGACCGGGCTCAGCGCCTCGGCGGGGATTTCCTACTGCAAGTTCCTCGCAAAGATGGCGAGCAGCCTCAACAAGCCCGATGGTCAGGCGGTGATCCCCCCCGCGCGCGGGGCGGCCTTCGTGGCAACTCTGCCGGTGCGCAAGTTCCACGGCGTGGGCCCCGCGACAGCGACGCGGATGGAGAGCCTCGGCATCCTCACGGGCGCCGATCTGCGTGCGCGGGATCTGCCCTTCCTGCGCGCGCATTTCGGGAAATCGGGACAATGGTATCACGACATCGCGCGCGGCATCGACACCCGCCCGGTCGAGCCCAACCGGCCGCGCAAGTCGATCGGAACCGAGAATACATTCTCCCAGGACATCATCTCTCACGATGCGGCACGCCGCGAACTCGCGCGGCTCGTGGCCAGGGTCTGGCAGCAGGCGGCGGCCAAGGGATTGCGCGGACGCACAGTGACGCTGAAGGTGAAGTTCGCCGACTTTCGGCAGATCACGCGCAGCCTGACGCGTAGCCATCCCTTCCAGTCAGAACCCGCGCTGCGCGAGACGGCCGAGGCACTGCTGGCCCCCCTCTTCCCGCCGCACCTCGGGATCCGCCTCCTGGGCATCACGCTCTCGACCTTGCAGGAGGGCGCCTCTCGGGCGGGACATGCGCAGGATGGTCAGTTGCCGCTCTTTTAGGACTGGAACGCGACGCCAAGGGTCAGCCAGCACATCACGCGTGACGTAATGCAATACAATCGGCACGATCGTGCTCTCACTGAGCTACTCCCCGAAAATCGGAAAGTGATGGAAGCTACAATCTGACGTCTGCTGGTCTCCAAGAACGAGGAGATCAGGACATGCAGAACCGCAGGAACGATGACGCTCGATTCAATGCCCGCGTGGCGCTCGAGGCGGTGAAGGGCGAGCGCACGGTGTCGGAACTGGCCACCGATTACGGCGTGCATCCGACGATGATCCATCAGTGGAAGAAAGCGCTGCTTGACGGGGCCGTCGACATCTTCGAGCGGGGCGGCGAGAAGGCCCCTGAGATCGATGAGGATACGGTGCGGGCGCTGCACGCAAAGATTGGGGAGCTGGCTGTGGCCAACGATTTTTTGTCACGAAAGCTCAAGCCATGGGCCGGGAAGTGAGGCGCGAGAAAATCGAGAAAAACCACCCAAGCTGTCGGTCGGGGCGCAGTGTCGCCTGCTGTCGATCTCGCGGTCGTCGTTCTACTACGAAGTGATGGGCGAGACGGCCATGGACCTCGACCTCACGGTGATGATCGACAAGCAGTTCCTCGAAACACCGTTTTACGGCGTGCGGCAGATGACGTGGCACCTGCAAAACGAAGGTCATGCCGTGAACGACAAGCGCAACCGGCGGTTGATGCGCCTCATGTGCCTGATGCCGATCTAGCAGAAGCCTGACACCAGCAAACCCGCCAAGAGCCACAAGACCTATCCCTACTTGCTGGGCGGGCTGCGGATCGAGCGGCCCAATCAGGTCTGGTGCGCCGACATCACCCATTTGCCGATGCGCAAAGGCTTCCTCCATCTGGTCGCCATCATGGACTGGTTCACCCGCAAGGTGCTAGCCTGGCGCATCTCCAACACGCTGGAGGCCGAGTTCTGCGTCGAGGTGCTGAACGAGGCCATCCACAAGTTCAGCCCGCCGGAGATCATGAATACCGACCAAGGATCGCAGTTCACGTCCTTCGACTGGACCGAGCGCTTGAATCGGGCCAAGACCAAGATCTCCACGGACGGCAAAGCCCGCCACCTCGACAACATCTTCATCGAGCGTCTCTCGCGGTCCCTTAAGATGAATGCGTCTACCTGCACGCCTGGGCAACCGGATCGCAGGCAAGGACCGGCATCAGACGCTGGATCACCTTCTACAACCACCAGCGGCCCCTTGCCGCCCACGGCGGTCAACATCCCGCCGTGGTCTACTTCAACGCAACCCAAACCGATCAGCAGGTCCAGGCAGTCGCTTAAACAATCCGGAAAACTGCCCAAGGATCGGGGAGTAGCTCAAGGCGGAGGCGCCAGAACCTGTCGATCTGCCAGTCGAGGGCGGAGCGGCCATCAAGGCGGCGATTGCGGCGATCATTCTGAATTACATCACGGGCGACGCGCTAGATTGACGACGCCACCTGAATTCGGCCACACGGGATCGCGTGGCAGTGCCAGCCAAGCCCGGCCTGGCAGAGAAAATGCTTGACCTTATGGGGAAGTCAGAAGACGGTCACCCTACTTGCAGTCCAATCGGGTAGTGTCGGCGGGCACCTTGGTGGCACCGCTCAAGTCGTCCGGCTCGTCAGAGAAACAAGGAAATGGAACGAAGCGCGTCATGAGTGGGCATCTCTTTTTCGCGGCAATCGCCTCGGTCATCGCCTTCGCTGCGGTTGTTCTCATGACCGATCGAAAGCGTGGCGCCAATGTCGCGTGGTCTATCCTCCTTGGCGGCGGCGCTCTGGCATTTACGGCGATTGTTTTCGGGTCACTTCCTGGGATGAACGCGCGCGAGGTCGCGGGGTTTTCGGCTGCGCTGCTCGCAGCCGGCGCGGCAAGCATGCTCTATCACTTCTTTCTCGGGCGTTTCGAACGTGTTTGGACGGCTCGCGGCGTTCTGACGGTGGTCTTCCTTGGCTTCTGGCTGGTGATCGGCATCGCCATCCCGAAGGGTCAGGATTGAACGACCGGCGCGAGCTCTGATACACAAATCGCCTGAGGGGATTCATATTGAGGCTCCAGCATGATAGCTGGGGCGCATGAGCAGACTGTGTTTCGGCATGCAATTTTGCTCCCCCCTGTTGATCTGTCAGACCATCCGTTTCTGGGCAGCGGTCGCAGGGGGAGTTGAAGCGGGGGGATACGATCGCGCGGGTCCGTCGGGTCATTCATGTGCAGGGCTGGTCGGTGAAGAAGATCGGGCGGGAGCTGCATGTGTTGCGGAACACGGTGCGGAAGATCCTGCGGTCGGACGAGACCGACTTCACTTACGAACGCGACCATCAGCCGAGGCCACGGATCGGCCCTTGGCAGCGGAATCTTCAGGAGTTTCTACAGGGCAACTTGAACAAGCCGCCTCGCGAGCGGCTCACCCCGATCCGCATCTTCGAAGAACTTCGGGCGGTTGGTTATGAGGGCGGCTACGATGCCGTCCGTCGCTATGCTCGGACCTGGTCGAAGACCCAGGGGTCGGTGACGGCCGAAGCCTATGTCCCGCTTTCCTGCGATCCGGGTGAGGCCTACCAGTTCGACTGGAGCCATGAGATCGTTGTGATCGCGGGCATCACGATCACCGTGAAGGTCGCCCATGTCCGACTGTGCCACAGCCGGATGATGTTCGTCCGGGCTTACAAGCGCGAGAGTCAGGAGATGGTCTTTGACGCGCATGACCGGGCATTTGCCGTCTTCAAATGGGCATGCACACGCGGGATCTAAGACAGCGTTCATTGTCCGCCATTGGTCCGAGGACAATGGACGCGAAGACGGCGGTGGAGGCCGTCTTTACCGGCAAGGGGCATTGATGATGTGACCGCTCCCTGACGGCATCGATGTGCCAAGGTGGGTCTGTGAGGATCCACAAAGGGGGACGGTCATGTCGGAGATTACCACGGTCGGGCTCGACCTGGCGAAGAATGTGTTTCAGGTGCATGGCGCTGACGCGTCGGGGCTTGGTGTTCTGCGCAAGAAGCCGAGACGGGATCAGGTGCTGGCGTTCTTCAGTCAACTGCCGCCTTGCTTGGTGGCGATGGAAGCCTGCGGCGGCGCGCACGTCTGGGGCCGCGAGGTCGGCAAGCTGGGCCACGAGGTTCGCCTCATCCCGCCCGCGAACGTCAAGCCGTTCGTGAAGCGCCAGAAGAACGACGCTGCTGATGCCGAAGCGATCTGCGAAGCGGCCATGCGCCTGACGATGCGGTTCGTTCCCGTGAAGAGTGAAGAGACCCAAGGGGCCGCGATGGTCTTCCGGATCCGCGAGTTGCTGATCCGCCAGCGGACGCAGGCCATCAATGCGCTCCGGGGCCATCTTGGGGAGTTCGGCCAGATCGTACCGCAGGGGGCAGCCAACGCCGCGCGATTGATCGCCATCGTCGAGGACCCGGACAGCGGACTGCCCGCCGATGCCATTGCCACGCTTCAGGTGTTGGTCGGAGCCCTCACTCATCTGGAGACAGAGATCGGCGAACTCGACGCCGAGATCACCCGCCGGGCCAAAGAGAACGACGTTGCCCGGTGCCTGATGACCGTTCCGGGTATCGGACCCTTGATCGCCACGGTCATCGCGGTCCTGGCCCCGCCGCCGGAGACGTTCCGGAAGGCTCGGGATTTTGCGGCATGGCAGGGCTTCACACCGAGGCAGCATTCCACCGGGGGCAAGCAACGCCTCGGGGCCACGACCAAGATGGGCGAGCGCTCCTTGCGACGGCTGCTGATCATCGGGGCCAACAGTGTCATCATCAAGCGGCATGTCCATGCCGCGGCCCGGCCGGGCACCTGGCTGGGTGGGATGCTGATGCGCAAGCCGCCGATACTGGTGCGAGTGGCGCTGGCGAACAAGATGGCGCGGATCGTCTGGGCATTCGCCATTGTGCTCGAACCAATGGCGCCCAATGGCTCATTGGCCCGGGGCGGCGTCTACCCGTCTCCGGCCGCGGCGGCGTAAGCCGACCGTCGGTCGAGAGGGCGTCGGAGCGGAAGAGGGCTAGGAGTAGTTTGGCGCAACGGTCGTGAGACGGGATCAGAGGAACCAGCCTGCAACAAAGTGCCATCGAGCACGCGGCGTTGATTTGGGACCTGATCCGCGAACACCATACGGGCCGGCGGCATGACGATGGCCGCAACAGAGGCCGAATACATGTCAGCACCCGACAGCGCGCGAAACTGATCCAGAAACCCTCTTGCGCATGGGGCAGTTATACATGTTGCAGAACTCTCGCTGCGAAGGATTCACATCACGAATCCATGCGGTTAGACGGGCGGCATGAGCAAGCCCAAGCCCACCCGCTACCGCACGACGAACTGGTCCACCGACAACGATGCGCTCAGGAAGATCGCTGCTGATCTGGCCGGAGAAGGAGATGGCCTGGCACGCGCCGCATGAAGGCCGGCCAGGACGCCCGCCGGCGTTCTCGGATGCGGCGATCCAGTTTTGCCTGTCGATCAAGGTGCTGTTCAAGCCGCCGCTCAGGCAGACCGCCGGGATGGTCGCCAGCCTGCTGCGCCTGGCCGGGCTGGATTGGCCCGTTCCAGATTACTCCACGCTGTGCCGCAGACAGAAGACCCTGAAGGTGCAGATCCCGTATCGCCGTGCTGATGGGCCGTTGAACCTGCTGGTGGACAGTACCGGCATCAAGTTCCTCGGCGACGGCGAGTGGCAAGCCCGCAAGCATGGTGTCCAGGGAAGACGCCAATGGCGCAAGGTCCATCTGGCCATGGACACCGCCACATCCGACATCCGCGCGGTCGAGTTCACCCCCCAGCCGGGAAGGCGACAGCCCCGTCCTGCCAGACCTGCTGGACCAGATCCCGGACGACGAAGACATCGGCATCATGACCGCAGATGGCGCCTACGATACTCGCCGCTGCGACAGCGCCAACATCGCGGGCGGTGGCACCGCAATCATCCCGATCCGCGAGAATGGTCGACCGTGGAAGGAGGATTGCCCAGCCGCGCTCGACATTGTCCTCGGACCAATGTCGGACAATGTCTCGCCCCGCAACGAAACCCTGCGCGCCACGCGTCACTACGGCCGGGCGTTCTGGAAACGGTGGACGGGATACCACGCCCG
>Ga0315900_10009025_pt1 | contig 12716 bp, 34 predicted proteins | sample LakEriMetagenome_FD_203521 | JGI IMG/M metagenome (GOLD analysis project Ga0315900, IMG submission 203521) | Freshwater fungal communities from buoy surface, Lake Erie, Ohio, United States - Buoy 12 MA114 | ecosystem: Environmental > Aquatic > Freshwater > Lake > Lake biofilm | place: USA: Lake...
AGCTTCATCTTCACCGCAGCGGTGCGGTTCTCTGCTGAGTATATAATCCACCTCCAGTTGTGGTTCACCGCAGTAGAGACAATCATATAGAGCGAGAACGTAGACTTACCAATGTTTGATATGCCGTTGATTACGGTGAGGTCTCTCTTGACTAGGAAGTGCTTGTCAAATTCCTTGCACCCAGTGGTAAGGCCTAGCTGTATCTTACCGTCTATGTAGTCCTGAATCCATCGGTAGTCTTCATCGTCGGAGGATATGAACGACATATCACCGTCGTTGATCATCATCTCTAGCTTGGCGGAGTTCTCCCCCTCTAGTACCTCACGGATGGGCATCGTCTTGCCCTTCGCTATGCCGTCCTTGATTGTGTTGCGTGCGGTCTCTATGGAGTCCACATCGCGCCTAAGAATCTCCCTCTCGAGTACGTGGTATGCCTCGTCCTCTTCCATACGTCCAACAGCAATATAACCGCCACATAGTATCGCTGCCTTGAGCAGTATCGCGTGCTTCTCTCCGTCTTCTGCTCGGCGTATCATAGAGGATACCACCGCTAACTTATTGTAGTCGGTGTAGTGGTCCTTGGGCTGTACCTTCTGGGCTATAGACTTCTCGGACATCATCTGCCCGAATATCTTGGATCCTTCGTTGACTACAATCTCTGGGTCGTAGCTGTCAAAGCAGGCGCGAGATTCGTTGATTCCAGAGGGGTCTACCTCTAGACCATACTCAGCATCAAAGTATGCCTGAAGTGCTCGGAAATGGTCTCTATGGAGGCTTGGATTCGATACGTTGACCAGTGCCTTGAGTCCTTCGCCGGATGGAGATATCCAGCAGGCGAATACGTATGGATCTGTGGATAAAATGTCCTTACTTCCTTCCACATCTATGTGGTCAAAGTCAAGGACTATAAGCCCACTGTGCTGTCGTATTGATTCGTCGCGGCGTGAGTCAAACTCACCCGCCCATAGGATCACCGGAAGCTTCTTCTTCGCTTCTTTTTGGCCTTCTCTGACTTGCTGAACTAGAGGTAGATGTTTCCCACCAGTCGAGATTCTTTGGAGTGCGGCGGATATCGTTATGTACGAAGGTTTCTCCGTGTGTAGAATACTCGGAAATATGGTTATTGATTGTTCTAGTACGCTCATCTTCAACTGCAATTTTAAGTAAAATTAAATAACCTATTAGGTCCTGAATAGTATCCTCCGTAGAGTCGTTGATCCCTTTGTTCTTGATTCGCATCAGCTTATCGTCGATACGGCAGCAGATGTTCTCAACAGCGGAACCCTTGGCAAAGATATTGGAAGGCTCTAGTGCTGAGTCCCCATATGCTTCATTTTTTTCTAACAATAAATCCCTAACAGCATTTGCTGTTCTTAGTATTCTTATGGCTGAGTCGTTCATAGTTGCTTAAATTTATATTCTGTTGATTTGATTACTTTACGCTTTTCATATTTTATTAACTCTTTTTTCTTTAGTAATGCAATTGCATTCCTATACCTAAGGTATTCGCCGTCTACTTCAATAGATACTAAGTCCCAATAATCTATTCTATCGCAGTACTCGCACTCTCCAGCAGATCCATATCCAACTTTTCCGCTATTTAGCGTCTCGCAACTAGTGCATTTAAATACAGCATTCAGTTCACTTATGGAGTCATCCCACACTTCAACTCTTTCATAGCCAAATGTGTGCTTAGGTATCGTTTCCCAATAAGTTATTTCCATTTGTCTTGCTATTGTGTGCAGTAGCAGTCGCTGTTGCTTTCGTTAATCTGTTGGATTGTCCGTAGGCATACTGGGCACGGGTCTTGAGTTTCTGTTTCCATTGTTATTATTGATTAATTGGTCGATAGCCTATGTTGTACAGGGTATCGGTGTCAGCGGCGAGGAGTACTTCCACGCCGTTTTTGATTGCGTTGTAAGCGCCTTCAATGTTGTTGTCGGTCTTCATATTCTTATACAGAGTATCAAGTTGTGCCTCAAGATCTTTTATGAGGTTGTTGACCGCTCGTTTGATATTGTGACGATAGATTGGTGTGGTCTGTAGATCATCAAGCAGTTCTAGCTGGACCTGCATAATGATTAATAGTTTTACTAGCTTTAGTTCTATACTTGAGTCGCTCATCTGTTTTGTTTCTTGGTTAATAAACTGAACACATTATACTTATCTAGCCGTAAATGTACGCATTGGTTTGGTCTATATGCAAATAAATAGACTTATTTTTTCGTTTGATAATGTGCCTTTAATTGCACAATTTGTAGTCATAATGTACATTAAAACGTACATTAACAGGTAAAGTGCCACTCAATGCACAATAAAGGGTTCGTTAATCAATGCAAATTTGCGGAGTATAACTCGGACAATCTCCGAATTGGGTCGTAACAAATAACATAGTAAATATGTTACGAGAATTTAGTTAAGTCGCTGTATTTCAGCCCCCACTGTATGTTCATCCACCGCATCTCTTTCTCAGCTAAGGTTTTGTTTAGCTTTAGATTCTTACGTAGGTAGTCTACGCCCCAGGCTATCCACTGGTCGGACTGATCCATAGTCATAGTCCACTCGGTCCACCAGTTGTCTTTCCTACCCTTGATATCTTCGTAGGTAACATTATGTCCGGCAATAACAAACATCTGATTAAGTAAATCAATCACCGCCTGCTCACGCTTTTGCTGTTTATTTAATCGTGGTGCTTTCATAGTTCTTTATTACTTCTTGTTCTATTAGTTCCAACATATAATCAAAGCTGATGCCTTCGTCTTCGCCTCCGAAGCGTTGGCGATTGACTACGTCCCTAAAGAATGCTGCGCTGATGTACTTGCTCATTTCCTATTGGTCTTAAGGGTTATACCGTAGCCCTGAAGTGATGAATCAATTTGTAAATCATAGCCACCAAAGAACCCTGCGCGTATCAAATCACCTGTCATCTTTTCTTTCCCATCATATTCATTTATGTCAAAGAAAACAGGTGATAGATATATTTTACCCTTGTATGCTGACTTGTCAGCAACACATACGGCATCATTGAGTAGTTCAAATAATGTTTTCATTTGTACTTGCGTATCAGCTCAAATGTTCTCTTGACATCAGCTAGCTTGTAGGTTTCTCCGACACGCACCGGATACCAAGCAACGGTGAAGCCGTATTTGGCATCCCAATCCTCTTCCTGTAATTTGTTGCCGTTTACTGAGCGAAGGTAAATCCAAGGGATGTTACCCATCAGTTCAAGCTTAATACCGATACGATTCATACGATTGATGAAGATTTCAACCTCGTTCATTTCTCTTTGGTTTTAAATCTTAAACTGTAGTATTCTTCTGCGATGCCACTATTAGGGTCAAGGCGCTGCATTTCCATACCTGTGTGGAATGCCTCTATGATTTCAGCCATCTCTTTTTTTACCATCAATGAACGAATGGCATACCAAGTAAGCTTATCCTTTGGGGTGTCCCAGAGCAATTCAAATAGTTTTTCGACTGGTGTTTTCATAAGCAAATTTATTTGCGGTGAGGAGCCTTGCGACTCATTTCTCGTTGGTGTTAAAGGTTTTTTATTCCTCTTCAATTTCAAAATATTCATAATATTCCTTAACCTCTTTTTTGGTTAATGCCTTTACCCAATCTTTACTTGCGTACAACGGCATTGATTTTCTACCGTGAGGTTCTACTACAATTTCATCTATATCGCATTGTGATTGCAATTCTACATCAGATATTGATGCAAGAACCCATACCAATGTTTGATTTTTAATTTCGTCAGTTATTTTCATTTCTCGTTGGTGTTAAGGGTTTCCCACTGGTATTCGCACTTGCCATCCTTAATAGGAGAGTTCATAAAGTAGGATTGAGACATCCCTTCGGAGGCAGTGAATCGGTAGCAAGATTCCTTGAGATCACATCCGTGGCCCCAGCATTTAGTTATGTCAGTCATTGTTTTATTGTTATTAAGTTCATCTTCAGTGTAGAAGTCCGTGCCTTCGTTGTCTTCTGGTTCGATGCCGTTCTTAATCATATCAATGATTAGTAACAGCTCGGTCATTGTTATCTCTATTTTCATTTATTATTTGTACATTTAACATTAAATTAACATTCTATGAAGATACTTCTCTTGACTTTAGTAGCGTTGGCCGCTACATCTTGCGCCTCAGTAACTCCAAACAGCTTTAGTACTTCGACCCTATGTGTCGTGGGTGGTTGTACAAACTCGTCAATACATCATCACGTTTCTCTTGAGTAGACTTCTTGTCCGCTCCTGATAGCCGAGGCATATTGATTACAATCCATCGGTAGAAGTCCTTGTAGTTTAGGTTAATTAGATTATCCTCGACTTCTTTAATTGCTGTCCTTTTCATCTATCTGCGTCTCTATAATCAAACTAAGTGCGTCGATGTAGCCAGACCAGTACTTAGCCTCTGCCTGCTTGCCATCGTACATACATACGTTGCGAAAGTTCTTCGCCTTATTATACTGTTCAAGTATTAGTCTTTTATTTTTCATCTTCTTTGGTGGCTTTGTCTTGGTTCGAACAGCTAGGCTTCTGGTTGTCAACGTGATCTTGGCTGTCACCAACATCATCCCAAAATATAAACTTTAAGTCGCTTCCTGGTCCTTTACTGCTGTCTTGATTCATATCCTACTATTTTCTTTGAGTTAATCTTTACAATCACAATCTTCTTCTCTCCCTTGTATGCCTTTCCGTAGACCCTGTCCTCTAAGCTTTTATTGGTCTTAGAGTCGTTGATCATTATCTCCCTTGCGGTATCGTACTTAGAAACAATCCACTCCTCACGCTTTATCTTTTGCTTGCCTTTGATAAATGAAATCGTTGCCTGAAGGTAGAAAATCGGAAGAGACATCTATTCGTGTTTTATGGATGAAGGACTCTGCAATCTTCTTAGGTGTTATCACCCCAGTAGGTAGGTCGTCCTGTATTTTTGCTGTTGGTATAGTTACGCAGTTGTCGCCATTCTTGTTCCATATAAACATAACGATGAACTCCTTGCTTGTGGACATAGGAACAAATCGTATGACTCCATTGTCAAGAGTAGCCTGGATGATGTAGAACGTAACGTCCTTTGATCCGTTGCTGCTTGTTAAGGAGAAGGAAGATGAAGGGGGGACAGTGATGTCCCTCCCCCACTCCATCGAAAGCAGGTATGCTATCGAGGTCTCCAGCATTAGAATTCTAGCGTGGTGGATGGTGTTACCCGAGAGTATCCTGAGTTACCCTGGGCCTGATCAGTCTTGGGTGGTGCAGCTGTTTTAGCGGCTTCGATAGATGCGTAAGGCTTCTTTGGCTCACGACCTGTTCTAAGCTTAATCAATACACGACCAGTGTCGGCTAGATATGCCTTAGCATTGTCAAGCTCTTCTGCTGTTAGGTACAGAGAATACCCAGTGAATTCACCTTCGTATTCGTTGTAAAAAACATTGCCGATATAATTGATTTTCTTTTTATAATCTGTTGATGATGACATAAAATTAAAATTAAAGTTCTCCTGTTATTATATAATTATCGAGGTCTTCGCCGTTGATAAAGTATTCCGTGTAAACACGGACAGCTTTATCGACTAAACGCTTACCCTCAAGGTAGAAGGACTCAGAGACGGAGAAAACCCCGATATCCTTACTTCCCTTATCGACCACAATGAACTGAAAGTTCTTGTAGTCAATTCCAAACAGCGTAGAGTAGATGTATACCTGTGCAGGATATCCATACTTCTTTGCGCTGTGGCTAAATGAGCCAATGTCTGATGTTGTCTTAAGATCGTAAACGGCGACACCTCTGTGGAGGATGTCCGCCTTCGCCCGGTGGGGCAGTCCAGATACGTCACCAATGGCTGGCATCTCGAACTCCCCACCCTTTAGCATATCCTTAACTAACTCGTTGCGAAGCAGAACTTCCACAACACCCATACTAAGGTCATACTCGCTAGTGGTAAGGATCGTCTGACCCTTCAACAGCTGTTCCTTTGCATCCTTGTAGATCTTAGATGCCTTACTCGCCACGTCTACCTTCACAAACAGAGCATCTACCTTCTCAGGCTCAAGGACTGCTGTGTGGATCAGTTTGCCGATGGCAAGGGCTGGTGTATCCAGCCTTGCCCCCTCTAGCATATTTTTGTACTCCTTCGGGCTTTCGTTTAAAAGCTTGTCAGAAGAAGATGATAGTGAAGCAGAGCCTAGGTACCCATAGTAGAAGTCGTCGTCCATCATTGCTTCGAGCAAGACATTCTTCTCCCAGGACGTGCCGTCAAGCAAGATTATCTCGCTCATTATTTCTTGATGAACTTAGACAGCGCGTTACGCTGGGAATCAGAGAGTTGGTCCCCAATTGCTGTTAAGATCTCTTCGTACTTCTCTTTAGTACCTACCTCTTTCATTCGGTCAACAGCTTTTTGGAAAAGCTCAGAACCTGCTGATGGCTTAGCGGCGACCGGCTTCGCCGTAGGCACCGAAGCCGAGGAGCCCTTGCCGTGCGTATTAGTAGAGTCAGCATCTTTAGTGTCGTCAATCAAGAACATAGCATTAAGAGCATACTTGCGAGCATAGGATGATGATGAGCCAAACGACTGGGCGATGTCCATCCCCTTGCGGTTCGGGTCGATGCCTGCCTGAGCTGTTACTGTGATTTCGTCGGTACCCGACGACACACAAACCTTTGACTCCACGTACACAAGTCCGAAGATTTCGTGTATGCTGTCAGATAGTGTAAGCACAAGTTCGTTCTCTGCGAGAAGTGGCTTGAGTGCTTCGAGGACGTCCTCTTGATTTCGGTAAGAGTACTTACCAAAAGAATTGTATTGACCCTTGGGGGCTTTGAGTCGCGACTGGACATTAATCAGTCGCTGTTGGAAAGTTTGTTCTTTCATAGTGTTTAATTGAATTATTGATTAATTTGTACAAAGATAATAGTAATATGTCTGGTACGCAACTATTTGCTGTTATTTCTTTCTAAGATCAGGTCAATTTCATTGATGCGCTTAAACGCATCATTTAAGAAATTGTCGTGGTACTCTACTGCTTCAACGAGTAAACGTCGCTGAATCTTTAGGTATTCAAGGGGCTTAAGTTTCATTGCTCAAGGCCTACTTTTCTCGATATGAATCTGCTCCACATCTTGGCAGCAACAGCCATACGCTGGAGCTTGAAAGGATAGGCGGGGCGCAATTGCGCCATCGCTATCCGCATAAACTGCTCTCTCATTGTATGGATGCGTTTATTAGGGCTGTAAATACTACTATCGTTATGATAGTCAGATAGATATAACCCATTGCTTCAATCTTTTGTTTCATAGTTTTATTTGTTTGTTGTTAATTGGATATAGTGCGCCTGGATTGCCTAAGGATAACGAAGCCTTACTCTTGACGCAGAAGCATCAGTTCGTTTAGCAGTGCATCCCGCTCTGTTTCGACAGCCTTGAGGGCTGTCTCCATCGCGGTTACTCGTAGGACGTAGAAACGTACTAAAGAGTGAAAGTGGTCGTTCATATGCTGTGTGTGTTAATGTTATAGACGTTAATTGGTTGCTCTCGCAGGGCGAAGTTAGCCCTCGAATTTTATAGTAGCAAGGTTTTTTGTACTCTTTGAAAAAAAGTTATTAACAATTTACTATTTGTATAACAGCATCAGGGCAGTCGCTACTGCAGGCCATCTTGCTGTCGGTTATAAGCATCCCGTCCTCGGAATAACTTAGGCTGTAGACCCCGAACCGAACTACTGGGCTCTCGCCTTTCTTCTCATCGAGCCATAGGTTCACATCGTAGTACTTGTCGCCTACCGATGTGGTAGCCCACTCATCGTCAACGAGTGGTCTTATGGTCACCTCGCCCTTAGTTCCGTTCGCGCAGAAGCGGATAAGGAACTTGCTTGAGGTAAAGGATTCATAGGTCATCTTCATCACGTTAGTGCTTTAATTATTTGTGCTACAATTAGCACCACAATGTTAGCGAAAATAACTAATTGTAGGAATGACATACCCTTGGCGGCTATCTTGTCAATCAGTTCAGAGAACTCATCGTTACTGGAAATCTTCTTCATCGTATTGTTCTTCTTTAATTACTATGTGTTGTGCGTATCGTACCCGTGTGATAATTTTACTCATCGTGCTGTCGGAGGTAAGCCTCTTCTTGTTTCTAACTATAGGCTTCATCGTAGTGCGTCTTGAAGTTCTTGTCTCGTTAGGCCGGCCTCATCAGCGAGCCAGTTCATAAAGGTGTCCGACTGATGCGAGCGTACCACTACATCGGTTGCCGTAGAGAATATGTTGCTAGTTCGTGCAAACACAAACCACACCTCTACTGGAGGAATAAGCGTTCCGTTGTGGATGTTCTCAATAAAGTCATTGAAACTCCATTTCCAACTTACGTCATCATACCTACCAGTAGTCCATCCGTTGGCTACACTTTCGTAGCCATCGTTAAAGTCAACAGCAATGTAGCCTCGGTATCCTTGTCCTTCCCACTTTGCACCTTTGATGCAGATTGGGGTTCCCTCAAACGTCTCGTAGTTCTCTACGTCACGCATCTTGTCAAGCGTATAGGCGTAGTTAAGTTGGCGCATCGAGTCCTCATTAGGGTCAAACTCTTGGATGATGACAGCATACTCCCAGTGTGATTCGTTGCACCCCTCGCAGATTATCTCATCTGATCCGTTGTACTCGTAGAAGTCGCTGTCTTGGTTAATCTCTTGCCCACACTCCACACAATTTTGGATAGGCTCTGCTGTTGGGTTATCTGAATAGTCTTTCATAGTTATTTGTTTTTGCTGTTGTTTTTATTGGTTAATTGTTTTGCTAGTTCAAACGCATCCTCCTGATTGGTGAATGACTTGATGAACCTGAACGGCTCCTGAAGTAGCACATCGTGCTTTTCAGTGTCTGGGTTGTATGATACTACGTATTCCATAATCAAAAGGTTTGTGTGTCCATAACCTCTCGGCTAATAATCTTGGCGAACCTAAACGCTTGGTCGAATGAATCGAACTCGTACCCAAGGTCTTGGTCGGCATCGTCCCTTAGGACGTAGATGCCGCCTTTGCGCTGAATGCGAACCTTGGCGATCGGTAGTGGTGGGCTAAATATCTGCCCGAAGAATGATTTGCTTTTCATAGTTTTTAGTTTTTGATTGGGTTTAAAAAATGGGGCGCAGCCGCACCTACCCCCATCGTGTATGAAATATCCATTGTGCGGATGACTTCTTTAGTTTGTTTTAAAACGACTCTTGTGTTCCTCGTCGGTAGAATTGTCAAAGTAGTATGTCCACTTGCCCATCTTAATGTATAGGCATCCGTTGTCTATAGTTATCACTTTGTTCTTCTTACCCGACCTTCTGATTTCAATTTGTACTGGCTTCATAGTTTCTAATTGTTTATTGGTTAGTTAATAATAAAATCTTCAGTAAGATTCAAACGCTTAATTTCTTCGGTAGTCACTTGTTCTGCAAATAGGCAAAGAATCCTTTCTCCATCTTCGGGGTTTTGTGTGTTAGGCTCATCACTTGTCACATAAAAGTCTGACCACCTCCATCCGCCAAGCAGTTCGTTCAGTTCGAGGCATCGTTCTTCTGCTTCTTTACGAGTCCCAAGCATAAAGGTTTGGACTGATTTGAATTCGTAAACTGCATCAATGTCAATATCAACTTTCATATCGCTTGGATTGCAAAGTTCAGTAAGGTATCCACCTTTGTGGATTTTGTCCGTAACTGCGTCCATTGCTTCGTCAAGGTTTTCTGCTTGAACCTCAATGATGGTGCTGTTGCGAACTGCAGCGATAAATGAATAAATTCTCATAGTGTCTATTTTTATAGTTGATGTTCGGTGATGTATACTCTGATGGTTTGGTAGTCGTCTACCTCAATGTGGTACTCGGTATCTTCATCGCAGTACACGTCTTTGATTTCGTGCCTTGCGTTTACTGACCTCTTGGTGGCCTCAAAGAATTGGAGTGCTGCACCTTCGGTGACAAAGGCTTCGTGGTCGTTCAGGTCGAGGTCGGAATGAGTCTCGTGGAGGATGTAGAATTTCATAGTTTAGTATTTAATTTGTTTATCAGTGGAGCATATGTTGCTCAATTCGTTCTCAAAGAATTCAGTCATTTGCTCAAAGTCAAAATGAACTTTTGCGTTTTCGTCAATGTGGTAGTACACAGGAACGATGATTTGTTGGGGGATGTGGGTTTTCATATTGTTTATTTATTAGTTAAAGTTCTAAAACAGCAAGTGAAACGTTACCCTCGCGGTCTATCCACCCCTCATTGATTAAGGCTGTGGCGGTTCGGCCGTAGGAGCCCTGAAGGCTCCAGGCCATACCGCTTCTGACTAAGTCAGCGAAGAGGCACACGACTTCTTGGTCGTTTAGTTCGCCCTGTTCGTAGGCGATGATGTTGTCGATTGATGATGTTTCGTTGTTCATATTAATTGTTTTATTGATTGGTTATGTAAAGGTGATAATGGATTTTGGAATATGCAAGAAAAAGTTATTAACAATTTGTTATCTTAAACTCAGGGAACCGCACTTCACTTCTAATTCGTTATTGCTTGGGTTAAAATACCTTACGGACGTTCCGTAGGGAGATTTCCCCTTGATTTTATACTTACCACACCCGCACTTACTCACCTTGAAGTCGCTCATCTTTTGTTTAAAGAATCGCATTGTGTCCTTTGAAAAGTAGTAGGGCGCAGTTTCTGCTGTTAGTTTTTTTATTTGGCCTATTGTCATAGTTTCTATTGTTTATTAGTTATTGAATCGTAAACCAATCTTCGTCCATATTGAACTCATCGATTTGTGCTTGACTAACGAATGCTTCGCAATACCACGAATCACCGCCATCACTATTGCTCGTTAGGTCTGCCGTTACGTTAGTACCCAACAAGGTTTCCCACTCACGAGTAAAGTCGTTGACGTCGCTTTGAGTTCCGTCAAAGTATGTCCATACTCGAAGGTCATTTATTGTTTCCATAGTTTCCATTGTTTGTTTTTTAATTTGTACGTATGTCATCCAATACTTATCGCTATCAGTTGTCACGTCATCTTGGTCATTCATCAAGTCCATAAAATCAGTAAGTTCAATAATTAATATTCCCTTTCCATAGTGTAGGCCATAAAGGAATTCTATGCTTTCGTATACATTGTTCTCAATGCGTTCTGCCTCTTTTCGTTCAAACGATTTTATGGGCATTAGTAAAATGTAGGTTTTCATAATTTCTAATTGTTTATTGGTTGTTTTCGGTTAGTACTTTGTGGGCTTCCTCTATCTGTTCACCAAGGTCAACGGATAGCATCTCAATGATGTCGAAGGCAATTAATTTGTTTCGCGTTTGGTCATCAGTTGCATTGATGAAATCCCCAACAGCATTTAGGTATTCGCCATATGCTCGTACCATATTCTTTAATTCAGTTTTCATATGTTCTATAGTTTTATTGGTTAGTAAGGCCGTAAAGTAGTGTAGCCGTAGGCTATAATCTTGCCATCAGATAGCAAGCCATCTAGAATTTTAATTGCACTCTCCGTAGGTTGTCCCTCAAGAATAGTATCTTCGGCAGTTCCGTAGGCGGTGCTTCTCATAAATAAATCGTAGGTTTCCATATCAATTGTTTTTTGGTTAAGATGCCTCGCGGCATTTCGGCTAATATCAAGCCTCTTCAGTTAACCTTAATAAACTAACAATTTTCTATAACCTACTTCAGCCTCTGATTTCGGGAACATTTCACTGATTGAGTCAAAATTCTCCTCAAGGCATTCAATCATCAAACGAAGTTCAATGCGCTTTACTGCCTTTGCTTGGTCGATTGACTTGCACACAAAACATTCTCCAATTGACACAAAGTCGTTTTGGTCATAGTAAACCGCCTTTGCGCTCTTCATTGAATTCAGTACGCTCTTAATGCTTTGCTCAAGGTACTCTTCACGATAGCAATTCTTCTTGATGAAGTCCTTGAGTGTGGCATCAGAAATGATGGACATTTTGTGGTTGTCAATGTTTTTTTGTACGAGGAAGTAAGTTTTCATAACGATTGTTTTTTTGGTTAAGACCTACCGAAGTAGGTTTCGAGTATTGAACTCATCTTCAGTTAACCTCGTATGCGAATTTTAACTCACCATCAAGTAGTAATGGCTGATAGTCACCTCTCGCAGTTAAATCTTCAGTATCAAAGAAATCAGTACTAAATGCCACCTCGTATTCGGGGAACATTATGCATATTCCGCCATATTCACCATAACGAGGATGCTCGGCAAGGATTACATTTTGGTGGGCATCATTAAGTAACTCATTAAGCACCGAGGCACCCTTGGAGGTAAGGTAGGAATAGAAAGCAGTAGGAGTCATAGGATGGTAGATTAGTTGTTGTTACTTAATTACTCCGTTCGGTAGTTTTACCATCAAAGTTATATTTGACTCGTGGCAAAGATTTTCGTAATACGCTGATTCCGACCGATTATCGTTGACTATCGTTTCTATTCTGTATGACTCTAAAAACTTGTCTCTTTTGTCAGCGCCATTAGGAAAATAGGCCGCTATCATTACTTTGGGGTACATTTTTTGTTCTTCAATAGTTAGCATAAGATGGTAGATTAAATGATTGATGGGGCAAATGTTATATTGGAATTTGACATATGCAAGTTTTTAGGTGAAAGTTTTTCTAATCCGCCCATAACTTGCTGATAATCACCGACAAAAGTTTTAGTCTGATGGTTAGCGTAGATGCATAACCCATAGCC
>Ga0315900_10009026_pt1 | contig 12716 bp, 8 predicted proteins | sample LakEriMetagenome_FD_203521 | JGI IMG/M metagenome (GOLD analysis project Ga0315900, IMG submission 203521) | Freshwater fungal communities from buoy surface, Lake Erie, Ohio, United States - Buoy 12 MA114 | ecosystem: Environmental > Aquatic > Freshwater > Lake > Lake biofilm | place: USA: Lake...
CTTGATCGGGTACCAGATCGCGTAGACGCCGGTCGGCCAGCGCTTCACGGCGCCGGCCACCGAGACGATCAGCCGGTCGAACTCGTCGGTCTGCTCGTACGGCGGATCCACCAGCACGAGTCCGCGCTTTTCGCGCGGTGGCACGAGTGCGAGCAGCGCCTCGTAGCCGTCGCGGGCGTGCACGCCGACGCGCGCGTCGCCGCGGAACTCGGCGCGCAGCGCGTCGGCTTCGCGCGCTTCGAGTTCGCAGAGGACCGCGCGATCGTCCGGGCGCAGGCAGGCGGCGGCGAAGCGCGGCGAGCCCGGGTAGGCGCGCAGGCGCCCGTCCTCGACGCCGAGTTCGCGTACCAGGTCGAGCCAGCGCGCGACGGCGGGCGGCGGGGTCTCGGCGTCCAGCAGGCGCAGCACCCCGTCGCGGTATTCGCCCGCACGCTGCGTCTCTGGCGCGTCGAGCGGGTAGAGCCCGCGGCCGGCGTGCGTGTCGAGATAGCAGTACGGCGAGTCCTTGCGCGCCAGGTGCCCGAGAGCGGCGACCAGCGCGACGTGCTTCAGCACGTCGGCGAAGTTGCCGGCGTGGTAGGCGTGGCGGTAGTTCACGTGGGAAGCTTACCCCGGGCGTGCACGGCCGGGGCCGTGTCGCAGGTCGAGCTCGCCGCGCCTGCCGGTGATCGTCGACGAGGCCGTCACCTGGCCCGACGGCAGTCTCGGCTGCCCCGAGCCCGGCATGGCGTACGCCATGGCGCTGGTGCCGGGCTACCGGGTGATCCTGCGGTTCGAGGCACGCGAGTACGCGTGCCACGCCTCCGCCCGAGGCGGCTTCAAGTGCTGCGCGACGCCAGGCATGCCGTTGCCCCGCGAAGCGATCCGCTGACCCCGCTCACTCGCGCTTCGCGGCGTCCTCCAGCACCAGCACCTCCGACTCCGCCGTCGCCGCGCCGTTGTTCGTCTGCGGATCGCGCGGCGCGTTCGTGAACAGCAGCACGCCGCGGTCGCCGGCGTTCGCGAACGGCTGCGGCGAGCGCGTCACGCGCAGGCGGCCGGTCGCGAGGCCCGGCGTGTCGTCGCCCGCGATCGCGTAGCGCTCGCCGAAAGGCACGACGTCCCACGGGCCGAGGATCGTGCCCGGTCCCTTGAAGGCGAAGTCCTGCGCCTCCGCCGTGATCCGCAGGCGCTGGCGGCCGGGCGCGTCGGGCCCGAGGCCGAGCTGCTCGCCGCAGACGAGGAGCGCGACGTTCGCGGCATGGGTCGGGTGCGTCGCGAAGAAGCGCGCGTTCGCGATGCCCGTGCCCAGGTCTTCCGCCCAGACGACCTGGCGTCCGTCGGTCAACGCGTCCTGCGAGAAGTCGCGGTGGTACACCGCGTAGTCGGGACCGTCGGCGCTCGCGGGATCGACGTCGACGTAGACGACGTTCGTGACCGCCGTCGGCAGCGCGTAGCGCCGCCAGTTCGCCACGCCGAACTCCATGGCGAAACCGGCGCTGCAGTCGCTCGTCGCGAAGCTGGTCACGCCGACTGCACGCAGGCTCGGCCCGGGCGACTGGCGACCGCGCTCGCCGCGCGGCCGTTCGGGGCCCGTGCCGAGCAGGGAGTACGCCGCGTACTGCGCGGTGCCGAGGCCCGCGTTCCGCAGTTCGACCGTCGCGGTGCCGTCCGCGGCGAACTCGAGCGCGGTCCGCGACGGCGTCACGTTGGCGGCGCGCCGCGGCAGCACGTGCCACGGCAGGTGCCACCGCGCGCCGTCGCGCGTGCGGAACTCGAGCCGACCGTCGTACTCCATCGCGGTGAGCCGCGCGGGCTCGTCGCCGAAGCGGCCCGCGTTCATCGCGTTGTCGCCGAGCCAGCGCGCGTGGATCCGCAGCTCGACCGGAATCGTCACCGTGGACCGCGGCGGCACGGTCACCGTCGGCGGCACTTCGAGACGGACGGCCGCGCGCCGCAGGTAGTCCGCGGTGCCGCGCTCGGTCGCGATCGCGCTCACGTCGAACGTGAGCGCGCTGGTCCCGAGATTCTCGATCGCGACGCGCCGGCGGAGCGCGGTCTCCTCCTGCCACGCGTCCACGAGGCCGAAGCCGAGTGCGCCGCCGCCCGGCGCGGCCTCGTCCCAGATGCGCACCGGTGCCACGAGCGCACGCGCGACGTCGAGTTCGCCGCCGCCGATGCGGCTGACCGGCGCGATCGCGTCGGGCAGCAGGCTGCCCGCGAGGCTCGCGGCCCACAGCTGCGGGTTGGCGGCGTTCACGAGCAGCTGCTTGATCTGCAGCGGCCCGAGGCCGGGACGCGCTTCCTTCAGCAGCGCCGCGGCGCCGGCGACCAGCGGCGCGGAACCGGAGGTGCCGGCGAACGGGCCGCTGCGGTTCCCGGTGCCCGAGTACGCCGACACCGACGCGCCCGGCGCGACGAGATCCGGCTTCGGCACCGCGTCCTCGAAGCCCGGCCCGCGCGAGGACGCCGGCGCGACCGTCGCGACCACGGGCAGCGTCCGCGACGGCGCGAACATCACGGTGGCGCCGCCGCGGATCTCGTCGGCGTCGGCCCGCGAGATCGCGTAGGTCGGAATCGTGACCGTGCCGCCGCCGGAGGAGAACGCGAACGGCGCCGTACGGTCCACGAAGCCGATCAGCGCGATCCGCGCCCCGGCCGCCGAGAGATTGGCGGCCTTCACGCTGACCGGGCATTCGCCGCGATCGACGAGCACGATGCGCCGGCGGATCGCCGCGCGCTCGGCGCTCGAGAACGGCGTGCAGCCGAGCGGGTTCGAAGCGGGGTAGTAGACGCGTTCGCGGATGCGCTCGCGCAGCCGCGGCGCCCAGGGCTGCGGGATCGCGCCGCGGTTGGGCGGCGAGCCGCGGTGGATCCGCATCAGCGCGACCGTCTCGCGCGGCATCGCCGTCTGGCCGACCGACAGCGCGGTGGCCGCGCTGCCGGGCGCGTTCGTGACGAACGGCTTGTCGCCGCTGTTGCCGCTGGCCGCGACGGTGAGCACGCCGAGGCGCGTCGCCCCGTCCACCGCCGCCGAGAGGTCGTCGTCGAAGGCCTGGCCGTAGGGGTCGCCGAGCGACAGGTTGACGATGTCCACGCGGTCCGACGTGTCCCCGTCGCCGTTCGGATCGAGCGCGAAATCGAAGGCCAGCATCAGCGCTTCGCCGTCGCAGGCCTTCGAGTAGGCGGAGCAGGCCTTGATGGCGACCAGTTCGACGTCCGGTGCGACGCCGTTGCGCCCGCCGAGGATGTCGGCGACGTGCGTGCCGTGGCCGCCGTCGCAGGTGCGCGCGGGCGTCGTGCTGGGGCAGTAGCCCTGCGTCTCGACGCCCGGCGCGGCGATCGGATCCTCGTCGGCGCTGCGCGCGGGCGAGTTCGGTCCGCCCGTCCACGCCTCGCCGACGAAGTCCCAGCCCGCCACCACCTTCGCGGTCGGGAACAGGCCGTCGCGCCGGGTCGTGCGCACGTCCGTCGGGCCGGTGCCGTAGGCGGCGCGCCAGGCCTCCACCGTGCCCGGACCGCCGAACGCGCGGTGCGTGTAGTCGAGACCCGAGTCGATCACGGCGACGCGCACCCCCCGACCCGTGTAGCCGAGCTGCTGGACCGTGCGTGCGCCGACGTAGGGCACCGAGTCCGCCAGTGCGCGTTCGTAGTCCACTACGCGCGACAGGCTCGCGACGCGGACGTCGCGAGCCAGGGCCGGCAGGTGCTTCGCGTCGACTTCCAGGAACACGGCGTTCAGCGCGAGCTGCACGGCCCCCGTGACGCGCGCGCCGGGCGCGGCGACCAGGATCGGGCGGATCGCCGCGGCCTGCGCCGTGCGCACGGCCTCGCGCGAGGGTGCACCTTCGGCCAGCGAGGGCGAGGACAGCCGCAGCAGCACGCGCTGCCGGCCGGTCGCGACGGCGAGCGCCGGATCGATTCGCGCATGGCGGGCGAGACGCGCGGTCAGCGGCTGCTCGAGCGCCAGTGCCGCCCGCTCCGGCGGCAGCGGCCGCGCGGCGACCGTGCCGGCCAGCAGCGTGGTCGCGAGCCCCGCGAGCAGCGCGAGGCCGCGGGCCGCCGCGGTCGACCGAGTTCTTCCCATCATGGCGGCTCCCCGTCGTCGACCGGTCTGCGCCGGCCGCAACCGTCCTGGACGTCGAGGCGGGCTGACCTTCGTCAGGGCACCCCCCGATTCCAGCAGCGGTCGTCGCTGCGGCAAAAGCCTAGCTCATTATGGTGAAACAAGAGAGGTGGACGGGCCCGGAGCGCCCCGCGAGCGGTCACGGGGGGCGGCCGTTCGGCCCGATCGGGGGACGCCCGCCGCCGGGTCAGGACGACAGTTCCGTCAACCAGTCCCGGGGACGCAGGTAGTCGCTGTAGAGCCGCGCCTCGGGCGTACCGGGCTCCGGCGTCCAGTCGTACTCCCACCTCACGAGCGGCGGCAGCGACATCAGGATCGACTCCGTGCGCCCACCGCTCTGCAGGCCGAACAGCGTGCCGCGGTCGAACACGAGGTTGAACTCGACGTAGCGGCCGCGGCGGTAGAGCTGGAAGTTGCGCTCGCGCTCGCCGAACGGCGTGTCGCGCCGGCGCTCCGCGATCGGCAGCCAGGCGTCGAGGAACGCATCGCCCACCGCGCGCTGGAACGCGAAGCTGCGCTCGAAGCCCCACTCGTTCAGGTCGTCGAAGAACAGGCCGCCGACGCCGCGCGTCTCCCCGCGGTGCTTGAGATAGAAATAGCGGTCGCACCAGTCCTTGTACTTCGCGTAGACGCCGTCGCCGAACGGCTCGCAGGTGGCGCGCGAGACCTCGTGCCACGCCTTCACGTCGGCGTCGAACGGATAGTAGGGCGTCAGGTCGAAGCCGCCGCCGAACCACCACACCGGTGCGTGGCCCGCCTTCTCCGCGATGAAGAAGCGCACGTTCATGTGCGTCGTCGGCACGTACGGGTTGTGCGGGTGGAACACGAGCGAGACGCCCATCGCCTCGAACGAGGCGCCCGCGAGTTCGGGACGCTGCTGCGTCGCGGACGGCGGCAGCCCTTCGCCCATCACGTGCGAGAAGCCGACGCCGCCCTGTTCCAGCAGCCGGCCGTTGCGCAGCACGCGGCTCTCGCCGCCGCCGCCCCCGGGCCGCTCCCACGCGTCGCGCCTGAAGGCTGCGCCGCCGTCGACCTGCTCGACGCGGCTCGTGATGCGGTGCTGCAGGCCCTTCAGGTACTCGAGTACGGCGCGCTTGTCGGGGAGCATGGCGTCAACCTGCGTTCTTCTTCGCGGACCTGGTCGGCGTCCGCTTCGCCGTCGGCTCCTTGGCCGTCGGCCTGGCGGCCTTCTTCGGTGCCGCGGCCTTCGCCGCCGCCCGCGTCGGCGCGGCGCCTGCGACGGCCGCCGCGCTCTTCTTCGCCGTCTTCCGCGGCGCCTTCAGCGCGGCCGCGGCCGTCGTCGTGCCGGCCTCGGCCGTCGCCGCGCCGGCCGCCGGCGCGGCCGTCTTCTTCCGCCCGAAACGGTTCGCCCCGCGCGGCGGCGCGACCGCCAGCAGCGCCCGGCACTCCTCGAGCGAGAGGCTGCCGGGCTCGCGATCCTTGGGGATCTTCGCGTTGCGCTTGCCGTCGGTGATGTAGGGCCCGAAGCGGCCCTTCAGCACCTGCACGCCGTCGACGCCGTAGTCGCGGATCGTGCGCTCCGCGTCCGCGCGCTTCTTCTCCTCGATGACCTCGAGCGCGCGCGGGAAGTCGAGCGTGTACGGGTCGTCGATCTTGAGCGAGACGAACTTGTCGCCGACCTTGATGTACGGCCCGAAACGGCCGACGCCGACGCTGACCTTCTCGCCGGTGGGCAGCTGCCCGAGCGCACGCGGCAGTTCGAAGAGCTGCAGTGCCTCCTCCAGCGTGATGGTGTCCATCTTCTGGTGCGGACGCAGCCCGGCGAACTTCGGCTTGTCGTCGTCGTCCTTGGTGCCGAGCTGCGCGAACGGGCCGTACTGGCCGACGCGCACGGACACCGGGCGGCCGCTCTTCGGGTCGGTGCCGAGGAGGCGCGCCTGCGCCACTTCCTCGCGCGAGACGCTGGTCTCGACGTGCTTCACGCGGTCGATGAACGGATGCCAGAACTCGCGCATGACCGGCACCCAGTCCTTGTCCCCGCGCGAGATCCCGTCGAGGTCCTCCTCGAGCCGCGCGGTGAAGTCGTAGTCCACGTAGCTCGGGAAGAACTTCACGAGGAAGTCGATCACGATGCGCGCCGTGTCGGTCGGCACGAAGTTGCGCTTGTCCGCCTCGACGTACTTGCGAAAGCGCAGCGTCTCGATGATCGAGGCGTACGTGGACGGGCGCCCGATGCCGCGCTCTTCCAGCGCCTTCACGAGGCTCGCTTCCGTGTAGCGCGGCGGCGGCTGAGTGAAGTGCTGCTCGGGCAGCACGGCGGTGAGCGCCGGACGATCGCCGGGCTCGAGCGGCGGCAGCCGGCCCCCTTCGCCGTCGGCGGCCGGCTCCTCGTCGTCCGCGGCGTCCACGTTGTAGACCGCGAGATAGCCCGGGTCCTTCAGCACCGAGCCCGAGGCGCGCAGCACCGCGGGCGCGCCGGCGGCGGCGGCCGTCGCGCCACGGCCGTCGGCACGTGCGCCGCCGGCGGCGGCACCGCCGGGCAGCAGCGTCGCGGTGGTCTGCTCGTACAGTGCGTTCGGCATCTGCGAGGCGACCGTGCGCTGCCAGATCAGCTGGTACAGCCGCCACTGGTCCTCGTCGATGCGGCCGCGCAGCTGCTCGGGCGTGATCGACACGTTGGTCGGGCGGATCGCCTCGTGCGCTTCCTGAGCGTTCGCCTGCTTGTTCGCGTAGGAGCGCGGCTGCGGCGGCACGTTGCGCGCGCCGTAGGTGCGCCCGATGAACTCGCGGATCTGGCCGATCGCCTCGGCCGCCAGCGAGGTCGAGTCGGTACGCATGTAGGTGATGAGCCCGACCGGGCCCTCGCCGAAGTCCACGCCCTCGTACAGCCGCTGCGCGGTCTGCATCGTGCGCCGCGCGGTGAAGCCGAGGCGGTTCGCGGCCGCCTGCTGCAGCGTGGAGGTGCGGAACGGAGCCTGCGGGCTGCGCGAGCGCGGCTTCTTCTCGACGTTCGCGACCGCGAGCTGGCCCGCGCACAGCTCCTTCAGCCGCTGCTCGATCGCGCGCGCGCGCGACTCGGTGGTGATGCTGAAGCGCGAGTTGCCGACGTCGGCCTCGATCTTCTCGCCCTCGAACTCGACGAGGCGCGCGCGGAACGGCTGGCCGTCCTTCGCCGCGGCGACCTCGAGGGTCCAGTACTCCTGGCTGACGAAGGCCCTGATCTCGGCCTCGCGGTCGCAGATCAGCCGCAGCGCGACCGACTGCACGCGGCCCGCGGACAGCCCCGGCATGATCTTCTTCCAGAGCAGCGGCGAGAGGTTGAAGCCGACGAGGTAGTCGAGCGCGCGGCGCGCCTGCTGCGCGTCGACGAGCTCGCGCGACAGCCGCTCCGGGTTCGCGATCGCGTTCTGGATCTCGTTCTTGGTGATCTCGAAGAACTTGGCGCGGTGCACGGCCTTGCCGTCGAGCACGCCGCGCTCCTTCAGGATCTCGTGGAGGTGCCACGAGATCGCCTCGCCCTCGCGGTCCGGGTCGGTCGCGAGGTAGAGCGACTTCGCCTTGCGCGCCGCGCGCTCGATCGCGTCGACGTGACGGTCCTTGTTCTTCTCCTGGATGATCTCGTACTTCATCGCGAAGTCGCGGTCGGGGTCGACCGCGCCTTCCTTCGCGACGAGGTCGCGCACGTGGCCGTACGACGCGAGAACCTCGAAATCCTTGCCGAGGTACTTCTTGATCGTCTTGGCCTTCGCGGGCGACTCGACGATGACTAGGTTGCTGCTCATTACTTCGATCGTGTCCGTCGTGTGGCGGCGCACGCTCCCCGGAGGGGGCGGCGCGGCGTGTTCCTGCGGTCCCGGCCGTGCATCATTCGGGGCGTGCGCGGCCGAGCGCAAGTCCGCCCGCCGAAATTGACGATTTCGCGGCCCCATAAAAAACCAAGCCGCGGACCCGTGCCGCGGCTGCCGAACTGCTGTCATCCTGCTGCGAGCGCGCCCCGCGGGGCGGAGGCTCGCGGCGCTCAGTGGAGGGCGCCGGACTGCCCCTCGAAGACGAGGTCCTCCATCCGCTGGTAGGCCTGCTCCTGCCCGGGCTGGCTGAAGAGCACCATCAGCACCACCCACTTCACCTGCTCGATGTCGGTTTCCTCGGCCTCGAGCGCGAGCAGTCGGTCGATCACCAGTTCGCGCTGCTGGGTCGTGAGAATGCCGATGTTCTCGAGATGCAGCAGGTAGCCGCGCACTTCGACGCCGAGTCGCTCCTGTTCGTAGCCGCTGAACACCCGGAACGAGCGCGCCTCCGCATCGCCGACCGGCGCCGACTCCGCGGCGAGGCCCTCGAGCCACTCGAGCGCGCGGTCGATGCCGCTCTCGGCGAAGCCCGCGCTCTCCAGTTCGTCGCGCAGGTGGTCCCGACTCGGCTGCGGCTCGTCCTCGGTGTCGAGATAGTTCTCGAACAGGTAGATGAGGATGTCGAGCACGCTGTCGTTCATCGGATCCTTCATGGCGACGCGCCCCCTCGATTCACGCGTCCTTGGGCGAGGCTCTCCGTGAACCCTGCGTCGAGGGCGTCGGGGCCTGCGGTGAGAGCGCGGCAGAACCGGCCGGCGCGGGGTTCGACCCGACCCTGCAGTTCGAGGATCAGGAGCATCGAGCTGACGGCCTGGGCGGCGAGGCCCGTGCGATCGGCCAAGGTATCGACGTCCGCGGGTTCGAAACCGAGCGCATCTAACAGCATTTCGTATTGCTTGTCCAACCGCGGGCGCGTTATGCCCGTAGCGCGAGCAGTGTCATCCGGCGCCGGCCGCGCGTCGGTGCGCACCGCCTCGAGCGGCGAACGCGCGAGTTCCTCGACGACCTCCGCGGCGCTCTCGACGAGCCGCGCGCCCTGTCTCAGGAGGGCGTGGCAGCCGCGCGCCACGGGATTCAGCACGGAACCCGGCACCGCGTACACCTCGCGCCCCTGCTCGCCGGCGAGACGGGCGGTGATCAGCGAGCCCGACCGGCTCGCGGCCTCGACCACCAGCGTGCCGAGCGCGAGCCCCGAGATGATGCGGTTCCGGCGCGGGAAGTTCGCGGGCCGCGCGCCCGCGTGCGGTGGAAACTCGCTGACCACCGCGCCCCGCGTTGCGATCTGCGCGGCCAGACCGGCGTGCGCGGCCGGATAGGGATTGGCGAGCCCCGTGCCGCAGACCGCGAGCGTCACGGCGCCGGGTGCGACGGACTCGAGCGCGCCGCGGTGAGCCTCGGCGTCGATCCCGGCGGCGAGCCCGCTGGCCACGACGTAGCCCGCGTCCGCGAACGCGCGCGACCAGCCGCGCGCGAGTTCGCGACCCGTCGGCGTCGGGCGGCGCGTGCCGACGACCGCGATCTGCGCGCGCGCGAGCGCGTCGACGCGGCCTTCCACCCACAGCGCGACGGGCGCGTCCGCGATCGACCGCAGCAGCGGCGGGTAGTCGGGATGCGTGCACGGCACCAGTCGGCGGGTCGCGCATGCGCCGAGCCAGGCGAGATCCGCGTCGACTTCGGCATGCGCCAGCGCCAGCCGGCGCGCGGCGTTCGCCGGCAGCAGTCGCTGCGCGTCCGCGATCACGGCGGCCGCGTGGCCGGCGGCCGCGAGCGGCTCGACGAGAGTGTCGGCGGTCAGTGCGGGGCAGCGCGCGAGCAGTGCCCAGGCGCGCAGGTCGATCGCATCCATGCGTTCCTTCCGGGAGGCGCCGGGCGGTCGCGCCGCCCGGCCTCGCGCCGCCGCCGTCCTGCGGCGACGCGTTCGCGGCGTGCTTCAGCGCACCGCGTCGGGATTCTTCACGGCGTCGCCGACGCGCATGACGTTCTCGGAGGAGACGACGAGCGCGTAGCTCATGCGGTCGAACGTGCGGAACACCATCATGTTGCCCGCATGCTCGTCCGGCAGCCGCACCCGCGAGGCGAACGGCCGCCTGAACTCGCGCGCCCAGCCGGTGGCCGTGCCCTGGTCGCGCACCTTCTCGCCGCGGCTCCAGACCGACAGCACGTTGCCGGGCTGCAGGCCGTGCCGCGTGCCGCGGTTCAGCACGACGACCTGGTACTGGCCGATCATGGACACGCCGTCGGTGACCGCCATGATCCGGCCGTCCACCGGCTGCGACGGCGCGCTCGGCACGAAGTCGAGCGGCAAGTCGATGCCGTCCTTGACGAGGCGGTCGCCCTCGAGCGTCTCGCGGACGCTCTCGACGATCGTCAGCTTCGTGACCTTGCGGTCGCCCTCGCCGGCGGTCGCGGGTTCGACGCGCGCGATGCCCGCATAGACGCCCTGCCAGCCGAGCACGTCGCCGGTCTCCGGGTCCTTCAGGCGTTCGCCGAGGTGCACGACGTTGTAGCGCGTGCCCGGCTCCGCCTCGACGCGCTTGCCGTACACGACGTCGCCCATGCCGCCGATCACGCGGCCCTCGCGGTGCGCGACGACGTAGGGCAGCCGATTCGCCTCGTCCGCATCGAGCACGGTGGGCTTCGACATGAACGCCGCGACGATCTCGTAGGGAATCGGCGGGATCGACTGGTCGAGCGGCGTGGTGCGCATCTGCGGGGTCAGCACGACAGTGTTGCCGCGCTCGACGCGGATCTGCGGACGGCCGTCCGCGCCGTACACGAGCCGCAGTACGTCCCCGGGGTAGATCAGGTGCGGATTCTCGATCTCGGGGTTGATGTACCAGATCTCTGGCCAGAACCACGGCTGGCTCAGGAACCGCGAGGAGATGTCCCACAGGGTGTCGCCGCGGACCACCGTATAGGTGGACGGCGCATCCGGGGCGAGCGGTACGGACGGCGCGACCCGGGCCGAGCGGGCCGGCTCGGCCGGCTGCTGCGCGAGCGCGGCACCGTGGCCGAGCAGTGCGCCCACTACCGCGAAGCTGGCCAGATTCAGGAATCTATTCATGGAGTTGCGGCTCCGCTGCCCGGTGCTGCCGGGGCCCCCGTGGTCGATGCTCTGGCGGGGCGGCAGACCCATATATAATCCGGAAGGTGGCCGGCCAGCCGGCCCCGCCCCGGATCTCGTCCGCCACGTTCCCGCCGCCGTTGGCGCCCCGTGTCACGATCGTCCGTTCCATTGTCGAAGCCTGGGTCGAAGCCTGGGTCGAAGCCTGGGTCGAAGCCTGGGTCGAAGCCTGGGTCGAAGCCTGGGTCGAAGCGTGGGTCGATGTCCGGACCGATCGGGACGCGGTGAGATTAAGTCCAATGGCTGCGAAACATTAGCAGCATTATTGCGCCGGATGCACGAATTGGCCGACTTAGAAACATGACACGCCTCGCGATTCTCGAGTATCCGGACCCGCGCCTGCGCACCCGCGCGCAGCCCGTCGCGCACGTCGACGACGAACTCCGCAAGTTCGTGGACGACCTGTTCGAGACGATGTACGCGGCCAAGGGCATCGGCCTCGCGGCGACGCAGGTCAACGTCCACAAGCGCGTGCTCGTCACCGACGTCTCGGAGAACCACGACCAGCCACTCGTGTTCGTCAACCCGGAGATCATCGCGAAGGACTGCGTCGGCACGATGCAGGAAGGCTGCCTGTCGGTGCCGGGCTACTACGAGGACGTGAATCGCGCACAGAAGATCCGCGTGCGCGCGCTCGGCCGCGACGGCCAGCCGTTCGAGATGGACGCCGAGGGCCTGCTCGCGGTCTGCATCCAGCACGAGATCGACCACCTCGACGGCAAGCTGTTCGTCGACTACATCTCGGAACTGAAGCGCACGCGCATCCGCAGGAAGCTCGAGAAGGAGCAGCGCGCCCGCGCCGACGCGCCGGCGCGCCCGCGCCAGCCCGCGCTCTGACCGTGCTCCGCGTCGTCTACGCCGGCACGCCGGAGTTCGCGGTGCCGGCGCTGGACGCGATCGCCGCGTCGCCGCACGCGCTCGTCGCCGTCTATACGCAGCCGGACCGCCCGGCGGGGCGCGGGCAGGCGCTCGCGCAGAGCCCCGTGAAGCGCCGCGCGCTGGAACTCGGCCTGCCCGTGCTGCAGCCGCCGACGCTGCGCGCCCCGGACGCCGCGCCCACGCTCGCGGCGTTCGCGCCGGACGTGATGGTCGTGGCGGCCTACGGGCTGCTGCTGCCGCAGGCCGTACTCGACGTGCCGCGTCACGGCTGCGTGAACATCCATGCCTCGCTGCTGCCGCGCTGGCGCGGCGCCGCGCCGATCCAGCGCGCGATCCTGGCCGGCGATGCCGCGACCGGCGTCTGCATCATGCGCATGGAGGCGGGGCTCGACACCGGGCCGGTCTACCGCGCGGAGCCGCTCGCGATCGGGGCGCGCGAAAGCGCCGGCGAACTGCACGACCGGCTCGCGGCGCTCGGCGCGCGGCTGCTGGTAGCGACGCTCGACGAACTCGCGTTGGGGCGTGCGAGCGCGACGCCGCAGCCCGCGGACGGCGTGACCTACGCGCACAAGCTCGACAAGCGCGAGGCGCTGCTCGACTGGTCGCGGCCGGCGCGCGAGCTCGATCGCGCGGTGCGCGCCTACGTGCCGTGGCCCGTCGCGGAGACGCGCCTCGACGGCGAGCAGTTGCGCGTGCACGCCGCCGAGCCGCGCGACGCCGCCGGAGGCGGTGCGGGCGCACGGCCCGGCACCGTGCTCGCAGTGACCGCCGACGGCATCGACGTCGCGACCGGCGAGGG